>Ga0075424_100004718_pt1 | contig 12919 bp, 11 predicted proteins | sample SoiMethybrSBSTD3_FD_75301 | JGI IMG/M metagenome (GOLD analysis project Ga0075424, IMG submission 75301) | Bulk soil microbial communities from a Populus tree surrounding site in Tennessee, USA - Soil MetaG P. TD hybrid SBSTD3 | ecosystem: Environmental > Terrestrial > Soil > Tree plantation... | reverse complement strand
CCGACTCACCGACCAGGCAGAGGATCTGGTTCTTTTCTATTTCAAGTGAGACATCCTCGACTGCCTTCGGACGGTCCCCTCCCACGGGCAGCGCGACTGTCAGGTTGGAGAGCCCGAGAACCGTCATACGCGCTTGGCCATCTTGGGATCGAGGGTGTCGCGCAGCCCGTCTCCTAGTATGTTGACCGCCAGGACGGTGACCGCGAGGAATACGCCGGGGAAGAAGACGTTATGCGGGTAGGCGACGAACTGTACCCGGCCTTCGGCCATGATGTTGCCCCAGGTCGGAATGTCGGCCGGCAGGCCGACGCCGAGGAAGGAGAGGATCGCCTCCAGCAGGATGGCGAAGGCGCAGATGTAGGTGCCCTGCACCAGCAGTGGCGCGACGGTGTTCGGCAGGATGTGGCCGAACATGATCTTCGCCGCCGGCGTGCCGAGCGACACCGCGGCCTCGACATAGGGCTCCTCGCGGATCGTCAGCACCAGCGAGCGCACCAGGCGCGTGACGCGCGGGATCTCCGGGATGGCGATCGCGATGATCACGGTCGGCAGGCTGGCGCGGTAAAGCGCCACCACCGCGATGGCGATCAGGATGGCGGGGATGGCCATCACCCCGTCCATGACGCGCATCAGTGGGCCGTCGAGCCAGCGCAGATACCCGGCGGAGAGGCCGGCGACGACACCGAAAGCGAGCGCGACCAGCGCCGCGGCGAGCCCGACCATGAGCGATACGCGCGTGCCGTAGAGCACGCGGCTGTAGATGTCGCGGCCGAACGAGTCGGAGCCCATCAGGAAGACGTGCTTCACCGTTTCGCCTTCAAGGGTCGTGATCTCGCCACTCTCGCCCGGTCGCAGGTCGCGGCTCGCGGCGTCGAACAGCGTCGGATCCACGGTTCCCAGCCAGGGCGCGGCGATCGCGAGCAGCAAGAGCAGCACCAGCACGACGCTGCCGAAGCGCACCGACCCGTTATTGAAGAGGGTCAATAGCGGATCCGCGGATCGAGGAACACGTAGGACAGGTCGATCAGCAGGTTGATCGCCACGTAGACGAACGAGAAGAACAGGATCACGCCCTGGATGGTCGGGAAGTCGCGCGCCAGGACTGCGTCGACCGTCAGCCGGCCGAGGCCGGGGATGGCGTAGACCGACTCGGTCACGACCACGCCGCCGATCAGGATCGCGATGCCGATGCCGATCACCGTGGCGATCGGCACGGCGGCGTTGGCGAGCGCATGGCGCACCAGCACGCGCAGCTCGGGCAGGCCTTTCGCGCGCGCGGTGCGGATGTAGTCCTCGCCCAGCGCTTCGAGCACGGAAGCGCGCGTCACGCGCGCGATGAGTGCGATGTAGATCACCGAGAGCGTGATCGACGGAAGAATCAGATGTTTCAGGAACAGAAGAAAACTGTCGGCGATGCGCACATAGCCCTGCACCGGCAGCCAGCCGAGCTTGAGCGACACCAGCCAGATGAGGAGATAGGCGAGGACGAACACCGGCACCGAGAAGCCGAGCACCGAGAAGCCCATCAGCGCGCGGTCGAGCCAGCCGCCGAAGCGCCACGCGGCGAGCGCGCCGAGCGGCACCGCGACCGCGACCGCGATCAGGATGGTCAGCGCCGCGAGGGCGAAGGTCGGCTCGAGGCGCTGGGCGATCAGCGTCGCGACGTCGATGCGGAAGTAGAACGACTGGCCGAGGTCGCCGGTCAGGACCTTGCCGATCCAGATGCCGAACTGGATGATCAGCGGCCGGTCGAGGCCGAGGTCGGCGCGGATCAGCGCGATCTGCTCGCTGGTCGCCGCGTCGCCGGCCAGGATCGCCGCCGGGTCGCCCGGGGTCAGGCGCAGCAGCAGGAATACCAGCACCGCGACGACCCCCAGCACGGGGATCGTCGCTGCCAGCCGCCGGGCGATGAAGGCGATCAGTTCTTCTTAATGTTCCAGTAGAGGTTGCCGGGCCCGGTGACGAAGCCGCTCACGTTGCGCTGCGCGGCGAGCGGGTTGATGTACTCGCCGAGCGGCGCGTGCGTGCCGATCTCGAAGGCGCGGGCCTGGATCGCCTCGGCCAGCGCTTTCTTCTTCGCGTCAGCGGTCTCGCGCGCGAACTGGTCGCGCAGCTTCTCGATTTCCGGGTCGCTCGGCCAGCCGAACCACGACTTCTCGCCCTGCGCGCCGACCGCGGGATTGGCGAGCGGGTTCCAGATGTCGGGCGCGACCCACGCGGTGCAGAACATGTTCCAGCCGCCGGCCGAAGGCGGATCCTTCTTCGAGCGGCGCGTCACCACCGTGTTCCAGTCCATCGACTGCAGGTCGACCTTGAAGCCCGCCTGGCGCAGGAGCTGCGCCGCGACTTCCGGCAGCTTCTGGATCGCCGCCAGGTCGGTCGGCTTCATCAGCACCACCGGCGTGCCGTCGTAGCCGGAGCTCTTCACCAGCTCCTGCGCCTTCTTCATGTTGGACTTCGACTGGATCTCGCTGCCTTTCGGGCTGCCGTAGGGCGTGCCGCAGGTGAACATCGACGGGCAGCTGCGGTAGAACTCCTTCACGCCAACCTGCGCACGAAGGAACGGCTCCTGCGCCATCGCCGCGAGCGCCGCCTGGCGCACCTTGGCGTTGTTGAACGGCGGATGCAGGTGGTTGAAGCGGCACATGTACTGGAAGCCGAGCGGGTTGGAGTTCACCACCTGCACCTTCTTGTCCGCCTGCAGCGGCGCATAGCTCTCGAACGCGGGTTGCTCGAGCACGTCGATCTCGCCGTTTACGAGTGCATTGACTTGTGACTGCGCGTCACGAAGCGCGAGATTCCATTCCACGCGATCGACGTAGACGCGCTTGCCGCCGGCGGTGCCCGATGGCGGCTCCTTGCGCGGCTGATATTTCGTGTTCTTCAGGTAGACGGCCTTGTCGCCCGGCTTGAACTCGGCCTTGGAGAAGATGTACGGGCCGCTGCCGGTGGCGTCGTCGATCTGTTTGTCCGCGGGCGTGTCGGCGACGCGCTTGGGCATGATGAACGGCACGTTGGACGAAGGCTTGCCGAGCGCCTCGAGGACGAAGCCGCAGGCTTCGCGCAGGAAGATGCGGAACGTATTCGGCGAAGGCGAGTCCATGCGCTCGACGAAGGTCATCAGTTTCTGCCCCATCGCGTCGCGCTTGCCCCAGCGCTCGAGCGAGGCGATCACGTCCTCGCCGGTCACCGGCTTGCCGTCGTGGAAGGCGAGGCCGCTGCGCAGCGTGAAGCTCCACAGCCGATGGTCGGGGCTCTCGCTCCATTTCTCGACCATCTGCGGCTGGATGCGGTTCTTCTCGTCGGTGCCGAACAGCGTGTCGTACACCATGTAGCCGTGGTTGCGCGCCATGTACTGCGTGGTCCAGACCGGGTCGAGGATGTTGAGGTTGGAGTGCGGCACGACGCGGAGAACCTTTTCCTGCGCGGCGGCGGCGGAGGCGAAACCGGCGAGCAGCACGGCAACGAGGAGATTGCGCAGCATGCGAGAATCCTCCGGTGAAACGACGCGTCGCAGGTTAGCACAGGGATGAGAGAGTCGGTCAGGCTGCCGCTGGCGTTTTTCGCGTCCGGCGCCGCGGCGCTGCTGTTCGAGGTGCTCTGGTTCCGTGCCCTCGGCCGCGTGCTCGGCAACACCGTCTGGGCGGGCGCGCTGGTGCTCACCGCTTTCATGCTTGGCATGGCGCTCGGCGGCGTGCTCGCCGCGCGCTGGGCGCAGCGCGTCCGCAATCCGGCGCGCGCCTTTGCCTGCGCCGAGGCGGTGGTCGCGATCTCCGGCACGCTCATCGTCTGGGGCCTGCCCGAGCTGGAAGCGCTGATCGGCGCCGCGCTCGCGCTGCTCGTCGACCACGCCGGCCTGCTGGCGGCGACGCGCCTCATGCTCTCGCTCGCCGCGCTGCTCGTCCCGACCACCGCCATGGGCATGACGCTCGCCTTCGGCGTGCGGGTGCTCGCCGCCCGGGAGACGACGCGCGCTCTCGGAATCCTCTACGCCGCCAATACGCTCGGCGCCTGCGTCGCGCCGCTCATCGCCGAGTACCACCTCATCGGCCTGCTCGGCCTGCGCGAGACCGCGCTGGTCGCCGCCGGCCTGAACGCGCTCGCCGCGGCGATCGCGCTGCGCCACCCGGCGCCCGCGGCCGTAGGCGCCGCCCCCGCGCAGGCGGTGGCCGCAGTGCACTTGCCGCGACGACTGCTCGCCGCCGCGGCGCTGGCCGGCGCGCTCGCGCTCGGGCTGGAGGTGATCTGGTTCCGCGTGCTGCTCCTTTACACCCACGGCAGCGACACCGCGTTCGCGCTGATGCTCTCGGTGGTGCTGCTCGGCATCGCGCTCGGCGGTCTGCTCGCGCCGCTCGCGGCGCGCATCGGCTTCGCCTGGGTGGCGGCGGCGAGCGCCGTCGCCGTCGTCGCCGGCTACGTCGTCGCCGGGCCGCTGCACATTCCTGGACCGCCCGAGCTGCTGCGGTACGCGCTGCCGCTCATGCTGCCGGCGGCGACGCTCTCGGGCTCGTTGTTCACCCTGCTCGGCGCCCGGCTGCGCGGCGCCGCCGGCAACCCGCAGCTGGCGATCGGCCGACTGATGACCGCCAACACGCTCGGCGCCGCGATCGGCGCCGCGCTCGCCGGGCTGGTGCTGCTGCCGCTACTTGGCATGGAGAAGAGCCTGTTCGCCCTGGCGGCAGGCTACGCCGTCCTGCCGTTTCTGCTCGCCGACGCGGGGGGGTTCTGGCGGAGCGCCTGGCCGGCGGTGCTGGCGGTCGCGGGCCTCGCATTGTTCCCTTTCGGCCGCATGCAGTCGCACTTCGCCGAGGCGGCTTTCCCCTATCAGCTGCGCGACGACGCCAAGGTGGCGCACGTCATCGAGGGTCCGACGATGACGCTGCAGCTGCTGCGCCACGACCGCTTCGGCGAGCCGGCCGCCTGGCGGCTGGTGACCAACAGTTTCTCGATGACCGGCATCAACCGCTACGCGCTGCGCTACATGCAGCTCTTCGCCTGGCTGCCGCTCTCCCTGCATCCCCAGCCGCGCCGCGCGCTGCTCATCAGCTATGGCGCCGGCAACACCGCGCAGGCGCTGCTCAGCGATCCGCAGCTCTCGCACCTCAGCATCGTCGACCTCTCGCCCGAGATGCTCGCCGCGAGCCCGCTGCTGCACGGCGCCGCCGACCCGTTGCTCGATGCGCGCGTGCGCGTGGTGCGCGAGGACGGACGGCATTTCCTGCGCACGCGGCGCGAACAGTTCGACGTCATCACCGCCGAGCCGCCTCCGCCGCAAATCGCCGGGGTAGTCAACCTGTATACCCGCGAGTACTTCTCGGCGCTCGCGCAGCGGCTCGCGCCCGGCGGCCTCGCCAGCTACTGGCTGCCGGTCATTCAGTTCCGGATGGAAGGGGCGAAGGCCGTCATCGCCGCGTTCTGCGACGCGTTCCCCGATTGCACGCTGTGGGCCGGCGTGCACCACGACTGGATTCTCCTCGGCGGCCGTGAGTTCACGCACCGCCCGGACGCGCGGGCGCTCGGCCGCCTCTGGCGCGACCCGCTGGCCGCGCAACGCCTGGTGGCCAACGGTTTCGAGCAGCCGGCGCAGCTCGGCGCGAGCTTCCTCGCCGACGCGGAGCAGCTCCGCCAGTGGGTCGGCGCGACGCCGCCCCTGATCGACGACCGACCAAAGCGGATCGCGCCCACGCAACCGTTCGACCAGGTCCCTCCCGACTACGACCAGTGGCTGGAGCCGGAAGGCGCGCAGCGGCGCTTCCTCGCGTCGCCCTGGATCGCGCAGCACTGGCCGGCCGAGTTCCGCGACTGGACGCCGCAGTACTTCTTCGTGCAGCCGGTGCTGAACGCCCAGATCACTTCCGACCCGGTGAAGACGCTGCCGAGCGTCGACCTGCTGCTGCGGCGGACCGACCTGCGCGTGCCGGTGCTGTGGCTGCTGAATACCGACATGGCGGAGCTCGCGATCGTCGACCGGCAGCTCGCCGCCGACGGTGGCGCGAAACGGCCGCTATCCGAGTACGCTTTCGTGCTCGGCGCGCGGGCGCTCGCCGATCGCGAGTACGCGCGCGCGGCGAAGCTGCTCACGCTCGCCGCCGAGCGTAATCCCGCCCGCGCCGGTCCCGCCGCGGCCTACGCGCTGTGTCGCGCCGGAGCGCCGCCGCACCGCGCCGCTGCGGTGCCGGGCGCGCGGCAGCTCAGTCCCGAGCTGCGCTGCTGGAAGGAATAGCCGGCCAGGCGCGCTGCGCCGGGCGCAGCTGCTCGATCAGCCGGGAGAGACGCAGCACGCCGGCATCATCGAAGCGCTTGCCGACGATCTGCATGCCGATCGGCAGGCCGTCCGCGCTCCAGGTCCAGTTCACCGAGGCAGCGGGCTGCTCCGACATGTTCCACGGCACGGTGAAGGCGATGTGCGGCAGCGCGTCGTGCGAGTCGTTGCCCGGGGCAGGCAGCTCGGCCTCGTAGGCGAGGATCGGCGAAGTGGGCGAGAGCAGGAAATCGTACGGCTCGGTCGCGGCCACCGCCGCCTCGCGCATCGCCATGACCAGCGTGTAGGCCTGCATCACGTCGCTGCCGGAGAAGGCCGACGCGCGCCAGCTGCACCACTCGGCGACGAAGGGCAGCACCTTGGCGCGCCGCGCCGGCGGGAGCTGCTTCAGGTCGTGGTGCAGGCGCGCCTCGAAGAAGCGGCAGATGCCGTCGAGCATTTCCTCGGTGAGGAACGAGCGGATCGATTCGACCGCGCAGCCGGCGCCGGCGAGCGCCGCTGCAGCCGCTTCCGCCGCGGCGCGCACTTCGGGATGCACCGCGAGGCCGACGCCCATGTCGGGCAGAAACCCGATCTTCAGCTTGTCTTTCCGGTCTTTTTCGAAATCGATTTCCGCCGGCGGCAATGACATGAAATCGCGCGCGTCGGGCTGAGAGATGATCTTCATCAGCAGCGCGGCGTCGTCCGCGGTGCGTGTCATCGGGCCGACCACGCGTCCCATATAGGGCGGATAGACAGGCACGCGGCCGAGCGACGGCTTGAGCGCGAAGATGCCGCAGTGCGTCGCCGGCAGGCGCACCGAGCCGCCGATGTCGGTGCCGAGGTGCAGCGGCGCGTAGCCCGCGGCCGCTGCCGCGCCGGCGCCGGAGCTCGACCCCGACGGATTGCGCGCCAGCTGCCAGGGGTTGCGCGTCACGCCGTGGATGCTCGACAGGCCGGAGGAAAGCATGCCGTAGTCCGGCATGGTGGTCTTGCCGAGGATCACGCAACCCGCCTCGCGGACGCGCGCCGCAGCGGGTGCGTCGTGCGTCGCCGGCGGCAGGTCCTCGTTGGCGCGCGTGCCGATCGGCGCCGGGTCGCCGCGCGTGGCGATGTTCTCCTTGATGGTGATCGGCACGCCATCGAGCTGCGAGAGCGGCTTGCCGGCGCGCCAGCGCGCCTCGGCCGCGTGCGCCTGCTCGAGCGCGCCGTCGCGATCGAGCCGGTACATCGCATTGAGCTTCGGTTCCCACGCCTCGATGCGCGCGAGGCACTCGCGCGTCACTTCGACCGGAGAAACCTCGTCCCGACCGAAGGCGGCTGCGAGGGCCCGAGCGGTGCCTGGTTCGGAGCGGGTCACCGATCCACTATATATACTGGCCGCAAGAATGGGGAGAGCCTGGGGAATCGCGTTTTCGCTGCTGCTGGCGCCGCTGCACGCGGGTGCCGTGGATCAAATTCACCTGTGGCACGCGGTCGGCGGCTGGCCGGGCGTGGAGCTGGAGAAGCTCGTCGCGCGTTTCAACGCCTCGCAGCGCGGCGTGCGTGTTGCCACGGGATACAGCGGCGAAGCGCAGGCGGCGGTGCTCGAGGCGCCGCGGCGCGGCGCCACGCTGCTGGTGCTGCCCTACAACGCGAGCATGGTGCTCTATTACAACCGTGACGCGCTGCGACGCGCCGGGCTTGCGGCGGAGCCGCCCAGGACCTGGTACGAGATGGCGCCGGCGATCGGCGCGCTGGTCGACGCCGGTCAGGCGTGCGGCTACGTCACCGCGTCGCCGGCGCGCATCCTGCTCGAGAACGCGGGCGCGTGGCCCGAAGACTCGCGCGTCGCGTTCGACAACGTCATGGTGCGCTGGGTCGCGATGCTCGCCTCGTGGCAGCGCTCGGGCTACTTCACGTACGCCCGCCAGGGCGAGGAGGCCGAGCGGCGCTTCGTTGCCGGCCAGTGCGCGTTCCTGACGACGTCGCCATCGCGCCAGGTCGAGCTGCGCTCGCGGTCCCGGTTCGACGTCGGCGTCGCGCCGCTGCCCGGCTACGAGGACGCCGCAACCGCGCGCCATGGCGGCGCCGGCGTCTGGCTGCTGCCCGGCCGGTCGAAGCGCGATTACGAGGCGGCGGCGCGCCTGCTCGAGTATCTCGCCCGCCCTGAAGTGCAGGCCGAGTGGCGCGAAGAGACCGGGGGCGCCCGGCTCGCGCCGGCGGGTTACGACCTGCCGCAGCTGCGGCGCATCGTCGACGAGGAGCTCGAGGCCGTGTGGGGCGGGAAGAAGACCGCGCTGGACGCCCTGAGCGCCGCGGTGAAGCGCGGCAACGGCCTAATCGCGAAGCGCTAGCAGTTTTTCGATGGCGGCGACCAGCTTCGGATCGGAAGGCTCGACCCCGCTGGCGAAGCTCTGCACCTGCCGGCCGCTGCGATCGACCAGGTACTTGTGGAAGTTCCACTTCGGCGGCTGGCCGGTCGCCTTGGTCAGCTCGGCGTAGAACGGATTCGTTCCCAGGCTGGTCTTGGAGAACATCGGAAAGTCGATCGCGTACTGGTTGACGCAGAACGCCGAGATCTCCTTGTTCGACGCCGGCTCCTGCCCGCCGAAGTCGTTCATCGGAAAGCCGAGCACCACCAGGCCGCGCGCGCGGTACTTGCGGTAGAGCGCCTCGAGGCCGTCGTATTGCGGGGTGTAGCCGCACTCGCTCGCGGTGTTGACCACCAGCACCACCTTGCCCGCGTATTCGCAGAGCGACTGCGGCTTGTCGAAGATGGAATTCATGCTGCGGTCGAGCAGTGCCGGGCAAGCCATGACCTGTCCTGTGAAAAGCAGAAGGCTAGTAAGGAAGAGGCGCATCGGGTTTCAACGGTTGCAGGGCCTTGCGGAAATCCTTCTTGATCCGCTCCAGCGCGGCTTGTGAATCGGCTTCGAAGCGTAGCACGATGACCGGCGTGGTGTTCGAGGCGCGCGCGAGGCCGAAGCCGTCGGCGTACTCGACGCGCACGCCGTCGATGGTCAGCACGCGCTCGGCGCCGGGGAAGGGCTTGGAGGCCTGAAGCTTCGCCACCAGCGCATGCGGCTCGCCTTCGCTCAGGCCCCAGTGCAACTCCGGGGTGGATGGCGCGTTGGGAAGGTTTTTCAGGGTGGAATTTGGATCGGATTCCTTTGACAGGATCTCCAGCAGCCGGGCCCCGCCATAGAGCGCGTCGTCGAAGCCGTACCAGCGCTCCTTGAAGAACGTGTGGCCCGACATCTCCCCGGCGAGCAGCGCGCCGGTCTCCTTCAGCTTGGCCTTGATCAGCGAGTGGCCGGTCTTCCAGATGAGCGGCCTGCCGCCGTGCTTCTCGATCCACGGCGCAAGCAGGCGCGTCGACTTCACGTCGTAGATGATCTGCGCGCCGGGATTGCGCGACAGCACGTCCCTGGCGAGCAGCATCAGCTGCCGGTCGGCGAAGATGATCTCGCCGTCCTTGGTGACTAGCCCGAGGCGATCTCCATCGCCGTCGAAAGCAATTCCCAACTCACAGGGAGAATTTCTTACAGTGGAAATGAGTTCCTGCAGATTCTTCGGAACGGAGGGGTCTGGATGGTGATTCGGAAAGCGCCCGTCCACTTCGCAGTACAGCTCCTCGACCTCGCAGCCGAGCGCGCGGTAGAGCTTCGGCGCGAGCATGCCGGCGACGCCATTGCCGCAATCGACGGCGATGCGCATCTTGCGGGCGAGCTTCACGTCGCTCGCGATTCTTTGAACGTACGCCTCCAGAACCGTCGCCTCGCTGCGCTTGCCTTTCCCAGAAGAGAATTTATTGTTGTCGATTCTTTTTCTTAAATCCTGGATCTCGTCGCCATAAAGCGTGTTGCCGCCGACGACGATCTTCAGGCCGTTGTAGTCCGGCGGGTTGTGGCTGCCGGTGATCGCCACGCAGCTTCCGCAACCGAGGTGATGCGCGGCGAAGTAGGCGACGGGAGTCGGCGCCATGCCGATGTCGATCACGTCGGCGCCGGCGGAATTGAGACCTTCGGCAAGCGCGCGCGCGAATTCCGGTCCCGACAGGCGGCCGTCGCGACCGATGGCGAACGTCGCTGCGCTGCGCTCCTTGCCGACGCTGCCCAGTGCGCGGCCGATGTCGCGCACGATGGCCGGCGTCAGCGTCTTGCCGACGATGCCGCGGATGTCGTAGGCGCGGAAGATTTCGGCGGGGACTTTCATGCGCGGAAGAAATCGATCAGGCGTTTCGTCAGCCAGCCGCCGCGGAAGCCGACATGGCCGCCCAGGCGAGGCAGCTCGAGCGTAACGCAGGGCGCGGCCCTGCGCGAAGCGGCGACGAGGGCACCTTCCGGCAGGAACGGGTCGTTGCGTGCGTTGATCACCAGCGTGGGCACGCGGATGTGCTCGAGCCAGGGGCCGCTCGCCGCGGTGCTCCAGTAGTCGTCGACGTCGCGGAAGCCGTGCAATGGCGCGGTATACAGGTTGTCGAACTCGCGAAAAGTGCGGGCGCTGCGCACCTTGTCGGCATCGAACAGGGTCGGAAAGCGCTCGAGCTGCGCCAGCGATTTCGGTTTCAGCGTGGCAAGGAACATGCGCGTGTATAGCAGGCGGTTCAGGCCACGGTCTAGCGCGCGTCCCGAAGCGGGCAGGTCGAGCGGCGCCGAGATCGCGGCGGCGCGTCGCACGATCGCCGTCGCTGCATCGCGACGCTCGCCGAGCCATTTCAGCAGCGCGTTGCCGCCGAGCGAGATGCCGATCGCGTCGACCGGCCGGCCCTCGGCTTCGTGAAATCGCCGCAAGATCCAGTCCACTTCCGCGGTGTCGCCGGAGTGATAGGCGCGCGGCTTGCGGTTCGGCTCGCCCGAGCAGCCGCGCCAGTGCGGAATCGCCACGCGCCAGCCCGCGAGGGGCAACGCGCGCGCCAGCCTGCGGGCGTAATGGCTGTTGGAAGAGCCCTCCAGGCCGTGGAACAGCACCATCAGCCGCGGCGCGGCGGCGTCGCCGGCGAAGTCAATGTCGATGAAATCGCCATCGGGCGTTTCCCAGCGGCTGCGCTGCAGGGCGACGCGCGGCGGCCGCAGCAGCGACGCGGCGATGGTCTGCAGGTGGCCGATCAATGCAGCATCTTCGGCGGCGCGTCGCGCGGCGACGGCGCCGGGGCAGCCTGCGCCGGCGCGGGCGAGGCGTGGTGCACGATCATGCGCCAGCCGGCGGCGGTGCGCAGGTAGACGTTGGTCGCGACGATCGGCAGCGGCTTCGCATCTCCCGGTGCGGCGCCCTCGAGCGAGAAATTCTCGAACACGCTGTGCACCGCGAGCATCATGCCGCTGATCGCCACCTGCTGACTGACCTGCAGCCGCGCGCGCGGGCCGCCGGCGAACATCTTCGCCCAGCTCTCGCGCACCTGGTCCTGCCCGGTCAGCCGGCCGCCGGTGGGATGCACGCAGAGGATGTCCTCGTCCTCGGCCCAGACCGCCATCATGCCGTCGAGGTCGCAGCGCTCGAGCGCCTCGTAGAAGGCGTTCTCGGCGTCCTGCGCGGTGGGAAAGATCTTCGCGCTCACGAAATGGTTTTTAACTGATCCAGCACCATTTCGACAGTCATGTCTCTCATGCAGCGGAAGTGCCCGAGCGGGCACTCGCGCTGGAAGCAGGGGCTGCACTCGATGCGCAGCCACAGCACGCGCGCGGCGGCAGATTGCGGCGGGGTGTGCTCCGGGCTGGATGATCCGAACAGCGCCACCTGCGCCCGGCCGAGCGCCGCCGCGACGTGCATCAGGCCAGAGTCGTTGCTTACCACGAGCTGCGCCCCGGCGATCAGCGCCATCGCTTCGTCCAGAGTGGTTTTCCCAACCAGGTTCGTGCCGTTGATCCCCTTGGACGCTTCGACGTCCTTTGCGGATCCCAGCACGATCGCAGGAAGGTCGAGGCGTTTCGATAATTCGACAAAATAGGGCCAGCGCTTCGCCGGGCCGTACTCCGCACCGGGGCAGAGGACCGCGTACCGGCCCGCGATGCCGAACTTTCGTTTCGCCTGCTCCACTTCGCTGGCGGAGACGCGCAGCCTGGGCTGCGGCAGCGGGCCATCGCCGGCGAGGGCTGCGTAGTGCGCGGCCATCGAGGCGCCGCTTGCCTTGCGGGTGTCGTTCAGCAGGCCGTAGCGCGCTTCGCCCACATATCCCGTGCGCTTCGGAACGCCGGCGAAGAACGGGATCAGCGCCGACTTCCAGGTGTTCGGCAGGACGTAGGCCTGATCGTACTGTCCCTTGATCTGGCGACCGAGCTTCCAGCGCTCGCGGAGCTGCAGGGGCCCGTGGACGAAGGGAGTGGCGATCACCGAGCTCACCTCGGGCATGCGCCGCATCACCGGCGCGACCCATTCCGGCGCGATCACGTCGACATTGCCGCCCAGGCGGGCGAGCAATGGTTGCGCCATGAGCGCGTCGCCAATCCAGTTCGGGGCGACTACGAGAACTTTGGGCACTAGTGCCCTTTGACCGCTGCGCCCTTGTAGATGTACATCGTGCCGCAGTACGGGCAGCGCGTATGGCCTTCCTTCGCGACGTCGAGGAAGACGCGCGGGTGCCGCGACCAGAGCGGCGAGCCCGGCATCGGGCAGTGGAAGGGCAGGTCCTTCTCGCTTACTTCGACTTCTTTACTGGTGTCAGCCATGCGCGGTGCTTCTTGTCCTTTCCGGTCACCA
>Ga0075424_100004715_pt1 | contig 12927 bp, 21 predicted proteins | sample SoiMethybrSBSTD3_FD_75301 | JGI IMG/M metagenome (GOLD analysis project Ga0075424, IMG submission 75301) | Bulk soil microbial communities from a Populus tree surrounding site in Tennessee, USA - Soil MetaG P. TD hybrid SBSTD3 | ecosystem: Environmental > Terrestrial > Soil > Tree plantation... | reverse complement strand
GTTAGGTTCCACATGGCCAGTGAAAGAACAGTCCTGCCGAATGAGACTCGCGGCAGTCGTGGGACTCTCCCAAAGGGTCCCCAACTCCAGCGCAACTGACGGCCGCCGCGCTCCTCGCTCAGCGCGCATAGAAACCGGTATGTGCTGAGTGGAGCGCCCTCCCAGTTATGAGCGTTCGTGAGACACGGTACAATTTCACACCGCAAGCGCCGCGAAAAGAGTGTAAGCCGATTTTCACAGAGAGCCACATCGAGATCGCCAAGCAGAATCTGCGCGTCCGGGGCTGCGCCTGAGACGCCAAGGTAGGGAATCTCTAAAGCGCGGAGGATTGGGCGCCTGAGAACGTTCCCAGTCCGTCCCTCGGGCAGGTGAACGATTTCTGCGTACTTGCAATTCGATCGAAGGGCTTCTTCCGCACGCAGATGCTCCATCACTCTCTGACGCAGAGCATCGTCCAGGTAGCAAAAGCGGCCCAGTAGCTCCACACCAGATGGACCCTGAGCCCAATGAAACACAACTTGAAACTCGCCCTTGGCGACGGAGTCTTCCGATGAGGCGACAAGCGTTGCAAGAACACCGACACTGTCAGGGCCGGCTGCATCGGGCCCGCGTACACTGCCGAGGAGCGTGACATCACCGTCATCCAGCGTCCAGTCGGTCTTGTGATCCTGTAACCTGCGCAGGAGATGTTGCTCCCGTTCGCCGAGCGTGATCGGCGACGGGTCGGATCGGGAGAACAGCTCCAATCCGTCAAGCAATGGCGCGGGAGCCTGCTCATCGATCTCTGATTCCCCGAACCCGATCCCATGCTGCCTGTCTAACGCCTCAGCCAACGGCACCCTGTTTGTGTCGTAACGCGCGCGAAACGCTTCCCGGAAGCGGGCTAGATCGTTGCTCTTCTCAAGTGGTGAAATGCGCTCCATAAGCGCGAGTGCGCGTTCCAACTCGTGGACCACTTCGGGCCCGAGAGACAGCGTGGCGGCGGGTTTGTACAGGTCGACTTGGTACAGTTTTGCCGGATCTGTCGCAACGGCCAGCTGATTGAGCGTTCCCGTCACGCGCGTGTAGGCATCTCTGGGCTGACCAACGCCGCACTTGTCCAGGTTCGCTAGTCCGACGTTCACCTCACCTATCAGCACAGCAATCTCCGGCCGATGCGGCTGAACAACCTTGGCGATGCTACTTAGGCTGTCCGGACCGGTGACCGTGGGAGTGAGCTGGGATATCAGGATCTGCTCTGACACAAGCCTGTCTAGATACTCGCGCGCTTCGTCGAGGGTTACCTCATCATCGATGCCTCGTATGGCGGCCGCGAGATCTGAAAGGCACGCGCCACCTCGCGCGGACGCCAACACGACATTCAGAAACTGATCCTCTAGCAAGGATGCAAGCTGGTAGCTGACGACCTGCGTCTCCGGTACAACTAGCTTCTCGGCGTAGTACCATCGGTTGCCGATTCGGTAGAGGCTGGAGTTTGGCCTATACGGTATCCCTTCGCGAAGCACAGGGTCCTTCAGGAGCTCTTCGGCCAGCGCCAACTCACAATGCATGTCCAGTCGTGTCCGTCGCCGCCACAGATGACGAGCCGGCAGCTTCAGACACGTGTCGGTCCCAATTACGCCCAAGGAGCATCCAGCGAAGAGGCCGAACGGTGTGGGGCGCCAGCTCATGCGTACTAGGTAACGAACTAGCGTCTGGAGAACACGCTCCGAGCCCTCGGGCTCCCCGCTCAACCAGCGCCGAACAACTTCGGCTACGACAGGAGAGGCAACAAAGATGGCCTCCGTAACGAGTGGATCACGGAGGTAATCGCGCACGCGGTTTCGAATTCTCTCCTCATCGTCATGCAGCGCTCGCTCCAAGGCTTCCGGTTGAAGTAGGTGGACTGGCGCCTGAACGGAGTCGCTCAGCGATTCCGCTACCTAGCTGGGAAGCGATGGCGTGCGGAGAACAAAGAAACCAGACGCACGATAGGACCCCGTGGACCTCCTGCTACGGCCTACGCCATTGCTCATGGAATCGGAGGTCCCACGCCAGTGCTCGCTCGCATGTAGCCCTTGATTGGAGGTCATGTCGTGCGGCGGCGACTCGTGTTACCTGTAGACCGTTCCTTCCACGTCCAATCAGTTTATCACGAGCGTCTGAGAAGACCGGGACGCTTCAACGTCGAGGATGTGATTCCAGCATGTTACCAGCTCATTCTCTATACTGGTTTCCAATCGCGCCTGTTGTTCACCATTGATGCACCGCGCGAAACGCTAGTTTACTCAAGAACCTCGCGCGAAAGCAGGAGAACGCAATCCCACCTTGGCGGAATGGATGTGGTCGCCGCGAGGAGCGCAAGCGTGATCCCTGCAGCGCCCCTGATAAAACCCGGTACCGGTCTCCAGGGAGGTGGCGGATCATAGCCACGGCTCCACGCTAGGAATCCCCCGATCCCTTTTCCAGGGCGGCGAAGAGCCAGCGTCCGGGCGATCCAGCGTCGTGCTGCTTTCGCGAACGACCTCTCACCCGTAGCTCTGTACAGATGGTGGAACACGTGCGCGAGACCTGCACTCCCGTGGCAGAGTCCGCCATCGAGTACGCCTGTATCACCGAACGGGCGCGTCGCAGCGCTCAATCCTATCCGTATTGCCTCGCGTTCCCAATCTGGTTCGTCAAGTGCCCGCGCGGCAGCTAACAAAGCTGCCGCGATGCCAGGATCGCCGTAGCACCAAGCTGTGCGGGCCGGATCGGACGCGACTCCCTGCCTAATCAGACCGGGGAAGCAGCCTCTCGCCCCATTGGGGAGTTCGTGCCCAAGAAGCCACGTGACTGCGCCTTGTAGCAATCGACGAGCGCGAGGGATGGCAATGTCGAGCGCGCATATTGCGGCAAGAGCGGCGATGATGCCTGAAATCCCATTCGCGATCCCCAGATTCCATGCGGGATATGGGAGATGGTTTTGGGTGAGCAACCTTCGAGCGCGAGGAGTCACCCATTCGGGACGAGAGCGCCAGGCTATCCCGGGAGGTTGCGGCTCAGAAATCTCCGCTAGGCGGTCTACCACTCGAGCGAGCAGCGCACGGGCCGACGGACGAGGCATTCGCGCAAGGAGATAGACCGTCAGCCCGACGAGGCCGTCTCCGAGATCATACGGCCCTCTCCACCGCCGCCTGCGAGCCAGCAGTTTCCCCAACACGAGATCAACGCCATTGTTCGGATCGTCGGCAAGACCCATCGCGCTATACCTCGAAAGATGCTCAATGACCCAGGCTACGCCGGTAAAGCCGTCGTAGAATCCAAAATGAGCCGCGTTGCGTTGTAGGTATTCGATGGAGCGGAGCAGCAGGGAATGGGCACGTTCCATGTGACCCTTTCCAGGGCAAGCTGACTCCAGCGCTGCGTGTGCAAGAGCGAGACCGGCATAGCCGTTCCTAAAGTAGGGATCGCGCACATCCCGTGGTGACACGCTAAGCAAACCCGCTGAAAGGTCTGCTATTGCTGATCGTGTCCTGGCAAGGAGCCCGCCATTCAGCAGGGGCTTCCAACCGATCGGTTGCAAGAGAGATTCCGTCCTCACTTCACGATCCGCCTACCTGTTCTTGAGACGTGCCAAGGTGCTTGAGCGTGACGGCGGGTGTGCTATAGACGATGGCCGGGAAGATGCCCGTGAATACACGGTCACGCCAGATCCTTTTCAGCGGCCCTCTCCGACGGAGTGCTGTTCACGACAACGGGATGTCAGCCCATCATTTCACGAAAAAACGACGGTAGAACTTCTCAGTTAACAAGTGACACCTACTCAGGTCGTTAGGATCGGCAAATACTTGGGCAAAGCGGCGCCGATCGCGGGGCGACAGCTGCGCCAATGCCTGCACGGAGGATTCGCAGTTCGCAGTCCTGGGGTTGATGCGTCTGAGGGGCGTGTCCACGAACCAGCGCTGAAACGCTTGCACTTACCTCGCCATGCCGCGGTGCAACAGCGCGTAAGGTGCCAGCCAACGGTCAGTTAACTCATTGGCCTCATCAAGCGCTCTCCTGATGCGACATCAGGAGGCAACGAGCCAGGTCGCTTCGTCCCAGCACTGCCTCATTGTAGACTGAGGGCCTCACGGTCACGCCGTCTCTGTTGAGGCCGCCCGGCTTCGAGCCGCTTCGCTTGAAGCCACTCGAGCAGGTCCTTCACGACGTAGCGCTTGGTCTTCCGTCCGAGATCGAGACACGGTACGCCAAGCCGTTCCACCTGCCGGGGCCTCACCTTGAGCCACTGAGCAACCTCATCACGAGTCAGAATCCCGTTGGGATCGGTTGGCTGCATATATCCCTCTCAGGTACCGGTGGTTGTGGGCGACATGCGGGGCGAGCGCCGGGAGTTCCCCGGGCTCACCGGGTTCGGTCGATCCAACGGCGCAGACCCGCCTCGCTGAACCGGAGCGCCCTGTGGGAGAGGTGGCGCGCAAACGGCAGCCGGCCAGCGTGATCATAAAGCCAGCGCCTGCTCACACCGAGTACACCTGCCGCTTCCTCCACGGTCAGTAAGCGGTCGGGGCTGGATGCACCAGGTGGTGCTGGTGCAGGCTGCTCGGCGCGCAACGCTGCTGCCAGAGCGCGCAGTGCATCTGCACAGGAGTCCAGTGCGGCGGCGAGCGCTTCGCCGTTTTTCACTCGTGGCCTCTCTGGCTGGGTTTCACCAAGCGCCGACTCAGGAAACGGTGCCACAGTGTGGCTCCCGCCCAATGCGGTACAACGCGCCAAGGTTAGGTTGAGGTGTCGAGTACTCGAGCCGCAACTCGGATCCACTCCCGGCCTTCCGCCCCGGGCTGCTTCACCTCAACACGTCCGTCAGGTGTGACGCGTGCGACGAGGTGCCCTTGGAGGAGGCCCTCGAGCAAAACCGCCCGGATGCGTGCCTCCCTGCACCACGCGAAGAACTCCTTCTCCTGCTTTTCTGTGCAGGGGCCTCCAGAGGAGTGCGCTATGAATAGCTGCTTGGTCTCTTCCGGGGTGAAAACTTCACCGCGCCTCGCCTGGTCGGGGCCTACTATGCGTGCCATCAGCAAGCGCAGCGTTTCGACGGTGGGATCCTCGCTCACTTAACAGCCTCTTTTGGTTGCAACACTCCTGTAGCGACAGTCCTCCCACCCGTGGAATGACTTGATCAACGCGTCTGCCGCAACAGGCCATCTCTGAAGACTGGAGCTTGTTAGTATCTACAACCGCTCAGCGTCATCCCGCGTCAGGAGGCTCGTCTCCGAACACTTCGCGCAGAAGATCCTGGGTCGCTTGGTCGGTAAGCCGAACGCCGTCCTCCCAGGTGTCGATCTTCGGCTCTTCGTGTGGAATCGCCTCGTAGCCCATGCGCCGTAGGTCTTCCGCCGCGAGCTCGGACATCCGCTGGCGGCGGGACCGTTTCCAAGGCGGCACCGGTGCGGGCGAGGAGAGCGGCGGCAACCCGTTCCGATGCTCTTGCCGCGTGCAGCACCGAAGCTCTCGACACTCCGCGGGTGTGCGCTCGCCACAGCGACAGTGAGCTCGGGGCAGTGTTCCGTTGTAGAGCGGCGGATCCTCATCGCCGCGCTCGCTATGCTCGCGCGCGACATCGGCGTAGGCTCGGCTGAGCTTCGAGGGCCGTGCAGAGTGAGCCCGCACGTGCCGCTCAAGCCACTCGAACGCCATAAGGTAGGTGAGCCAGGCGACTATGACAGCCACAAACCACAAGAGCGAAGCGCGCCCCTCGAGTCGAGCGAGCCACACGGCCACGGATGTGGTGCTTAGGGTCAGTAAACCGAGCCAGGCACCAACGTTGAACCAGAGGCGCATCAGGAATGCCCGTCCGCAGGGGGCTTCGGCCAAGGCCGTGCCGCACGCGCTTCGAGGTTGGCGTGCGCCACACCGGCGAGCGTCGCACCACCACACAGGACAACGAGCGCCGTGCCGAGGTCAAGCCAGCGGTCAGTTGTCGGATTGGCGAGTCGGGCGAGGCCCACGAGGAAGCCCCCCCACCCGGCCGCCACACCGGCGATCGACGCGACGAGCGTCAGGCGTCCTCCAGGCGCGCCCCTCTCACGCCGGGTGACCAGCACACCGTAGACCGTCCAGAACAGGGCTCCGCCCACGAGCATACCCCCGATCGCACGCCAGGAGTTCACCGCGCCCTCGCCCAAACCACCTGAGGCCCGATCGGCTCCGCAGCGAAGCCGCGCACGAGCCGCCCGACAGGAATCGTGAGCTCAATGATGAGGGCTCTTCTCATCGGGGGCTCGTGGCGAGGAGTGAGTCGAGCGCACGGATGCGCTCAACCCGGCGGCGGTCGATAAGCACATAATCAGAGTCGACACGGCGAATGCCCGCCTTCGACCGCGCCCGGAGGCTGTCGAGCATCTGGCGCTCAAAGAGCAGCGAGTCGCGGACCTCTGCGGTCGTCCGGACCCGAGGCGCGTTGTTGCACGCAGCTACGAGCAGCCCGATGACGATAGCGCGTTCGATGAAGAACGTAGGCGCAAGCGGGACTGTGCGGCTCATACTCTGCCTCTTAGTGAGAGGGTTGCCCCTTAACCGGGGCCGGCATACAGTGACGGCTGTTCGCTAGTGATGGATCGTCCCCGCCCTGTCTCAATCGCGCTCCGGCGAGTCGTCCTCAGCCCCGTGTCGACCGAGGAAACCCGTGGCCAACCACGCCATACCGGTCACGAAGAGCACGAGGGTCGCGAGTCCACTGATCGACCGGGCGAGTACCACAAGCCAACTCACACGCGACACCAGTCCGACGGCTCCCAAGACGAGACCCGCCACCAGGCACGTCAGACCGAGCCGGGCAGCACGACGGATGGAACGTCCAGCCATCAGAGCCTCCTCAGCAGGACATCGCCGGTCAGCAGCCAACAGGGGGCGCCGCTGCAAACCTCGCCCCGGCGAGGCTAACCCAGGTCACCGGGAACGCGATCATTATAACCCAAGTTGGGGTATCCCAGGAAGGGATGCACCGTGCTCCTAACTTATGGAGCACGGCAAGCGACGCCGGAGCGCGGTCCACGGCTCAGAATACCAGTACCTCTTGAAGCGTCTTCGAGAGGCTCGGCTGAAGGCCGGCCTGACGCAGGTGCAGGTAGCGAAGGCCTTGGGACGACCCCAGTCCTACGTCACAAAGTGTGAGCTGGGCGAGCGAAGGATCGATCCGATCGATCTTCAGCGATTCGCCAAGCTCTATCGGAAGCCCTTCTCCTACTTCCTTCCGACGAGGAACGACCGATGAGGGGCGTGGCTCAGAGCCAAGGCTCAGGCCGACCTTCGACGATCACGCCCCTTACTGGTCAGGGTCAGCAATGAGCGCCCCCGCCGAGAGACACGCTTCGGTACGCACTTGACCCGGGCCCCAGAGCGACCATCTACCTCCATGGCAGGCTCCTTGCTGTACCGAGGTCGGAACCGTGCGCCCATTTTTGGCGTCTATTTGGGTGCTCTGGAGGCTTTTCGTCGTTGACTGATTGCACTGCATTGCAAACATTAGGGTTAATGCCGCTCCGCTTCAGGGAGGACCGCGCCGCCCAGGCGGCCGCGCGCCTTCTGCGCCTTCGTGGTGGACGAATGTCCTACATGAAGTTGCTGAAGCTCTTGTACCTCGCGGACCGGCATGCCCTTGTTGAGTTAGGTCGGCCGATCACGTGCGACCTCTTCGTCTCCATGCCCAAGGGGCCGGTGCTCAGCCGCACCTACAACCTCATTCTTGAAGAACCGGATCCCTCAGAACCGCCATCCTACTGGCACAAGTTCATTTCGTCCCCTAGAGACTTCGATGTCACGCTTCTTGGCGAGGCTCCCAACGACCAGCTGTCTACGGCCGAAGAGGCAATTCTTGACGACATCTTTACCAAGTTTGGTCGCTGGAACAGGTGGGACCTGGTCAGGTACACTCACGAGTTGCCTGAATACCGAGACCCCAACGGTTCGTCAATACCAATCAACCTCCGAGACATCCTGCTGTCTGAAGGGCGGACACGAGAGGACGTCGATGCAATCCTTGGAGCCCTTGAAGCCGATGCGGCTATGGAGCGCCTAGCGAGCGAGCCGTGAATTTCATCACGGCGGGACGGAGCCTGTACCTCGCAAACGATCCCGCCGGTCCGCATCTCTGGTTCGTCCTCACAGACCCCGACCCAAAAACCGCACATGTAGTGCTCGTGCGTGTGGTGACCGCGCGACCTCATGCAGACAAGACGATCGTTCTTCCCGCGGGTTGTCACCCATTCATCAGGCATGAATCCAACGTCGAATACGGAGCGGCCAGGTTGGATCCGGTCGGCAGGCTGGAGGCCGCAATTCATGCTGGTCATTGCAGGATGGACCAGGACATGTCGGAGGCTCTCCTCGCTCTGGTTCGGGGCGGTCTCCTGGCGTCCCCCCGAACGATCCACGCGATATGTGACCATTGTCGACCGATATTTGGCCCGCCCTGACGTCAAATCCGCGCCCGCCGCAAGAGCCGGTCGCTCACAACTCATAGCCCTCGTCCTCGCGTTCCGAGGTGCGAGATGCGATCGCGGCGTAAAGCCGCCGTCGCGCCGGGTGCTCTGGTGTCGCCGGGGCTGCCTCCGGCCGTGCGCCCCTGGCCTGCGTGCTCGCACGCGGATTGGGTTCCCGGGCCCGAACGGGCGGCGCCGAAACCGGGCTCGGCGGGCTCGAGCTCAGGTTCTTCATGAGGACCTCAGTCACGTGCCGGCTCTCGAGCCCTTTGTTTTGCATCGGGAGGATGACGACCCCCGGCCGCTCTAGTGCACCGGCGTCGTCCTCGCCGAGGACTGCGTTCAGGAGGCCGGCGTAGCGCCCAAGGAGGTCGAGGGCGCGGAGTCGATCCCCCGGCGCGCTGCCGGAGTCGTCAGCAATTGCTTCGAGAACCGGGATCCGACGCGCGAACGCATCGCGGCAGGCTGCGCGAACGGCCGACGGTGGCCGCCCAGCGTTCTGGGCACCTGGACGGGGGCCGCGTCCTCGCCGCGGATCATGGCCTGGTTCAAACGGGCGACCTACTGCAGACTTTCGTGCAGACTTTCGTGCAGACTTTTTCGCTCTACGCATGGCAGGCCTCCCTCAGTCGCCGCGTCCAGTCTCGCGAGAGCGCCGTCTCCTGCCGTAGATGGGACTCCCCATAAGGGTTAGCTCCTGGGCGCGCTGCAGATCGGGTGATCGCTTCAGCAGTATTCTCTCGCGCCCGATGCCCGCCTTGAGGTAGGTACGAAGATCACCTGGAGACAGGTCGGTCCAGCGACGCTCGATTCCTCCAGAGGACTCATGCTCAAACAGACCGTCGAAGATTCGATGGTATGCCAATGCAACCCGGTGGGAGAAGTGCCCTTGCGCCACCAGCGTTCTGTCAAGACTGTCAAACAGCTCCTTGAACCGGCTGCGGAGCGCGATCTCGACTCTCATCCGGGCTCTCGCTTGTCCCGACACCAGGGCAAGTCCGCGTTGCTCATCTGCCCAGCGATCACCTCGATACACCCTCAGCCACTCGCCCGCAGATCGCACCGGAAGACCGAGCCACGCTGCGAATCCGGTCAAGGTCACGCGAGTCAGCGGAGACATGACGCACTGATTCAGACTGGGCTTCTGATCCGCTGTAAATAGACGCGCCAGGCTCTGCAGGCTCCTTACGCGAAGGTGTCTAGCCCCCCGCTTAGCAAGTCGGCTCAGCTGAGGCTGTGAGATGCCGATAAGACTCGCGGCTCGGGATACGTTGCCACCAAACCGTGCGTCGATGGCTCGCTGAATCAGCAACCTAAGGCGCTGAGGGTCGGCGACCAAGACGAGGCGTTGCCTTCGGGAGCCACTATTCATAACAGCGATCCGTTGGGAGACTGTTATGAATACACAGAGAGACACATTATTGCCACCCATGCCGAAGCAGAAGGAAACGCGCTTGGGGCGACCGCGAGGCCGCACACTCTCGCTGCCAGCCGCCGCTCAGCTACTTGGGCGCAGCTGGGGGCAGACCTGGCGACTCGTGTTGAAGGGGATACTCCCGGGGAGCCGCATCGGAGGCCGGTGGCTGGTCGATGCAAAGGCGGTACGCGAGCTCGCACAGAGCGAGAATGAGGGCGCGGCCGAGCGGAGGGACGAAACGGGGTTGACCGGTGACCGCTGACCGCCGCGAAGAGGGCCCACAGAAACTCACTTTTTCAGCAACGTTCGTCATCTGGGCGTCGAACGAACTGACCGCAGCCGAGAAGATCGTGTGGTTCCACGACTGGGCTCTGGATAGAGGCGGGCCCGACGCGGCCTTCATGTCGACCCAGAGCCTCGCGCAGCGAATCGCGATGGAGCCGAAGACTGTGGAGCAGTATCGCGGCCGCCTCCGCCGTCTCGGGTTGCATGAGTCACTACACCGACGGGACGCCAGGAATCTCGGGTGGGTCGCAACCCTGCCGCCCGAATGCGTCCCCCGAGGCAGCGCGATCGCGGGTAAGGAGGCCGTGCGGCTCGCGGGACTGCTCGACTCTCACATACGCGCCCGCGATGCCCGGCTCAAACAGGGATCAGAGTCTGACCGACATGAGCATCTCGAGCAGACCCAGATACGGCCGTCGGACAGGGATAGACAAGTATCTCGGTCACTCCGAGGTGCCGATCGCGATGCGTTGGGGGGTGGGGGGGCCCGTGCAACCTCAGGTGTGTCGAGCGAAGCTCAACTCCAACTTGGTGTTACGGAGAGGGGAACCGAGAATGGAGTTGGTGCTCCCGCACCGAAACCTGAGGTTGGAGCGCAGCACGGGAAGCCCAAGCGTCTCAAGCCAAGCGAGCAGCCGCCGGCGGGAGAGTGGCTGGCCTTCCAGGAGGAGATGCGAAGGCGTCGTACCCACGAAGCCAGAGGGTGGTGAGTCGCCGGTCGACTGGCACCGTAAACACTTCGGTCTCGAGAGGTTTGAACAAGTGAACCGGCAAGGCTTCGTTGCACGCTGGACGGCCCGTTGCGACGAGTTCGAGCGGTTCGGAGTCGAGGTAGATGGCGCGAAGCTCTGCCGTGAGGTCCTCGCTGACTTCGAGGCAGTAACGACGGCCGAAGATGAGGCGCTCCTGGGACTCGACGAAGCATGTGTCCAGTCAGGTTACTCACGCGACCACCTTCGCCGCCTCCACCACCAAGGAAAACTCCCAGCGCGTCGCGATGGGCGACGCCTGTTCTTCCGCGCTGGAGACCTTCCGAGGAAGCCGGCACGGTTTGACAACAAACCCATCCTAGGATACGATCCCGTTGCCGATGCAAGGCGGGTCGCCACCCGGCGTCACTAGGAGGTATCCATGGGTGAACGGCGACTCCCGATTCCAGAACGGCCGTGGCACCAGAGCAAGAGCGGTTGCTGGTCCCTCTCGCTCGGTGTCCGTGGGCTCAAAGTTCGGGTCACGCAGCACAAGCCAGGCGGCACGTTTCAGCGAGTGTATCGCGTATCGGGTCGTGGACTGACGTATGCATCCCTGCGGACCACCGATCGCACTGAAGCCAAGCGGCTCGCGATTGAATTCATCCGCGAGCTGGAGAAGGGCGCGAAACCCGCCCCCGCCGAGCCGCTGACGCTCGAGCGACTATGGGACCGTTACCAGCAGGAGGCACCAGGTTACCGGCAGAATTTCGAACGTACACGGAAGCAGAAGCAGGCTGAGGTCCGGCTGCTCTTGGCTGGCCTCGGAATGGCGAAGCGGGTGGATCACCTGACGCGCAACGACGTGGATAGATACGTCGCGATGCGAAAGAGCGGGCACGGGTGGCCGGACGGACGAAGCACGAAGCCGGTGCGAGCCCGGACGATTCAGGGTGAAGTGAAGCTCCTAAAGACGATGATCCATTGGGCCATGAGCGAGCGGTTGGCGGACGGCTCCTGGCTGCTCGAGAACAACCCGCTTCGCGGTGTGAAGTTGCCGAAAGAGGAGTCGCCCCGCCGGCCGGTCACGACGTTCGATCGGTTCCTGAAGATCAGGAAGGCTGTGCAGGACTTGGCGGCCACGGCACCACAGGAACGAGGACGCGAGCGCTGGAAGCGGTTTGAAATGGCGTTGGTCCTCGCGGAGGCGACCGGGGCCAGGATCGGAGCCATCCGGGGGCTGAAGTGGTCGGACATTAGCTCCGATCCGCCGGAGATCACGTTCTTGGCGGAGTTCGACAAGCGAGGCCGCGACCGGACCGTCCCAATCCCCGAATCGCTGGCCGAGGAGCTGCGCAGCTTCAAAGTGAAGCTGGCGGCGGTTGGTGACGGCTGGCTATTCCCGTGCGCCGACAAGGATGAGCCTTGGCCTCGCGAGATCTTCGGTGAGCTGCACGATCGCGCTGAAAGGCGGGCGGAGGTCTCACACTTGAAGGGCGGGCGCTTCCACGCGTACAGGCGAAAGTGGGCCACCGAGCGGAAGCACATGCCGCTCGTGGACGTGATGGGCGCGGGTGGCTGGAAGGACGCGCAGACGTACACGACGTGTTACGCGCAAGCCACCGAGGCCGGGATGCTCGAAGTGATGAGCACGCCGGTGAAGCTCAGGGATCGGAAAGTCGGCGGTCAGAAGTGACACGGCGAGAGTTCAGGAGGGGAGCTCGGGTGAACTGCTGCGAAACAGTTGTAACCCCCGAAAACGCACGAAGCGCGACACGACTTATTGTCGCATCGCGCTTCGAGTTGCCCCTCCTGGGCTCGAACCAGGACTCTCCTGATCCAGAGTCAGGCGTGTTGCCAGTTACACCAAGGGGCAGTTGCGGCAAAATAGCCGCATCATCACGGCTTCGGTAGCCGCTGATTGACGAGCTCGGAACACTACCCGTAGGTTCTAAGAATTCGACCCCCGACCCCCGAGCCCCCTGCCATGAACCCTTCCACTCTGAACCGACGGGACTTTCTCAGCACCGGCGCCACGCTCGTCATCGGCTTCTACCTGCCGCCGCTCGAGCGCCACCTCCCGCCCGCGACGCCC
>Ga0075424_100004714_pt1 | contig 12928 bp, 12 predicted proteins | sample SoiMethybrSBSTD3_FD_75301 | JGI IMG/M metagenome (GOLD analysis project Ga0075424, IMG submission 75301) | Bulk soil microbial communities from a Populus tree surrounding site in Tennessee, USA - Soil MetaG P. TD hybrid SBSTD3 | ecosystem: Environmental > Terrestrial > Soil > Tree plantation... | reverse complement strand
CGCCTGCGTGAGGTCGATCGTCGAGCCGTCGAGCAGCGTGCGCTGGCCGGTCGGCGCGCCGTCGACGAACGCCGACTGCGTCGAGCCGTCGAGCAGCTTGTTCCAGTCGGGCACGGTGAGCACGTCGTCCATCGCGCGCTCGATGACGGCGTCGGCGGCGTACAGCGCTTCCTGGCTGTTGCGGAAGTTGCCCGCGATCATCGTCTCCGACGACGTGGTGAGGACGAGCGCCACGCCGAGCGCCGTCATCAGCAGCATCGCCATCATGGCGATGACCATTGCGATTCCGTCTTCGCGGCGGATGTTCATCGTCGTTACCTGCCCAGGTTCAAGTTGCGCGGAGACACCATGAACCGGATTTCCTGATCCGGCACCCACTTGGAGCCGCCGTTCGACGTGCCGCCGTGCGAGAAGAGGGCGCTCGCCGGGCCGCGCAGCGCCGCAAGCGCCGCCTGCACGCGCAGCGTCACGCCGATCTTCCGGATGCGGAGCAGATCGGCGTCGTAGCGGTTCGCGTTCGTATCGCTCGGACACCACGGGCCGTCGGTGAGCTGCGCCGCGGTCAGCTTGACCAGCGACGTGTTCGCCGGGCCGAGATCGGCCATGCGCGGCGTCGCCGTCGGGCCGCCTCCGAACGTGAACACGCAGTTGTCCGTGTTGCCCTTCGGCGCCGGCCCGTAGGTGGTGATCCACGGAGACGCTGTCGTTCCGCTGCCGCTTTTCACGACCGGCGGCTGCGGATCGCCGTAATAGTCGAACGTGAGGCCGACGACGTTGTCCACGATCGGCGTATCCGGGTTCGGGCTGCCGTCGTAGAACATCAGCTGGTAGACGCCGTTGGCGTTGTCGGTCTTCAGGTAGTACTCGTAGTAATTCGCCTGGACGATCTTCGTCGTGCCCGGGTCGTAGTTCGTGTACGTCAGGTTGTCGCTGTTGTGCTGCAGGTGGAGCGCGCTGCCCTGCACGTTCGTGATCGAGAAGACGTCGAAGTTGCCGCTGTCGTCGTACATCAGGACCGTCATCCCCGATTTGAACCCGCACAGCGGATCGCCCGACGGACAGCCGGGCTCCTGGTTGACGCCGATTTCCGCCGAGTTGAGCGACGGCCCGTGCGTCGCGAGCGACGTCTGCGCGTAGGTCGGCGGCACGTACATCAGCGTGATCGTGTCGGTCTTGAACGTGCCGGGCGGATCGTCGCTGACCGTTCCCTGCCGGAACGGCATCACGGGCGTGAAGAAGTACAGCAGGGACCCGTGCAGCGAGCCCTGGTAGGCGCCGTTGCCCGCCATCACGAGATCCTTGTAGAGCTGATCGGCGCCGACGCGCAGCCGCTGCTGCATGTCGGAGATCTCGGGCTCGGCCGAGAAGTTGCCCTGGGCCGGGTTCATCAGCGAGAAGATGCCCGCCGTGACGACGAGCATGAGGCTCATCGCGATGAGCGTCTCGAGCAGGGAGAATCCGCCTTCTCGGCGTGAACCACATGCCGCTTCGGCGGACAAGCCGTGTGCTGCGCTTCGCATTTAGGTCGCCTTCCGCGTCTTGACGCTGATGATGCGCGCCTCGTCGGGCAGCCGCCCCGTGCCGGTGACGGTGTTCGCGGTGCCGCGATCGCGCCAGCGCGTGACGAGCACCTGCAGCACGATCGTGTTGTTCGGATTGGTCGGCAGCGGCTCGATCGACCAGCGGCGGATGTAGACCGCGTTGCCCGGCACGGCGGTGCCGGTGCCGAGCGACTTGCCGTCCTTGTCGAGATAGTCGACGTAGCCGCTCGTGTTCTGCCCGAGCGAGTTGAACGGCGACGGCGTGAGGCCGGTGCCGCCCGTCGGCTGCTCCGGCACGACCGAGATGTCGGTCGTCGTGTCGGTGATCGGCAGACCGAGGTTGTCGAAGCCCCACGTGAGGCCGCGGAGCTGCTCCATCTTCTGCTGCGCGAGCACCGCCGCGTACGTCGTCGTCTTCGCGCTGTGATTGGTGCGCGTCGAGACGGCGAAGAGCTGCGCGAGCGCGGTCAGCCCTACCGCCATCAGCGTCGTGGCGACGAGCACTTCGAGCAGTGAGAATCCGCCGTCGACCGCCAGGTGGCGGTCAGCGGTCCATGAGAATTTTGCCAAGGCCATTCACCTTGATGTTCTTCGTCTTGCCCTTGCGCGTGAGCGAGATCGTCACGCCCGCGCTCCCGACGCTCGGCCACGGATTGCCGACGCCCGTGTCGGCGTGCACCGATCCATCGGCCCAGAATTCGAGCGTCTTCTTCGCCGAGAACGTCGTCTGCGGCTGCAGCAGGCGAATCGGCCCGTCGTTGTTCGGCCGCGTGAGCCGGCTCTGATCCGCGCCGGTCGGCGAGTACGGATACGTCGTCTCGCTGCACCGATTCAGATAGGTGTCCGCGTCGTTGCCGTCGGGCACGGCGGTCGTCCCGATCAACTCGACGACGCGCAGCTTGCCGGCCGACGGGCAGTCGAACCGCACGCGCATCGGACGACTCGTTGAAACCGCTTTGAGGCGCGCGAACTGCAACTCGCGCTCCACGTCGCGCAGCGCCATGCCGAGTCGCATGGAGTCCACCATGTCCACTGCGGAAGGCGCCGCTATGGCCGCGACGGTTGAAATAACTGCGAGCGTCGCGAGCATGTCGACGAGCGAAAATCCCAACGCGCTCCGGAAAGTTCGTTCCGCGGTTTTCATGTTCCTGCCCCTCACCTGAGCAATGGCACTGCCACGCGGCGCGCGCCTCGCGTCTTGAGGGTTTAACTTTTGTATTTATCGACAGTTAGGTGATTCAGCGGTAGGGTCGATTCGAGGGGCGATCAGGCCTGTAAGTGCCGATTCGTTACTTTCGGTAACGCTATTGGGACCCTGAGCCGCTCACCGGCAGCGTGATCTGGAGGCTGGCGCCTCCGAGCGGCGACGCGCCGGCGGAAATCCGGCCGTTGTGAAAAACGATGATCTTTTGTACGAGCGCGAGCCCGAGCCCGGTGCCGGTCCGCTTCGAGGTGACGAACGGCCGGAAGATGCGCTCGCGCAGCGCCGGCGCGATGCCCGGCCCGTTGTCGTTGACCGCGATCCGCGACACTTTCTGCGGCAGATCGATCTCCGAGTGAATGGCGATCCGCGGCGGCTGGCTGCCGCCGGCGCACGCCTCGAGCGCGTTGCGCAGCAGGTTGCTGAACGCCTGGCGCAGGAGCACCTCGTCGCCTTCGATGACGTCGAAGTCGCCCTGCACCTCGATGTCGCCGCCGAGCGCGCGCGCGTCGGCTCGGAATTCGTCGGCCGCGCGCTCGCAGATGCCGCGCAGCTCGACGCGCGTCAGCGTGAGCTGCGCCGGCCTTGCGAAGTTGAGGAAGTTGGTCACGACCTGGCTGAGCGACTCGGTCTCCGATCGGATGCCCTCGACGTACGGCCGGTACGCCGGCGGCAGCGCGTTCAGATCGAGGAGCTTGCTGTAGCCCTGAATCGTCGCCAGGCCATTGCGGAATTCGTGCGCGATGCCGGCCGTCAGCTCGCCGACCGTCGCGAGGCTGTCCTTCAGCCGCAGCTGCTCCTCGAGATCGCGAACGGCCGTCAGATCGGTGAACAGGCAGATCGCGCCGTGCAGTCCGCCGTGCTCGTCGAGCAGCGGCGACACGGTGACGCCGAGGTGCGTGGCGCCGTGGCCCGTGTCGGGCAGTTCCACGGCATGCCGCACGATCGGGCTCCGCCGCCGCAGGCACTCGTCGATGACGTCGAGCAGCGGCTGCTCGCGCGGGCCGGCGCCGGGCGAGAGCCGCGTCGCGCGCGCGATCTCCTCCGGTGGCAGCGACTCGGGAATGTCGAGCACGCGCCGTCCCGCCGGATTGAGAATGCGGACCTCCCCCTCGAGGCCGACGACGAGCAGGCCGGCGGTGAGGCTCGAGATGATCTCGCCGCTCAATCGCTCGGAGGCTTCGGCGCGCGCCGCCGTCGCGCGCTCCTGCGCCTTGAGCTTCGTCACCGCTTCCTGGAGCGCCGCCGAGAGCAGCGCCGTTTCCGTGCCGCTGCCGCTGCCGCTGCGGAGATTGCGGCGCGTTTCGCGCGCCGCCGCCGAGAAGCGCAGCATCGCGAACACGACGATGGCGACGAGCCCCGCGACGATCGCGGTGAGCCCGACGAGCGCGTAGGCCTGCGGCGTCAGCGGCATGAGGAAGGGCGTCGGGTCATCGCGCGTCGGTCAGCGATCCGCATGATAGTGAAAAACCGAGGCGAGCTCGCCGAGCTGCCGGGCGACCTCGCGCCGGCTCTCGTCGGACATCGCGCGCGTCTCCTCGACCTGGCGTCCCAGCAGACCGCTCGACAGGTCGTACGCGGCGTCGCGGCCGCCGACGGCGTCGATCACGTCGAGCCGGCGGCCGTTCTGCCGCACGATGCCGTACACCGCGCCGTAGCTCGACGCGACGAGGAACTGCCCGCGCCATCGCCACGACGAATCGCCGTCCGGCGGCGTGAAGAGCGGACGGCCGTACAGCCGGCCGCGGTCGATCGGATCGTACCCGAGCAGCGCGTAGAGCGACGGCACGATGTCGGCCGAGAAGGCGAGCGCGGCGCGATCCACCGCCACGCCCTCGCGCAGCCGCGGCGGCAGGTGCACGATGAGCGGGATGCGCATCACCTCCGGCACCATGAAATACGCGTGGCCCCAGCGGCCTTCCTCGCCGAGCGAATCGCCGTGATCGGACGTGACGATGAGGACGCTGTCGTCGTAGAGGCCGCGGGCTTTCAGGTAATCGACGAACCCGCCGAGGCAGCCGTCGATGCGCTCGAGGCTCGCGGCGATCGGCGCGTAGAAGCCGGGATACCTGTCGGCCGGCACGCGCACGCGCGTCGCGACGGCGATGTGCACGTTCTGCGGCAGCGAGTAGAAGAAGACCGGCCGCGCGCGGTCACGCCCGTCCAGCCGCTCTTCGAGCTCCGTTGTCGTCGCGCACACGTCGATGTCCATCGTGCCCTTGCCGCGATCGAGCTGCAGGCTGTTGGCGTCGTGCGGTACCAGCTCCTCGACGAGGTGATCGAAGTCCATCATGCGGACGTAGCGGTTCGCATCGAGCATCTTCAAAAGCGTGTTGCGGCGCGCGAAGTCGTACTGCTCGAGCGTGTGGATCGTCAGGCCGCCGGCCCAGATCGACGGCACCGCGAGCGCCGTTCCCGCGTAGCGCGTGAACGCGCGATCGAACACGAAGCTGTCGGCCGCCAGCCGCGCGATCTGCGGCGTGAAGGTGACCTTCGGGTTGTAGACCGACACGTAGTCGCGCCGCAGGCTGTCGACGATGAAGAGAAAGATGTGCGGCGGCCGCACGCGCGCCGGGCCGAGACGATCGACGAACGCCACGTCCGGCGGTCGCACCTTTCCCGGGAGCACCAGCGTCTGCGATCGGAGGTACGCGTAGTACTCGGCGGTGTCGGCGGAGCCTTTGACCTGCGCATCGCGCAGCAAACGGAGCGACGGATCGACGGCCGCGTAGCGATCGAGCTGCGCGTCGGCCGTCGGCGGCAGCCGCATGACGCCCTGATGGAGCGCGAACGCCAGCAGCGAGAGGACGAACGCGGGAAGCATGCGTCGATCGCCGCGCCGCCCCGCGGTGGCGCCGTACGTCGCTGCCAGCGCAACGAGCCAGACGACGAGCACCCCGAGTTTCTGGAGCAGGAAGTTCCAGTCGAGGTGCGACACGGCGGCCGTGAGCGCGTAGGCGGCGAACGGCAGCGCGGCGAGCACGGCGGCCGCGCTCCGGCGCGACACCGCGCCCGCCACGGGCGCCGCCGACAGCGACAACGAGTCGATGGCTGACGGTTGACGCCTGCTCGCTGAGTGGCTGCGCAGGCGCGCGACGTCGCTCCAACCGGCGCCAATCGCGAGGCCGAGCGCGCCGGAGGCGATCCCCGCGTCGCGTCCCGTCCACGCGATCGCGGCGGAGACGAGGAAGTAGAAGACGAGCGCCGCCGCCGATGCGAGGAGCGCCGTGAACATCCAGTACTCGACGAGCGGCGGATGCGGCGCGAGCCCGGCGATCGCGGTCGCCGCGATCAGCGCGAGAAGAATTGCCGTGAACACGAAGAGCGTGCCGGCGAACGTGCCCAGCACTCCGAGGCCGAAGCCCGCCGCGGACATCTCGATCCCGACCGCCTGCTGGAGACGCAGCGGCGCGCCGATCGCGTACGCGGCGCACGCGGCCGCGGCAGCGAAGACGGTCGCCCGCATCGCGCGTCCACGATCCGCGGCGGTCAGCACCGGCGCAGGCCAGACGGCGTGATCGACGATCGCGAGCGCGACCACGAGCGCGAGCGCGCCGAGGCCGATGAAGAATCCCGCCACGGAGTCGCCAATCGTCGTGAGCGGTCTGCGCCACAACGCCCACAGCGCGATGGCCGCCGCCGTCGCGGCGTACGCGCGCGCGGCGGCGCTGCCAGGCGCCGCGCTCTCGCGCAGCTGCGGCAGCAGCGTGAGCGTCGTGACGAGCAGCGCGATCGTGAAGATCCACGGCGACAGCACGACGAAGTCGTTCAGATCGGGAACGACGTTCGGCTTGATGAACTGCGCGTAGGCGAACGGGCTGTAGGACAGGAACGCAAAGGCGGCGATCGACAGCAGGAATGCGGCGTTCGCCGTCCGCGCGGCCGCGGTCGCCGCCGCGCGCGTCACCGGGCGCGCGCCTCCGCGACGAGCCGCAGCGCCGCGGCGCTGCCCACGTGCCAGCCGAGCGCGCTCTCCCCTTCGGCGCGCGCGCCGTCGCGGTCGCCACGCGCGAGCAGCAGCCGGCCCAGCGCGACGTGCGCGCGCGCATCGTGCGGCTCGATCGTCAGCGCACGCCGAACCGTCCGCTCGGCATCGTCTGCACGCTGCGCAGCTTCGTACGCCGACGCGAGCGCCAGCATCGCTTCGACGTCGCCGGCGTCGAGCGCGACGCAGCTCTCGAGGTCGCCTATGGATCGCGGTCGCGCGCTCTCGCCGGTTGTCACGCAGGACGCGGCGGCAGCGGGCGGCGAGTCGCGATCGACAGGTCCGCGGCGGAACGTCGCGACGAAGACGAGCAGGATCGCGAGCGGCCAGGCGATTTCAATCGCGCGCCGCATCACGGCTGGAACATCCGCAGATACCACTCGAGCAGCCCGGGTCCGACAACGGCGGCCGCCGCGGCGCCGAGCGCGAGAAAGGTGCCGAATGGCAACGCGTACTTCATCCCGCCGCGGCGCGTGACGATGAGGCCGATCCCGATCAGCGTTCCGGCAAACGACGCGAGTATCAGCGTGAGCAGCGTGAGCTTCCAGCCGAGGAACGCGCCGATCATCGAGAGCATCTTCACATCGCCCATGCCGAGGCCCTCCTCGTGCCGCACGAGATAGTAGATCCCCGCGATGGCGTAGAGCGCGCCGCCGCCGGCGAGCAGACCGATGAGCGACGCCTCCCAGCCGGGCTCGGTGAAGAAGCTGAAGACGAAGCCGACGACGGTGCCGGGGATGGTGATCGCGTTCGGCAGGAGGTGATGCTCGAGGTCGACGGCGAAGAGCACGATGAGCGCGCAGCCGAAGACCAGGCGCGAGGCGAGCAGCGCGCCCGGCCCGTAGTACCACCACGCGAGGCCGAACATCGCGGCCGTGAGCGCTTCGATCAGCGGATAGCGGAACGAGATCGGCGTCCCGCACGTCCGGCAGCGGCCGCGCAGCACGAGCCAGCTCACGACGGGGACGTTCTCGTACCACACCAGCTCGCGCGCGCACTTCGTGCACGCCGACGGCGGATAGACGACCGACTTGCCGAGCGGCAGGCGGTAGATGCAGACGTTGAGAAAGCTGCCGATCACCGCGCCAAACGCCGCGGCGACGGCGACGCCAACAGAAAGCGGAAGGTCGGCCAGCGCGGTCATCGCGGTCCGGCTCCGGCCTGCATCTGCGACGGCGGCTCGACCAGCAGCGGATACAGCCGCGACGAGGACGAGAGGCGGACGCGGCCCTCCGGCGTCAGCTCGTACGGCGTGCCCGCCGGATCGACCGGGATGCCGCGCAGCACGCGCGCGCGCACGAGCGATTCCCAGTCAGGGGGCAATTCGCCGCTCCGCGCCTTCGCCTGATCGATCACGCGCTGCAGCGCGTCGATCTCGTCGAGGGCGCGCAGCTGCCCCAGCTTCTGCTCCGCATCCTGCCGCAGCCACGGAATCTCCGTCGTCTGGCGGATCGCCTCCCACATGAGGCGCGAGGCCGCGCGGTCCCCTCCGCGCGCGCGCGTCGTCGCCGCCATCGATCGCAGCCACCACGGAGCGCCGGGCACTGCGGCCCCCTTGTCGAACCACTGTGACGCCGAGAGGTAGTCGTGATCGTACCAGTAGTGGACGAACGCGATGTCCTCCATGTATTCCCACTTATCGGGTCGATCGCGCAGTCCCTTCTGCAGCAGCGCAATCGCGAGATCGGGACGGCCCGGGCCGCTCGGATACGGCTCGGCGAGGAAGATCGCGCCGAACCGGTACGCGATGTTGAAGTGCGGATCGAGCGTCGTCGTGATGTCGAGCATCGGGTAGAGCAGCGCGTAGCGATCGTCGGCCGCGGCCGGCGACGCGGCCGGCTGCGGCGGCGGCGCCTCGCGATCGCGGCGCCATTCCGGTTTCAGCCGATGCTTGAGGCCGCCGTAGTACTGAATCGTGCGAATCCAGTACAGATCGGCGGCAATGGGCGCGTACGGCCCGGAAATGCGCCGGACGGCGTCCGCCGATCGCAGATACATCGCCGTCTCTTCCTCGAGGGCCGGCGGATACCAGCGCTCGCGCAGCGCCTGCAGACGCGCGGCGCCCGCGAGCAGGACGAGCGCGACGATGGACGCGACGGCCGGACGCATCGCTACTTGAAATCGCGGCGCGCGAAGACCGACGTCGAGATCGTCAGCAGCAGCGCGATGTAGACCGCCGCGTACGCGAGCGCGACGCCCACGTAGCCCGGCGCCACGCGCTGCCCGTGCACGACGCTCGCCTTGACGTCGAACTGCGCGAGGTTCGGCAGCACCCAGTAGAGCGCGCTCGTGATGCGGCCGGCGACCGGCGATGCGACGACGTTCTGGAAGTTGCGGAGATCGGCGCTGAAGTGGCCGACGATGAAGAGCCCGAAGGTGAGGGCGGCCGAGAGCAGCGGCGTCGAGAAGGTCGAGAAGAAGACCGCGATCGCCGTCACGATCCACAGCTGGACCAGGATGAGGCCGATCGCCACGAGCAGCGACGGATCGAGCGCCGGCGCGTCCCACGCGCGCTCGACGTCGGGCGAGATTCCCCACCGCAGGTACGCGAGCACGACGTACTGGGCGACCGCCATCACCGCGACGTTGACGGCAAGCGTCACCGCCAGCCCCGCGTACTTGCCGACGACCAGCTGCCAGCGATCGATCGGTTTGGCGAGCAGCGAGTAGATGGTGCGCCGCTCGACCTCCTTCGAGACGAGGCCGATGCCGATGAACACCGCGATGAACAGCCCGAAGATCGACGTCGCCGTGAGGCCGAGGTCCTTGATGATCTTCACGTCCTGCCCCGCCGTCAGCTCGCCGATGAGGAGCGACGCGGCGATGAGGAGGATCGCGAAGAACACCAGGTTGTAGAGCACCTTGTCGCGGACCGACTCGCGGAAGACGTTGATCGCGATGACGCCGATCGCGTTCACCGCCGCGCCTCCACCGGCGCCTCGAGGCCGCGCCGTGCGTCGGCCGCCTCCGCCGAGCCGACCTGCGCGACGAAGAAGTCCTCGAGCGTCTGGCGAACCGGATTCAGCGACACGAGCTGGGCGCCTGCGCCGGTGAGATCCGCGAGCAGCCGCTCCGGACCGGGCTCGAGCGGCAGCTCCAGCATGTAGCGGCCGTCGCCGATCCGGACCGCGCGGCGCACGCGCGCGGCGAGCGACGCGATCTTCTCGTCGCCGACGCCCGAGACGACGAGCTCCCAGCCGCTCGCGCGGAACGCCTGCATGTCGGCGAGGCTGCCTGCCGCGACGAGCCGCCCCTTCGCGAGGATCGCGACGCGGTTGCACAGCGCCTCCGCGTCGCTCAGCACGTGGGAGCTGAAGAAGACGGTGCAGCCGCGATCGCGCAGCGAGAGAATGAGCGCGCGCACATCGCGGCGTCCGAGCGGATCGAGGCCCGACATCGGCTCGTCGAGGATGACGAGCTCCGGATCGTTGACGAGCGCCTGCGCGATGCCGACGCGCTGCAGCATCCCCTTCGAGAACTTCCGCAGCTGCAGCCGGCGCTCGCCGGCGATGCCGACCGCGTCGAGCAGCCGCGCGGCGCGCGCGCGGCACTCGCTGCGCGGGTAGCCGAAGAGCGCCGCGAAGTACTCGAGCAGCTCCTGCGCCGTCAGATAGTCGTAGAAGTACGGATTCTCCGGCAGGTAGCCGATTCTGCGCTTCACCGAGAGATCGCCGAGCGGGCGGCCGAGGATCTCGGCGCGGCCCGACGTCGGAAACACCAGCTGCATCAGCAGCTTCAGCGTCGTCGTCTTGCCGGCGCCGTTGGGGCCGAGGAAGCCGAAGACCTCGCCGGGCGCGATGTCGAGCGACAGGCGATCGAGCGCCCGGTAGGTGCGGTTGCGCCAGAACCCGACGCGGTAGTCCTTGGTCAGGCCTTCTGTCGCCAGCGCGCGCACGTCATTTCGCGGCGGCGCGCTGCAGCTCGTAGGCGATGGCCTGCTCGAAGTACTGCGGCGGCAGCGCGCCTTCGATCTTCACGCCGTTGATGAAGAAGGTCGGCGTCGACTTGATCTGCAGCTGGCGTCCGAGCGCGACGTCGCCCTTGACGAGGCTCAGCGTCGAGGCGTACTTCGCGTCGAAGTCCTCGACGCCGGCGACGTCGCGCGCCGCCTGGCGCACCGCGGGCGGCGTCATCGCGGGCTGGTGGGTGTAGAGCCACTCCTCCATCGCCTCGGTCTTGTTGTGCGCCTGCGCGAGGCGGACGGCGACGGCGGCGTCGCACGCCGAGGGATGAATGGTCTGGCCGAGGTTGTCGTTGCAGTCGCGGTTCAGCGGGTAGTCCTTCAGCACGACTTTCACGGCGCCTGGATGCTCCGCTTCGTACTTCGCGAAGATCGGCTTGTACTGCAGGTACGACTGGCCGCACGCCGGGCACTGGAAGTCGTTGAACTTCACGACGAGGACCTTCGCGCCTTCGGCCGAGATGATGAGCGGCACGCGCGGCTGCGACGAGTACCAGCGCTCGAACTCCGATCGCTGATCCTGCGTCGGCGCAGGCGCGACCGCCGCGGCGTTCGGATCGCCGGCCGACGCCGAGCTCGTCGCCGCCGCCGCGTCGCGCGGGAAGTACGCGACCGTCGTCGCGGCGCCGGCGAAGAACAGCACCGCGAGCGTCAGCGCGAGCGGGCTGCGGAAGAAGAGGCGGACGTCGGCAAAGGCGCGGCGTGGCAATGTCGTCATGGGAAATGAGGTGGCGGCGCCCGACACGACGAACAGCGCAATGACTGCGGCGTAGGTCGAGAGGCACAGCAGACACACGGTTTTCAGGAGAAAGAAGGACGCGTAGCCGAGATAGAGGACGACGGCGAGCGCGATCGTCGACAGCGCAAAGAGGTACCCGGCGACGTTCTCGCGGACCGTCGGCCGCGCCGTGAGGCCGGCGAACGAGAGCAGCGCGGCGGCGACGAACCAGAACGCGCCGAAGATCGCGACCGGAATGCCGCGGAACGTGCTGAAGCGGCTCTGGTAGACCTGCGTGCAGCTGATCGTCGCGCTGACGTCGCAGAAGCTGCGGTGCGTCGGGTCGTTGAGCAACTGGTAGTGCGTCGCGGCGGCGGTCACCGACACCGCGAGCCCGATGAGCGCGCACAACAGCGCAAGCCTGGCGTATGTCTTCGTCATGCTAAAGATCGACGCTGGAATAATTTGTACCCGTTGGTCGCGGCGGAGTCAATTGAAAGGGCGCCGACGGCCCGCGAAACAGTCTGAAGGCCGTCCCCTGCCGTCGACGGGCGTTCCGGAAAACGAAAAAGGGCGGGTTGGCATCGGCCAACCCGCCCTTGGAGAGTTCCGCTCCGTGTGCTTACTGAACCGGGTTCGTCGACGCCGCCACCGTCGCGTTCGTGAACGTCGCTCCAGTGTTGTCCTGGAAGATCGTCCCGCGCTGGTCCGTGCCGAACGAACGCTGGCCGGTCGAGCCGATCGTCGCCGGGTGCGCTTCGGCGAAGTACGACGCGATCGCGTCGGCCGCCGACGTGTTGCAGGTGCTCGCCGCCGTCAGCACGACCGTCGCGACCGTGCCCGCGCCCACGTTCACCGTGTAGCCGCTCTTCAGGATACCGTTGCTCTTGATGTCGGGGCTGATGAAGCCCGCGTTGCTGGCCGCCGGCGGCTTCGCCAGGTCGTCGAGCGACTGGGCGTAGCCGCCGCTCGCGCAGCTCGACGAGAACGTCGATTCCGCGCTGTTGACCGCGCGCATCGAGCCGATCGCCGACGCCTCGTTGCCCGACATGCGCGCGCGAAGCAGCCCGGGGACCGCGATCGCCGCGATGATGCCGATGATCGCCACGACGATCAGCAGCTCGATGAGCGTGAAACCCTTCTGGTCGCGCGTCTTCATTCTCTTCAACTCCTATGAAAGTGACGGTTTGATTACTGCACTGGGGTCGTTGCCGCCGCCACCGTCGCGTTCGTGTACGTGGCGCCGGTGTTGTTCTGGAAGATCGTGCCGCGCTGGTCCGTGCCGAACGAGCGCTGGCCGGTCGAACCGATCGTCGCCGGGTGCGCTTCCGCGAAGTACGACGCGATCGCGTCAGCCGCCGACGTGTTGCAGGTGCTCGCCGCCGTCAGCACGACCGTTGCGACCGTGCCCGCGCCCACGTTCACCGTGTAGCCGCTCTTCAGGATGCCGTTGCTCTTGATGTCGGGGCTGATGAAGCCCGCGTTGCTGGCGGCCGGGGGCTTCGCGAGGTCGTCGAGCGAC
>Ga0075424_100004713_pt1 | contig 12929 bp, 8 predicted proteins | sample SoiMethybrSBSTD3_FD_75301 | JGI IMG/M metagenome (GOLD analysis project Ga0075424, IMG submission 75301) | Bulk soil microbial communities from a Populus tree surrounding site in Tennessee, USA - Soil MetaG P. TD hybrid SBSTD3 | ecosystem: Environmental > Terrestrial > Soil > Tree plantation... | reverse complement strand
TCGAGGCTCGGAGGGAAGGGACTGAAGAGACCGCCGGGGAAGGGGTTCGGCGTGAGGGGACCTGTCGTGGCGCCACCGAAGGCATAGTCCGTCCCTCCGGCGAGTGACGGGGTCGCGCTCAGGCCCAGCGTGGAGGCGAAATCCTGAGCCCACACCGGGCCATTGGTGTAGTGCCCGGAGGCATACGGAAAGGTGGGAATGAAGCTGTTCCCCGAGATGGGCGTGGGCGTCACGTTCGGCGCCAGCACGAGCGCATTGTTCCCAGAGTCCGACAGGCTATCGCCGAAGACGTAGAGGTTCGAGTAGGCAAGGGCCTGGCACGGCGCGGATGTGAGCCATCCGAGAGCCAGCGTGCAGACGGTGACCGTCCTGAGCATCCACCCGGTGATGAGCCTCATAGCGTTCCTCCCCTGTGTTGGTTCGCGTTGGTCGCTTCCTTGCACCATTGCCGAGGCTCGAGGAGGCAACTAGAATGCCACGGGACAAAAACCGGCGAGTCAAGCAGTTAGCGCCCGGCGGGCGTTGGTGGTGGTGGTGGTCCGTGGCCGACCACCGTCATCGCCATCGTGGAGCAGACAGCCCATGGATCTGAATGGCGAGCCCCTTGGCAAGAGCCCAGCCATGAGGGTCGTTCTGGAGAAGGTGGCCCGGCTGACACAGCTGCAGTCCGGTGGGCGCCGGCTGCCCCCGATCCTCATCCAGGGAGAGACCGGGACGGGCAAGGGCTTCATCGCCGAGTTCATCCATCGGAAGGGCCAGCGCTCCGCCGGCCCCTTTGTGGCCGTCAACTGTGCGGCCATCCCCGAGCAGCTCCTCGAGGCGGAGATGTTCGGCTTCGAGCGTGGCGCCTTCACCGACGCCAAGCAGGCGAAGCCCGGACTGTTCCAGGCGGCCCATCACGGCACCATCTTCCTGGACGAGGTGGGCCTGCTGTCGGAAGCGTTCCAGGCGAAGCTGCTCAAGGTCATCGAGGAGCGTGCCGTCCGCCGGCTGGGCAGCACGCGCAGCGAGCCGGTGGACGTGTCGATCATCACGGCCACCAATCTCGACCTGGCCGTCCGCACGCAAGACGGCAAGTTCCGCGAGGATCTCTATCATCGACTGGCCGTGCTCACCCTCTGGCTGCCGCCACTCAGAGAGCGCGGCGACGACGTGGTGCTGCTCGCCGAGCATCTCCTCGCGCGCACGTGCCGGGAGTATGGAGCGCCGGCCAAGAGCTTCGCGCCAGATGCGCGGGCGGCTCTCCTCGGCAATCCTTGGAAAGGCAACATCCGCGAGCTCACCAACGTCATCGAGCGCATCGTACTGCTCTCGGATGCGCCCCAGATCACGGCTCGGATGATCGGGCTGCCTGACGTCTCCAGCTCGCCTCCCGCGAGCGCCCCTCTCGCTCCCCCGTCTCCACCGGCGCCGGCAGGAGACGATCTGGATCCCGGCCATCTCTATGAGGCGCTCGTGGCGTCCAGGTGGAACGTGTCACGCGCCGCCGCCACGCTCGGCATCTCGCGGAACCGGCTGCGGTACTGGATGGAGCAGTACGGGCTGCGGCGCGGCATGACGCCGCCGACGCCTTCTCTGAGCCCGGTCCGCCCCATCGCGGCCGAGGCGGCCACTGGCGCCGGGAGTCCTGTTGCGGCGGTCCCTGCCTCCGCGCGGGTGCGATGGGAGCGGCGGCGCATCACGCTGCTTCGCACCGCGCTGGCCTCGCCGGCGCCCTCCGCCTCGTACACGAGCTGGACCTCCGAGGTCCTCGTGGAAAAGGTGCAGAGCTTCGGGGGCCGCGTCGAGGAGCTCAGCCCGACGGGCATCGTGGCCGCCTTCGGTCTCGAGCCCATCGAGGACGCGCCCCGTCATGCCGCGCACGCGGCGATGGCCATCCTGAAGGCGGCCGAGCGCAACCGGCGGGACGCGGCTGATGTGGGAATCGCCGTGGCCATCCACGTCGGGCAATTCTTGGTCGGCGAGTCCGGCGCGGCGGCCCAGATCGACCTCGATGCCAAACGCGAGGCCGCGGCGGTCCTCGAGACGCTCCTGGCTACTGCCGAGACGGACAGCATCGTGGTCAGCGAGTCGGCCGCGACCTTTCTCGAGCGGCGGTTCGACCTCACCTCGCTCGGCGTCCGGCCGGGTCTCGCGGGGCCGGTGTATCGCCTGGCCGGTCGCGAGCGGAGCCGCATCGGTCCGAGCGGATCACGCGCGCGATTCGTGGGACGCCGCAACGATCTCGAGCTCCTCCAGAGCCGGCTCGACTCGGTGACGCGAGGACATGGGCAGCTCGTCGGCATCGTCGGTGAAGCCGGCATCGGCAAGTCGCGGCTCATCTTCGAGTTCCGCCACAGCGTGCGCCAGCAGCCGGTGACGTATCTCGAGGGTCGCTGCCTGTCCTACGCGAGCACCGTGCCCTTTCTCCCTGTGCTGGAGATCCTCCGGCAGAACTTCGGCATCGTCGAGGCGCACGGCCCGGAGAGCATCGTGGAAAAGGTGGACGCGGGGCTTGCCGCCGTCGGCCTGGACGCCGACGAGTGGGCCGCGTATCTCCTGCAGTTGCTCGGCGTCAAGGAGGGGACGGAGCGGCTGGCCGGTCTCAGCCCGGAGGCGATCAAGTCGCGCACCCTCGAGGCCATGCGCCAGCTCGGCCTCAAGGGCAGCCGGCAGCGGCCCATCGTGTTCGTCGTGGAGGACCTGCACTGGATTGACAAGAGCTCGGAAGAGGTCGTGGCGAGCATGGTCCAGGGGCTGGCCGGCTCACCCGTGCTCTTCCTCGCCACCTATCGCCCGGGCTACCGGCCGTCGTGGATGGACAAGTCGTATGCGACCCAGATTGCCCTGCAGCCGCTGTCCGAGGAGGACAGCATGACCGTGGTGCGCTCGGTGCTGCGCACGGAGACGGCCGGCCCGCTCGCCCGCGTCATTCTGGACAAGGCCGACGGCAACCCATTCTTCCTCGAGGAGTTCTCCCGTGCCGTCCGGGACGAGGGCGATTTGCCCTCTGCCCTCGGAGTGCCCGATACCATCCAAGACGTTCTCCTCGCGCGCATGCACCGGCTTCCCGACGGTCCCAAGCAGGCCTTGCAGACCGCGGCGCTCCTCGGCCGCGAAGCATCGCTCCCCCTGCTCCGGGCGCTCTGGCCCAGTCCCGAGCCGCTCGAGGAGCACCTGCAAGATCTGATTACGATGGAGTTCCTCTTCGAGCAGCGCGAGGGGGCGGAGCCCGTCTACTCGTTCAAGCACGCCCTCACACAGGAAGTGGCCTACGGCACACTCTCCGCGTCGCGACGGCAAGCGCTGCACCTGGCCGCCGCCCGCGCGCTGGAGACCATGTACGCCGACCGTATTCCGGACGCCCTGGAGCGGCTGGCCTATCACTACTCGAAGACGGACGAGGGCGAGAAGGCCATCGAGTACCTGACCCTCTTCGCGCGGAAGGCCGTCACCCTCTACGCGCACGAGGAGGCGGTGCGCGCGCTCCAGGCGGCCGAGCTCCACGTGCAGAGCCTGCCTCCCGGGGAGCGCGATCGGCGGCGCCTCGACCTCGCCCTCCGCCACGCCTCGTCGCTCTTTCCGCTCGGGCGGCTGCAGGAAATCCTCGATCTGCTCCTTCCCCAGCGTGAGCCGGTCGCGCGATTGCAGGACGCTGCCCTCGCTGGCCACTATCATTTCTTGCTTGGGCGTACCTACAGCTTCCTCGCCGATCATGAGCGCGCGGCCGAACGCGCGCAGCAGGCCATTCGGGAGGCGGACAGATGCGGTGATGCCACCACAAAGGGCAAGGCGTTCTGTCTCCTCGGCCAGGATGGGCCGCTCTCGGGGAAGGCCCTCGAAGGGATCGCCCAGGGACGTCAGGCCGTGGAACTGCTCGAAGGCACGGAGGAGCCCTGGTGGCTCGGGCATGCCCACTGGGTGGTTGCGCTGAACTACCTGCAGATCGGCTCCTTTGCGCCTGCGCTGGAGGAGCTGGCTCAGGCCGATGCCATCGCGGAGAGCACGGGAGACTCACGGCTCCAGACGATGTCCGGGTGGTGCACGGGACTGATTCACGCCGTCTCCGGCGCGTCGGACATCGCGATCGCGGAGTGCCGGCGCGCCGTCGAGCGCGCTCCCGATCCGCTCAACCAAGCCATCGCCACCGGATGGCTCGGTTTCGCGTACATGGAGCGCGGCGATGGTGCCCAGGCGATCCTGGCCCTCGAGCAGGCCGCGGAGAAGGCGGCACGCTTCGGCTACCGTCCACTCCAGAGCTGGTTCAGCGCCTTTCTCGCGGAGTCACATCGGATCGACGGCCGCTACGACGCAGCCCGTGAGATCGCCACTAAGAGCCTCCAGATTGCTACGGATGCGCGAGTGCGGGTGGCGATCGGCTGGGCCCGCCTGTGCCTCGGTCGTATCGCGAATGCGACGGGGGCCCACGTGGAGGCGGAGCAGCATCTCACGGCGGCCCTCGAGACGTTCACGGGCATCCAGTCGCGATACGAGATGGGGCGGACCCAGCTCGACCTGGCGGTGGCCGCTCACGCCCAGGGCAAGGTGGAGGCCGCCACTGCCTTCCTCCGCGCCGCGCACGAGCTCTTCGGCGTGCTGGGATTGCTTCGCTACGCGGAGCGGGCGAAAGGTCTGGCCAAAGACCTCTCCATCGCCCTCACCTAGGGCGCGACTTCGTGCATCGCGCGCTCGAGGTGCTGGCCGCGGCGACCCGCCTCGGGCTGACGTCGTTCGGCGGGCCCGTCGCGCACCTGGGTTACTTCCGGCAGGAGTACGTCGAGCGGCGGCGCTGGGTCAACGAGCAGACTTACGTGGATCTGGTCGCCCTCTGCCAGTTCCTGCCCGGACCCGCGAGCAGCCAGGTCGGCATCGCCATCGGCATACTACGCGCGGGGCTCCTCGGTGGCCTCGCCGCGTGGATCGGCTTCACGCTGCCCTCCGCTCTCGCGCTGGTGCTCTTCGCGCTCGGCATTCGCGACCTCGACCTCTCCAGCGCGGGGTGGCTGCACGGCCTCAAGGTGGCCGCGGTGGCCGTCGTCGCGCAGGCCGTGTGGGGCATGGCGCGCACGCTCTGTCCCGATCGCGAGCGGGCCACCATCGCGATGCTGGCCGCGGTGGTCCTGACCGCGTGGTCCACTGCGGGGACGCAGGTACTGGTGATCGTGGTCGCGGGCTTCGTCGGCTGGCGGCTGCTCCGCGACTCCACGAGCCTCGCCGTTCCGGACGTGCGAGCGCCCATCGGCCGCCGCCTCGGCGCCGTCGCGCTCGTCGTGTTCTTCGCGCTCCTCGTGTGCCTTCCCGTCGGTCGCTATCTCGCGCCACGCTCGTGGATCGCCGTGTTCGACAGCTTCTATCGAGCGGGCGCCCTCGTCTTCGGGGGCGGCCACGTCGTCCTGCCGCTGCTCCAGGCCGAGGTGGTGCCCCCCGGCTGGGTGTCGAACGAGCAGTTCCTCGCCGGCTACGGCGCGGCGCAGGCGGTGCCCGGGCCGCTGTTCACCTTCGCGGCGTATCTGGGCGCGGTGATGAACGGGTGGGCAGGCGCCGCTCTCGCTCTCGGCGCCATCTTCCTGCCCGCCTTCCTCCTCGTGGTGGGCGCGCTGCCGTTCTGGGAGGTGCTCCGGACCCGCGTGTCCTTCCAGGCGGCCCTGCGGGGCATCAACGCTGCGGTGGTCGGCCTTCTCCTCTCCGCCCTGTATCACCCGGTCTGGACGAGCGCGATCCACGCCCCCGCGGACTTCGCCCTCGCCCTGGCGTCGTTCGGCCTGCTCTCGTTCTGGCGCATCCCGCCGTGGCTCGTGGTTGCCTTCGCGGCCGCGGGCGGGTCAGCGATCGCCACGCTTCGCTGAGACCTCGGCGAGAGCGCTGGCTTCCCGCCACGTCGTGAAGAGCAGGTCTCGCTCCTGCTGAGTCACCGGATAGCTCCGGTGACCGGTGGCCGAGACGACGCGGGCGAGGGCGCGGGCCTCCTCCTCGAAGAAGCGGTCGATGGCGACTAGGTGCTCGCGGATTTCCGCGGCGCGCGCTCGGGCGCCCGCGTGGTCGGTGAGCTCGAGGGTGAGCGATTCGAGCGCGTCGCGCGACTCGCCACGGAACAGGCGCCTCCACCCCGCCACCGTCCCCGCGGCCAGGCGGCGGAATCCCCGCACGTGCGAGCGGCGCGGCACGGCGAAGCGCCGGCAGCGATGGCGCGGCACGGGATGGCCGACGAAGTGGAGCAGCCGCATGAGCGAGAAGAAGGCCTCGCCCGTCACCTCGCGAGAGCGGAAAGCGCCGTGCAGCTCGAAGGCAGGGAAGGCGGCGGGCGAGGTGGTGAAGCAGAAGTAGGTCTCGTCCTCGTCGACGCGGATCCCCACGAAGGGATAGAGGAACGAGAAGGCGCTCGTCACGTTCCGCGGCGGGCGAAGCGTCTGGATGAGACGGATCTCCGTGAGGGCGGCGTCGAGGCCTGACTCGCAGACCTCCCAGATGATGCGGGCCGCCGCCTTCACGAGCGCGCGCCGCTTGCGCTCCTTCTTCCTCCGCCCCGTTGTGCGGTACTGGGCGAGACGCCGCCGGAGATTGTCGGCCTTGCCCACGTAGAGGAGCGTGCCACCCTCGTCGTAGAGACGGTAGACGCCGGGCTCGGTCGGCACGCCGGCGAGGAAGCCCGCGCCGAACTTCCGGTCGAAGAGCCGCACGGACTCATCCTCTCAGGCCGGCTCGCGGGGGCGAAGCTTTTCGCGCGTGCTTAGAGCAGGTTCTTGTGGAACGCTCCGCCCTTCATGATGGCCGTGAGATGCGCGCCCTGCTTCTGGAAGAGGCCCAGGTCCATGAGGGGATTGCCGTCCACCACGAGCAGATCGGCGAAGGCGCCCGGCGCGATGACCCCGAGCTTCCCCTCGCGGCGCAGCACCCGGGCGCCGATGGTGGTGGCGGCGCGGATCACCTCGATGGGTTTCATCACCTCGCCGCGGATGAGGAACTCGCGGCTCTGGTCCTCCTGGAGCGGGCCCAGGAGATCGCTGCCGTAGGCCACGGGCACGCCCGCGCGCTTGCAGATCTCCAGCGAGCGGTAACCCGCCTCCAGCACGAGGTCGTTCTTGGCGAGCATGTCCGAGGACATGCCGAACTGCGCCGCGCGCTCCTTCATGGCCTGGTACGTCACGAGATTGGCGACGAGGAACGCGCCCCGGGCGGCCATGAGCCGCGCCGCCGGCTCGTCGATCAGGTTGCCGTGCTCGATAGTGCGCACACCGCCCTGCATGGCGCGCGTAATGGCTTCGGGCGTGTAGGCATGGGCGCACACGTAGCGGCCGAAGGCATGCGCCTCCTCCACCACGGCGGCCACCTCCGCCGGGCTGTACTGCAGGCTGTCGAGCGGGTCGTAAGGCGAGGCGACGCCGCCCGACATCATGATCTTCACCTGGTCGGCGCCCTGCCGCATCTGCTCGCGCGCGCTCCGCCGCGCCTCGTCGGCGCCGTCGGCCAGGGCCATGCAGAACACCATGGCGTTGCAGCAGCCGCACGACGAGCCGTCGTCCGTGCGCCGCCGCGAGTCGCTGTGCCCGCCCGTGGGCCCGATGGCGCGCCCCGAGATGAAGAGGCGCGGCCCGGCGAGGAGCCCGCTCTCCACCGCGGCCTTGATTCCCCAGTCCGCGCCGCCCGTGTCGCGCACGGTGGTGAAGCCGCGATCGATCATGGCGCGCATCGCCTCGGCCGCGCGCGCCGTCATGAGGGTCAGCGGCACGTGCTCCAGGTTCCGGATATTGAGCTCGCTCAGGAACACGTGCACGTGGCAGTCGATCAGCCCCGGCATGAGCGTGCGCCCGCCGCCGTCGATCACGGTGGCGTTGCCGGCCTGGAGGGGTCGATCTGACACCTCGCGGATCAGCTCGCCCTCCACGAGCACCTCGTGGCCGCCCAGCAGCTCATCCTGCGCGGGATCCAGCAGCTTCACGTTGCGGAACAGGTACCGGGTCATGGCTCCTCCCGTGGTGTCGTGACGTCAGGCCCGGAGCGTAACGATCTTGCGCGCTGTCGGCAAGCGGCAGTTCGGAAAGGGCCGGCTCATGGGCGAGGTCCTTGTTTCGTCCATCCATGCCCGCTACGGTCCTGGCACCCATTGGCCGGAAGGAGTGCCCACGATGGAAGGCATCGAGATTCGAGCCGCTACGGTGGGCGGCATTTTCCCGTTGCGTGCATCTGCTATCGACTAAACTCTGCGGGAAGCTGGTCGACTCAAGCTCTCGGCCGAGAATGGAGCTCCGGCCCGATCGCTGGACCATCTGACGGGCTGCCCCAATGGAGGCACTACATGACTCGGAATCGACGGAATCATCTGAGCAGGATGGCGGAGGCCGTGCTGGCGCTGACCGTGGCGACGCTGGTCCTCGTCGGGGGCCGGGCGGAGGCCGAGCCGCTGACGGGCCTCACGTCGACCGGCAATTTGGTCACCTTCGACAGCAGCACTCCCGGGACGATTGGCACGAGCGTGGCAATCACCGGGCTCCAGGCCGGCGAGACGCTCCTGGGGATCGACCGTCGGCCGGCAAACGGGCTCCTCTACGGGCTAGGGAGCACCAGCCGCATCTACACGCTCAACACCACGACGGGAGTTGCGGTCGCCGCGGGCGCCTCGCCGTTCTCACCGGGCCTGACCGGGACCGCGTTCGGCTTCGACTTCAACCCGGTTCCTGACCGCATCCGTGTCGTCAGCACCGACACGAGCAATTTCCGGATCAACCCGAACGATGGGACGCTCGCCGGGACTGACACGCCGCTCAGCTATGCAGCGGGCGACTCGGGATCGGGCCTCACGCCGCGGGTCGTCGGCTCCGCCTATACCAACAACTTCAACGGCACGAGTGTCACCACGCTTTTTGGCATCGATTCCAACCGCGATGTCCTGGTCATGCAGGGCGGTCCCAACGGCGTGCCGTCACCCAACGGCGGTGTGCTCACCACGATCGGAGCCGGGCTGGGCTTCGACACCTCCGACCTGGTCGGCTTCGACGTCTCCGGCACCACGGGCGCCGCCTTTGCCTCTCTCGTGTCGCCGACGGGCGGCGCCGCGCAGCTGTTCACGATCAACCTGACGAGCGGTACCGCCACCTTGGTCGGGACGGTCGGCACCGGCTTGACGCTGACTGGCCTGGCGGCGGGGGTAGGTGTCGCCCCCACCGTACCCAAGCCGTCCAGCCTCGCCCTGCTGGCCGCCGGCGGTCTCGTTCTGATTACCTTGGCGCGCCGGCATCGCGCCCCGGCCGCGTAGGCGGACCCTCGCCTCTGTTGCCGCGGAGGACACGACTGGGAATCCACCCACGCCGTACCACGCGAAGGCCGTCGAGAGTCGAATCGGCGCTTCGCGAGGCGATGACGGTGGGCCGGTGCCCGATGCGGCGGTGAGTCAGACGAGCGGCCAGGGGTAGCGGTGGCCGCTGCGGTCCTCGGGGAAGCGCGCGTAGTCGGCGAGGGCCTGCACGCGGACGAGTAGCGCCTGCTGCTCGTCGGGAGCGAGCATGTCGGCGAGGGGACTGGCGAGACCGCCCCGCACGAAGCCCTTGAGGTCCTCGACCATGTTCCTCGGGATGGCCTCGCCCGCGTAGTCCCAGATCACCGTGCGCAGCTTCAGCTCGGTGTGGAAGCAGAGGCCGTTGTCGATGGCGTAGATCAGATTGTCCAGGCCGAGGAGGCAGTGACCGCTCTTGCGGTCCGCGTTGTTGGCGACGAAGTCGAAGATGCAGATCTTCTGCAGGCGCTCGCGGTGGCGCGGATCCTCGCGCATGGTGAACCAGTGCTGCTCGAACTCCGCTTCCACGAAGAGCTGGAAGGAGCCTTCGCCGAAGGGGCCCTCCCGCACGATGGTGGGAGGCACGAGCCCCCAGCCGAGCGCCTCGGAGAAGAGGTAGGCGGCTTCCTCCCGCTTGTAGAGGCCGGGGGGGAAGTCCCAGAGTGGGCGCTCGCCGCGGCCGGGCTTGTAGATGGCGCGCACGCAGGCGCCGTCGCGCTCCACCTCGGCGAGCAGGGTCACGTTGCTCGCCCAGGGCATGCGGCCTTTGACGGTGACGGCGCCGTGCCTCAGGAGCTCCAGCGCATCAGTGAACGATATGCCCATTGCTGCGCCGGCAGATGTGACCGCTGGTGTCCATGGGCTCGCTGCACACGGGGCAGTTGGGACGCCCGCCCTTCATCAGCTCGGCCGCGCGGGTGACGAAGGCCTGCGCCTGCTCGCGCGTGATGCGCACGCGCGCGGAGGCGGGCTCCTCGCCCGCGCGCTGGCCTTCCTCTTCCTCCTCGAACAGCTCATGGGCTTCCACGATGATGCGGTCGTTGTCCTCGTCGTAGCCCACGCCGAGGGTAGCCACGATCCATGCCGGTTCGGCGAAGTCGAGGAGATCCATCTGGGTCGGCACCTTGCCCTTGGGCGCCCCCAGCTTGGTGATGAGCCCCGCGAGATAGTCGCCGAGCGACTTCACCTGGCCCTTCTCGCACTTGAGGGTGACGAGCGAGCCTTGCTCGCGCGCCTGCAGGTAGAAGACGCGCTCACCAGGCTTGCCGATGGCCCCCGCCGTGAAGAAGTCCGGCTGCTCGAAGTCGAAGGATTGGCTCACTTGAGACCCACGTGCGCGAGGTCGCCGTCCATGGAGTTGACGGTGAGGGCTGCGCTGCTCGACAGGCTGTAGGCGAGCGCGCTGATCGACGCGGTGCCGATGACGATGCGCTGGAAGAGATCGAGCGGGGTGCCGATGGCGTGTGCCACCGCGGCCTTGATGGGATCGGCATGCGACACAGCTACGATGATCTTGCCGGTGTGCCGCGCCACGATGCGGGCCAGCGCGCTGGTAACCCGCGCCTGCATCTCGGTGAAGGACTCGCCGCCGGGGAAGCGGAAGCCGCTCGGGTGCTGCTGGACGGCGCGCCACTCAGGCTTGGCCGCCGCCTCCTTGAGGGCGAGGCCCGTCCACTTGCCGATGTCCACCTCCAGAAGACCGCGCTCGATGCGCACGGCCATGTTGCGGGCCTTGGCGATGATGCTCGCGGTCTCTCGCGCGCGCTCCAGCGGCGAGGAGTAGATGGCCACCACTTTCTCGATCTTGGCGATGCGGGCGGCGGCGGCCTCGGCCTGGCGGCGTCCCTCGTCGGAGAGATGCAGGCCGCGGGCGCGGCCGGGCAGCTTCACGCCCGTGGTGGGGGTGAGGCCATGGCGCACGAGGAGGACGATGGTCGAGCGTGGGGGCTTCCTGTCTTTCATCGCGTGGTCAGGAGCTCCCTCTCACCCTGCCCTCTCCCCTCCGGGGGCCAGGGTTGCGCTCGCTCCCTCTCCCTCCCCGAGGGAGAGGGCAGGGTGAGGGTGCACCGTCAGCCTACCCACGGCGCTGGGCGTCTTGCAGGGCCTGCCAGATACGTGCGGCAGTGGCGGGGCCCTCGCGCAGCACCACGTCGAGATCGGCCAGCGCATCCTCGATGGCGTTCACGATGGCCGCCGCGCCCGGAATGGCGCCGCTCTCGCCCACGCCCTTCACGCCGAGCGGATTGATGACGGAGCGGTGCTCGGTGAGGGCGACGGCGATCGACGGCACGTCGTCGCACTTTGGAATGGCGTAGTCCATGAAGCTCCCCGTGAGGAGCTGCCCCGCCTCGTCGTACACGAGCTCCTCGAGGAGCCCGGCGGCGAGCCCCTGTACGGCGCCGCCCTGGAGCTGGCCCTCCACGATGACGGGATTGACGGCACGTCCCGGATCGTGCACCACCGCGTAGGCGAGCAGCCGCGCCTGGCCCGACTCCGCATCCACCTCGACGACGGCGGCCTGGGTGCCGAAGGCCCAGGTGACGGTGGCGGGATAGAAGTAGGTGCACGCGTTGAGGCCGGGCTCGCCGAGCGGCTTGAGCGCCTTGGACTTGATGGCGGCCAGCGAGAGACGCGCGAGCGTGATGCTCTTGCTCGGCACGCCGGCCACGAAGGCCAGGCCGCGCTCGATGCGAATGTCCGCCGGCGCCGCCTCGAGCAGCTCGGCGGCCACGGCCTGCGCCTTCTGCCTCACCTCGCGTGCGGTCTGGGCCACCGCGGGGCCGGAGTTGGCCATGACCCGGCTGCCGCCCGTGCCCATGCCGAAGGGAAACTGCGTGGTGTCGCCAGCCTGGACGATGACGTCGTCGAAGTTCGCGCCGAGCTCGGAGGCGGCGATCTGTGCGAGCGTGGTCGCGTGTCCCTGACCCTGCGCGGTGACGCCGATGAACACGTAGACCTTGCCGCTCGGGTCCACACGCACCGTGGCGCCCTCGTAGGGGCCCAGCCCCGAGCCCTGCGCGTAGCACGACACGCCGATGCCGAGGCGGCGAGGGCCGCGTGGCTGCGCCTTCTGTCGCGCGCGCCACTCGTCGTAACGCAGGAGCGAGAGCGCGCGGTCGAACGAGGCGGGGAAATCCGCGGGGTCGTACGCGATGGGCGTGCCGTCCTTGTAGATGAGGCCGGGCTTGTATGGCATGTCCACGGGCCGGACGAGATTGCGCCGGCGCAGCTCGGCGGGATCGATGCCGAGGCGGCGCGCGCCCAGATCCATGAGGCGCTCCATGACGAAGTTGGCCTCGGGACGTCCGGCGCCGCGATAGGCGCCGTTGAGCGTCTTGTTGGTGACCACGCTCTTGCCCGCGCTTTTGAAGTTGGCCACGCGATAGGGAGCGCAGAAGTGGTTCACGGTGTTGAGGGTGAGACCTTCGCCCTCGATGGGATAGGCTCCCACGTCGGCGAGGAAGACGTCCTCCACGGCGAGGATGGTCCCGTCGCTCCGGAAGCCCACGCGCGCCTGATGCACCTGATCGCGGTCGTGGCCGCTCGTCATCAGGTCCTCGGCGCGGCTCCCGATCCACTTCACGGGCCGATTCGTCTTGAGGGCGGCCGCGGCCACCAGCATCTCCTCGGGATAGATCGAGCCCTTGGGACCGAAGCCGCCGCCCACGTCGGGCACCATCAC
>Ga0075424_100004712_pt1 | contig 12931 bp, 15 predicted proteins | sample SoiMethybrSBSTD3_FD_75301 | JGI IMG/M metagenome (GOLD analysis project Ga0075424, IMG submission 75301) | Bulk soil microbial communities from a Populus tree surrounding site in Tennessee, USA - Soil MetaG P. TD hybrid SBSTD3 | ecosystem: Environmental > Terrestrial > Soil > Tree plantation... | reverse complement strand
TTCTCACGAATGGTTTGGCCGTGAAGTTGAGCTATCCACGGCGGTTCTAAAGGTTTTGGGAGACTGCTATGTCCGGGAAAGTCAGCATGCCATGCGTTACCGCCAGCATGCCGAACGCATTCATTCTCCCGAGTTTCGCCAAGAGCTATTGCGAATCGCCGCCGAAGAGCAAAAGCATGCTGAATCCGTTGGCATACAAATCCAAACCCTGGGCGGAAGGACTCCTGAAGTTGTTCCTGTGCACGTGGCCAAAGAACAGAATCTCTGGCAATATTTACGAACTGATCTCCAGGAGGAAGAGCGCTGCGCCGAAGAGCTTAAGGATGATCTATTTCTCCCGCTTGCCGAATTACCTGAGATCGCACGCCTGCTGAACCGGATCGATCGGGACTGGTAAAAGCCATCGGCTGCGCATTCGCGCTATGCTGGCAGGCGTCGATCCGCTTTCGGCCGGGCCGCCGTAGGACCGGAGCCTTCGTCGCGTCGTTCCAAGCATGATTACCTGAAGTGGCAAGCCTCTATGCGCTGGCTACATCTTTTCGTTACGCCGGCGCGAACCGGTGTGCGCCAGGATCAGGTGAATCACCATTGTTAGGCCGATCAGAATCACCAGGTAAGTGAGCTCGATTTCGTTGCTTATCATAGTCCCCCTCCGAGCTTCCGTTGATGAGCTTTCCCGGCGTGCCTTATGTGCATTCGCTAGGTGTGCAGATGCCGGTCATGCCGGTGCGACCACGTCGCTAGCGCGTTCAGCAGCACCATCAACAGAGTGATGACCACTAAGTAGAAGAACAGGCTCTCAGTAATCATTATATGCTCCCTTTCGGCTCAATCTATCTTGCGCAATTGGAATGCCAACTGCGGATGAGCGCCAGGGCTTGCGGATCTGAGCACAAGTGTTTGAAATCGCAGTGACGTCGACTTGACGATGCGAGTCTGCACGATTAAGTTTTTCCTAACGGCGATAATATTTCACCACGTTTGAGAATTTTATAAGCTCGGCACAGGAATGACTTGCCGGATGAGCAAAACAGACACTGGCACCGAAGAGAGCGCGCAACTGCAACGGGCCTTGACTGATCTGGGTGGGGGCGGCGCCGATCTGCCAGCGCTGTTGGCGACACTCACCGAACTGATCGCTAAAACGCTGAGTGCCGAGTTTTGCAAAGTTTCGGAGCTTTTACCCGACAAGGATGAGTTTCTGTTACGGGCAGGATTCGGCTGGAAGGGCGGCTCGGTTGGACACGCCACCGAGCCGGTCGGCACCGGCTCGGCAGCAGGCTACACTTTACTTTCCGATGAACCAGTGATTACCGAAGATCTTCGTACCGAAAGGAGATTTAGCGCTCCTCCGTTATTAGTCGATCATGGAATCCTCAGTGGAATGAGTGTCCGTATCGGGAACAGCGATCGACCTTTCGGTGTCCTCGGTGTGCACAGCTCAGTGCCGCGAAAGTTCTCCAAAGATGATGTTCAAATTCTGCAGACCGCCGCCAACCTTCTCTCTCAGGTAATCGATAACAAGCACGCTTTGGAAGACGCCCGGCGCAAGGCGATCTGGATGGAACGGCTCATCGAAACGACGCAGGACGCGGTTGTCTCCATTGATCGGCTCGGTTGCGTCGTGCTGTTCAATTCCGCCGCCGAGCGCATTTTCGGCTATAGCGCAGAGGAGATCGTCGGACGAAAAGTCAATGTTCTGATGGGCGAGGCGTTTCAGAATGACCCATCCTATGAACGAACCGGTGAGAAGCGCGTTATCGGCCGCAACCGCGTTGTGGAGGGGCGCCGCAAAAACGGCGAGATCTTTCCTGTTGAGTTTTTCCTGATGCAAGTCGCCGACGGCGAAAACGAAGAGGTCCACTACGCGGCGTTCATCCGGGATATTTCCGAACTCAGACGCGGCCAAGCCTGGTTCCGAAGCCTCATCGAAACGACTCAAGATGCAGTCCTGTCCATCGATCGTCAAGGCCGGATTGTTCTATTTAATCATGCTGCTGAGCGAATATTTGGTTATGCCCGCGACGAAATCATCGGCCAAAAGGTGAACATACTGATGGCGGAGCCATACGCCACGGAGCACGACGGCTATATTGAACATTATGAAAAAACGGGCGAAGCCCGTGCCATCGGGCGCATACGAACCGTAACCGCGAAGCGCAAAAATGGCGAGCTGTTTCCAATTGAGCTCTCAGTGACAAAAATTGCCGAGGATCAGAACGTTCAATACGGTGCATTTATACGCGATGTTTCAGAAAAAGCTCGGCTGCAGTCACAACTCATGGAGAACGAGCGGTTGATCACTATCGGGACGACGGCGGCCAAGATCGGGCATGAGCTTGCGAATCCACTAAACGGGATGTCATTGACGATTCAGCTTCTCGAGCAACGCATCAACAGACAGCCGAGACTGGTCGATCCGCAGATAACCTCGACTGTGAATCGACTGCGTAACGAGGTGTCGCGTCTGAATACTTTGCTCGAGCAGTTTCGTTCTCTGTCGCGGCGGGAGAAATTCGATTTTCAGCGCACGACTCTTGCCGCTCTAGTACGGGAAGCAATCGAAATTGAAATGCCGCGTTATGCCGAATTGGGGATCGAGGTAGAGTGCTCCTTCCCGTCGGATCTGCCGGCCCTCACGGTCGACATCCACAAAATGAAACAGGTTATCTTGAATATTACCAAGAACGCAGCGGAGGCGATGGCCGGCGGAGGGAAAATTTCGATTGCGGGGTCAGCGTCCGAGAAGGAAGTCGTTCTCGAAATCTCGGACACCGGAACAGGAATTCCCGCCGGTATAAACATTTTCGAGCCCTTTTTTACGACAAAACCTCAAGGCACCGGTATAGGACTTTCAATCGTACAGCAGATTGTCAATGCGCATGGAGGCTCCGTCAGCTACAGCAGCGAGCACGGAAAAGGAACAACCTTTACCATAACCCTGCCACGAACCTTAAACTGGCGTCACAATTGCTCAATTGCTAACTTTCAGTGATTTCCCATAAGAAGGAGCATGTTATTTTCGCGTTTGTGGCAAGAATCCCATCCACATTTCGCATTTTAGGGAATAGATAATTTAAATGAATTCGAATGGCTCCATATTGGTCGCCGAAGATCAGGAAAGTGCACGGGAAAGCCTGGTCGAGCTATTCAGGGACGAAGGTTACGACGTTCACGAGGCGCGCGATGGAAATGCGGCGATCTCGATTATCGACAAGGTCGATTTGGATTTAGTCCTCACGGACTTGATGATGCCTGGCGCCGATGGCATCGCTGTGATGACGCATGTCCGCGATGTGTCACCGCAAACGCTGGTGATGATTATGTCGGCGCACGCAACAGTCGAGACGGCGATTCAAGCGATCCGCTTGGGCGCGCAAGATTACTTGCTCAAGCCGCTTATTTTTGATGAGGTCCTGCGCAAGACTCGCCAGTTGATCGAGCATCGAAAGTTGGCGTGGGAGAATCAGTTACTGCGCCGCGAAATTAATGTCCATTTCAGCTCGGAGCGACCGCTGGGCCGCAGCCCGGCGATGCAGGAACTCTCCGCAATGATCGCCAAAGTGGCTCGCACTCCGACGACAGTTCTAATCACCGGCGAAAGCGGCACGGGCAAAGAAGTGGTCGCACGAATGATTCATGCCCATAGCTCGAACAGAGACAACCTGTTTCTGCCGGTAAACTGCAGCGCGATTCCGGAGACTCTTTTGGAGAGCCAACTCTTTGGTCATATGAAGGGCTCTTTCACCGGTGCAGTTAGCTCTCAAGAAGGACTATTTCAGCGAGCTCGCGGAGGAACAATATTCCTGGACGAAATCGGCGAGATGCCTTTGAGTCTGCAACCTAAGCTTTTACGCGTGCTGGAAGAGAAAACGGTTTTACCCGTCGGGTCCAGCAATCCGGTCAAAGTCGATGTACGGATTATTGCCGCGACCAACCGGGAACTTTCGGCTGAAGTCGAAGCTAGCCGGTTTCGCGATGATCTTTACTATCGTCTTAATGTTTTCGAAATCGCAATTCCACCGCTGCGCAAGCGTCTTGATGATCTCCCCGGGCTGGTCGAACATCTGATCCAGCGCCACAATAAGGAAATGAAGATGAATTATAAGGGGGTCGACAGCGCTACTATGCGGATCCTCATGTCGCTCCCCTGGAAGGGAAACATTCGCGAGCTGGACAATGTCCTGGAACGGGCGATGATTCTCGGCGATGGCGAATGGATCAAACCCGCTGATTTACCAGGTCAGCGGAACGGGGCTGAAGAATTCGCCGCTGAAGATAATCTTGCCAGAGCAGTTGAGCTTTATGAGAAAGCTCATATCGAGCGCACCATCGGGAAGAGCGGCGGCGACAAAGTTCGCGCGGCGGAGCTTCTCGGACTGAGTCTTTCAACACTCTACCGCAAAATCGAAAAGCTTGGGATTAGAGAGTAATACCGGCCTGTACCTCGAATTGATTGCGCAAAAAATTCGAGAACGACAGGCGCCGTAAACAATCGAACAGCGAATCCTCTACAACGAATTGTTATGCGGAGTTGGCAAGAACTCGACCAAGCAAAATCAAAACTTCGGTGGCGGCTTTCTCGGGATCCGATTCCGTGTTCACGACCATCCGTATAGAGTCGGGGATCTCAGTCAGCGGCATGAACTCCGCTTGCTGGCGAAGGTAGACCTCGACTGTGGCATCGGAAACTTCACCCGGCGACTGCAGACGCTTTCTCAGCCGCTCCAACGTCTTCTCTTGGCTCGCTCGACATTCGACAAAGATGATGGCTGTTTGCAGTCGGGTTGAGAGATCCAGAAACTGCCGGCGGTGTTTCGGGTCCTTGAACGTAGCATCAACTACCACACCGCGGCCTGTTTTCAGACAGTCTTCGGTTTCGTTTAGAAGCCTGTTGTACGTGAGCACGTTAAATTCATCGCTATAGATGCCTGTCCCGTAATCGTGAGAAGAATGGGACGTCAATGGAATTGCAGCCAACTGCTTACGGATAACATCTGAATTGAGAATCTGATAGCCAGTGCGGTCGGCGATGCTTTGCGCAATCGTTGACTTTCCTGATGCGACAAGGCCGCAGACGACGATAATCGCTGGAGAAACAGGACCATCGACGCAGCGAGATGCGAGATGAAAGTAGCGGCGCGCGCGGCTCTTTGCCTCGTTTTGCTCCGCCCCGGGCACCTCGGTTTCATGGCTTTTCAAGCTCTCGACTTTTCCGCGAACACAAGCTCGATAGGCTTTATAGAGTGGTAGAAGCTGTGGCAGCTCGAGATCGTGGGTTACGTCTTGAAAAGTCTTCACGAAATGGTCCGAAAGCAGCGGGCTTCCAAGATAATCCAGGTCCATAGAGAGGAACGCTATCTCCGAAGCCGCATCGCAGTAGCGAAGTTTTTCGTTGAATTCAATGCAATCGAAGATGATGGGATCATCGGCGATACAGATGTGTTCCGCTCGAAGGTCTCCATGACCTTCCCTTACTCGACCTTCTTTGATTCTTTTTTCGAACAATTCAGCGTGGCCCGTTAAAAAATCGTCGTTGTAGTTCCGCATGCGGGTAAACTGTTCGAACGAAAGTGTTTCGCCAACCAAGGGCTCGACTTCGTTCAGATTGTCCTCCAGATTGCGACGAATCGCATCCGCAGATCCATAAACCCGAGCTTGCGCGCTTTCTGCCTTACGGTAAAAATCCGCCAGCTTCCCTGCGATCGGCGTGAAATCCTCCTTGCGAGCTTTACCTTCTTTGATGCGTCCATCGAGGAGGTGGTCTTCCGGCAGGCGGCGCATCTTGACGGCATACTCCAAGATTTGGTCGCTTTTCGGAGCGCGCTCGGTCAAAATAAACTGTTCTTCGTTTTGCAGAATGGCAACGACATCAAGATAAACCGCAGGCGCAAGGCGGCGGTTTAAGCGGATCTCCTCATGACAAAAGTGACGCCGTTTCTCCAACGTCGAGTAATCCAAGAAAGCAAAACGGACCGGCTTTTTGACTTTATAAACGTAATCTCCGGCGAGAACGACATACGAAATGTGGGTCTGCCTCAGCTCTAATGAATCGGCTCGATGGGGATAAAAACCCGCATGCAGCATCGCCTCAATGAAAGCTGGTAGGCGAGTTTCTGCCGGCATGTATTACATGTTAGCTGCATAAACTTGTCATTTCAGCAACCGTCCGTCTTGAAGCTCGTGTTTAAGCTTGAGCAGCATCGCCGGACCGTTTATTCCTCCGGCCAGTTGTCTTTCACACATCCCTGTGCGCATCCCTTTTTTCCGGGCCAGAGCGTGCAGCTCTTCACGCGCAGCGTGGGCTTGCGGAAAAGCGCCGTGAAGGCAGCCCGGCAGGCGTTCAGCTCGACATCGGCTAGAGTTTCGGTTTCGGGGCATGTGACCACGTTGCCATGCCGAAAGCGGCCATACAGGTAACGTATAACCGGAAAAACATTGTACAACAGCCCTACAACGATAATGGCGCTAATCAGGATAATTGGATTGTTCATGTTCCAGTCTCCTTTCGTTATGCATCGATGGATCCGCCGCTGTCGGCATTCTCTCTACGACGACTACGGCTCCAACCGGGTCGGCGGGTCATAAAAGCAGAGGATCTTCTCTGGCCCCAGCTCGTCAACAAATCGAAGATATCCTTCACGGTTCTTTCCTTGATGACGATGATTGCTCTGCGCAAGAGTGACGCCAACGTTCCTTTCACTTTGCGCTAGCGATGGCACGCTTTTTCTACCCGGATTTGCGAGACCTTTTTGCAAGCTTGCTATAAGCCGGAGTGAATTTTTTCACGTTTGGGAAAGGAAAGCGTGACCCTGTAGAAATTCGACAAGGTAGCGTGGCATGTGAGTTGCGCTTCGAACACTTTGTCCAGCGTTAGCCAACTAGAAAGGAGGAATGAACTATGGCAGATAAAGCCAAAGAAAAAGAGACAAAGGCCGTAGCGCCGTGGAGGCCGTTCATGGATCTTTCCCGCTGGGAAAGAGATATGGACCGGATGATGGAGGGCTTCTTTGATCGAAGAATGAGGCCGTGATGGCCGTGGCCAAGAGGTGAGTCGATGGAATTTGCCGCCCCAGCCGTCGACCTGTACGAAGAAAAAGATGACATTGTCGTAAAGGCCGAGCTGCCGGGTATCGAAAAGGACAACATCGAAGTAAACCTCTCCAACCATCACCTCACGATCAAAGACGAAAAGAAGAAAGAGAAAAGAGATTAAAGAAGAGAATTACTATCGGTCTGAGCGCTCCTACGGACGTTCTTACGCACGCTAGAGTTACCGGCGGACGTGCAGGGCGAGAAGGTAAAGGCGTCTTTCAAGAACGGCATTTTGGAGGTGAGGCTACCAAAAACCGAGAATGCCAAGGCGAAAGAAACCAAAGTGAAGGTGGACTGACAGAGTTAGAAAGCAGCGTGGGGCAGAAAGGATCACGGGAGAAGATCATGTACACAAAGATGCTGGTACCGCTGGACGGATCCAAGACCGCAGAAAAAGTGTTGCCCCACGCCCGTTATTTGGCGGCCAAACTGAAAATCCCTATCGAGTTACTGGCAGTAATCGATATCGCCGAGCTGGCGGCGCATATTCCTGCAATAAAAGCGCGCTCTTTCGATACGCTGATCGAAGAAGACGTGCGCAGCAGCGAGCAGTATCTGCGTAGTGTCGCAGCCAGTTTCCGCGACGCGACCGTTATCTGCACAGTGGAAAAAGGCCGTCCTCACGAAACTATTATCAAAAAGGGTGACTCTGACCCGGCGATGTTGATCACCATGGCGACCCATGGTCGTTCAGGGCTCAATCGATTCCTGCTCGGCAGTGTCACTGAAAAAGTGCTCCGGGGCGCGGCCAACCCGCTGCTTTTGGTTCGTGCCACAGAAGAAGCCAAATTCGATGGTGAAATTGGCTTTAACACCATCCTCGTGCCGCTGGACGGTTCGGAGTTGGCCGAAACCATATTGCCCATGGCTGCTGGCGTGGCGAAAAAGATGGATTCGGAACTCGTAGTGTTCCGCGCTTATCAGTTTCCCTACAACACGTATGCGGCTGACGACGGGTACTACACCGCTAAGTATTACGACTTGATCTCGGCGGTGCGCGAAGAGAGTAAAGACTATCTCGAGAACAAGGTAGCGCAACTGAAAAAGCTCGGTCTCGAAAAGGTTTCGTCTTTGGCTCAAGAGGGTTACGCCGCCGACGAGATCATCTCCATGGGTCGCAAAATTCCGAACAGTCTGATCGCCATGTGTTCGCACGGGCGCTCAGGTGTAAGACGCTGGGTTCTTGGCAGCGTGACTGAAAACGTCGTGCGCCATACCATTAATCCGGTGCTTGTTATGCGGGCGGCTGATCTTGCGAGGGCTTGAATAATGTTTACCAGAATCGGCGTACCTCTGGACGGTTCAAAAACCGCTAAAAGTGTTCTGCCGTATGTGCGCGCCCTGTCGCGCGACTTACGTCTGCCGGTTAATTTGATCTCGGCAATCGATTTGGTGGAGATGGCGCGCAGCGTCTCGGCTGCCGAAGGATTATTTCTCGACAGGCTAGTCGAAAGCGAGAAAAAGATGCGCTTGGAATACCTACAAGAAATCGCCAAGCATTTTACCGGGCAAGCGGTTGAATGCCACATCCTTAACGGAAATCCGGAAACCGTCATCAGTGAAGCTGCTGCCCATGATAAAGACATGCTCCTCGCGATGGCTACCCATGGTCGCTCAGGTCTTAACCGCTGGTTGCTCGGGAGCGTGGCGGAAAAAGTGTTACGCGGAACCAGCAACCCTTTACTTCTAGTCCGAGCATCTGAAACCTCGCTTGTTGATGATCAAGCCGAACTGAAAACGATCATTGTGCCGCTCGACGGCTCCCCACTTGCAGAAACGGTGTTGTCGCCGGTCGGTGATCTGGCGAAGAAGCTGAACCTCGCGGTGATCCTGTTTCGCGCTTACAGTATTCCGTATGGGTTGTACGATGTGGGCGGCGGCTTTGCTCTCGATCTGGATCGATTGCTCGCTCAGACCGAAACCGACGCGCTTCACTACCTGGAAGAGAAAAGTGATTTTCTGAAAAAAGCAGGTGTCTTAAACGTCACTATTGCGTCGCGACAGGGCTATGGCGCCGATGAAATCATCGGGTATGCGGGAAGGACACCGGATTTTCTAATCGCCATGTGCTCGCACGGCCGTTCCGGCGTGCGCCGCTGGTCGCTCGGCAGCGTCACGGAAACCGTCGTGCGCCATGGCCATAACCCCGTGTTAATTTTCCCCGCGTCAGTTTAGGAAAGCGAACGCATGTATCGACCGTTTAAAAATATACTTGTCCCATTGGACGGTTCCAAAACCGCGGAAACTGTTTTGCCCTTCGCACATTCCTTTGCTCGGACGTTACAGCTTCCCGTCGAATTGTTGGCCGTCGTCGACCCGACAATTGTGGTGCCAATACTTTCCGAGAGTGATAGATCAATCCTGCACACGCATATCGTAGATCGGAAACGACGGTTCGGGAAATACTTAACTGATATCGCCAAGAACTTTCCGATCGGATGCGTTCATTCCGACGTGGGTTCGGGAGTACCCGCTGAAATCATTATCGAATCGGCGGCGGCGGAGAAGGATACGCTGATCGCCATGGCGACGCACGGATACTCCGGTCTTAACCGTTGGTTGTTAGGGAGTGTCGCAGAAAAAGTTCTTCGGGGTTCGGTGAATCCAGTGCTCTTGGTGCGTGCGACAGAAAAACCCGTCCGTTGGGACGTGCCCGCGCTAAAGTCTTTTCTGGTTCCGCTGGATGGGTCTGAGATGGCGGAGGCTGTTTTGCCAGTCGTTGAAGCCTTGGCGAAGAGCTTCGATTTGCAGGTGACCCTATTGCATGTCTATGGGGTTCCTTATGGAGCTTATTCCGCAGGAGATGGATTCTGCGACACGACGCAACTGGACAACTTCGCATCGCAGCTTAAAAAGGATGCCGAAGAATATCTGGAGCAAAAGGCAGCCGCGCTGAGAAGCCACGGGATTGACAAAGTTTTCTGCTCCGCCAAAAAAGGTCTCGAGGCCGACGAAATCATCTCATTTGCACAAAGTGATAATTTGGTCGTCATGTGCACCCACGGACGTTCCGGAATAAAGCGCTGGGTTTTGGGCAGCGTGACCGAGACGGTCGTGCGTCATTGCGAAAAGCCGATGTTGATCGTGCGAGGGAGTTAACGCGAAAATTCGCGATGACTCTCAGAAGAGGTCACCTATAAGGTCGGAGATGAAAAGGAGTTCCTATGGCAATGTTGAAAAAGATCTTGGCGCCAACTGATTTATCCGACCTTTCAGCCACGGGAGTCCGCTACGCAACTCAATTGGCCAGAGATAGCGGCGCGGAGCTGATTATCTTCAATGTCATGGCGCTGGATGAAACCAATACGGTTGACGAGCGGGGCCTGGAGCGACACAGAACACGTCTCGATCGTTTCGTCAGCGATAAAGTCCCTGACATCAGTGAAGATGTAAAAATTAGCAAGATCGTCGACGCGGGTGATGCGTACGGGGCTATTCTCGATTGCGCCGATAACGAACGTGTCGATCTGATCGTTATGTCTTCTCACGGACGCAGTGGACTGTCCAGAATGCTGATCGGCAGTGTTACGGACAAGGTCATTAGAGGCGCATCATGTCCCGTCCTGGTGGTCCCGGTAAAGAATAGAACCTGACGAATGCGCTCACGGTTCGTTAGATGATTTTTGGCCAAGTGCCAGTGTTTCGGATGAAAGCGATTATTGAACGTGAAGGACGAGCGCAGTCGCGACGATCGATCCTACAGTCTAGGACGTGGCGGGCTAAAAAAATTAAGCGCTGCAGCAAACGAATAAAATATCCGGACACGCGCTTCCCCTAGAACAACTCGGAAAGAAAGAGTTTATAACTGTTTAGCTCCAGTTGACGCCACCGGACCGAAAGGATGATAGGACGAATCGCCACCCGAATGTATTATGCTTTAACACGGCTTTGGTCCAGCCGTTGCTTCCGAGTTACTTCGCATTCTCGCCATTGATTTTGTCAAACCGTAGAAAACAACCGCCCTGTACACATAAAATACAAAGAAATCAGTGCATCACTTTTGGCACAATCTAAGCACTTGAGCGCAATTGTCGTTGGAGTTTTAGCAATGGAGCTCAAGACGCCGAGCGGTCGAATAATCGATGCCAACCATATTGATTACATCCTGTGGGGGAAAACGGTGAGTGGCATTCCAGGGACTTTGGTCCAGCTAAAGACCGGCGATGAGGTGTTTTTGGATAATTCAGAGGAGGAAGTTATCCGGGAAATGAACGAAGCTAGCGACCAATCAGCGGTACATCGGACTACAGACGATGTCAGCTGGGTCGATAACCTTGGTTTACACTAGCGCGCCAACCGATGCTCATCGCCCTGGGGGATCCCCGGGAGAGGAACGCTGCGCCATGCAGCGGTGTAAGTAGCGAGTACTATGGGGGGTTGCGGGCGAGGCTCCGCAAAGTGAACCCGTCACAAACCTGAGGTGAGGGTCTTCGATCCGAATTGGCGTTTTGGATAATTTAGCGGGGAGGACAATGATGTCACCGACAGCATGGGACACTCGTAATATATTGATAGCAATTCTGAACGCAGCACAACGGAGCGGTAAGCCTTACGTGGATCTTCAGCCAAGGGATCTCGATGAAGGGCTTAGCGCCGACCGAGAGCCGTGCAGTTGCGATGTGATGCGTCGCGATATCATGACAAAAATGATGCGTCCGGGTGATAGGATTTTAAAAGATAGTGAGGATGACCAAGATGCCCCAATGGTGATTCGGTATGCTTTCGACACGAGTCACAGCATTTCATAAATTTTGCTTTTGTCGATCCTTATCATGGGATGAAAAAGGGACCGGACTATGAAAAATGTGGGTCAGAAGCGCAAACGAGGGGAAGTTCTATTATGGACAGTGTTGGTGAACGCGCTCGCGTTGCTCGTCTTATCCACAACAGTTGACTCGCAGTCGCCCTATGTCGGGCAAGAATCGCGAGAAATCAAAACATTGTCGGCGCAAGAAGTTTCCGACTACCTATCTGGCAGGGGAATGGGTCTTGCCAAGGCTGCCGAGCTAAACGGTTATCCTGGCCCAGCGCACGTACTCGAATTTGCCACCGAGCTTGAGCTGACACCCGAACAAAAGAGCAAGACTGAAGTCTTATTCAAGAAAATGCAGGCTCACGCTATTCCTCTGGGCAAGGAGTTGGTGGAGGAGGAACGCGCTCTCGACCACCTCTTTGCATCACATGCGATCAGTTCAGAAAACCTGGGACAAGTCTTGCTTCGTATCGGACGGCTACAAAGTGAAGTGCGCCAGGTCCACTTAGGTGCACACATCGAACAGTCAGCAATGCTGACGTCTGACCAGATCAAGAAGTATAATCTACTTCGCGGCTATGGAATCGCTGACGAGCGGGAAATCCACCGACCGGTGGGACAGCATTGATGGCAAAGAACCGAGACAAACAAGCTCTCGATTGGCGCTTCAGAGCCGAATTCAAATAATGCGGCGGTAACGAATGGCATTCCGATACTGGTTGCCGACTCGGGTAAGGAGAGCGCTATGCAAAGACAACGGCGACTGATCGCCGGCAAAGAAGCTTCTGGCTCTAAGATGGTGGGAGTGATTTCAGATGAGACATCCGAGGTCGAGCGATTGATGAAGGAGTTTGAAAGTCACGAAACCCATGAAGCCGTATATGTACGGAGATATAGAGAGATGTTCCAACGGATGCAAAATCCTCTGGTCAAGTTTCTCCTCGAGCTTATTTTGGCGGATGAGGAAAAACACCACGCAGTCATACAGGCAATGACATCCACCCTTAAGGGTTCGCTTACCTGGACGCGCTGGCAAAATGCTATGGAAGGCCTCTACAATCTTGGCGAGCAGAAGGATGAGAT
>Ga0075424_100004711_pt1 | contig 12933 bp, 13 predicted proteins | sample SoiMethybrSBSTD3_FD_75301 | JGI IMG/M metagenome (GOLD analysis project Ga0075424, IMG submission 75301) | Bulk soil microbial communities from a Populus tree surrounding site in Tennessee, USA - Soil MetaG P. TD hybrid SBSTD3 | ecosystem: Environmental > Terrestrial > Soil > Tree plantation... | reverse complement strand
AAGATGTTCGCCAACCTCGACTGGTACAGCGCCGTGTCCTACAGCCGCATGGGCGTGCCGACGCTGCACTTCACACCGATCTTCGTCCTGTCGCGCACCAGCGGCTGGTCGGCGCACGTCATCGAGCAGCGCGCCGACGGCAAGATCATCCGCCCCGCCGCCAACTACACCGGGCCGGAAAACCGCCCGTGGGTCCCCCTGGAAAAACGCTGATATGTATGAGTCCGAGCTGACCAAGTTCATGAAGGAATTCATGAAGCAGCATCCCGAGGAGATCGAGTCTCAGAAGAAAGGCCGCGCGATCTGGTGGGACAAGCGACCCGACGAGCGCTCCCCTGCCCCGTCCATGCAGCACGCCCCCAAAGCAGGCGGCAACGAGGGCACTTTCCGGCCGGCGGGAGGCGCGGAGTACACCTTCCAGCCCGACGACAACACCCAGAAGACCTGATGTCGGCGCATGTCTCGAACGTCCGGCCGAAGCCGGACAAGGTGCTGACGCTGATCGCCGATTACGCGACTCGCTTTTCCGTGGAAAGCGATGACGCCTATGAGACCGCCCGCTACTGCCTGATGGACACGCTGGGCTGCGGCCTCGAGGCGCTCGAGTATCCGGCCTGCACCAAGCTCCTCGGGCCGATCGATCCCGAGACCGTCGTTCCGCACGGCGCCAAGGTGCCCGGCACGAAGTTCCAGCTCGACCCGGTGCAGGCCGCATTCAACATCGGCACGATGATCCGCTGGCTCGACTTCAACGACACCTGGCTCGCCGCCGAGTGGGGGCATCCCTCCGATAACCTGGGGGGCATCCTCGCGACAGCGGATTGGATTTCGCGAAATTCAACACCGCTCAAGATGCGGGATGTCCTGACCGCCATGGTCAAGGCGCACGAGATCCAGGGCGTGCTCGCGCTGGAGAACAGCTTCAACAGGGTCGGCCTCGACCATGTCGTGCTGGTCAAGGTCGCCTCGACCGCAGTGGTGGCGAACATGCTGGGCTGCAGCTACGACCAGGTGATCAACGCGGTGTCGCAGGCGTGGGTCGACGGGCAGAGCCTGCGCACCTATCGCCACGCGCCGAACACCGGCTCGCGCAAGAGCTGGGCGGCGGGAGACGCTACCTCTCGTGCCGTTCGCCTGGCTTTGATCAGCAAAACAGGGGAGATGGGCTATCCATCGGTGCTGACCGCCAAGGGCTGGGGCTTCTACGACGTGCTGTTCAAGGGCAGGGAATTCAAGTTCCAGCGCAAGTTCGGCAGCTACGTGATGGAGAACATCCTCTTCAAGATCTCCTTCCCGGCCGAGTTCCACGCCCAGACTGCGGCAGAATGCGCGATGCAGCTCCATCCCCTGGTGAAAAACCGGGTCGACGACATCAAGCGCATCAGGATCCGCACCCATGAGGCGGCGATCCGCATCATCGACAAGAAGGGACCGCTGAACAATCCGGCGGACCGCGACCACTGCATCCAGTACATGGTCGCGATCCCGCTCCTGTTTGGCAGGCTGACCGCGGCCGACTATGAGGACGATGTCGCCAAGGATCCCGGAATAGATTCCTTGAGGAAAAAAATGTTCTGTGTCGAGGACAAGGGCTTCAGCCGCGACTACCACGACCCGAAGAAGCGCTCGATCGCCAACGCCCTCACCGTCGAGTTCAGGGACGGCAGCAAGCTGAAGGAGGTTGTCTGCGAGTACCCGATCGGCCACAAGCGCCGCCGCAAGGAAGGCATGCCGATCCTGGTGGAGAAGTTCAAGCGCAACCTCGCGCGCCGCTATCCCGAGCGGCAGCAGCGCGCGATTCTCGATCTGTGCATGGACGCGGACCGGCTGGCGGGGACGCCGGTCAACGAGTTCGTGGACCTTTTCGTCATCTAGGGGCAACCATGTTCAACACACTGCAATCCTTCAAGCACGGCAAGTTCCACTCCCTGCCCGCCCTTGCGAAACAATTGAATTTGAAATTGGAAAGGCTTCCGGTCTCGATCCGCATCGTGCTCGAGTCGGTGCTGAGGAACTGCGACGGCAAGAAGGTCACCGAGCAGCACGTGCGCGAGCTCGCCGGCTGGCAGCCGAATGCGAAGCGCACCGAGGAGATCCCGTTCGTGCTGGCGCGGATCCTCCTGCAGGACTTCACCGGCGTGCCGCTGCTCTGCGACCTGGCAGCGATGCGCGGCGTCGCCTCGAAGATGGGCAAGGACCCGAAAGTCGTGGAGCCGCTGGTGCCGGTGGACCTGGTGGTCGACCACTCGGTGCAGATCGACCATTTCGGCACCAAGAACGCGCTCGACCTGAACATGAAGCTGGAATTCAAGCGCAACGAGGAGCGCTACCAGTTCATGAAATGGGGCATGCAGGCGTTCGACACCTTCAAGGTCGTTCCGCCGGGCATCGGCATCTGCCACCAGGTGAACCTCGAGTACCTCGCGCCGGGTGTGCACAAGTCGGCCGAGGGTATCTGCTATCCGGACACGCTGGTCGGCACCGACAGCCACACGACCATGATCAACGGCATCGGCGTGGTCGGCTGGGGCGTGGGCGGCATCGAGGCCGAGGCCGGCATGCTCGGCCAACCCGTCTACTTCCTCACGCCTGATGTTGTTGGTGTCGAGTTAAAGAATAAATTGCACCCCGCGTGCACTGCAACCGACCTCGTGCTCACCGTCACGGAAATGCTGCGCAAGGCGAAGGTGGTCGGCAAGTTCGTCGAATTCTTCGGCGAAGGCACCGCGTCGCTGACCGTCCAGGACCGCGCGACGCTCGCCAACATGGCGCCCGAGTACGGCGCGACCATGGGCTTCTTCCCGGTCGACAACCGCACGCTCGAGTATTTCCGCGGCACTGGTCGCTCGCAGCAGAAGATCGACGCGCTCGAGGCCTACTTCAAGGCGCAGGGCATGTTCGGCATCCCGAAAAAGGGCCAGATCGACTATTCGCAGACGCTGGAGCTCGACCTCTCCACCATCTATCCGTCGATCGCCGGGCCAAAGCGGCCGCAAGACCGCATCGACCTCGACCGGGTGAAGCCGACCTTCGAGAAGCTGTTCTCCGCGCCGGTGAAGGAAAACGGCTTCGGCAAGAAGAGCGAGGACCTGCAAAAAGTCACCAAGGCCTTCGACGGCACCGAGGTCCGCAACGGCGACGTGCTGATCGCCGCCATCACCTCGTGCACCAACACCTCGAACCCCGGCGTGCTGCTCGCGGCCGGCCTGGTGGCGAAGAAGGCAGTCGAGCTCGGGCTGAAAGTGAATCCGAAGGTAAAGACGTCGCTCGCGCCCGGCTCGCGCGTGGTCACCGAGTACCTCGCCAAGGCGGGCCTCCTCCCCTACCTCGAGAAGCTCGGCTTCTCGGTCGCGGCGTACGGCTGCACCACCTGCATCGGCAACGCCGGCCCGCTGCCGCAGCCGATCGACGAGGCGGTCGCCAAGAACGATCTCGTCTGCGCCGCGGTGCTGTCAGGCAACCGCAACTTCGAAGCGCGCATCCATCCCAACATCCGCGCCAACTTCCTCGCCTCCCCGCCGTTGGTTGTCGTCTATGCACTGGCGGGTTCAGTCCTTCGCGATTTGAGAAATGAACCGATTGGCAAATCCAAGGATGGAAAGGATGTGTTCATTGGCCATGTCTGGCCGACGGCCGACGAAGTGAAGGCGCTGATGAAGTTCGCCATGGACGCGCCGACCTTCCAGCGCCTGTATTCGGACCTCGCCAACTCGAGCGCGTTGTGGAAGAAGATCCCGGCGCCCGCCGGCCAGGTCTACAGCTGGCCGAAGTCGACCTACATCGCCGAGCCGCCGTTCTTCACCCACTTCACCATGAAGCCCGGCGCGACCTCGGGCATCAACGGCGCGAAGGTGCTCGGCATCTTCGGCGACTCGGTGACCACCGACCATATCTCGCCCGCCGGCTCGATCAAGCCGACCTCGCCCGCCGGCATCTACCTGCAGGAGCACGACGTCGCGGTCGCCGACTTCAACAGCTTCGGCGCGCGCCGCGGCAACCACGAGGTGATGATGCGCGGCACCTTCGGCAACGTGCGCATCAAGAACCTCATGTTGCCGGGCACCGAAGGTGGTTTGACTTTATTCAAGAATGAAAAAATGTCCATCTACGACGCGGCCATGCGTTACATCGCCGACGGCACGCCGACGGTGGTGTTCGGCGGCGAGGAGTACGGCACCGGCTCGTCGCGCGACTGGGCGGCCAAGGGCACGCAGCTGCTCGGCGTGAAGGCGGTGATCGCGCGCAGCTTCGAGCGCATCCACCGCTCCAACCTGGTCGGCATGGGCGTGCTGCCGCTGCAGTTCACCGGGGCCGACTCGGCCGCGAGCCTCGGCATCAAGGGCGACGAGACGGTCGACGTCCTTGGTCTGGACCACATCGTTCCGCAGCAGGAGCTCACTTTGAGAATCAAAAGAGCCGACGGGACGGAAACCACCATCAAGGTCAAGTCGCGGATCGATACGGCGATCGAGGTCGACTACTACAAGCACGGCGGGATCCTGCCGTACGTGCTGCGCGAGCTGATCGGCCGCGCCGGGCCCGCAAAAGCGAAAGCCGCCTAGCTTTCCGAACGAGACCGGGGGCCGCGTGGTCCAATGTGGATGGCCATCACATGGATCGTCGCGGCCGACTCGGACCGCGCGCGCGTACTGCAAGTAGCGGACCGGAAGCACGCGCTCGAAGAGATTGACGACCTGCCGCCGCAGCAGGTCGGCGAGTATCTGGAAAAAGCCCGCGCCGCGCGCCGCTACGACAAGCTCTACCTGTCGGCGCCGCCGACAGTGCTGGGCCAGCTGCGCGAGCAGCTCGGCGAAGAAGTGGAGAAGCTCGTCTGCGACGAGCTCGACAAGGACCTTTACCGCGCGAACGCGCGGGAGCTGGAGCGCTACTTCGCTTCCAGGCCGGCGAGGTAGTCGGCCAGCGTCTCGAGGTCCTGCGCCGGCACCGCCTGGATCGCAGCGGTCATGTTGCCGTCGATGTCGGCGCGGGTCTGCGCCTTGAACGCCTTCAGCTGCACCCGCAGGTACTCGTACTGCTGCCCGGCGAGCCGCGGGATGTGCTGCTGCCCGAGGAGCCGCGGCCCGTGGCACTGGCTGCAGTTGAATTTCTTCGCCAGGTCAGGCCCGGCGGCGACGCTTTCCGGCTTGCTCTTGTGGCGCGGGGGCGCCGCCGGCTGCTTCGCGAAGTAGGCCGCGAGCTCGTTCATCTCGGCGTTCTTCAGCGGCTTCGCCATCGGCGTCATCTGGTCGTCCTTGCGGTTGCCCTCGCGGAACATGAACAGCGACGTGGCGATGAACTGCGCCGGCTGCTGCGCGAGCGACGGCACCGCCGGGTTGCTCGAGTTGCCGTTGTCGCCGTGGCAGGCGGCGCACAGGTTCGGGTCGGCCGCGCCCGCGGCTGCCGAAAAGAAAAACGCGACGGCGAGCGCCGTCGCGTTTCCAGGGCGGATCAACTTACTTCTTCCCGGCCTTCGCGGCGTAGCTGACGCGATAGATGATGCCGTTGTAGTCGTCTGACACCAGCATCGAGCCGTCGCGCATCACCAGGATGTCGACCGGCCGGCCCCACATCGGCGGATCGGCCTTCTCGTCCTGGAGGAAGCCGGTGAGGAAGGGCATCGGCTTGCTCGCCTTGCCGTTCTCGTCGATCTTCACCCGCATCACGTTGTAGCCCTGCTTGACGGTGCGGTTCCACGAGCCGTGCATGGCGATGAAGATGTTGCCCTGGTACTCGGCGGGGAACATCTTGCCGTTGTAGAACTTCATGCCGAGCGGCGCGATGTGCGTGCCCAGCAGCTGCGCGGGCTTGGCGAACTCGGCGCACGTGCGGTTCTTGCCGTACTCCGGATCAAGCGTGTTGCCCTGGTGGCAGAACGGATAGCCGAAGTGCGGCACCGGCGACTTCATCGCCACGCGGTGCAGCGTGTCGTTCGGCGAATCGTCGCCGAGCCAGTCGCGCGCGTGGTTGGTGAACCACAGGTCCTTGGTCTTCGGGTTGAAGTCCATGCCGACCGAGTTGCGCACGCCCATGGCCACGACTTCGAGGACGCCCTTCGCCGGGTCGACGCGCGTGATGGTGGCTTGCGTGTAGTTCGGCAGCACGATGTTGCCCGGGGCGCCGATGTTGAAGTAGAGCTTGCCGTCCGGTCCCATCGCCAGGTATTTCCAGAAGTGGCCGGCGGCGCGCTGCGGATCGAGGTTGTCGACGACCACCTTGCCCTCGCCCGGGCTGTCGAGCTTCGACTCGATGCCGTCGTAGCGCGTGATGCGGCCGCGCTCGGCGACGTAGAGCGTGCCCTTGCTGAAGACGATGCCGTTCGGCGCGTCGAGGCCGCTCAGGACCGTCTTCACCTCGCGCTGGCCGCCTTTGCTGACCACCGCGTAGACGTTCTTGGCGTTGCGGTTGCTGACGAACAGCGTGCCCTTGTCGCCCATCGCCATCGAGCGCGCCTCGGGGATGCCGTCGGCCCAGACCTCGACCTTGAAGCCGGCCGGCACCTTGAGGGTGTTGACCGGCAGATCCTTGGCCGAGCGCCCGGTCATGTGCGGCGCGAAGGGATGCAACGTCGATTCGGACAGCGCCGCCGGCTTGCCCTGCTGCCACGAGGGCGCGGGCGTTTGCTGCGCCAGGGCTGGCAAAGCCAACGCAGCGGCGACTGCGACTGCAACGGTGGTTTTCATTCGGGTCTCCTCTGGAACCGGTATTAGAACGTAAGCGCTGCCTGGATGCCAACGGTCATGTTGCGGCGCGGCGCGGGTTCGTAATAGCGCCGGTTGGTCTCGTTGACGATCACCGAGCCGACGTAGTTGCGGTCGCCGACGTTATCCACACGCAGAAATTCCGTCACGCGCCAGCTCGATGCCCGCTGGGTGAGGCCGGCGACGACGTTGAACACGGCGTAGCCGTCCGCAAATTCGTCGTTCGGGTCGTTGGTCGCGACCCTGGTCCGATAGAGGCCTTCCACCCTGGCAAACCACGGCTCGCGGCGATACCGCAGCTCGCCGTAAAGCTGGTTTTTCGCAGTTCCGGGCAGCGTCGCGCCGGTGGGCACCGAAACCACCGTATTGGTCGTCGTGATCACGGTATTGAAGCCCTCCTCGAACACCGCCTTCAGATACGTCCATGCCGCGCGCGCGCCGAAGCCGCCGCCGAGCTCCTTGTCGGCGCCCAGCTCGAAGCCGGTGCGCTTGGTGTGGCCGACGTTCTTGAAGGTCGCGCGGCCGCCGGTGTTCTGGTCGACGACGATCTCGTTCTCGGTGACGATGTGGAATGCCGCGGCGGTGAGGCGCGTCCCCGCGGCGATGTGCTTCACGCCCAGCTCGGCGTGGCGGCTGCGGCTCGCCTCGAGGTCGAAGTTCAGGCCGCTGCGGTCGTTGCGATAGGCAATTTCCAGGAACGTCGGCGTTTCGAAGCCGCGGCCGTAGTTCGCGTAAACGCTGGTCGTCTCCGTCGCGCGGAACACCACGCCCGCCACGGGCGTGGTGGCGTGGTAGGTCTTCGCGCCGCTGTCGTTCGGGTTGCCGGCGGCGATGAAATGGTCTTCCGAGCTGAAGCGCACCGCGCTGCGGCGCACGCCGCCGTGCAGCGCCCACTGCTCGGCGACCTTCCACTCGGCCTGGCCGTAGAAGTCGGTGCTGTCGACCTTGTTGTCCTCGTCGCGCTTCAGCGCGCCCGGGGTGCCGTTGTTGTTGATGAAGCCCTTGCGCTTCTCGTTCTGCAGGTCGTACTCGAAGCCGGCGGAGAGGCGGACCGACGACGAGCCGTAGAACCATCGCAAGGCGCTGCCGCCGTAGTTGCGGTCGAGCTCGACGATGCCGCCCGAATGCGTCGCCGCGTTCTGCGTGGCGACCGGGATGGCGAGGAACTGCTCGATCGAGCGGGAGCCGCCGTACGCCATCAGCTCGACGCGATGCTCGCCGAGCTTCTGCGCCAGCGTGCCGCCGACCTGGTTCTGCAGCACCGTCTTCTTGGTGTTGAACAGCAGCGCGTTCGGCGTCGCCTGCCGCGGGTTGGCGTCCTTCTCCGCCCGGGTCAGGCCGAGCGGGTCCTGCGTGTCCGGCTGGTGCAGGCCGTTGTAGACGCCGGTGAAGCTGGTGCCATCCGAGGGGGCGACCTTCAGCTTGGCGTTGTACTGCTCCCGGCGCGCCCAGCTGTGATCCCGATAGCCGTTCGTCTGGAAGATGGATGCGTCACCGACGCCGATGCCCTCGCCGAAGCGCAGCCCCGCTTTTTTCGTCTGATAGCTGCCGAGCAGGAAATCGCTCTCCAGCGTCGGCTGCTTCGGCGGATCCTGCGTATCGACAGCGATCACGCCGCCGGACGCATTCCCGTACAGCGCCGAGAACGGCCCGCGCAGCACCTCGATGCGCTCCGCCGAGCCGAGCGCGAAGGTCGACGCCTGGCCCTGTCCGTCGGGCATGGTCGCCGGGATCCCGTCGGCGACAAGGCGGATGCCGCGCACGCCGAATGTCGAGCGCGCGCCGAAGCCGCGCGACTGGATCTGCAGGTCCTGCGCGTAGTTCTGCCGGTTCTGCACCGCGATGCCAGGGATGCGGCCCATGGTCTCGGAGAGGTTCACCTGCGCGCGGCCCTCGCGGATCTCGTCGCCGTGGATCTGGTCGACCGACGCCGGCACCTCGAGCGCCGGCCGCGCGGTCCGCGTCGCGGTCACGACCACGGCGTCCTCCTGCGCGAGTGCCGGCGCGGCGACGAGCAGCAGCGCGAGAGCTCCCCTACTTCTCATGGGCTGCTAGGCTACAGGCAATGGGCAAATTCTTCCTGCCGTTTCTCATATTCCTCGCCGCTCCGGCCGCGGCGCAGAGCCCGAGCCTGCTCGCCGAGCTGCGCGCCGGCGGCTACGTCCTCTATCTTCGGCATGCATCGACCGATTTCAGCCAGAACGACTCGCAGATGAAGGGCTACGAGGACTGCGGGAACCAGCGCAACCTCACCGACAAGGGGCGCGCCGAAGCCCGTGCGATCGGCGAACACGTCCGGCGGCTGAAGATTCCCATCGGCACGGTGCTGGCCAGCCCGTTCTGCCGCACGATGGAAACCGCGCGACTCGCCTTCGGCAAGGCGCAGGCGATGAACGAGGTGCGCGGCGGCCCCGCGCGGCCGGACGACCCGGCGCGCTATGCGCCGCTCAGGAAACTGCTATCCACAGCCGTGCCGAAGGGCGGGAACCTCGTCATCTCGAGCCATGGCAACCCGTTCTACGCCGTCGCCGGGCCGCCCTCTCTGGCCGAGGGCGAGATGGCTGTGATCAGACCGGGCGGTCAAAACGGTTTCACGGTCGTGGGCAGGATCCCGGTGGGCGATTGGCAAGGGCTGCGCTGAGAGCGAGCCGCACGAGAATGTGCATTCCCAACCGGGACAGCGCCTGGCGGTTCCGCGCAATCCAGGGATAGATGCGGTCAAACAGCGGACGTAGCGCCAGACTCCCCCACAACCTGGCTGCCCGCTCCAGCCCGGCCGCACGATAGATCACCTCGAACGCGTCGAGCGCGACGTACCAATGTCCGCGCGAATCGCGTGCGTGCATGCGCGCCATGAGATCCGCGCGGCGCAAACCGTCGCCAACCAGCGGCGCATCATCAAAGTCCCTCGCCGAGCAATCCACAAGCTTCAAGCGGCCTAGCCTGTCATGCTCCTGCAACGCGTGCATTTCCATGGCACACAATGGGCACGACGCGTCATAGAACACCGTCAACGGATAGGCTGGTTCGCGCGTCATCGCACCCTGCCACGCAAGAGGTTTTGAACCCGGGCGCCAAGCTTCGCTAACCGCGACAGCGTCTTGGTGTCGAGCGCCAGCATCTCTTCGGTCCAGGCAGAGAGTGTTTGCATAAGCGCCAATGTGTCCTCCACCCGCCTGTGCGCCGCGGGATCGTGCTTTGCCAACGTTGCATCAGCAACGCATTCCCTCAACACCTGGACGGTCGGATCGAATTCTCGCGCCTTGCGCTCCCGGACGATGATCCGCATCAGTTCCCAGGGATCAGCGGCAGTCGAGAAGTGGTCGCGGCGGTCACCCTGCAGGTGCACCACCCGGACCAGGTTCCAGTTCTGCAGCTCGCGCAGGCTGTTGCTGACGTTGGAGCGGGCAACTTGCAGGATGTCGGCAATCTCCTCCGCGTGCATCGGCCTGCCGACGAGAAACAGCAGCGCGTGGATCTGCGACACCGTGCGGTTCACGCCCCAGCGCCATCCCATTTCGCCCCAATGCAGGACAAAGCGCCGGCCCGCGCGCCCTACGGCGTCACCCAAGCGATCTGCGGCACCGTGTACCAGTTCCGGCATCTTGACCATAGGCTACTTCCGTCATACATTTCTGTCAAGACAGAAATGACGGAAGGAGATGACGATGAAAGTGCTGGTGCTGGGAGGCGCAGGGTTCATCGGCCGGCATGCAGCGGAGGCCCTTGCCAGCCGGGGGCACCGGGTGGTGATTGCCAGCCGCCACCCTTGGCGAGCCCGGCGCCGCCTTCCCGCAGTGCTGCATGCTTGCGAGCGTCGAGAAGCCCATGTCGAGCGACTGCTCACCCCGGATGCATGGCACCCCCTGCTTCGCGAGATCGACGTGGTCGTCAATACCGTGGGCATCCTGAGGGAGCGAGGCGCGGAAACATACGCACGCGTCCACCACTTCGCTCCTGGTGCCCTTGCGGCGGCTTGCGCCCGACGTGCCATACGCCTGATCCATCTCTCGGCGCTCGGGCTCCATGACAGGGCCCGTAGCCGCTTCATCCGCTCCAAGCTTGCAGGGGAGCGTGCCATCAAGGCCTGCGGCTCCGAGTACTGCATCGTGCGCCCTTCGCTGCTCGATGGCGACGACGGCTATGCGACCCGCTGGTTGCACCGCCTCGCGGCTCTACCGATTCACGTAGTGCCCGAGGATTCCAATGGCAGGATCGCAGTCATGCACGTGCAGGAGCTTGGCGTTGCCATCGCGGCCCTGTGCGAAATGGCCAGCGTGATGCGATGGCGCGAAGTGGAGCTGGGCGGTCGCTCGCCGCGCACGATGGCGGAGCATCTTCTTGCCTTGCGGGGGCGCCCCGCTCTCCGCATCGTGGTGCCTTCCTGGCTCGCTCGGATCACCAGCCACATGTTCGATGTCCTGCATTTCTCGCCGTTCTCGTTCGGACACCTGGAACTCATGCGAGCGGACAACGTGCCGCGGGAGAACCTGCTCCCCGTCCTGCTCGAGCGCGCATCACTCGTCCGGCAGCGTCCCGAGATCGTCAAGCCGGCGCCGGTCGCGCTTGGTCGGCCTGCCTTTCAGGCCGGCCGCCGGCTCGGCTCCCCAGCGGCGTAGATCACCGCGCCGCTCCCGCTCGACGCGGCTTTCCGCACTCTCCTCATAGAGCTTCCGCGCCTGTTCGGCAGGTCCCCGCTTGTCCGAGAGAAGGCGAACCACGATCTTCCACTCGAGGTCTTCCTTCTTCAGGACGACCGAGTCACCGACCCTGAGCTCATGCGCGGGCTTCACCCGCGCGTCGTTCAGCTTCACTTTGCCGGCGGCGATCGCGTGCTGCGCGAGGCTGCGCGTCTTGAAGAAGCGCGCCGCCCAGAGCCACTTGTCCAGCCGCATTACGCCTTCGCCAGCACTCCCACCGGACAGGAGACGCCGGTGCCGGCAAGGCCGCAGTAACCGTTCGGGTTCTTGCCGAGGTACTGCTGGTGATAGTCCTCGGCGTAGTAGAACTCGGGCGCCTCGCGGATTTCAGTGGTCACCGCGCCGAAACCTTTTGCACGAACGGCCTTTTCATATTGCTCTTTCGATGCCAGGGCCGTGCGCATCTGTTCCGCTCCGTACGTGTAGATCGTGGAGCGGTACTGCGTCCCGGCGTCGTTGCCCTGCCGCATGCCCTGCGTCGGGTCGTGCTCTTCCCAGAAGGTCTTGAGCAGCTGCTCGTAGCTGATCTTCTTCGGATCGAACACCACCAGCACGACCTCGGCGTGGTTGGTGAAGCCGCTGCAGACCTCTTCGTAGGTCGGGTTCTTCGTTTGCCCGCCGGCGTAGCCGACCGCGGTGGAGTAGACACCGGGCAGCTGCCAGAAGAGGCGCTCGGCGCCCCAGAAGCAACCCATGCCGAACACCGCCTGCTGCATCCCGGCGGGAAACGGCGCCTTGAGCGGATGGCCGTTGACGAAATGCGAGTCGGGCACCGGCATCGATTGCGCGCGTCCGGGGAGCGTGCTCTCTGCCGGCAGCAGCTTGGTCAGCTTCTTCATGAAGGAAAACATGGCAAACCTCCTACCCTAGAATAACACCATGAAAATCTGCGTTTACGGCGCAGGCGCGGTCGGTGGTTTGATCGCCGCCTGGCTGGCGCGTTCCGGCCATGAGGTATCGGTCGTCGCGCGCGGCGCGCATCTCGAAGCCATCCGCAGGCAGGGCCTGCGCGTTCGCGACCGCGAGAGCGGCGGGATCGAGTCGTTCAAGGTGAGCACCTCGCCCGCGGGACCGCAGGACTATGTCGTAGTCGCGGTGAAGGCGCAAAACCTTACAGAAGTCCGCCTCGAGGAATTGCTGGGAAAAGAAACCTCGATCGTGACGGCGATGAATGGCGTTCCCTGGTGGTTCTTCGACCGCCTGGAGTTCGGCGGCGGCAAGCATCGCCTGGAAAGCCTCGACCCGGGCGGCAAGCTTTCGCGCGCGATGCCGACCGAGCGGCTCGTCGGCTGCGTGGTGCATCTCGCCGCCTCCACGCCCGAGCCTGGCCTCGTCAGCCACAACATGGGCCGCAAGCTCATCGTCGGCGAGCCCGGCGGCAGGAACACCGAGCGCACCAAGCGCCTCGCCGAGGCGTTGCGCGGCGCGGGCTTCGACGCGATCGAGAGCGACGCCATCGAGAAGGAGTTCTGGGTGAAGCTCCTCGGCAACGTGAGCTTCAACCCGGTCTCGGCGCTGACGGTCAGCACCGCCGA
>Ga0075424_100004707_pt1 | contig 12936 bp, 6 predicted proteins | sample SoiMethybrSBSTD3_FD_75301 | JGI IMG/M metagenome (GOLD analysis project Ga0075424, IMG submission 75301) | Bulk soil microbial communities from a Populus tree surrounding site in Tennessee, USA - Soil MetaG P. TD hybrid SBSTD3 | ecosystem: Environmental > Terrestrial > Soil > Tree plantation... | reverse complement strand
CAGCGAGTCTCACGACGAACCCCAATGCGCTGCGGGACGCCGCGCTCAACGTCAAAGTGTGGACGCCCGTCCTTCGCATAGGCGACCACTTCGTCTCGCAAGCCGGATTCACAGATAGTGCCGACATCAAGGCCAATCCCTTCGATCCAATCGCGGACCTCGGGGGCGGCGGTCTATTCGGCGGGCTGGACTCCGCGTTGGGCGGCGGAGAAGAGTACGAGCCTTATGCCAGCGCGGAATGGATTGACTATGAGATTCGTGTCCCCGGGGAGCCAAGTCAGCGCTTGCGCCGCCAGGTGTTTGACCTGCTTGGACCCGGCAGGCGGCTGGCCAAGTACACAGAATTCAATGCGAGCACCGAAGAACGCCGCTTAGAACGCTCTGAAGCGCTCCTGAGCCGAACGGACATACTGCTGCAACCCTGCGAATTCACAGAAGAATTCGTCGCGCACCTCACGATGTCTGGAATCGTTGCTCAGCAAGCCGCGATTAGAGAGTTCGCGCGCGAACGCGACGACGAAAAGCGAAAAAGCATCGGGTCCGCTATTTTCAAGCGAATGCAAGTCTGGGGCCCCGTACTCGCTTTCGCCTCCTGGCGCTCAGTCCTCGGCAATCAACACGGTGACTGGTTTATCGGTCGGCCAAACGTAATAAGCCACGTAATCGGTCGGCGCCTTACGGGTACGGAACAGCCGGTGACTTGGCAGATGATCGATTTAGCGGCCAACGCTACCGACGTTCGCCGTGGCGCCACCAAAAATGCTTTTGAGGCGCGCTTGGAGCGAGGTGTCGCGGATACCGTTGCCGAGATGCTGACGCTGGCAAAAGATTTGAACAAGGCGGAGAACACGGCGGCTATCTTCGACACAGCAGGCGGTGGGCAGAGCAGCGGCGCGTTCATTGCGCCACGAGACATGACAGCTGTCACTGAACTCGGTTGGCCGGAAGACGAAACCGCCAGAATTGCGGAAGATATCAACGCTGGATTCATGGTTGTCGCACTCAGACAACCCGTAGAGCTACGCGGAGTACAGCGCGTTGGATGGTGGCGTGTGCACCCGGCTTCCGGCGAGACCATCGGTGTGATGGATACGGGTTTCCACGTGACCGCGACAGAGGAGAACATTCAAATGATCAAAACCATGGATACGATAATCGCCTACCACGATGGCATAGACGCGGGCGTCAATGTGTACTTGTTTTTGGTAGGTCCTGCCATGGCGGTCGGCTCCCTCGCCCTGGCTTTGTACTGTGGGACGTACGGCTGCGGAAGCGCACCTTGATAGCGAGCGTTGGTCGCCCTCGCCAAATCAAGTTTCAATATCCGTGTGGTTCGCTAAGGACAGTATCCGGTTTCTTCACACTCCTCCTCATCGTGCCGAGGTGGCCGCGGCCGCATCCGGGGTTGCGGCGGCGGCGGCGGACCCGTCGTCAGACCGCAGCGGGAAGCCGGACTTCCGGTGACGGCACCAACTAATGCGTCACTCACAACGCATAAAGTAACCGCGACCATGGCGCCGACACCTCCCAATGCCATGCCCGGGAGCACCGATCCCCCGGCCGCGGGTGTAATGGCCGTGGCCGCGCTGCCCACGCCGGAAGGGGTTTGTGCGAGCCTATTCTCAAGTAACGCCGCGTGAAAGCCGTTGTCCATCACGCCCACCGTCTCGCCGGTGGCGGCGTCTACTCTCCACCAGCCTACGCGTTGGACTCCCTGCAATTCCACGGGCTGTCTGAGGGCGTAGATGAAGTTTCCGGCGCTGGCATCTTCCGCCACCCTGGCAGACTCGTCGTCCGGCCAGCTGAGCTTCTGGATGCCAGCCGGATCTCCCGGTGCAACAAGCGCGCCGCGATTCTGCTGGCTATCAACGCTATCGAAAATGGCCGCGGTGTTCTCGGCCTCGCCCGTATCACCCGTCAGTGCGACCAATTCCGCAACCGTATCTGCGACGCCCTGTTCCATGCGAACCAGAAATGGATTTTTGGCGGAGCCCGGACGGGGATCGGTCGTGTTGGCAACGATGTCAAATTGCTGACGGACGGATGACAAGTTATCGTTCGTCAGACGCTGTCCGACCCTCAAGGTAGCAACGTTCGTAAGACCGATGAGCCAGTCGCCGTGTTGCTTACCTAGGGCCGACCGCCAGGAAGCAAACGCCAGCTCCGAGCCCCAGGTATGCTCGCCGAGGATGCGGTTTGCTTCGCGCCGCCGTTTTTCGGCATCAGCCTCCGCAGACAACTGCTTGATCGCCGCCTGCTGATCTACGACTCCGTCCACCATGAGGTGCGCGATGAATTCGTCCGAAAACTCGCAGGGTTGCAGCAGCATTCTCAACTGGGTCAGGAGTGCTTCTGATCGTTCCAGGCGACGATCTTCCGCGCTCCCATTGAAGTTCGCGTCCTTGGCCAGGCGCCGCCCTGGCCCGAGAAGATCGAACATCTGTCTGCGTATGCGCCGACCAGCTTGCCCTGGAGCGCGAATCTCATAGTCAATCCATTCCGCGCTGGCATAAGGCTCGTACTCTTCTCCGCCGCCCAACGCGGAGTCCAGCCCGCCGAATAGACCGCCGCCGCCCAAGTCCGCGGTGGGATCGAAGGGGTGCGCCTTCATATCGGCACTCTCGGTGAAACCGGACTGGGCCATGTACTTGTCGCCGATGCGGAGGACCGGCGTCCAGATTCGGACATTGAGTGCCGCAGATCTCCAAGCATCAGGATTTGACGCGGGATCGACAGGGGCATCAGGCCAGGGCTTGGGGAAATGAACTAACGCAATGGGCTTATCAAACACCTCGGCCGGTCGCAATGTCGTTTCAAGTACCGTTGATTCCGAAGTGGCGCCCGCCAGATAGCGTTCGACGACAATCCGAATCTGTACCGTGTGCCAATCACTTTCCGGTATTGAAGGGAAATCACTGGCGGCATTCCAATCGCTTCTTTGCGTGGCAGAGGCCAGCGCATCGCCTGGCTTCGCGTCCGAGCCCAGTACGTCCATCGCAACCCACTTGCCATGCTCCTCGAGTTCAACCCACCAGTGATCCCGAAGTGAAGACAAGTCTGCTTGGCCTGCGGCACTGTCGCCCTGCGAAACCGCGCCTCTGACTGCTTCATAAAGCATCGCGGATTGCGAACTGACCAGCGCATCCCCGATATCGCGTCTGCGCCTGGACGCGGCGGCCAGCACTTGCGCGGCTCGCCCGAACCCCGGAATGAGCGTTTCGGCCAGACGCTGACGTTCCGCATTCGGGCGAGGCGTGGCAACCGCTCCGCGGCGCTGATCCGGAATCGGCCGCACCTTCGTGGACGCCTCGCGCGCCACATCTTCCGACAAATCCGCATGGGCCAGGCGAACCGAGTAACCTGCACGACGCAGGAGGTCGCCCAGCAGCACCGCGCGATCCAGGCTGCTGCCGACGCGGTCGAGCATCACGCCTTTCGATCCGCGCAACAGTCCGCGATACGGCGCCCACCAGGTGTGGTCGCGCACCCATTCGAAATGCGCCTGGGGATCCTTGCCCAGCTTCGCAGCAAGCGCTGCCGGATCGAATTCGGCGCGTGGCAGGTCGGCCGCTTCGGCGACGATGAGGTCGACCAGCGGCCCGAGTTTCTTCGGATCTGCGTGATTGCCGGATACTTCAGCCCCGGATGCGGCAAGTTCCCCCTGCGCTCGGGCGTTTTCCGTTCCTTTCGATCCGGTTTCTTCAGGTTTCTTCGAGCAGGCCGCAAGGACCATCAGCAATGCGAGGACGGATACCTTCCACCGCGTTGTTCTCATGTCGCCCCCCTGACGCATCTCATTATGCGCCGGGCACCTCAGCCTGCTTAAGTCTTTGGAAATTCAAGGAACTGGCGCCGCGGTACAGGCATCGGCATATACTCGCCCCGACGCCAACCCTGGGATCCGACCCAAAGAAGTACGAGGGAGCGTTGCATGCTGACTTGGCTCGACTCGAGCCTCGCCGCCACCGGCGACGCCTTCATGCGTTCCTGGACCGTCGTCGAGCGCGCCTACCGGCGACCGATGTCGGCCTTCGCATATCGCATCAAGTTCGTCTTCTATCCCCTCTTGGCGATTGTCGCAATTGGCTGGCTCGGCTGGGACTGGACGCACGGTCGAACGCTCAACTCGGCCGAGAACGCGGTCTTCGACCAAGTCGTAAATTGGCGCCCGGTCGAGCCCATACCGTCGGGCCGGGTCGTCGTCGTTGAGATCGACGAGTGCTCGATCGAGTATTTCCGCGCGCGGGGTGAAGGCGGCTGGCCGTGGAGCCGGCAGCGACATGCGGACCTCCTGGATCAGCTCGACCGCGCGGGTGTACAGGCAGTCGGCTACGACGTCCTGTTCGCCGATCCCTCGAGCGTGGACCCGGCTGGCGACCAGGCGCTCGACGCGATTGCGGCCGGCGGCGAGGGCCGATTCATGTTCGCGTCGACACGCATGCATCGGGACTTCGACGAGAACGCATCGTTGCACGCGTCGAATGCGCCCGGTGCGTTCGCGCTGTCCGAAGCGTTGCCAGACGATCCCACCGTGGCGCTGCTCCTGCCCTACGGGCCCGCGATGCAGGCTTCGAGCGCGCTCATCAACGTCACGCGCAACGAGGACGGCATCATGCGGGACATCCCGCTCTACGAAGTCGCCGGCGGGTTCGGCATCCCGTCACTGCCGCTTCGACTCGCCATGCACGTTACGAAGAAGCCACCAACGGAATTCTCACCGATGGTCCGGCCCGACTGGCGGAAGAACACCCGCTTGCCTCGCGCTAGCGCGGCCGATCTCCTCGAAAACAAGCCCATATGCGGCGGCACCGCCCCGCAGCCGCCGCTGAAGGACCGGATCGCCCTCGTCGGTTACACGGCTTCGGGGCTCAACGATGCCAAGCCGACACCGGTGGATGCCGTCATGCCCGGGGTCGAAGTGCTCGGTGAAGCAACGGAGTCCCTCGTCGCCGGCAGCGTGATACGCGTACCGCCGGCCTGGCTCAAGTACGTGATTGCGGCTCTGATGACGCTGCTCACGAGCTACGCGTTCTTCCGCGGCGAGCCGCACAACGACATCGACTCGATCTTCGTCGCGACGAACCTCGCGTTGCTGATCGCCGCTTTCGTCGGGCTCACATTCTTCGGCTACTTCTTCGACATCTTCGCGGCCGTCGGCTTCATCAGCCTCGTGTTCGGCCTCTGCCGCATGTACGCGAAGACGCAGCGCGGGCGCGCCGTCGGCAACGGCGACTACCTGCCCGACTTCGACCCGGAGAAGGATCGCTGGCTCGCCGTGGCGCGACTGCACTTCACGCCGGATCCCGGTCTCGATCCGCGACTGATCCGGCGCCGCCGCCGCGAATACCGGCGTCGCCTGCGGCGCTTCCTGTATGCGGGCACGGATTCGGTGATGCTCGAGGGCGTGGTCGAGGAGAAGACCTGGCTGTACGACGCATTGAGCGACGTCGTCGTCCTGATGTGGCACGGCGAGAGCGAGGCCGAAGCCCGTGAGGCGGCGATCAAGGACCTCGCCCGGCTGGAGAAGGACATTGCAGAACAGGACGAGCGTCTCCCGGACGACGGAACCGTTCGCCTCGCCTTCGGCTCGGCCGAGATCGCGATCGCCACCGACGCCGCCGGGGCGCCGGCCCACAAGCCCCTGCATATCCTGATCGGCGAGGTGCTGGCATCATCCGTCGCATGGCCGCTGGCGCAGCGCAGCATCGAGGGCCTGCAGCCGGCCGATCCGCCAGGAGCATCCTGATGCGCGCAATATCGTGGTTCCTTGCGGCAGCGGCGCTCGTCGCGTGCGCCGCACTGGCGGACGATCTCAAGGCGACCGTCCGCAAGCCCAAGGTCGATGTTTACGCCGAGCCGAAGCTCGAGGCCGCCAAGCTCGATGCACTCAAGCAGGACGCGGCCGTCTCGATCGCGGCGCAGTCCGGCCTCTGGTACGAGGTGAAGCTGCCGAACGGAAAGACCGGGTTCGTCCGCGTCAACGACGTCCGCATGAACTATGCGGGCACCGAGGGCGGCAGCGCGAACGTCAATGTGCTGACCAGCGGCAAGGCCGGCGTCGGCCGCGTCAGCGAGACCGCGGGCGTGCGCGGCATCGACGAGAGCGATCTCAAGTCGGCCTCTTTCAACCAGGCTCAGCTCGACGCGATGGTGAGCCACCGCGTCGACCCGCCCGCCGCGACGGCGTACGCGGGCGAGCACCACTGGCAGGCGACGCCCGTGCCCTACGACGGCGAGTTCAAGCCGAAGAAGGACAAGGGCTCGACGGCGGAAGCTGCGGGTGCCGCCGAGCAGGCGAGCGGGATGATGGGATCGCTCGGCCAGAAGGTCGGCTCCTTCCTCGGAACCGCGAAGAAAGCGGCGCCCAAGGCGGAATCCGAGCAGGCCGCCGAGGAGCTCGCGCTCGGTCCGCAGATCGCGGGCCGCGTCCTCGGCGCAAGGCCGCTGTGGAACGACGCCGCTGCGCAACAGCGCGTGAACGTTGTCGGCCGCTGGGTTGCCTCGCAGACGAGCCGCCCCGACCTGCCATGGACGTTCGGCGTCATCGACGATTCCGAGGTCAACGCATTCGCGGCACCGGGCGGATACATCCTGGTCACGCGCGGCCTCTACCAGCTGCTGACCACGGACAGCGAGGTCGCGGCCGTACTCGGCCACGAGATCAGCCATTGCGTGCAACGTGACCACTACAACGTCATCCGCAAGCAGGAGCTGACCGCGCTCGGGCAGGAGACCGCATCCGGCAAGATCCAGACCGGCACTGGCGTCGCTGAGACCTGGGCGCGCGACTACGTCGAGAAGAACGGCGCGGCCATCATGATGACGTCACTCGATCGCGAGGCCGAGTTCCGCGCCGACAAGGCCTCCGAAATCTACCTGGCGCGTTCGGGCATGAACCCGATGGCGCTCTATTCCGTGCTCCAGAAGATGATGGCGCTCGGCGAGAAGTCGGCCAGCCTGGCCGCGCTCTACAAGACGCACCCGCCGCTCGACGCGCGGCTGAACCACATCGACGAGCGCGGGTACGAGAAGCTCGCGGCCTACACCGGCCGCGAGTGATTGCTCGCTACTTGATGAGCCGCAACGTTGCCGGGTAGCGGTAGGCGACGCCCTCGTTCGCTTTCACGGCGGCCATGATCACGAGAATGAGCGCCGCGATGCCGATGCACATCAGCACCGGGATCGTGATGAGCGCGCCGATGCCGAGCGACAGGATCGTCAGCAGCAGCAGCCCGAAGCAGACGATGCTGAGCGTGATCGCGAAATTCAGCGCTTCCTTCGCCTGGTCGGCCACGAACGGCATGGTGTCCTTCTTGACCAGCCAGATGACCAGCGGCCCGATGAAGGAGCCAATGCTGAACGCCCAGCCGGTCGTAATCAGGCCGCCCAGCAGGATGGACAGGTGCGCAAATAAGGCCCACTGCCTTTCTTCTGCGCTGGGTGCGCCGGCAGCCGAAGCAGCGGAAGCTGTATTGGGTGTTGTTTCGTTCATTCGAGTTACTCCCCTGACGTAACAGCCCGGAGTATATTCCCCGCGCGGGGAGTCGACACGGGATGCGCATCGCCTGCCTGATCGCCAGTGCGGCCGCAACGTTCGCTTGCGGGCCGTGGGCGTCCGCGCGCGCTGCTGACGCTCCCGCGGCGCTGACCAAGGTCAATCTCGCCGCGACCGACGTCGGCGGCGGGATCGAGGAAATCACGGGCGTCGTCGGTCCGGGTTTCACCGGCCGGCGGCTCATCGACGGCCGCCCGGCGCCGGCCTGGAAGCACGACTGGTTCAGCGAAGTCGCCGTCGAGCGCAAGCGTGGCGATCCGTTCCGGGCCGTCGATGGTCCTGATGACAAGCCCGCCCGCTTGAGCGGGCCGACCTATCCGCTGGACATCGTCATTTCTTTCTTCGGCCGCGAACCCGCGCTCATAGGTGCTGTGACGATTGCGCTGCCCCCTGCGCCGGCACCGCTGCCGAAAGACGTCGAAGTCTGGACTTCGCTCGAAAGCGCGACCGATGAATTCGAAAAGGTGGCGGAGCGGAGCCTCATCTCACAATCGGCCGAACAGTCGCTGTCGTTTCCTGCCCGTGAGGCGCGCTACGTCAAGCTGCGCATCCTGTCGGGTACCGCCGAGAACGACATCGAGATCGCGGAAGTACGTGTGCTCGAGTCGGCGCGTGCGGGATACGTGCCACTCTTTACGCGCGCCAAGGACGTCAAGCACTGGAAAGGCAGCCCGCGCGAAGCAGCGCAACGCGGCCTCGAATGGCTGCAGCAGGCGGCAGTCAACTGGAATGACTACAACAATTGCTTCGGCTGCCACGTCCAGGGCCAGGTGCTGATGGGCCAGGCGGCGGCGCTTCGGAATGGCTATCGCATCAGCATGCCGGCCTATCGCTTGTTGGCCGACTCCGCCCGTGCCAGTACCTGGGACACGCCGGCGGGTTGGGCCTACGTCGGCATGGCGCTCGCAAACGCCAACACGATTACCGACGCAAAGACCGACCCGGCGATGCTGAAGGCTCTCGACGCGCTGCTGAAGATGCAATCCAGAGACGGCTCATTCAGGGAAGAAAAGCTGCACCTGCCAATCATTCAGGGGCCGATCGACGTCACGGGCAACGCGCTCATCGGGCTCGATTGGGCCGCTTCGCACGGCGGAAAGCCGCAGCTCAAGCCGGCCGCTACTCGTGCGCTGGCATGGCTGACCGCGGCCAATCCCGTCACGACGCAGGACAAGGTTTTCAAGATCATCACTTCCGCCCGCTTTTCGCCGGACAAGGGCGCGGCCGCCTGGGCCTTCGTCGACAAGCTCGCGAGCGAACAGCAGGCGGACGGCGGCTGGAAGGAGGCGTCCGCCATGGACGGCTCAAATGCCTTCGCGACCGGCCAGGTGCTCTACGCCTACCAGCAGGCCGGCGTCAGCGTGATGTCACCGACCTTCCGCCGCGGCGTCGACTACCTCCTGAAAACGCAAGTGAACGACAGCTCGCGCGACGACGGCATCTGGCGTGCGATCAAGACGCAGAGCAGCGACAAAACCGACCTTGCTCCGACCATGTGGGCCGTCATCGGCCTAGCGGCCGCATATGGCGAAGAGCAGCCGGGCGCGTTGCAGGTCGGCGAGCCCCAGACAGGCCGGCCGCCACTCAAGAATCTCGAAATCGTCCTCGACGTCTCCGGCTCCATGAACGCGAAGCTCGGAGCGAACACGCGCTGGCAGACCGCGCTCGACGTGCTGAAGAAGTTCGTCGCCACCCTGCCGGCGGACATGAATGTCGCGCTCCGCGTTTATGGGCACCGCTACGCATCCAAGTCCGCCGAAACCTGTACGGACACTGAATTGGTCGTGCCGCTGACCAGGCTCGATCGCGACCGTATCGTCAATGCGGCGTCGGCGCTCAAGCCGCGCGGCGAGACGCCGCTCATCCTCTCCACCCTCGCGACGCTCGAGGATCTAAAGGCGGCCGGCGGCGGCACCGTCATCCTCATCACGGACGGCGAGGAGAGCTGCAAGGGAGACATCGTCGCGGCCACCCAGGCGATCCAGGCTTCCGGCCTCGAGGTCTCGCTCAACATCGTCGGCTTCACGCTGACGGGCCAGGCGGTGCAGTCGAAGCTCACTGCATTTGCCGGGTCGACGGGCGGCCGCTACTTCGGCGCCTCGAGTGGGGACCAGCTGTCTCAGGCCATCCGGCTGGCGGCGCTGCCACGCATGATCTACGAGCTACGCGATGCATCCAATCGCGTCGTGGTATCGGGAAGGACGGGCGAACCTGCCCACGAGCTGGTGGCTGGCGACTATCGCATACGCGTCAGCTCACCCGGCCAGCCGATCGAGGAAACCGTGACGATCGCGCCCGGACAGATGACGTCGCTGTCATTCGCCTATGAGGGCGACAAGCTGACGATCCGGCATTAGGACGCCGGTTTCCTCAGTACGAAACGGTCCCCATCGACGCTAAGCATCAGCGTCGTCGTCTCGTCGGCGGCGACCGTCACCGGTTCTTCCAACCGCTGTCCGAGTGCCTCGATCCGCAGCCGATAGTTCCCCGGCGGCAGCTCGCGCGAGAGCTCGCTCGACTGCCCGGACGCGAGCACCTTGCCGGAGCTGTCGAGGACGTCGTACGGCAGGCGGGTCAGCGCGGCGAGCTTGACCGCGCGCGAAAGTTGCGCGCCGTCCTGCGCGCTGTAGTAGTGGCCCCCCGTCGAGCCGGCGAGGCCGGCCAGCTCCGACTCGACGGCTTTTCCCGTCAGCGTGAAGCCGACGATGTTGAGCGCGACTTGCACGCCGGACTTCTTGATCTGGGCGGCCGCCGACTTCGCATTGCCTTTGCAGCTCTCCTCGCCATCCGTGATGAGGATGACGGAGCCGCCGCCGGCGGCCTTCAGGTCGTCGACCGTCCTCAGCACGGACCGGATGAGCGGCGTCTCGCCGCGTGGCTTGAGGGCGGAAGCGGCATCGACGATCTTCTGGCGATCGATCGGCGCGATCGGCACGACGAGCTCCGTGTCCTGGCAGGTTTCGGCGGACTTCGACGAATATCGGTGCCCGTACACGCGCAGGCCGACGTTAAGGTCGTCCGGCAACGCCGCGACGACTTCCTTGAGCGTCGTGAGCGCCGTCTGCCATCGGGTCGTCTCGCCGAGCTTCGCGTTCATGGAGCCGGACACGTCGAGGATAATCTCGAGGTTGTGCGCCGCGATCTTGTCGCCTTCGCGCACGACCTGGAGCGCGCCTTTCGGCTCGGTACCGTAGGAGCCGGCGAGCCCGATCACGGCCCACATGGTCGGGGCGAAGTCCGACTTGCGCTGGCTCTGCGTGTGTACCGCCTTCCACATTCCGTTCGCCTCGACGGGATCAATCACCTGATTTTTCAGCAAATATTCGACGCCCCGCTGGAACATGGGCGAACTGATGCTGACGCCGGCACGCTTGAACGCGTAAAGCACCTGCCCGGTCGCAAACGCATTCGATCCATCAAGGCTGGTCACTTCCTTCCACCCGCCGTCTTCTTGCTGCTGCGACGCGAGCGCTTCGACGATCGGCCACGCGGCGCGCTTTTGTTCGGCGTTGCCGTAGCGGTTCAGAGAGACGATCTTGAAGACCATGTCCTGGGTCGTGACCGGGTCGTTCGCGGCGATCCACCCGACGGCACGATTCGCCCCCTGCCGGTATTTCGGGTCCTTCGAATGGGAAGCCGCCCATTCGAACGCCACGAGCGCGTTGCCCGTCAGCATGAACTGGCCCTGAAGGATCGGCGGCTCCTCGTTGCCTTGCGGAATCGCTCCGTCTTTCTGCTGGACCGTCAGCAGGTAATCGACGGTCTTGAAGAGAGCCGGATCGCTCGTCGTGGCGTTCGCTTCGGCCGCCTCCGCGAATCCCATCGCGCCGAATGCTGTGGCCTCCGTCTCGTGTTGCGGCGCAATCGTGCCCTCCGGCGTCAAGCGCCCACGCATCAAGTCCGAAAGCGCGCGCATCGCCGGCAGGCTGACGCGATAGTTATTTTCGAGCGCCACCGACTGGCCCATCAGTGCCTGGGCGTGGACGTGACATCCGAAACATGGTTGTGTCGGGGACGCCCAATCATTTGCTGCTTGTTGCAGCCAGTCGAGTCCGCGCTGTGCCGCCTCCCGCGGGCTGCCCTTCCAGTGCTCGACGCCCGGCTCGCGCGTAAATAGCGGCTCATAGCCTTCGCGCGTGGATTCCAGCACGCGCACTTCCGCTATCTCGACGACGCGTCGCGTGGCGCCGGACAGCAGGCGCAGTTTCACGAGTCTCGCCTCAGTCGCGGGAAACTCGATGGTCTGCTCTCCGCCCTTGGGGTCGATGGTCGCGATCGCGACCCGGGTGAAGCGATCGGGCGCATTCTCCATCGCAGTCCACACTTCGACGTCGCGCGGCGCGGTCGAGGGGTCGTTCTCTACCGCCACCGTCGGCGCGGAAGGAAGGACCAGCGTGACGCCGCCGACGAGAGCGGGCTTGCGCTCGTAGAAAGAGAGCAGGATGTCCTGCGGATACTTCGTCCAGTAATCCTCGTTGTACATCCCGCCGGGCCACCAGTCGGCGGGCGCGCGCCAGGTCGGTTCGGCCAGCCCGTCGATCAATCGCCGGCCGGCGTAACCGGGACCATAGAAACCCGACAGTTCCTCGACTTCGCCGCCCACGTCCGCCGCAACGAGATTGGTGTCGGTGAGCGTCGCGGGCGGCAGCGGCGCAGGCGGAGGGGCTTCGGTGGTGGGTGCCGGCGGTGCGGCTGGGGTCGTTTGCGCCGTCGATGAAGCGGGCTTCGCCGCCGCGCTGTCATCCTTTCGTGAACAGGCCGCTGCGCCTGCCATTGCGATCGCAATGACGAAGACGAGCGCTCGCTTCACGGCGCACCCCCCTTGCCGCCCGATATCGCTTTTTATTCCTGGCGGTGGGGAGCAGTATAGCCCCGCCGACGCCCGAACTTTCCAATAACGAATTGCGAGGCGACCATGGTCTTCACGCGAATCCGGCCGGTTTTCCTGGCTTCGCTCTTCCTGCTGTCCGCGGCCTGCGGAAGCGAGACGGCGGATTCGGAGAGCGCCGCGGCGGATGAATCCGCCAAGCCGACGCAAGCCGCGGATGGCGCGGGCGGCACGAGCGGTGAGGCGCTCAGGATCAGCAACCGCACCTATGTCGCCGGAACCGTGAAGGCGACCGTGACCGGATTCTTCAGCGCGGACGGAACCCAGGTGCTGAACCTGCCGGCGAGCATCACCGACGACGGCTCGACCTGGCTGCAATACGGCGCCTCGGGCTCGCCGGAGCTGAACGTGCTCTTCACGAACACCGAAGCCATGGCCGAGCATGGCGTGAACGTCAGCATCGGGCCGTACACAGTGACGGCCGTGAGCACGAGCGGCGAGTGCAAGCCCAGGATCGAAGTGACCCCGCTGAAGGTCACCGGCCACTACTCGT
>Ga0075424_100004705_pt1 | contig 12938 bp, 10 predicted proteins | sample SoiMethybrSBSTD3_FD_75301 | JGI IMG/M metagenome (GOLD analysis project Ga0075424, IMG submission 75301) | Bulk soil microbial communities from a Populus tree surrounding site in Tennessee, USA - Soil MetaG P. TD hybrid SBSTD3 | ecosystem: Environmental > Terrestrial > Soil > Tree plantation... | reverse complement strand
TCGAGCCCTTGCGGTCGCTGGGGGGCCTCTCTGCGGCGCTCGCGTCGGCCGGCATCGAGAACGGCGCGACGATCGGCCTCGAGCTCGACGTCCTGCCGGCGCGGCTCTTCCTGGGCTACCAGCGCCGGCTCTCCGACCACCAGCTCGGCGACTGCTCCCCGGCCGTCCGCCGCGTCCGCGCGCGCAAGTCCGACTGGGAGCTGGCGCGGATGCGCGCCGCCGCCGAGCAGGTGCGCCAGGGGGCGGAGGCCGTCCCGGGGCTCCTGCGCGCCGGAACCCGCGAGTCTCAGGTTCAACTAGAGGTTGAGAGAGTGTTGCGGCTGGCCGGCCATCAGGGCCAGCTGCGGTTCCGGGGCTTCAACCAGGAGATGCACTACGGTCAGGTGCTCGCCGGCCCCAGCGGCGCGGTGCCCGGATACAGCGACTCGCCGCTCTGCGGGCCCGGCCCGAACCCCGTGCTGGGGAAGGGCGCCGACGGGCACGTCCTCGCGCCGGGCGACCCGGTGATCGCCGACCTCGTCGGCGGCCATGACGGCTGGTTGGCCGACCAGACTCGCACGTTCGGCGTCGGCCGGGTCGACGCCGACCTGCGCGCCGCCCACGACTGCGCCGTCTCGATCCTGCGCGCCGTCGAGGCGGAGATCCGGCCGGGCACCCCGGCCAGCTCCCTCTACGACCTCGCGGAGGGGATCGCGCTCGACGCCGGCCTCGACGACCACTTCATGGGCGCGGGCGCGCAGCGGGTGCGGTTCCTCGGCCATGGGGTCGGCATGGAGATCGACGAGCTGCCGGTGCTGGCGCCGGGCTTCGACGAGCCGCTGGAGCCGGGCAACGTCATCGCCGTCGAGCCGAAGTTCGTGTTCCCCGGCCGCGGGGCGGTCGGCATCGAAAACATGTACGCCGTCACGGCCGACGGGTTTGAGACGATGACGACGGCACCCGAGGAGCTGATCGAAGCGTGACCGACGACCGCGAGCTGCTCGTCGAGGCCGTCCGCACCCTGGCGCGCGAACGGATCGCGCCCAGGGCGGCCGAGGTCGACCGGACGGCCGAATTCCCCTGGGACGCGGTCGAGCTCCTCCGCGAGAACGACGTCTTCGCGCTCGCCTTCCCCGAGGAGCACGGCGGCACCGGCACGGGTTTTCTCACCCACCTGCGGGCGGTCGAGGAGCTGTCGTGGGCCGACGCGACCGTCGGTCTCGTCCTCGCCGTGCAGGGGCTGGGCGGGCTGCCCGTGCTCCTCGCCGGGACCGAGGAGCAGAAGGCGGCCTACGTGCCCCGCTGGGCGAGCGGGGAGTGGATCGCCGCCTATGCGCTGACCGAGCCGGCGGCCGGCTCCGACGCCCAGGCGCTCGGCACCCGCGCCCGCCGCGACGGCTCGGACTGGGTGCTCGACGGCACGAAGCGGTTCATCACGAACGCCGGCGTCGCGCACACCTACGTCGTCTTCGCCCGGGCCGAGGCCGGCATCACGGCGTTCATGGTCGAGGCGACCGACCCCGGCTTCTCGGTCGGCCGGATCGAGCCCAAGATGGGGATCAAGGGGTCGACCACGGGCGAGCTCCTGATGGACGGCTGCCGCATCCCCGGCGACCGGATGGTCGGTGCCGAGGGCGAGGGCTTCCGGATCGCGATGCGGGTGCTCGACCGCTCGCGGCCGGGGATCGCCGCCCAGGCGCTCGGGATCGGCCAGGCCGCCCTCGACTACGCCCTCGGCTACGCCGCCGAGCGGGTCGCGTTCGGAAAGACGATCGCCGAGCAGCAGGGGATCCAGTTCATGCTCGCCGACATGGGCGTGAAGCTCGAGGGCGCCCGCGGCCTGCTCTACCGCGTCGCCCACATGCTCGACGACGGCGTCGACGGCCCCGAGCTGACCAAGCTCTCGGCGATGTGCAAGCTGGCCTGCTCGGACGCCGCGATGGACGTGACGACCGACGCCGTGCAGATCCTGGGCGGCTACGGCTACATCCAGGAGTACCCGGTCGAGCGGATGATGCGCGACGCCAAGATCACCCAGATCTACGAGGGGACGAACCAGATCCAGCGCGTCGTGATCGCGCGCGAGCTCCTGCGGGAGCTGGACTGAGCCGCTACTCGGTCGCCGCGGGCATCGCCCGCCGGTGGGTGCGGCGGAGGAACCACGCGGTGAACGCCGCCGCGGCCACGCCGAGCGCCGCCTCGGCGGCGGACGCGGCCAGGGACGGCTGGAAGGCGAACGACGCGATGCCGCCCATGCGATGGGCGGCGATCCAGAAGAGAGGCTCTGCGTCGAGCAGGAGCAGCACCGTGACCCCGAGAAGCGTGGGGTATCCGCGCCGCCGCCAGAGTCCACCGAGCGCTCCGAAGACCGGGCCGCTCACGAGACCGCGCGGGACCCAATAGCCGGTCGCTCCAAGCGTGAGCCGGAGATCCGTCGCCAGCGAGTGCGGGCCAAGCTCGAGCACGAAGGCATTTGCGACGTAGAACGCGACGAGCGCGACGACGGTTGCTGCCAGACCCGCCGCCGCGGCGAGATCCCGCCGCTCGACCGCAGCGCCCGCGAAGAAGGGCAGCAGAAGCCATGGAGCGCTGAGGTTGCCGATATCGTCACGGATCCCGGCATCGTTGCCCTTGACGACCGACATCGCGGTACCGAACGCAGCCGCAGCCAGGACGATCAGGAGAAGCGTTCGCGCCGTGCGTGTATGCACCACACCCGAGATCGTATCTGTGGGCTTCTTGAAGCGGAAGTGACCCGGTGAGCTCCGCGGCCATCGCGGCGAGCGTCGCCCTCGCGCTTGCCGCGGCCTGGGCGCTCGGATCATGCGTACTTCGTTCGCGGCCGGCGCTCGAGCGCTTCGGCGCCGGTCTGCTCGCGCTCTACGGTGTGGCCGGCCTGGCCATGCTCCAGGCCCCGCTGCACATCTCGTTCCTCGCCCGTACGTGGCTCGTCCTCGCCGTCTCGGTTGCCGGGCTTGCCGCGGCGCTCGCCTGGCGGCAGCCGTCGCTTCGCCCCGCCGGCGTGCGCGTGCTCCCGCTCGCGGGCGGCGTCGCGCTCGTCGCGCTCATGGCCATCCCGGCCTGGCGGGCGCCCGTCGGAAGCCACGCCGTCTCCCATCAGGACATGCAGTGGCACGAGGGCTGGATCCGCCAGCTTCTGGGCGGCGCCCACGCGCCGGGCGGCATCTACGCCGGCGAGCCCAACTCGTATCCGTGGCTCTATCACTCGCTGACCGCGTGGATCGCCCAGGCGCTGCCCGGGGGAGTGGACGAGGCGCTGGTGGCCGTCGACATCCTGGGGCTCGTCACGATCGCGACCGGGATGTGGCTCCTTACGCGCGAGCTTGGCGGCGGCACGCCGGCCGCTGCGACGGCGACGCTGCTCGTGGCCGCCGGCGGCGGGTTCGGGTGGATCTGGCAGCACGGCCCCGCGGCCGTCCTCAACATGAGCGGCGGCGACCTCGGCCACTACAACGGCGACCTCGTGCTCTCGAACGCGCTCGTGCCCGGGATGGGGAACCTGCCGCCGCTCGTGCCCCGCGACCTGGGTGTGTGCCTCGCGCCGCTCGTCCTGTGGGCGTTCGTGCGCGCGCTCGACTCGCGCTCGCGGGCCGGCCTCCTCGCCGCCGGCGCCGGCGGCGGGCTGGCCTTCCTGTGCGCGCCGCTCGCCGGGCTCTTCCTGGCGGCCTGGGCGGTCGCCCTCGCCGTGCGCGCCCGCGAGCGGACGGCGCTCTGGGCGGCCCTCGCCGGCGTCCTTACGGCCGGGATCTGGCTGGCGCCGCTCGCCGTCACCTACCACCGCTACGGCGGCTTCGTCGACGTCACGGCGCTCCCCCCGACCAACCCGACCGTCGCCCAGGCGGCCGTGGCGCTCGGGATCGCGCTCCCGCTGGGCGTCGCCGGCCTCGTGCTCGCCGCGCGGTCCACGGAGGTCGACCCGTGGCGGCTCGTCCTCCTCGTCGCGGTGCCGGCGGCGGCGTGCGCCCTCGGCGTCGCGGTGGGGGAGGGCGCGACGGTGCTCGGCACGGCGGCGCTCCTGCGCTGGCTCCGCTACGTCCCGTTCCTCGCGCTCGGCCTCGCGGTCCCGGCCGGCCTGGCCGCCGAACGCGGCCTGCACGCGCTCCACCGCCTCGGCCGCCCGGTCGCCGCGCTCGCGATCGCCGCGGGCGCAGTCGCCGCCCTGGCGTCGACGGCCCTCGCGGCGGTCGAGCTCGGCCGCTCGCACGCGCCGCCCACCCTCGCCTGCGGGTCCCTGCCCTTCGGCTACGGCGACCTGTTCGCCGTCGTCACGCGACCGCAGCTCGCAGCCGACCGGGCATCGCTCGACGCCTTCGCACAGACCGGTGCCTCGGCCGCCTACATGACGCTCGCGCGCGCGAAGGTGCGGCCGCGCACGTTCCCGGACGGCTCGCCAACGCAGGCGGAACGCCGCCGCGGCCGCGACGATCTTCGGGCCGGCCGCTCGTCGATCCCCGATGGCGTGTGGGTCGTCGCGGAGCCCGGCTCGCCCGCCGCCGGCGGCGGGACGCGGACCAGCGCGTGCTCGCTCGACGGCCGGCCGGCCGTCCTGGTGCGCTACCCGCCGGCCTGATCGAACAGGTGCCGGCCCACGGCCGCGACGCCCTCCAGGTCGTGCACGTCGTGGTCGAGCAGGGGCACCTCGACGATCGGCCCGGAGCCGATCCGGCGCTCGAGCGCCACGATGTTCTCGCGGTCGCGGTCGGCCAGCGCCTGGTAGTGGACGAGGTTCTCGGCCGCCCGGGCGGCTGTTGGGGCGGGGACGCCGGCGTCGCGCAGCGCGCGCTTGGCCTTCGCCCGAAGCCGGGTGCGGGCGGACGGCGCGCCCTCCACGTAGCCCGGGTGCACCTTGTTCACGATCATGCCGCCGAACGGCAGCTCCCGCTCGCGCAGGGCGCGCCAGAAGAAGTCCGCCTCGGCCAGCGGCTCGACCTGCGGCACGGTGACGAGCAGGAACGTCGTCCGCTCGGAGGCCAGGAGCGCCGAGACGTCGGCCGCCCGGCGGGCGAAGCCGTCGTACATGCCCTCGAACCCGGCTGCCAGCTCCGACAGGTCGCGCAGGAACGTGACGCCGGCGATCCGCTCGACCATCGAGAAGCCCAGACGGCCCGCGCGCATTCCGGGCCGAAGCAGGAACCGCAGCGCCCGGCCCTCGACGAAGCGCGTCAGCCGCCCGGGCGCCTCCAGGAAGTCGAGCGCATTTCGGGACGGCGGCGTGTCGAGCACGATCACGTCGTAGCGCCCGCTCGAGTGGAGCTCGTAGAGCCGCTCCATCGCCATGTACTCGTGAGCGCCCGCGACCGCGGAGGAGACCTGCCGGTAGATCGGGTTCGCGAGGATCCGCTCGGCCGCAGCTTCCGACGGCGCCTCCTCACGCACCAGCCGGTCGAACGTCAGCTGGGCGTCCAGCATGGCGGCGTGCAGGCGGCCGTCCGCCGCCTCGCCGTTTTGCGGCAGGTCGACCTCGTGGGCGTCGTCGCCGTGGTCGGGGAGCCCGAGCGCTCCGGCCAGGCGCCGGGCCGGGTCGATCGTGAGCACGAGCACGCGCCCGCCGCGGGCTGCGAGCTGCGAGCCGAGCGCCGCCGCGACGGTCGTCTTGCCGACGCCGCCCGCCCCGGCGCACACCACCACCTGCCGCCCCTCGAGGACGCGGTCGAGGATCACAGCCCCTCCAGCCGCTCGCCCAGCGTCGCCACCGCCGGGACGTCGAGGCGGGCCTCGAAGAGGAACGGCAGCTCCGCCAGGCAGGGCCGCACCCGCTCGAGCTGCTCGCGCTGGTCGGCCGTGCGGGCCAGGCGCGACCGGGCCGCCGCCGCGGCCGCCGATGCAGCGCCACGGGCCTCGACCGCCGCCAGGGCATCGGCGTCGCCCGCGTCGAAGATGTCCTCGAAGACCGCGTTTGCGATCACACCGGCGAGCGGGAAGCCCTCGCCCCGGAGCTCCTCGATCGCCTCGAGCGTCTCGCCGACCGGGAGCTCCTCCGGCGTCGTCACGAGCACCACCGCGGTGCGCTGGGCGTCGTCGAGGAGCGCGGCGATCGCCTTGGCGCGCCCGTGCACCGGCCCGGTGCGGGCGATCCGCGCGAACGTCCGCGGCACGTTCAAGAATCCCAGCCCGTGCCCGGTGGCCGGCGCGTCGACGACCACGACGTCGTGACGGCCGGCCTGGAGCAGCTGGCGGATCTTCCCGAGCGTGACCAGCTCGCGCAGCCCGGGAGCGGCCGCGGCGAAGTAGCCGAACACGCGGTTCTCGAACATCCGCTCGTAGACCGCACGCACCTTGACCTGGCCCAGCAGGTACTCTTCGAGCGCCTTCTGGGGGTCGACCGAGAGGGCGTCCAGCCCCGGATAGACCGGCGTCACGTGGTAGCCGATCGGGTCGCGCTGGTCGAAGAGGCGGGACATCCGCTCCTGCGACGCGACCTCGACCAGGAGCGTGCGCCGGCCGAGCCCGGCGGACGCCATCCCGAGGGCGGCCGCAACGGTCGACTTGCCCACGCCCCCCTTGCCCGACACGATCAGGAGACCCCGGTCGAAGAGCGACATGCAGCCCGAGCTTAACCTCCGCCAGGACGAGGCGCGCCCGTACAACCGCGCCCGCCGCCGCATCGGCTACGCGTCGACCGCGGTCGGCCTCGTCGCGCTCGTCGCCGTCGTCGTCGCGGCCGGCTCCCTGGGGACGTGGGGCTGCATCGCCGCGCTCGGGATCGCCCTGCCGCTCCTCGACATGCCGTTCGCGGTGGCGGGCTACCGCCTCTCGCGCCGCTACGGCCTCTCGCGCCAGACGCCCGGCGGCTGGCTCGCCGACCGGGCCAAGGGGCTCGCGGTGGGCGCCGTCCTGGGCGTCGCCGTCGCCGGCGGCCTCATCCTGATCCAGCGCGCCGCCGGCGACCTGTGGCCGCTCCCCGCCTGGGCGGCGGCGGTGGCGCTCGGCGGCCTGCTCGCGGCGCTCTTCCCGGTGCTCCTCCTGCCGCTCTTCCTGAAGAGCGAGCAGATGGCCGGCGGCGAGCTGGCCGACGCGATGTGGGCCACGGCGAAGGCGGCGGGCGTCAAGGTGCGCGAGCTGCGCCTGCTCAAGATGGGCGAGAAGACCGCGGCCGCCAACGCGATGGTCGCCGGCCTCGGCCCGACGGTGCGGATCTACGTCTCCGACACGCTGGCCGAGCCGGAGGAGGGGGAGACCCCTCCCGAGGCGCTCGGCCGCTCGCGGGTGGTGCTCGCCCACGAGCTCGGGCATCACCGCCACCGGGACGTGTGGCGCCTGCTGGCCATCTCGGCCGTGTCGAGCGCCTTCGGCGTCCTGGGGGCCTGGGCGGGAGTCGCGTGGCTCGCCCCCGACGGCGCCGGCCACGTGACGGCGCTCCCCGCCGCCGCGCTCGGGTTCTCGCTCGGGTCGGCGCTCGTCTCGCCGTTCGTCGCCGCCTATGCCCGCCGCCGCGAGCGGGCCGCCGATGCCTACGCCATCGCCCTCACCGGCGAGGGGGAGACGTTCGCCCGCGCGATGGAGCGGCTGGTCGCACGCAACCTCGGCGAGCTCGACCCGCCCCACTGGCACCACGTCCTGACCGCGTCGCATCCGACGCCGCGCGAGCGCATCGCCGCGGCGCGGGCGTCCACCTCCGGACACCTTGCAGGACTACACTAGTTCCAGGGCGAACAGACGCCCTGATGCGTCGTGCTGCGCTTGACACGTTCACTATCGAAGGCCCCGCCAAGGGGCTCAGACTCGTACCCAGACGAGGAGAGGCAGGCTTGGGTCAGGTAATCGCGCTTGCGAACCAGAAGGGCGGAGTCGCCAAGACGACGACCACGCTCAACCTGGGCGTGGCGCTCGCCGAGCGCGGCAAGCGCGTGCTCGCGGTCGACCTCGACCCGCAGTCGAACCTGACGATGAGCCAGGGGATCGACCCCGACGACCTCGAGCGGTCGATGTTCGACGTGCTCGTGCACAAGACGCCGATCGAGGACATCATCGTCCAGCGGGAGGTCGACCTGGCCGTCGCGTCGATCGACCTGGCCGGCGCCGAGCTCGCCATGTCGTCGATGATCGGCCGTGAGCGGGCGCTCCAGAAGGCGCTCCTGCCGCTGCGCTCGACCTACGAGTACGTCCTCGTCGACACCCCTCCGTCGCTCGGCCTGCTCACGATCAACGCCCTGACCGCTGCCGACAGCGTCATCGTCCCGGTGCAGTGCGAGTACCTGTCGCTGCGCGGGCTGATCCAGCTCGAGAACACGCTCAGCATGATCCGCGAGAACCTGAACCCCGACGTGCGCATCCGCGGCATCCTGCCGACGATGTTCGACGGGCGCACGCTGCACTCGCGCGAGGCGGTCGAGATCCTCCAGGAGAACTTCGGGACGCTCGTGTTCGAGACGCGGATCCGGAAGACGATTCGCTACGCCGAGGCCCCGGTGAAGGGGACGTCGGTGCTGAAGTACGACTCGAACGGGACGGCAGCCCGGGCATACCGCGAACTGGCCCAGGAGGTGCTTCGCAATGGCAAAGCGCCATAGCATGCGCGACGGGCCGCTGGCCCAGCTCTTCAAGGCCACGGAGCGAAGCGAGGTCGCCGGCCGCCGGGCACCCGAGCCGGAGCCGGAACCGGAGCTCGCGCCCGAGCCCGCGCGGCCGCAGGTGGTCGACCTGCCGTCCGGCGAGGAGTTCGGCGGCACGCACGTCCCCCGCCAGACCGGCTCGCCGTACCTGGCGGTCATCCGCGTCGTCGGCGTCGGCGGAGGCGGCTGCAACGCCGTGAACCGGATGATCGAGGCCGGGATCGAGGGAGTCGAGTTCATCGCGGTCAACACCGACCAGCAGCAGATGCAGATGTCGGAGGCGCCGGTCAAGATCAACATCGGCCGAGAGCGCACCCAGGGGCTGGGGTCGGGCGCCGACCCGGACGTCGGCCGCATGTCGGCGGAGGACTCCTACGACCGCATCAAGACCGCCCTGCGCGGCTCCGACATGGTGTTCGTGACGGCCGGCGAGGGCGGCGGCACAGGCTCGGGCGCGGCACCGGTCGTGGCCCGGATCGCGCGCGAGGTGGGCGCGCTCACCGTCGGCATCGTGACGGCGCCGTTCAAGTTCGAGGGCAATCGCCGCCAGTCGCAGAGCGCGGCGGGCGTGAAGGCGCTGCGGGACTCCTCCGACACGGTCATCGTCATCCCCAACGACCGCCTGCTCGACGTGCTCGAGAAGGGCACGAGCCTGGTTGAGTCGTTCCGGGTGGCCGACGACGTGCTCCGCCAGGGCGTCCAGGGGATCTGCGACCTGATCACCCTGCCCGGCCTCATCAACCTCGACTTCGCGGATGTCCGCACGATCATGCAGAACGCCGGCTCGGCGATGATGGGCATCGGCATGGCGACCGGTTCGCAGCGGGCCCACGAGGCGGCGACCCACGCGATCAAGAGCCCGCTCATCGACCACGAGGTGCGCTCGGCGCGGGGCATCCTGCTCGCGGTGTCGGGCGGGAGCGACCTGGCGCTGCACGAGGTGAACGAGGCGGCCGAGGTCGTGCGCGCCGCGGCCGACGACGAGACGACGATCATCTTCGGCGCGAGCGTCGACGAGCGGCTGGCGGGGCAGATGTGGGTGACGGTCGTGGCGACCGGGTTCGCGCTGCCGGGCGACGCACCCGCGCGGCGCGCACCCTCGCCGGGAGCCGACATCAGCCTCGAGCCGCCCAGCTTCCTCGCCTGACGCGCCCTAGACTTGCTCCATGAGAGCAGCGGTCGCAGCCGGCCACGCGGTCACGGCCAGGGCCGGGGCGCGCGTGCTCGAGCAGGGCGGGAACGCGGCCGACGCGATCGTCGCAGCGGGGGCGATGTCGTGGGCGGCGGAGCCCAGCCTCACGGGCCCGTGCGGCGGCGGCTTCCTGATGGTGCGCCCGGCGCGCGACGGCCGCGCCCGCGTCCTCGATGCGTTCACCGCGATCCCGGGCCGCGACCTGCCCGCCGGCCGCCGGGTTGCGCAGCTCGAGTCGATCCTGGTGCCGTTCGACGAGCAGACGACGCAGGAGTTCCACATCGGCGCGGCGGCCTGCGCCGTGCCGGGGGTGCTGGCGGGGCTCCATGCGATGCACCGCCGCTACGGCTCGGTGCCGTGGCGCGACCTCCTGCTGCCGGCCGCTGAGGCCGCCGACCGCGGCGTCGCGAGCTCGGGCGGGCAGTACGCCGTCATCGTCGCCATCCGCGACATCCTGCGGCACACGCCGGAGGTGAGCAGCGTCTTCTGGCCGGACGGGGCGCTGGTCGGCGAGGGCGTGCCGATCCGGCAGCCCGATCTGGCCGCGACCATCGAGCGGCTGGCCGAACGGCCTGACGACCTCTACACGGGCGAGCTGGCCCGCGCGATGGTCGACCACCAGCACGCCTCCGGCGGGCCGCTCACCATGGCCGACCTGGCCGCCTACCGGCCGGTCTGGCGGCGGCCGCTGCTCGTCCCGTACGGCCGCCACGTGATCGTGACGAACCCGCCGCCGTCCTCGGGCGGCGTCCTGATCGGACACATGCTGTCGGTGCTCGCGGGCGTGCCGGGGCCGCGGCCTCCCGGACAGGCGCGCACGCTGCGGGCGTACGCGGAGACGATGCGGGCGGCGGCGCGCTTGCGCACCGGCACGTTCACGCGGCTCCTGCATCGGGGCGGGCTGGGGCGCCACATGCTGGCGCCCGAGGCGGTCGAGGCGAGCCGGGCGGCCGTCCTCGCGGCGCTGGCGGGCGAGCCGACGCCGGCGCTGGCGGTGCCGTCCGACACCGGGACGACGCACGTCTCGGCCGTCGACCGGGCCGGCAACGCGTGCGCCTTCACCGCCTCGAACGGCTCGCACTCAGGGGTGATCGTCCCCGGCACGGGCCTGCACCTCAACAACATGATGGGCGAGGAGGACCTGGCCGCCGGCCGGCACATGCCGCCCGGGTCGCGGCTCACCAGCATGCAAGCGCCGTCCATGGCGACGAGCGACGGCGAGCTCGAGCTCGTCATCGGATCGAGCGGCTCCAACCGGCTGCGGTCGGCGATCATGCAGGTCGCGGTCAACGTGCTCGACCACCGCATGCCCGCGCGCGAGGCGGTCGACCGTCCGCGCGTCCACGTGGAGGGCGACCGGCTGGACTGCGAGGGTGGTCTGGACGAGGCCGAGCTCGAGCTGCTCGAGCGGTGGGGTGAGCGCCTGAACCGGTTCGAGACGCTCAACCTCTACTTCGGCGGCACGAACATCGTCTCCGTCCGCGACGGCGGCACCGAGGCGGCCGGCGACCCGCGCCGGGACGGCGACGGCATCGTCCTCGGCTGAGCTTCAGACGTTGGGCGGAGGCTCCTCGGCCGCGGGTGCGGCGCCGGCCTCGGGCGGCGAGACCTTGCCGTTCGTCTGCGCGCGGGCGCCGATGCGGGCGGCGGTCGCGAGGTTCTCGAGGCCGCGGGCCAGGAGCTCGACGATCACCATGAGCCGTCCGTGCTCGGAGCGCACCTCGAGGATCCGCTGCTTCTCCGGCGCGGGGAAGTCGACCCGGGCCGCGATGGCGTAGCTCAGCCCGCCGGGTGCCGCCGGGCCGACCTCCGGGTCGGCGTCCTGACCGGTCGCCTCGGCGATCCGGCGGTAGAGGTCGAGCGCCGAGGTGGCCTCGTCGCCCACTCGCGGATCGTCCTCGACCGCCTCGACCGTCCCGGTCAGGTATGCGCGGCCGCGGGTCAGCTCGACCACGCGGATCACCTCGCCGCCGCGGATCACGATGTTCATGCGCCCGTCGTCGAAGGTCTCGAGCACCTCGACGACCCGGGCGGTCGTCCCCAGCTCGCGCGCGCCCTCGGCATCGGAGTAGAGCAACGCGAACTCGCCGTCGTCCTCGCGGCAGTCCGTGACGAGGCTCTTGTAGCGCTCCTCGAAGATGTGGAGCGGCATGAGCTCGCCGGGCACGAGCACGGCGGCGAGGGGGAACAGGCCGATCTCGCGGGCGGACATGACGCTCGGAGTCTAGTGACGGCGCGGTTGGATACTCTAGGGACGCGTGCGCGCCCGTCCCGCCATCGCCGATCTGAAGCCGTACGAGCCGGGGAAGCCGGCCGCAGCGGTGCGCCGCGAGCTCGGCCTCCAGCGGATCGTCAAGCTCGCCTCGAACGAGGGCCCCTTCGGCCCGTTCCCGTCCGCGCTCGAGGCGATCGCGCGCCAGGCGCCGGAGCTCAACCGCTATCCGGAGCTGGGATACGACCTGACTGAGCGGCTGGCCGCCCGCCACGGCGTCGACCGCGCGGAGATCGCGATCGGAAACGGCGCCGACGGGATCGTCGGGTGCCTCTCGACCGCCTACCTGGACCCCGGCGACGAGGCGCTCATGGGCTGGCCGTCGTTCGTCTCCTACTACCTGGACGCGATCAAGATGGGCGCGACGCCGGTGACCGTGCCGCTGGTCGACGGGGCCTACGACCTCGAGGCGATGGCCGGCCGGATCGGCCCGCGCACGAAGATCGCCTACGTCTGCAACCCCAACAACCCGACCGGCTCGATGGTCGGGCGCGACGCGCTGGCGGCGTTCGTGGATGCCGTGCCCGAGGACGTGCTGGTCGTCGTCGACGAGGCCTACTGCGACTACATCACCGATCCCGACTACCCGGACGCGATCGCCGAGCACGTCGGCCGCCGGCCCAACGTCGCCGTCCTGCGGACGTTCTCGAAGATCTACGGCCTGGCGGGCCTCAGGGTCGGCTACATGGTGGGCCCGGCCGAGGTCGTCCGCGAGGTGATGAAGATCCGAAACGCGTTCGACGTCTCGGAGCTGGCCCACGTCGCCGCGCTCGCGAGCCTGGACGACGCCGAGGAGCTGGCGCGCCGCCGCGACGTCAACGAGCGTGGCAGAATCGCGCTCGAGGCGACCTTCGCCCAGCTCGGGATGCAGCCCTTCCCGGCCTGCGCCAACTTCCTCTGCGTCGACGTCGGCGACGGTCGG
>Ga0075424_100004701_pt1 | contig 12944 bp, 12 predicted proteins | sample SoiMethybrSBSTD3_FD_75301 | JGI IMG/M metagenome (GOLD analysis project Ga0075424, IMG submission 75301) | Bulk soil microbial communities from a Populus tree surrounding site in Tennessee, USA - Soil MetaG P. TD hybrid SBSTD3 | ecosystem: Environmental > Terrestrial > Soil > Tree plantation... | reverse complement strand
CTCGCGCTGTCGTGGATCGCCGTGGTCATCCCGTGGCCCGCGCTGGTGGCCGAGGCCCAGACCCTCGACGAGGAGGTCGAGTCCGCCCTACGTGAGCTGGTGGAGACGACCCCCGCCGCGCGGAACCTGCTGCCGACGGCCAAGGGCATCCTCGTCTTCCCCAACATCTTCCGCGAGAACTACGCCTTCGGCGTCCAGTCCGGCTACGGTGCCCTCATCATGGGCCGCAAGATCGTCGGCTACTACTCCACCACCTCGATCGCCTACGGCCTCCAGGCCGGCGTGTTGCCGTTCGGTTACGCGCTCTTCCTCATGACCGAAGCCGCCCTCTCGCGTCTCGGCCAGTCGAATGGCTGGAACGTGGGCCGGGATCCCGGGGTGGCGATCCTGTCCACGGGCACGCCGCAGAAGCCGGACACCATGGACACGCAGGGCGGCACCATGGACGCGACGGGCGGCACCATGACCCGCCGGCCCACCGCGCGCACCGACACCTACGCCTTCATCCTGGGCGACACGGACCTCATGACGGGCGTGGGCATGGAAGGCTGGAGGATCGTCAGGGTCACTCCCTGACCCACACACCCGCCGTTCCGGGCATTCGAGGTGATCCGATGAGCACGCCACTCGCCATTGCCGATCTCGACCTCACGCCCCCTCCCGGGCGCGTCTACTTCCAGACGGAGCGGGAGTGGCGCGAGGAGTTCATCTACTTCCTCATGGTCGATCGCTTTCACGACGACCAACCGAGACACTGCGCGCCGCACCCGGATCGCACGGCGGGCGTGGCCACGCCCGACGATTTCTACGGCGGCGCCATCCGGGGCGTCACCCGCAACCTCGACTACATCGCGGGCCTCGGCTGCACCGCCATCTGGCTCTCCCCCGTTTTCGAGAACAACGCCGGCGCCTATCACGGCTACAACATCAACAACTACCTGAGCGTCGACCCGCGCTTCGGGACCAAGCAGGACCTGATCGACCTCGTGCAGGCCGCGCACGCCTACCGGAAGAACGGCCAGCCCCATCCCCTGCGCGTCATCCTGGACGTGGTGATCAACCACTCGGGCGACAACTGGAGCTACCAGGATCCGGGCGGCCACGACTACGCGAACGGACCAGCAGTTCGCCTTCGGCGCCTGGCGCCGCAACGATCGGCCCGTGCCTACCGAGCTACGGAACCCCGACTACTATCACCGGCGCGGCAACATCACGGGTGGCGGGTGGGACAGCTATCCCGAGAACCAGCACGGCGACCTGGTGGGGCTCAAGGACTTCGCCAACGACGACGATCAGGCGGGCTCGGAGCTGATCAACATTCTCATCCGCGCCCACTGCTACTGGATCCGCGAGGCCGACGTGGACGGCTTCCGGGTGGACGCGGTGAAGCACATGGGCGAGCTGGCCTGCTCGCGCTTCTCCTCGGGCATCCGCGAGTACGCCTACGGCCTCGGCAAGCGGGGCTTCTTCCTCTACGGGGAGCTCGCCACGCCAGACGACGAGGTCATCGACCGCTACATCGGCCAGAACACCTCGCGTCAGGAGGGCGACGACACCGTCTTCTTCGGCCTCGACTCCGTGCTCGATTTCCGGCTCGCCGAGGGCAACTCCGCCAACGCGCCCCTGCGGGACGTGCTGAAGGGCTTCGCCGATCCCGCCTCGCTCTTCCGCCGGCTGGAGGCGCAACAGGCGCGGGCGCTCAACCGGGGCGAGCTCGGGCGCTACCTCGTCAGCTTCGTGGACAATCACGATTCGTTCTGGCAGCCGGGCGGCCGCTTCGCCAACGGTGCGCCCGACGAGCAGGTGATCGCCGCCGTCGGCTATCTGCTCTGTGCGCTGGGCACCCCGTGCGTGTACTACGGGACGGAGCAGGGCTTCTCGGGGCACGGCAGCGACAACGCCATGCGCGAGGCCATGTTCGACAAGGCGAAGCCTGGCGTGAATCTCCTCAACACCGGCTGCCGCATCTACCAGGAGATCGCCAAGATCGCGCAGGTGATGCAGACCACGCCCACCCTGCGCTTCGGGCGCATGTACTTTCGCCAGATCTCCGGCGACGGCGTGCACTTCGGGTTTCCCTTCGGCTTCACCTACACCCTGGCCTTCTCGCGCATCCTCTACGGTCGCGAGACCCTCGTGGCCTACAACGTGGCGGCCTCGCCGCGCGCGGACGCCATCGTGGTGGACGCCAGCCTGCACCAGGCGGGCGACACCCTACGCTACCTGTACGGCGGCACGGGCACCGTCGCCGTCGAGCGCGCCCCCGACGGCACGGCCTTCGGGCGCGTGCCCCTGGCTCCGCACCAGTTCGTGGTCCTCGCATAGGAGGCGAGCATGGCGACGGCACCGTTCGAGATCTACGTGAAGCTGGACGGCATCGAGGGCGAGAGCACCGTGCGAGGACACGAGAACGAGACGGTGGTGCTCTCCTACGAGCAGTCCGTGGATCACCCGGCGCCGCCTCTCACGGGGAGCACCGGGGCGGGGGCGGGGCGGCCGACCTTCTCCGGCGTGCGGTTCCGCAAGCCGCTCGACAAAGGCTCGATCCCCATCCTCCTCGCCGCCGCGGGGGGCACCGTCATTCGGTCCGCGCGCTTCGCCTTCCGCCGGACGGGCACCGGCCTCGATTTCTACCTGGTCACCCTGGCCGACGCCCTCGTGACGCACGTCACGCAGCAGGCGGGGACGGGCGCGCAGTATCCGCTGTCCTTCGACACGCTCACCTCCGGCGCCGACACCATGGGCTTCCTCGACGAGGTCACTCTGTCGTACTCGAAGATCCAGTGGGAATACCACCCGGTGACCGCCACGGGAGCGCCCGGGCCCGTGGTCACCGGCGGCTGGGACCTGCGACTCAACCAGAAGATCTGAGGCGACGAGCCCGGATCCTTCACGAACATGCGGAGCGCGAGGCGGCCGGGTCCCGTCGTCGGGGGGAGGGGTGCGCTCATGCTGCGTCACCCGCTCGCCTGATTCGCAGCCCTCCGGGCGGCGCGCAGGACGAGGGGTCCCACTCCACCTGAGCGCACCCCTCCCCCCGCCGCCACCCGCCCGGTCGCACGTGCGGCACTCGTGAAGAATCCGGGTTAGACCCGACGTCAGTCGGCGGAAGGGGCGAGGAGGGCCCGCGCCTTCGTGCGCAGGGTTTCCGGCAGCGGCGCGGGCCGACGCGCCTCGCGATCGAGGTGCACGCCGGACTGCTCGAGGGTGGCCAGCGGCTCCCCACTGCGCGCGTTCAGCATGCGGTGGAAGAGGCGCAGGGACGAGTTGCCCACGTGGGCGAGCGCGCTCTGCACGCGCACGACGTCGCCCGAGCGCAGCGCGCCGGTGATGGCGAGCTGGAACTCGAAGGTGGAGAGGCCGCGCACCTCGCTCTGCATGTAGGCCGGGCTCATCCCGAAGGCTGCCATCAGGTGGCCGCCCGAGGCCGAGAAGCGATGGATATAGTGCGAGAGCCCGGCGCGGCCGAGCACGTTTATCTCCGACGGCTTCACGGTGTCGAGGGTGCCGTCCATGAAGCCCGCGTCCCCCGTCGGCCGCGGGCGGCGCTCCGGAGCCGGCTCCTCCCACTGCACCTGGTGGGCGAGGGCGGCGCTCCGCGCGGCCGCGCCGAGGGGAATCGCCTTGTCGGTGGCCAGCTCGAGGTGGGCGACCCGCTGGCGCACGGTGGTGCAGAGGGTGCCCGAGGCGGAGTCGAAGAGCCGATGCGCGAGGACGAGGGCGTCGTCCTCGACGGCGAGCACGCCGCTCTCGACGTGGTAGATGTCGCCGCCGCGCAGCTCGTGGAGGTAGCGCACGTGGCAGTCGGTGGTGGCGCACCCGCGGCCCTCGTGGAGCGCGTCGCGGGGGCCCAGTCCCAGGGTCTCCAGGACGATCAGGCCCGCGTCCTCGATGCGCTGATGGTAGTAGGCCACGGTGAAGTGGCCGACGTGGTCCACTTCCCACGCCGGCACACTGCCCCGACACGAGTTGATCCAGTGATTGGTCATGGCCCGTAGCCTAGCATCCGCGAGGGATGCCGGGGTCGACTCCCGTCGGTACGGCTGCCCATCCCCGAGGCCGCGCCACGGGTGAGCGGCGGGAGGCCAGAGCAACGCGCGCAGGTCGAACGACGCAGTAAGAAGTACCGTCCTGCCGACACGCGATACGCTTCCTCGCTCGTCTTCGCGAGCAGATCCGCGCGGGAGCGCCCGGGCACGTCCCGGGCTCAGGCACACAGTGATAACGCAGCAGAGGGGAGCTCCTGAATCGACTGCGGGCCCGCGAGGCGAGCATCAAGGCCGAGCAGGGCCCGTAGGGCGGCGTGGCGCCGCCGCCCGTACGGCCCGGGCGGCGGCGCCGGGACGGAGCTATGCGCAGCGCTTGTTGCCGGTGTCCTTCGGGGGGATGGTGATCTCGTCCTTGGGGAGGAGGATGGCCTTGCCGAGGAACGGAAACTCGTTGCCGAAGTAGCGGAGGTCGGCGGGGATCTTGTCCGGCTCCATCACCTCCGCCACGTAGCCCTGGGTCAGCATCTGGTGGTCGCAGGGGCGCATCTCGACCTCCGCCCCCCACACCGTCTTGAACTTGCTCCCTTCCCACGCCTTGATCATCTTCTCCGTGTCGAGGCCGCCCGCACGTTTGATCACGTCGCCCACCCACATGGTGGCGTTGGTGACGCGGGCGCAGGTGAGCGTGGGGTACTTGTAGGCGATGGGCGCGTCGGGGTAGCGCGCGCGCCACGCCTTGATGAAGTCGCGGTTCTCCTTGGTGTCCACGGTGGAGAGATAGGCGTCGGCAGTGATCTGGCCGAGGGCGGCCTTCGACACCGTCTGCATCACGAGGGGATCGTCGAGGAAGTAGTTCCCCACCTTCACCTTCCAGCCCAGCGCCGCGCCCTGCTGCAGGAAGAGCTTGAGGTCCTGCCCCCAGTCGCCCGTCATCACCACCTCGGCCCCCGAGGCCATGATCTTGGTGATGTAGGGGGCGAAGTCCTGCACCTTCTGCAGCGGGTGATACTCCTCCCCCACGATGGTCTGGTTGGCCGCCTTGATCTTGTTGAACTTCTTCTTGAAGCCGTCAGCGGCCGCGCGCCCGAAGTTGTAGTCCTGGTTGAGGAGATAGAACTTCGTGTACTTCTGCGGGGCCATCTTGGTGAAGTAGATGGCGATCTCCGCGGAGTGCATGTCGGTGTTGAGGCAGCAGCGGAAGGTGGTGTCGAAGAACTCCTCGCCCGTCAGCTCGGAGGCCTCCGTGCCCGTGGAGTAGAAGACCTTCTTGGCCTGGTTGGCGACCTGGGAGACGGCCTTGGCGATGTTGGAGCCCGTGTTCACGGCGAGGAGGTCCACCTTCTCGCTCAGGAGCAGGTCGTTGGCCCGCCGGGTGGCCACGTCGGGCTTCAGCTCGCTGTCGGCGGCCACGATCTCGAGCTTGCGCCCGAGCACGCCGCCCGCCGCGTTCACCCGCTCCGCTCCGAACCGGAAGCCCGCGAGGTTGCTCTCGCCGATGTAGGCGACGGGACCGCTGGTGGGCTCGAGCACGCCGATCTTGATGGGACCGGTCTGGGACCAGCCCGGCCGGGTGATGACGAACGGCCCCGTGGCCACCGCGCCCGCCGCCGCCATCCCCTTGAGAAATTGCCTGCGCTCTATGGTTGCCCTCATGGACGACTCCTTTCGCTCAGACCTCGAGGTACTGCTTGCGCACCGTGTCGCTCTCCTGCAGCTCGCGCACGCTGCCCTGGAAGACGATCTGTCCCTTCGACATCACGTAGACGCGCTCGGCGAGGGCGAGCGCGGTCTCCATGGACTGCTCGACGAGGAGGACGGGCGTCCCGCTCGTGTGGATGGCGTGGAGGATTCGTTCCACCTGCTCCACGATCATGGGGGCCAGCCCCTCCGTGGGCTCGTCCACGAGGAGGAGATCGGGATTGCCCATGAGGGTGCGCCCCATGGTCAACATCTGCTGCTCGCCGCCCGAGAGGGTCCCCGCCCGCTGGCGCTCCCGCTCCTTGAGCCGCGGGAAGAACTCGTAGACCCGCTCGAGGGTCCAGCCGTTCTCGCGCGCCCCATTCCTCGCTCGGCTCCCCTTGATCCCCATGAGCAGATTCTCGCGGACGGTGATGGTGGGAAAGATGCGGCGCTCCTCCGGGACGTAGCCGAGCCCCAGCCGCGCCACCCGGTACGGGGGCAGGCCCTCGATGGCGGTTCCCTTGAAGAGCACGCGGCCGCGCGACGGCCGCACGAGCCCCATGATGCTCTTGAGCGTCGTGGACTTGCCCACGCCGTTGCGGCCGAGGAGGCACACGATCTCGCCCGCATCGATCTGGAGGCTCACCCCGTGGAGGATGTGGGACTTGCCGTAGTGCGCGTGCAGCTCCTCAACCGCCAGCAGCACTGGCTTTCCGTCCCAGGTAGGCGCGCTTCACCTCGTCGTTGCCGCGAATCTCGTCGGGAGTCCCCGTGGCGAGCACGCGTCCATAGTAGATGACGCTGATGCGGTCGGCCAGGTTGAAGACCACGTCCATATCGTGCTCGACCATCACCAGCGTGCGCCTCTCCGTCACCTGCCGGATGAGGGCCACCGCCCGCCGCGTGTCCTCGCTGTTGAGCCCGGCCGTGGGCTCGTCCAGCATGACGAGATCGGGGCGGGTGGCCACGGTGAGGGCGATCTCCAGCTCGCGCTGCTGCCCGTAGGAGAGCGCGCTCGCCTGCATGTCGCGCAGGTCGAGGAGGCCGACCATGCCGAGGGTCTCGTCGGTCTCCCGCGTCACCTCGTCACGGCGGTCGAGGAGCGACCACGGATCAAGGCGGAGGTGCCGGCGCGAGAGCACTGCGCTCCGCACGTTCTGGAACACGGTGAGGCGCGGGAAGGTGTTGATGATCTGGAAGGATCGGCCCACCCCCAGGCGCGCGATGCGGTGGGGGGCCGCCCCCGTGATGTCGCGGCCGCGGTAGAGCACGTGGCCGCGGCGCGGGGCATAGCGTCCGGTGATGATGTTGAACAGCGTCGACTTGCCCGCGCCGTTGGGCCCGATGACGGCGTGCCGCTCTCCCTCCCTCACCTCGAGGTCGATCCCCGTCAAGACCTGCAGCCCGGAGAAGTCGTGGTGGATATTGCGCAGCGCGAGCGCGCTCACGTCGTCTCCTCCGCCGGGGTCCGCGTCCACAGCCGGCGCACCGGCCCGCCGCGCCCGAAGAGCCCGGTGAGGCCGTTGTGCGCGTAGAGAACGACGAGCACGAAGAGCAGGCCGAGGAGGAAGGGCCAGCGCTCCGTGGTGCGCGACAGCCAGTCCTGAAGGAGGATGTACACGGAGGCGCCGAGGAACGGCCCCAGGAAGGTGCTGGTGCCGCCGAGCACCGCCATGAACACGACCTCGGTGCCGATGGGCAAATCGAGCGCGGTGGGCGAGATCAGACGCTGGAAGCTCGCGAAGAGCCCACCCGCCACCGCGGCCAGGGTGGTCGCCACCGTGAAGACGATGAGCTTGGTGCTCATGACGCTGTAGCCGAGGAAGGCCGCCCGCTCGTCGTTCTCGCGCATGAGAAGCACCGCGTTGCCCAGCGGGGTGCGGGTGAAGCGCCAGGCCGCCCACAGGCAGACGAGGACCAGGGTGAGGGTGAGCCAGTAGAAGTGCGCGGGCTCGGCCGTGCGCAGCACGCCGAGGCCGGGCAGCGTGATGTCCGGCACGGCCACCGTCAGCCCGTCGTCCCCCCGCGTGACGTTGCGCCACTTCAGGGCGACGGCGTAGAGGAACTGGCTGAAGGCCAGGGTGAGGAGCGCGAAGTACGTCCCGCGCAGCCGCACGCAGAAGGCCCCGATCACGAGTCCCCCCAGCGCTCCCGCGAGGGCGCCCAGTCCCAGCGCGGCGAGGAGGGGCAGGCCCGCGATGTACTTGAAGGCGAGGCCGACGGTGTAGCCGCCCACGCCGAAGGTGGCGGCATGCCCGAAGGAGAGGAGGCCGGCGTAGCCGAAGAGGAGGTTGAAGGAGACGGCGAAGAGGCCGAAGTAGAGGATCTCCACCGCCATGCGCAGCCGCACCACGTCGAGGAGCCAGGGCAGGGCGTAGAGCGCGACCAGCGCGGCGACGGCCAGGACCTGCGCGCGCCGGCTCATCCCTTCTCCCCGAAGAGACCCTGGGGCCGGACGATGAGGACGCCGGCCATGAGGAGGAACTGGAAGACGAGGGCGAACTCGGGGAACCACAGGATGCCGAAGGACTGCAGCTCGCCGATCATGAGCGAGGCGAGGAGCGCGCCCAGGAGCGAGCCGAAGCCGCCGATGACGATGATCACGAAGAGATCGGTGAGGATCACCGCGCCCATGGAAGGATCGGCCTGCAGGAAGGGCGCGGCGATCACGCCCGCCACCGCGGCGAGCGCCGAGCCCACCGTGAAGACGCCCAGGGAGACGAGCGGCGTGTTGACGCCGAGGGCCGACACCATCTCGCCGTCCGACACCGCGGAGCGGATGACGATGCCGATGCGCGTGCGGAGGAGCGCGAGGGCCATGCCCAGGCAGATGAGGGCGGACACGCTCAGGATGAAGAGGCGGTAGACCGGGTACTGGCCGCCGAGGAAGGGAATGGAGCCGCCGAGGCCGGCGGGCACGGGCACCTGGAGCGGATTGCTGCCCCAGATCGAGCGCACGGCCTCCCCGATCATGAAGAAGAGCCCGAAGGTGAGGAGAAGCTCGTAGGCATGGCCGAAGGCGTGGATACGCCGGAGGAGAAAGCGCTCGATCAGGGCGCCGAGCGCGCCCACGAGGAGGGGCGCGATGAGGAGCGAGAGCCAGAAGTGGCCGGTGAGATGCACGGTGGTGTAGGCGAGATAGGCGCCGAGCATGTAGAAGCCGGCGTGCGCGATGTTGAGAATGCCCATCATGCCGAAGACGAGAGTGAGGCCCGAGGCGACCAGGAAGAGGAGCATGCCCGACACGACGCCGTGCAGGGCCTGGGTGGCGTAGACGCTCAGCGCGAACATGGTGCCGTGACGGCCCGCATTCCTCCTGCCATCGAGTCTGCCGCGGCCGGCCTCACCGGACGGCGGTGGCGCTCGAGCGCAGCACCTGTCCCGCCGCCGCCCCCGTGAGCTTGCCCTCCTCCCAGGTGACCACGCCGTTGACCACGGTGTACTCGACGCCGCGCGACGGCATGACCATGCGCTTGGCTCCGCCGGGCAGATCGAAGCGGCGCTCGCCGCGATTGGTCGAGCCGATGCGGCTCGCGTCGAAGATGGCCACGTCGGCGGCGAGGCCGGGAGCGAGCCGGCCGCGGTCCGTGATGCCGAAGACCTCGGCGGGATCCGAGGTGAGCCGGCGTACCCCCTCTTCCAGGGTCAGCGCCTGGCGCTCGCGCACCCAAGTGCCGAGGAGATAGGTCGGGTAGCCCGCGTCGCAGAGCATGTCCACGTGGGCGCCGCCGTCGCCGAGGGCGACGAGCACGCTCTTGTCGTTCAGGATCTCGCGCATGCGGTCCACCCGCGTGTTGAACGACGCCATGGTGAACTCGACGTCGAGGTCGTCCTGGAGGGTGAGGTCGAGGAAGGCGTCGACCCCGTCCTTCCCCTGCTCGCGTGCGATGTCCGCCACGGACCGGCCCTCGAGCGCCTTCAGCGCCGGCGAGCGCACCTCGTGCACGTGGATGCGCTCCCAGTTGCCGAAGGCCATGGGCCGCTTCAGCTCCTCCCGGAACTGATTGCGGAAGGCGGGATCGGCGTACACGGCGGCCTGGGCCGGCTTGGACTTGTCGACGAACACGCGGTTCCAGCTCGGGAAGGCCGCGAAGGAGAAGGGGTTGCGCATGTTGATGTCGCGCGTGAGCGGCAGCGGGGAGGTCTGCGGGCGCGCGCCGCGCGCGATGAGGGGAGCCGCCTTGCGCAGGGTGTCACGCACGGCCTCCGGGATGTCGTCGCGGTCGAAGAGGGCGAGGAAGGTCACGTGCCGGCCGCTCTCCCGGAGGAGGAAGTCGAGCAGCTCGTACTCCTCATCATCCATCACGGCGATCTTGCGCGTGAGGGCGATCTCGATGGCGCCCTTGCCCCGCTCCCGGAGCGCGTTGGCGTAGGCCTTGAGCTCGTCGCGGCTGGCGTTGCGGCAGGCGAGGGGGCGGCCCTGGAAGCCCACGTGCTGGTTCAGGATGGTGGTGGAGAAGCCGAAGGCGCCCGCGTCCACGGCTTCACCGAGGAGCGCCGCGATCTTCGCCGTCTCCTCGGCGGTGGCCGCGCGCTCCATCGACGCCTCGCCCATCACGTAGTGGCGGAACGGGGTGAGGGGCGCGAGGAAGCCCAGGTTGAGCGAGGGATGCCGCTTCTCCGCCGCCGCGATGAAGTCGGGAAAGGTCTCCCAGTCCCACGTGATGCCCATGTTGAGGACGTCGAAGGGGATGGCCTCCACGTTGACGAGGTCGCGCATGGCGATCTCCCGCGTCTGGGGGCGGCAGGGGGCGATGCCGACGCCGCAGTTGCCCATGATCACGCTGGTCACGCCGTGCCACGAGGAGGGCGTGACCGCGCCGTCCCAGCAGATCTGCGCGTCGTAGTGGGTGTGGGGATCGATGAAGCCCGGCGCCACCACGAGGTCGGCCGCGTCGATCACCCGAGCCGCACCCCCGGTCACGCGGCCGATCTCCGCGATCGTTCCCCCCGCGATGGCCACGTCGGCGCGGCGCAGCCGGCGCCCCCGTGCCATCCACCAGCGTGCCGTTCTTGATCAAGATGTCGTAGGCCATCGGGCTCCTCCTCGCGGGGCATTCTCCCACATCAGATCACGAGCGCTCCCTCACCACCGGATTGCGCAACACGCCGATACCGGGAATCTCGATCTCCACCACGTCGCCGTGCTTCATGTTCTCGGTGGCGCCGTCGGTGCCCATCCACAAGACGTCGCCGGGATAGAGGGTGCAGTACTGGCTCATGCGGCTGATGAACTCGCGGATGCCGAAGATGGCGTCCTTCACCGCGTAGGAGAACATCTCCCGGCCGTTGAGGCGTATGGTCACGCGCAGGGTGTCGGGATCGAGCCCGGTGACGATCCACGGCCCCATGGGCTTGAAGGTGTCGGTGTTCTTGCCCCGCCAGAGGGTGCGGTCGCCGCGCTGCCAGGTGCGCTCGCTCACGTCGTTGCCGATGGTGTAGCCGAAGACGTAGTCAAGGGCCTGCGTTTCCGAGACGCGCTTGCAGCGCTTGCCGATCACCACCACCAGCTCGCCCTCGTACTGGACCTGATCGGTCGCGTCGTGGGGAATGACGATGGGCTCCTCGGTGGCCACGAGCGCGTTGCTCGCGCGATAGCCCACGTCGGCCTGGGGAGGAAACTCCGGCTTGACCCCGCGCCGGTGCGCCATCTCGGTCACGTGCTCGCGGTAGTTGACTCCGGCCGCGTAGAACGTGGGAGGAATCACCGGCACGAGCAGCTTCACTCGGCTCAGGGGCCGCGTGGTCGAGGTCTTCTCGTACCCCTCGAAGGGGCTCCCCGTGACCTCGATGACCGTGTCGCCCTCGATGATGCCGTGCCGGCTCGTCCCGTCGGCCTCGAAGCGGCACCACCTCACGGCCGGTGCTCCTTGAGGAAGGCGGCCACCTCGCGGTTGAACACGTCGGGCCGCTCGAAGTACGTGGAGTGCCCGGCGGCCGCCACGCGCTCGAAGCGCGAGCCGGGCACGTGCTCGTGGACCTTCTGGGATAGCTCGGGCCAGATCAGCCCGTCCTCGTCGCTGGTGAGGAACATGGTGGGAATCCGCGCGGCGGCATAGCGCTCCACCTCCGTGGTGAGGCGGCCGAGCCGATCGCGAAAATCTGCGGGTAGCGGCGCATTGAGGCCCGCGATTTGCGCATAGAGAAACGTCCGCGTGGGATGCGCCTTGCGGAACGTCTCCCCGAGGGCGGCCTGCCAGAGCACCGCGGGCCGGGGCGGGCTGGACGCGGCCAAACGCTGGCGCAGGGCAGCGATGTCGGGGTTGGAGAGATTGCCCACGGTGTTGGCGAGGACGACCGCCCAGAATCGCCGGGGCGCCTGCACCCCGGCCCCCACCGCGGCCCATCCGCCCATCGATTGCCCGACCACCGCCGCCTGCTCGATCCCCAGATGATCGAGAAGCGCGAGGGCGTCGGCGCCAAGAGCGGCCGGCCCGGGGCCGCCCGTCACGTCGGGCGACTGCCCGAAACCTCGCTGGTCCGTGGTGATACAGCGATATTCCTCCGCGAATACCGGCACCTGCTGCCACCAGCTCAGGTGATTGCCGCCCGCTCCGTGGAGGAAGAGGAGGACGGGCCCGCCGCCCCCCGTGTCCTCGTAGTAAAGACGAAATCCGTCCTTCACCATGAAGGCCATGTCGGTCATCCCCTGGTGGCGGCGAGCACGGCCGCCGTGTCATACAGCTCGTGGAACTCGACGATCTTGTCGCCGCGGAACGTCCAGAAATCGGACTTCGGCGTCTCCAGCACCCGGCCAGTCTTCCGGTTGCGCCAGCCCGTGGAGCCCAGCATGGCCACGCGCTCGCCCTCCGCGATGAAGGTGCCCGTCGTGTAGTGGATCATCTCCCAGTCGTCGAGCAGTCCGGTGAAGTACCGCTCGAAGTCCTTCTTGGAGCTGACGGCCGCGGTGAACGCGACCTCGGGCGCCCCCGCGGCGAGCGAGTACACCTTGACGTCATCCGCGACCAGATCGAGCCACGTCTTGACGCTCCCTCCCTTGCTGTCGTGCCACTGGCGGTACGCATCCTTGAGCTTCGCGACGTTGTCCGAGGGAGATCCCATGCCCGCCACCTCCAGGATCGGTCGCTCGTGTTGACGAAACGCGTGTTTCGCGCGAGTGGCCGCGATCCTATCACACGCGCCGGGGACGCGGAGGAGGGCCGGCGTGACTGGCTCCCTGACCACTCTCGCTGTGGAGGAGCACCGGCGTGACTTGACTCCGCGCGCGCCCTCACCCACCCTAGGGTTTCCTGACCACTCTCACTGCGGAGGAGC
>Ga0075424_100004700_pt1 | contig 12946 bp, 9 predicted proteins | sample SoiMethybrSBSTD3_FD_75301 | JGI IMG/M metagenome (GOLD analysis project Ga0075424, IMG submission 75301) | Bulk soil microbial communities from a Populus tree surrounding site in Tennessee, USA - Soil MetaG P. TD hybrid SBSTD3 | ecosystem: Environmental > Terrestrial > Soil > Tree plantation... | reverse complement strand
GCTGGCCCGTCGATCCCGCCGGCTGATCGTAGGTCGAGGCCCAGGTGCACACCGTCGTGACGGGCGAATTGTCCAACAGCGTGAACCGCGCACAGGTCGCGTACTCATCGAGGTACGCCGAGTTGTCCATCCACGATATGCGGAGGGCAGTCTGGCTGTTCGTGAGGCTCGTGGTGCTGAAGCCGCTCGCGGCGGTCGCGGTGACATTCGACGGCGACTCAGGTACCGTGAAATCCGTCGTGAACGACGGGCGGGGGACCTTGGGCGCGACGGCGTCAGTGGCCGCGTCGCGGCACGCGACACCAGCCAGGGCGAGAACGAAGAGCGTCGGGCGAAGTTGGAGCTGGTACATGGTGCGGTTCCTCGTGCGTTAGGCGTACGGCGGCGTCGTCGGCCGCGTCGCCGATACGGATGGTGCTACGGGATCACTGCGGGGGTCCTCTGGCGAACCGGTGTGCCGCCCCCCATCGAGCGGTACTCGTTAGGTCCGGCGAAGGGGGAGTGGCCTACGGGCGCGGCGCACGCCAGAACGGCCGTGGCAGGCGCGATGGTGGGAACGGACCAGCGCGTGGTCGGGACATGGCTCTCTCCGGGTTCGAGGTCGGGCGGTGGCTCGACCGGCGTGATCCGCGCCCTAACGCGCGGATGGTAGCCTCGGAGCTTTGCGTCGCCGGCTTTCGCCGGGTTTGCCCTTGTCGCTCGCCCACCCGGGCAGCGATCCCGCCGTTGAGAAACCAGTTGGATGTCGGGTGGCGACGGATCACACCCGCAGCCGCGCGTCCGGCCGGCGGGTTCTCACCACCTTAGGCGACAATCTCTAGGTCTCGGCGGCCCGGCGCCGTACGGCCGCGCACTGTTGAATTGTGCGCCGCTCGACGCGCGCGCATTGCGCGAGGCGCGTGTGTGAGCTACGGGTGCGTGTGAACGTGACGCAGAGCGCGCCGGATCAGCTCACCCGAGACCGAGCTTCTTCGCGAGACCGATCCGCTGCAGCTTGCCCGTCGCGCCCACGGGAATCTCCTTCAGGATCAGGATCCTCTTCGGCACCTTGAAGTCCGCGAGGCGCACGGACGCGAACTGGCGGAGCTCGCGATCGTCACACGCGACGCCCTCCTTGAGCACGATCGCCGCCGCGACTTCTTCGCCAAGCATCTCGTGAGGCATCCCGAACGTCACGCACTGATGCACGGCCGGGTGCTCCATGATGATCTCGTCCACCTCGCGGGGTGAGATCTTCTCGCCACCACGGTTGATGATCTCCTTGAGTCGCCCGGTGATCGAGACGTAGCCGTCATCGTCCATGGTGCCCTGGTCGCCCGTGCGGAACCAGCCATCGAAGAACGCGGTGTCGTTCGCCGCGGGATTGTTCTCGTATCCCCGCGTGACGTTCTCGCCGCGGATCACGATCTCGCCGGTCATCCCGCGCGGCACCGTATTCCAGCCGTCGTCGACGATGCGCACCTCCGGCCCGGCGTTAGGCCCGACTGTGCCCGGCTTGCGCGCACGCGGCGGCAGCGGATTGCTCGCCATCTGATGCGCCGCTTCGGTCATGCCGTACGCTTCCACCACGGGCGCCCGGAAAACGCGCTCGAGCTCCGCGATGACCGTCGGTGGAAGGGCCGACGACGACGAGCGGATGAACCGCAGCCGGCTCTCGGCCACCACGTCCGCGTTCTTCGGCGCGCGCGCGAGAATCGCCTGATGCATCGTCGGGACGGCCGTATACCACGTCGGCTTCACCTCCGCCATCCACCCGAAGAACTTGAGCGCGTTGAAGCCCGGCGAGCAGGACACCTCCGCGCCCGCGGACAGCGGCGCGAGCAGCGACGCGATCAACCCATGGATGTGGAAGAGGGGCATGATCGACAGGTTGCGGTCGTCGGGCGTGAGCGCGAGGGTCTGGCTCACGTTTTTCGCCGACGCGCACACGTTGCGCTGCGTGAGCGGCACGATCTTGGGCCGCGACGTCGTCCCGGACGTATGCAGCACGAGCGCGACGTCGTCGGGATTCCCGAAGTCGCCGCTCGCCGACGACGATGCCCGCTCCGCGTCGTCGAACTCCAGCGAGAACGTGCCCGCACCGCGTTCGGGATGCGCCACGAGCCGCGCCACCGGCACGCCGAGCTTCGCGGCGACTTCGACCGATGCCGAGGCCTGCCCCTGCGCGACGATGAGCAGCTTGGCGCCGAGATCCGAGAGGTAGAACTCGTACTCGTCCGCCCGGTACGCCGGGTTGAGTGGCGCGGCCGTGGCACCGGCGGCAACGCTCAGGAACGTCGTGGCGGCCTCGGGACCGTTATCGAGCACGCACGCGACGCGATCGTTAGGCTGGATGCCCCGCGCCCGAAGACTTTTGATCGTATCGGCCACGAGCGAACGCAGTGCGCCATACGTAAGGGGAACGCCCCCGGGCGCGCTGATGGCGGGGTGGTCGCCGTCACCGGCCTCGAGAAGAGCTGCAATCGTCGACACGGACTCAGTCATGGTTATAGTGACTAGCTGGCGATGAGACCTGCCACAACCATCCAGACACATGTAACACGCGGAACCTGCCGGAAACAGCTGATCCAGCCGACCATCACGTGTGCGCGACCGCGAGACGGTTGCCCTGCTCCAACGCCGTCTTCGACAGTAGGCTGGTACACGCATACACCGCGTCGATGTGGGGCGTTGGTATATTCGTCATGCGGCCAAGCTCGATGACCGAGCCCACGAGCGCATCGAGCTCGAGGGGTTTGCCCTGCTCCAGGTCCTGGAGCATCGACGTCTTGTGCGCGCCTACCTTCTCGGCACCGGCGATGCGTCGGTCGATGCCAACGCGGAACGTCACGCCGAGCGCGTTGGCGATCTGTTCGGCCTCGCGCATCATCGCAATGCACAGCTGGCGCGTGAGCGGATACGTCACGAGATCGACCAGCGTCGCTCCCGTCAGCGCGCTGATCGGGTTGAAGGACAGGTTACCCCACAGCTTGAGCCAGATCTCGCTGCGGATGTCGTTCGTGATCGGCGCCTTGAGACCCGCCTTCGTCAGGCTCGACGAGATCGCCTGGATGCGCGGTGGCTCCGTGCCATCCAGCTCGCCTAACGTGAAGCGCTTCCCTTCCACCACATGCACGACGCCCGGCGCCACCAGGTTCGCCGCCGGATAGACGACCGACCCGACGATGCGCGCCGGGTCGATCAGTCGTGCGATCGAGCCGTCGGGATCCGCGGCCTTCACCGGCCGGCCGTCATACGGACCGCCGAGCCGCTGGAAATACCACCACGGAATCCCGTTCTGCATCGTCACGATGCTCGTGGTCTCGTGACACAGGTGATGTAGCTCGGGCGCGATCGGCGTCACCTGATGCGCCTTCACCGTCAGATACACGACCTCCTGCGGCCCCGCCTCGTTCGGGCGCTCGCACGCCGTCGCGTCGCTGGCACTGACTTCGGTCCCGTCCTCGAGCACCACCTGCATCCCTCGACGCTGAATCGCGTCGAGGTTCGCACCGCGGGCGATGAAGGTGACGTCTTCCCCGGCGGCTGACAGCAGTCCGCCGACATATCCGCCGATCGCGCCCGCGCCGACGATCGCGACCTTCACTTCGCTTCCTTCATGCTCGGGGCGTTGACGACCACTGGCGGCGTCGCGAGCGCGGAGGTCGCGGCTCGCATATGCGCGCGAAGCGGCTTGAGGACGAACAACGCCATGGCTGCGGCAATGAAATTCGACACGCTCGCCGCGAGGAACACGGTGCGCCATCCACCGCCGGACGCGGCGATCACGCTCGTGAGCGGCACGAGGAGCGCCGCGGTTCCCTTCGCCGTGTACAGCAAGCCCGCATTCGCGCTCGCGAACTTCGCACCGAACGTGTCCGCGCAGGTGGCGGGGAACAGGCTGTAGATCTCACCCCATGCAAAGAACACCAACGCCGACAGCAGGACGAACATCACGGGGCTCGCACCCATGCTTCCGAGCAGCAGGATGCCGCAGCCCTCGAGTGCGAACGCGAGGAACATCGTGTTCTCGCGACCGATGCGATCCGACACCCAGCCGCACACGGGCCGCGTGATGCCGTTGAGGACGCGGTCGATCGAGAGCGCGAACGTCAGCGCCGGGAGCGTTAGGCCGAGGATCGACACCGGGACGTCGGCAACCTTGAAGTCGTGCGCGATCGGCGCGAGCTGCGCGGTCGCCATCAGGCCACCCGCCGCCATGAGCACGAACATCACGTACATCACCCAGAACGCGGGACTGCGCGCCATCTCGATGGGCGATCGATCAGGAACGGCCCTGCGTCGCGCCCCGAGCGCGGACGCAACGCGCGCAAACCGCTCCGGGGGCTGCCGCAGAAACCACCCGAGCACGAATACGCTGAGCCCCTGCCCAATCCCGAACACGAGAAAGGCATACTCGTACCCGTGCGCCTTGATCGTTGCTGAGATCGGCACGATGGTCAACGCGGAGCCGGCACCGAATCCCATACTCGTGAGCCCTGCCGCCAGCCCTCGCCGATCGGGAAACCACTTGAGTGCGTTGCCGACACACGTCCCGTAAACCGCGCCGGCGCCTATCCCGCCGATCACCGCGGCGGCATAGAGCGCCGAAAGCGAGCTCGCGTACGAGTTCATGACCCACGCCATCCCGACCAGCAGCGACGCCACGACGACGACGATGCGTGGGCCGAACCGATCCACCAGGTAGCCCTCGATCGGCACGAGCCACGTCTCCGTCAACACAAACAGCGTGAACGCGACCTGGATCGCCGCGCGTCCCCACCCGTGCTTCTCGCCGATCGGGTTGACGAACAGCGTCCAGCCGTACTGGAGATTGGCGATCATCGACATGCACAGCACGCCAACGAGGAGCTGCCACCAGCGGCCACTCGACGCCGAACGTGTTTCGTCGTCGAGAGTTACGGTTCTTGCCGTCATGAAAGGTCCTCTTCGAAGTGCGGCCGATGATCGGTCATAGTACGAGCTCGTGCAAGGCCGCCTTCCTCGGCCACGCTCTTCGGTCTATACTCGGCGTATGGCCAGTTCCACGCCGCCGCGGGTTTCGAGTATCGATGACTACGTCACGGCCCGCACGCTCCTCGCCGACCGGTACGCGCTCGACCGCGAGATCGGGCGCGGCGGCATGGCCACCGTCTACCTGGCCGAGGAGACGAAGCACAGTCGGCAGGTCGCGATCAAGGTGCTGCGCCCGGACCTCGCCGCCACGTTAGGCGCCGAGCGCTTCCTGAGGGAGATCGGCATCGCGGCGCGGCTGTCGCACCCGCATCTCGTTCCACTCATCGATTCCGGGGATGCCGGTGGGCTCCTCTACTATGTGTCGTCGTACATGCCGGGCGGCTCACTGCGCGACCGGTTGCAGCGCGATGGCACGCTGCCGGTTCGTGACGCGCTGCGGATCGCACAGGAGCTAGCCACCGCCCTCGACTACGCACATCGCGCCGGCTTCGTTCACCGCGATGTGAAACCCGAGAACATCCTGTTCGCCGACGGGCACGCGCTGCTCGCCGACTTCGGCGTCGCCCGAGTGGTGTTCGGCGAGGGTGCGGAAGACCAGGTGACGGCCGCGGGCCTCGCGATCGGTACCCCGGAATACATGAGCCCCGAACAGGCGAGCGGCGGGCGCGCCATCGACGGCCGCGCCGATATCTACGCACTCGCCTGCGTCGTGTACGAGATGCTGACGGGTGCCCCGCCGTTCCGCGGCGAGACACGCGCGATCATGGTTCGCCAGGTGACGGAGACGCCGCCTCGGGTACGCGCGTTTCATCCGGAGATTCCGTCGGCGGTCGATGACGCGATCGCGCTCGCCATGGCGAAGGACCCGGCCTCACGCTTCGGGTCGGCGTGCGCGTTCGTCAGCGCGATGGAAGCGGAGTCGCGACCGCGGGGCCGCGTCTTTGCCGGTGCGACGCGCAACATTGCCGTTTTGCCATTCGTGAACGCGAGCCCCGATCCCGACAACGAATACCTGAGCGACGGCATCACCGACGAGCTGATCGACGCGCTGGCGAAAGTGGAAGGCATTCGCGTCGCGTCGCGGACGTCAGTATTCGCGCTCAAGGGCAAACCGCAGGACGTGCGAGCGATTGGCGCCCTGCTCGACTGTCCGGTGGTGCTTGAGGGCACCGTGCGACGCTCGGGTAATCAGCTCCGGATCACCGCCCAGCTCACGTCCACCGATGACGGTCATCTCATCTGGTCGCAGCGCTACGACCGGCGCATGGATGACGCATTCGCCATCCAGGACGAGATCTCGCAAACGATCGTGAACACGCTGCGGGCGACGTCCTTCGCCGACGTCTCGCCACCGGTCCGCCGACGACAGACGGAGAACGCTCGCGCGTACAGCCTCTACCTCAAGGGGCGCTACGAGTGGAATCGTCGGAATCAGGAGGGGGTCGCAGCCGGCATCCGATACTTCGAGCAGGCGATCGAGGAGGACCCGCGTTATGCGCTCGCCTATACGGGTCTCGCCGACTGCTGGGCCCTGCACGTGGACTATCGGGCCGTCCCCGTCCGCGAGGGCTTCGAGAAGGCCAAGGCATACGCACTCAAGGCCATCGGGCTCGATGACTCACTCGCCGAAGCGCATGCATCGCTCGCGTGGGTGCTGTTCATCTATGACTGGGACTGGGAAGGAGCCGAACACGAGTTCCGCCGCGCGATCGAGCTCGACCCGCGTTACGCGACGGCGCACCAGTGGTACGCTTTCCTGCTCTCGACGAAGGGAGCGATGGGCGAGTCGCTCGTGGAGGGCCACACGGCGGTCGAGCTCGACCCGGGATCGGTGTCAGCCCGCCGGACCCTCGGCATTGCGTACTGCTACGCCCGCCGATACGACCAGGCGCGGTACCACCTCGAGCGTGCGATCGCCATGAACCCGAACGCCGAGGAGACCTACCGGATCCTCGGCCTAACGCTGGCGCTCGAAGGTCAGTTGGACGAGGCGTTGCGCGTGCTGCGCGAAACGGTGGCGATGCCCGACTCGGGAACCTACTCTCGCGCGACGCTGGCGTATGTGCTCGCGCGTACCGGCCAGGAAGCGGAGGCTCGGTCGATTCTCGCGGAGCTCGAGGCAACGGCGGCAAAAGAATACGTCTCACCGGTTGCGTTCGCGACAATCTTCATCGGGCTTGGCGACTACGATCGGGCGTTGGACTGGACCGAGAAGGCGCTGGACGCCAGGCGTGGATGGGTCGCGTACCTGAACGTGAATCCGATCGTGGACCCGCTGCGCGGCCACCCGAAGTTCGAGATGCTCGTGAAGCGGATGCAGCTGCCGACGCCGCGCGAACCGGCTGCCTAACGCCTTAGCGTTGCTGGCCGGCCAGGAGCCTGCAGCGGAATCGTGTAGCGACCCGGCCCGGTCTCGACTCCGGTCGTGGACACGCCCCCCCTCGATTTCACGAACACCGAGCGCGCGCCGACCCTGATCTCGACGCGCGGCGCGCTCCGCGGGACGACGATCTCGAACCTGGCCGACGAGTCCCAGTCCCCGACCGTGAGCCGCTCGGCGCCGGTCGTAAAGGTTGCCGCGCCGCGTGGCGCCCGAACGACGGCCTCCCCTCCGTCCTCGAGCGAGACGATCGCAGACGCACCGGTGCCCGCGCCAACGCGTGGCGACTCGAAGACGATGACCAGCGCCGCGCCTGGATCGATCGCGATACCCGAAGGCACCGGAGCCGCTGGAGGCGCGGCGGTGCGCACGCCGCCCTCCGGAATCGCAGACCGTCGATCGACCAGTGCGCTTATCCACGCCCGTACCGGCGAGCGCGGCGCGGCGTACGCAGCACCCGCGACCGCGACCGTGAGGATCGCGGTGATCCACCGGGTTCGACCACGCGACCGCGCTCGCGCCTTCGCGGCGATCGACTCGGCGCTGATCGGCGGAACCGCATGGTCGAGCGATCGCAATAACCGCTCGACCGACTCCGTGTCACGATCCATCGGCTGCATCCTCGTACGCCTTTCGGAATGCCTGTCGCGCGCGGGCGATGAAGACCCCAACACTCGATTCACGAACCCCGGCCGCCGCCGCAATGTCGCGGTAGCTGAACCCCTCCACCGAAAGGAGGAGAAGCCGCCGGTCTCGATCCGACAGCCGATCCATGACGGCGCGCACTCGGCGGCGTGACTCCTCCGACTCGACCACTGCATCCGGCGCGGGGAGCGGGTCCGAGTGCACTCCCGCAGCGCGCTCGCGCGTCAGGAGCGCGAGCCGTCGACTCCGTCGAGTGCGTGCGTTGCGGAACAGATTCATTGCCACCGTGAGCAGCCATGAGGGTGGCGTGTCAGGCAGCGCCCCACGGCGGTATAGCCTGATGAACGCCTCCTGTACGAGATCGGCCGCAAGCTCGGGATCGCCCGACAGCCGATCGAACACACGAAAGAGCCGTTCGAACTGCGCATGGAAGACCTCCACGAACGCTTCGTGGAACGTCCTCGGCATCGCGGCTGGTGTGGCCGGCTCATCGCCGGTCCAGTCGGGAAAGTGGCGCTCCGCTATCTCGCGCGGCTCCATGACCTCCGGACGCTCCGTGGTTCGCTCGCCCATAGGAACCCTCGAGACCCAAACGTTGTGACAGGCGCGCGGTCAGAAATGCCAATCCAGCCCGACCACGAGCGGCGCCAATGGCCGCATCGCGACGCCGAACGGCGCGCGGCTCGAGGCGCTGGTCGCGTACGTCATCAGGTTCCGCCGGTCGAACACGTTGGTGACGGTGCCGAAGGCTGCGACCAACACCTCCCGGCCACCCATCGAGACGTGCCAGTGCTTCCGAACCCCGAGATCGACGCGAACGTATGGCGGCAGGCGGGCGTCGCCTAACGACTGCGCACTGCCGCGCGGGCTGCCCGTGAACTCGCAGCCGGCGTCGAGGAGATTGCATGCCTCCCACTCGACGCCTCCCGATGCCGTGGTCGACCTGCGGCCCGCAGCGCTCGTCGCGCCAACGCTGATCGACCAGGTGGCGGTGGGGTAGACGATGACGCCGCCCTCGAGGAGCTGCGTGGCGCCAAACTCCGGTGTGTAGGCGCCGAGCCGGTTGTCGAGCCGCACGCGCTGGACGCCGTAGCTCGCCACGACACCAACGCGCGCGGTGCTCACCGCCGCATCGACTGACGCCCCCCTCGCGTCTCCGCCTCCCGTAGCGAATGGGCCGGTCGCAAATGGATCACCGTCTCGTGAGACCTCCGTGATCAGGCCGGTCATTCGTCGCGTGTATCCCTGGATTCCGAGTCGTACGCCAGCTCGCGGCAGAAAATCGGCGGACACGACGGCCTGATCGCTTTGCGCCACCGGAACCCCGGGCGCACCCACGCCGATGAACAAGTCTGCAGGGAAGATCGTCGAGACAATCGACTCGGAGTTGCGGAGCGACTGCGAGAACTGGTGAGCGCGTGCATAGCTCCCGGTGAGCGAGAGCCGGTCGGTCGCGAGCCACTCCACTCGCGCGCGCGGACTCAAGCGCTGGTGAGAACCCGCCACAGCCAACGACGCACCGATGTCCGCCTGTACCCGACGCCCGAACGACGCCGAGTGCTCAACAAACCCCGTGACGACAGGTGTTCGCGTGCTCATCTCCCAGGTCGCCGAATCGGACGTTGTGCCATACCACGTCCTGCTTTCCTCTACGCGAACGCCGGCGGTGCTGCGCCCGTGTACGCTCCCGCGCTCCACCACGGCGAGCATGCCGACGTCGCGACGGCCGGCCGCCAACTCGACCTGGCTCGAATCGGGTTGCCAGAGCGAACCATCGTCGCTCTTGGCGCGCCAGGCGAGGAGCCGCGCAACGCCGCGATGAATGCGGCGTCGCCACTCGATCCCGAGGGATCGGCTGTACCAGTCGAACCGGTTCCGCACGTCGACCCCCGGCGCTGCATCAGACCGGGCGGCGGTTGTGATCTCGTTTCCGCTTCCGTAGCTGAGTGCGCGCAGCTCGCCGCCTAACGCGTCGACGCGGAGCGTCGCCAGCCAGTCGCCCGTTTCTCCCCGCATGTACGACGGATCGCGACTGCCGGTAATCGGTCCGGGGAAGCCGGAGCGCAGGCTCGCCACAAAGCCGGCGTGGCGGCCGCCTAACGGGCCATCGACCGTCACGCGCATCTGGGTGCTACTCAGGCTCCCCTGTGCGGACAGTCGATCGCCGGGGTCGCGTGTCGTTGCCTCGACCACGCCCGACAGCGCATCCGGATACGCCGCCGACGGCGCGACGGTCGAGAGCTGTAGCCGGTCGATCGCGTCGGGGTTCCAGGCGCTGAACACACCAGCCGCGTGATACGGGCTGAACACCGGTATTCCATCGAGCACGTACGCGGTCTGATCCGAGCCGCCCCCGCGAATGTGAAGCCCGCTCGGCGACTCGGGAGCGAGCACGACGTAGCCGCCACTCAGGGCCTGGAGGACGTCGGGCTCCGCGAGGCCAGGATGGTTGGCCACCGCGGCACTCGTGACGCCTCGATCCGGGAAGGCGGTACTGTCGGCGACATCCACACCACGAATGCTCACGCGCGGGCGCACGGCCACGGCCGCGAGGCGGACCGGCGTCGGGGTGAGGGTGATGTTGATCTCGAGCTCGCCCGCCGCGGGCACGAGCGCATGCAGCGTGCGCGGCCCGTAGCCCATGACACGAATCGTTAGGTGCTGGGGCCCCGCAGGAACGCGGCGCAGTTCGTACCAGCCGCGCGCGTCGGTAACCGTCGCACGACCCAGGTCGGTGAGCGACACGACCGCGCCGGCGAGCGGCTCACCGCTCGCATCGCCGCGAACGGTACCCGTCACCGTCGCCTGCGTTGCCTGTGCCACAGCCAGCAGACCGGCCGCGCCGAGTAGCACGAGTGCCATGAGTCTCCGGGCGACTGTCGATCACGTCGGCGCTCGAGGTGCCCGCCATCATGCGCGTCACAAAAGCGACGCGTCGCTTGCTCCTCTCTCGCCAACGCGAGGAGGAAGCATGTCACATGCCCCGGTGGTCTGCCAGATGCGTGCAGGCGGGTTCCGCAGTCACCGCGGCGTGGGAGGCCGCGCCGTGTGGATCTCCGTCACGGTCGTCGCATGCGCTGCGGTGATCCCCGGGCGAGCGCTGGCACAGCGGGACACGCTCTACTGGCGCCTCGCCGATCGAGGGCCCGGCGTTCCTACATCGATGTTCGGCACGTCGGTGAGCGCTCGCGAGCTGCTCTTCTACCCGTTCTTCGAGTACTACCACGACCGGAATGCGGAATACAGTCCGGAGGAGCTGGGATACGGGCTCGATCAGGACTTTCGGGGAAAGTATCGCGCGAGCGAAGGCCTCATCTTCCTCGGCTACGGTGTATCGGATCGCCTCGCCCTCGAGCTCGAGGCCGCGGTGATCACTGCGCAGCAGGACAAGGCGCCGGAGGACCCTTCCGACATGCCCGCTCAGCTGAAGGAGTCAGGGCTTGGCGATGTCGAGAGCGAGATCCGTTGGCGGTGGAACCACGAGTCCGACCGAAGTCCGGAGGTGTTTTCCTATTTCGAGACCACGTTCCCGCTGCAGAAGGCGAAGAAGCTGATTGGCACGCCCGACTGGGAGTTCAAGCTCGGTACGGGTGTGGTGCGTGGCTTCCGCTGGGGGACGACCACGGCTCGCGTGTCGGTGGAGTACGATGAGAGCAGCCTGGCGTTAGGCGAGATGGCGGTCGAATACCTGAAGCGAGTCTCCCCGACGGTCCGTTTGTTCGCCGGTGTGGAGGCGGAGCAGGACGAGGTGGAGCTCATCACGGAAGCCCAATGGTTCCTCCGTCCCAACCTGTTTCTCAAGCTCAACAACTCGTTTGGGATGTCCTCGAAGGCCACGGACTGGGCGCCCGAGATCGGGCTGATGTTTTCGTTTCGCTAGGCCGAGTAACGAACTCTGCTTGTCGATAGACGCACCCGGTTGGCACTGCATTCGCGGGTGGCCACTCTGCCGCCTGTCGGTGAGAACCTCCGCGGGCGGCGCATCCCGCCACCGCTGCTATCGTAGACAGCGGTGCTCTGACGGACCATGCACCGCGAGGCATCCATGGGCATCTTCGACAAACTGAAGGAGAGCATCTTCGGTCACCACAACGCCGCTCCGGCGACGCCCGCCGGCCCACCGTCCGCCGGCATAGTGGCGGGCGGGTCGTCAACTGCACCCTCGGCGGCTGCCCCAGCAGCTGCGCCGTCGGCGCCGGCCGCCACGATGCCCGTCGTCGACGTCGCGGCGATGCTCGAGGCGAAGGCCGCGAAGCTTGGGCACAAGGTGAATTGGCGAGAGTCGATCGTGGACCTCATGTCACTGGTTGGCATTGACAACAGTCTCTCGGAGCGCCGGGCACTCGCGCGTGAGCTCGGCTACACGGGCGACCTGAACGACACCGCTCCTATGAACATCTGGCTGCACAAGCAGGTGATGCGGAAGCTCGCGGAAAACGGTGGTAAGGTGCCCCCGGAATTGCTGGACTGATGTCGTTAGCGTGATGACGGCTTTCGTGATGACGGCTTTACGGTCGGCATCGCTGTCTTGTCGGCGGGGCGTCGGTCCTCCGGCGGCTGCGCGCTTACACGGCTCGAGCCAACGGGCACTGAGCACCTCGTAGAGAGAGTGGCTCGGCCCCGTTGTCTCGGGCCTACGCGCTAACGCCGCCTACGGCCCGACGCCCCGCCTCCTGCCACGCTAGGGCTGAACCGTCAGGAGCCAGCAGCAAGGGCGCGGCCCTCCCACCGAGCGCGTGCGCCGCGCCAACTTGTTAGGCGCGCGCTTGCTGCCCGCTGCGCGAATGCGGCGCGGCGACGAGCGGCGTCCGGGTCGGAACGGGTGCGGTCAAGCGTGGGGGCGCGGCCAGAGGAGGTGCTCGCGCGGCGCCGCAGCGATCGCCGGACCTGGCGGAGCCGTACGGCCAGCCGCCACAACGGTCCGGCGGCGCCGGCTGCGAGCGCGCCGCACCGACGAGGCCGCGC
>Ga0075424_100004699_pt1 | contig 12947 bp, 12 predicted proteins | sample SoiMethybrSBSTD3_FD_75301 | JGI IMG/M metagenome (GOLD analysis project Ga0075424, IMG submission 75301) | Bulk soil microbial communities from a Populus tree surrounding site in Tennessee, USA - Soil MetaG P. TD hybrid SBSTD3 | ecosystem: Environmental > Terrestrial > Soil > Tree plantation... | reverse complement strand
TGGTCGAGCTCGCGCCCGAGCCAGTCGTGCCCGACGGCTGGGAAGAGGTCGTCGTTTCGACCGCTTATCGCGACCAGGTCGAGGGCAGGCCGCGGGCCGATTTCCTCGCCGAGCTCGTCTCGTTGCAGCGCTCGATCGTCGTCGCCGGCGCCCACGGCAAGACGACGACCGCGGCAATGATCGCCTTCTGTCTCGATCGGCTCGGCGACGACCCGGCGTTCCTGATCGGCGGCGAGGTCCCTCAGCTCGGCGGCAATGCACGCGCAGGCGAGGGCTGGCTCGTCGTCGAAGGAGACGAGTCGGATCGGACGATCGCGTCCCTTCGCCCGGAGATCGCGGTGGTCACCAACGTCGATCTCGACCACCACACCGAGTTTGCCTCGCGCGCCGAGGTCGAGTCCCTGTTCGCCGACTGGCTCGAGGCCGCGCCGAAGGGGATACGGGGAGACGAGCTCGGCCCCGTGGAGGTCGAGCTCGCAGTTCCCGGAGAGCACAACCGGCAGAACGCCGCCGCGGCCCTGGCCGCCGTCGGGCTCGCCGGCTACTCGCGCGACGACGCCGCACGCGCGCTCGATGAGTTCCGCGGCGTCGGCCGACGGCTCGAGCCGCGTGGCGAGGCGGGCGGGGTCGCGGTCGTCGACAGCTACGCACACCACCCGCAGGAGCTCGCCGTCGACATCGCCGCAGCGCGGGACGGGGGGCGGATCCTCGTGCTCTTCCAGCCCCACCTCTACTCGCGCACGCGCCACCTCGCGCGAGAGTTCGGCGTCGCGCTTGCCTCGGCGGACGTCGTTGCGGTGACGGACATCTATCGCGCTCGCGAGCAACCCCTCGAGGGTGTGACCGGCAAGCTCGTCGTCGACGCCCTTGCCGAGGCTCGCCCCGGCATGGAGATCGGGTGGATGCCGGCAGTCGAAGACGGTGCTCGCTTCCTGGCCCATCGTGCGCGCCCTGGCGACCGGGTGCTGACGCTCGGCGCCGGCGACGTCGACCGGGGCGCCGTGCTGATCCTCGAGGCGCTCGCTTGAAGATCGAGCAGGGGGTTCGCCTCGGCCGGTACACGACGCTCGGCGCGGGCGGCGAAGCGCGCGCATTCGCGAAACCGACGACCGCGGCCGAGGTCGCTCAGGCGCTGGCGTGGGCGCAGGAGCGTGAGCTGCCCGTCGTCACGATTGGGCTCGGCTCCAACCTGCTCGTCGCCGACGAGGGTGTCGAGGCCCTCGTGCTCAGGCTGGACGGTGAGCTCGGGTCGGCCGAGACCGAGGGCGACCTGCTGCTCGCGGGGGGAGGAGCGGCGAACGCCGTCTGCCTGCACCGGGCGCGAGCGGCCGGTCTGGGCGGGTTCGAGTTCGCGTGTGCGATCCCGGGCACCGCGGGCGGGGGCGTGAGGATGAACGCGGGCGCCTACGGAAGCGACTGGGCGGAGATCCTGGTTCGGGCGCTCCTCGTCGACGAGCGTGGCGCGCGGTGGCTGACACCAGGCGAGCTCGGGCTTTCGTACCGGCACTCGGAGCTCGACCAGGGACAGGTCGTCGCGCGGGTCGAATTCCGGCTCGAGCCTCGCGATCCCGTCGAGATCAAGGCCAAGGTTGCCGAGCTGCAAGCATTGCGCAAGGCAGCGCAGCCGACAAACAAGCGCACCTTCGGTAGCGTCTTCAAGAACCCCGAGCACGAGTTGACGGCGGGGCTGATCCTCGAGGCGTGCGGCTTGAAGGGACACCGGATCGGGGGCGCGCAAATCTCGCCGCGGCACGCCAATTTCATCGAGAACGCCGACGGCGCTCGCGCCGCAGATGCGATCGCGCTGATGGTCGAGGCGCGACGACGGGCGTACGAGCGGTACGGCGTCGAGCTCGAGCACGAGGTCCAGTTCGTCGGCCCCCTCGAGCTACCGCCACTCGGTTCCTGATTGGCACAGATTCGGCTCTTTTCGGTCACCCATGCGTCCGCAATTCCGAGCTAGCCTCGCCTCCAGAGGGTGGTGGGAAAGAGCCCCACCCTTGATGAGGGTGGGGGTACGCGCGCGCGTGTAGCCAATAGCGGTCGCTTCGCGCAGTGGCTTCTCGTGCGGCGCCCGAGGAGTGCCCGGCACGTGCGGTAGGAGGAGCACTCGAGGCGGCGAAGGGACCTCGGATGGCGGCGGTCCCCAGATCGCGCCGCGCGCGTGCGGCCGTGCTTCCCTTCCCGGGCTCCGAGCGGATTCGGGGTTTCAAGGTCACGCCCAGCCTGCCGTCGGGCCGTGCGCTTCTGCTCGGATTCGCTCTTCTCGGAGGCGGCGCGCTTGCGTACCTAGGCGCCCGCGAGTCGTCGCTCTTCGCCCTAAGGACCTTTCAGATCACCGGCGCTCCGCCGCAGGTGGCCGCACACGTGGAGAAGGCGCTCGAGCCGATGCGAGGCCGCAGCCTGCTCGCGCTCAACCAGGGAGAGATCGAGCAGCGGCTCACGGGGCTCTCGGACGTCGCCGCAGTCTCGCTTGACCGCGACTTCCCGCACACGCTCCGCGTATTCGTGACGCCGGCTCACTCGATCGCCGTCCTCCGGCGTGGGATGTCGGCGTGGATCGTCTCCAGCGACGGGCGCGTGATCCGTCCCGCGGGCTTGTTTGCGGCACCGAAGCTACCCCGGATCTGGATCCCGAGCAGCGAGAACGTCGACGTCGGCCAGCCGCTCCCCAATCCCGATGCCGCGCGGGGCCTTCGAGCACTCGCGATCGCCCGAGCGGCGCGATTCGCAAGACGGATCGCCGTCGTTCGGGCGAGCGACCGCGAGTTGACGTTCGTGCTCTCCCAGGGTCCCGAGCTTCGCTTCGGAGACGCCACCGCCCTGCCGCTGAAACTGGCCGTGGCGACGCGCATGCTGCCGTTCGTGATCGGGACGAGCGGCTACATCGATGTGACGGTTCCGACGCGGCCGATCGCCGGTGGCAACCCTAAAGTCTCAAGTCGAGGTTGACATCAATGGTTACAGCTCGGCGTTGACAGCGCTGTAGAAGCCGCGTACTCTCCTGCGACGAATGGGGCGAACAAGCAGAGGCTCCACTACAGCTTCAGGTCGAGCACCCTTGAGTGTAAGAGACGAAACAGGAAATTTCCTCGCCGTGATCAAAGTCGTCGGAGTCGGCGGCGGCGGCACGAACGCGGTCAACCGGATGGTCGACGCAGGCCTGACCGGCGTCGAGTTCATCGCGGTCAACACCGACGCGCAGGCGCTGCTGATGTGTGACGCCGACGTGAAGATTCACATCGGCTCCCAGCAGACCCGCGGGCTCGGTGCGGGTGCCGATCCGGCAGTGGGGAAGGCCGCGGCCCAGGAGAGCCGGGACGAGCTCAAGGAGGCGCTGAAGGGCGCTGACATGGTCTTCATCACGGCCGGCGAGGGCGGCGGCACCGGTACGGGCGGGGCACCGATCCTGGGCGAGCTCGCCGGCGAGGAGCTCGGCGCACTGACCGTCGGCGTTGTGACCCGGCCGTTCTCGTTCGAGGGCCGCAAGCGGTCGCAGCAGGCCGAGCGCGGCATCGAAGACCTACGAGACATGGTCGACACGCTGATCGTGATCGAGAACGACCGCTTGCTCCAGGTGGTCGAGAAGCGGACCTCGATCGTGGACGCGTTCAAGCTCGCCGACGACGTTCTGCGCCAGGGCGTCCAGGGCATCACCGACCTGATCACGATCCCCGGGCTCGTCAATCTCGACTTCGCCGACGTCCGGACGATCATGCGTGGCGCCGGCTCGGCGCTGATGGGGATAGGCGCGGCTTCCGGCGAGAACCGCGCGACCGAGGCGGCGCAGGCAGCCGTTTCGTCGCCGCTGCTCGAGGCCTCGATCGAAGGCGCCACCGGCATTCTTCTCAACGTCACCGGCGGTCACGAGATCGGTCTCTTCGAAGTGAACGAGGCGGCCGAGGTGGTCACTGGGGCGGCCGATCAGAATGCGAACGTCATCTTCGGCGCCGTCATCGACGAGTCCCTCGGAGAAGAGGTACGGGTCACCGTGATCGCAACAGGATTCGGGCCGCACCGCACGCGCAGGCGCCGCCCAACCCAGGCCGCCGAGTCCGAGCAGATCCCCACGGAAGCGCCGCAGCCGGTTCGAACCGAAGGCTTCGACGTCCCGGACGACGTCCTCGAAGTTCCTTCGTTTCTGCGCGAGCCCTAGACGAGAGGTTTAGTTCTCCGGCTGTTGCGGAATGTTCGCGATTGCCCTCTCGGGTGACTGCTAAGCCAGAAGCCCGCGATGACCCGGTCCGGCCGTCCCGGCCCCTCCGATTGACGGGGGGACCGGGGCGGCTTCCTTTAGCATCAGCCGCCGGATGCAGACCCTCCTGAGGACGCCGCTCTTCGAACGACACATTGCGCTCGGCGCACGAATGGTCCCGTTCGCCGGGTGGGAGATGCCGGTGCAGTACGAGGGCGTGATCCCGGAGCATCTAGCCGTACGGCACGACACCGGCGTCTTCGACGTCTCGCACATGGGCGAGCTCGAGGTCGAGGGGCCGCGGGCGCAGGAGCTGCTGCAGTCGGCCCTGTCGAACGACCTCGAAAAGCTCGGGGACGGCGACGCGCAATACACCCTCCTGACGAACGAGTCGGGTGGAATCGTCGACGACCTGATCGTCTACCGCCTGACCCCGTTTCGTTTTCTGTTGATCGTCAATGCCGCCAACCGGGAGGACGACTTCGACTGGCTGAAGGAACGTGAGATCGCCGGGTCGGACGTACGTGATGTCTCCGACGAGTACGCGCTACTCGCCGTCCAGGGGCCTCGCTCGCTCGAGCGCCTCGGGCTCGAAGAGGCACCTGCGTTCACGTTCGCGGAGGGGGAGCTCGACGGAATCGCCTGCATGATCAACCGCACCGGCTACACGGGCGAGCAGGGGGTGGAGCTGATGGTGCCGGCAGAGGACGCGGCCGAGCTCTGGGATCGCGTCGTCGAGCGCGGCGCCACGCCTGCGGGCCTGGGCGCGCGCGACACCCTGCGACTCGAGGTTTGCTACCCGCTCCACGGCAACGACATCGGTCCCGAAACCGACGCGATCTCCGCGGGCCTCGGCTGGGTCTGCGCGCTCGACACGAACTTCACGGGTGTCGAGGAGCTCCGTCGAATCAAGGAGGCCGGCCCGCGGCAGCGGCTCGCCGCTTTCGTGATGGAGGAGCGGGCGATCCCCCGGCAGAACATGCCGATCGAGGGCGGGGGCGAGGTCACGTCTGGCACGCACTCGCCGATGCTCGACCGCGGGATCGGCATGGGCTACGTACCGGCCGAACGCGCCGCGCCGGAAACGGAGCTGACGATCGATGTCCGCGGCAAGCCACGACGGGCACGTGTCGTCAAGAAGCCGATCTACAAGAGGGAGGCCGGCAAGAGTGGCGGTGACTGAGACCTACCCTGACGAGCTGCGCTACCACCAAGAGCACGACTGGGCTCGAATCGAAGGCGAGGAGGCGACGCTCGGGATCACCTGGTTCGCACAGGACTCGCTCGGGGAGCTCGTTCACTTCGAGCCTCCCGAGGCTGGGGCGACGATTGCCAAGGACGCCTCGTACGGCGAGGTCGAGTCCGTCAAGGCAGTCTCCGAGCTGATCACCCCGCTCTCCGGCCAGGTGATCGAGATCAACCAGAAGGTCGTCGACGCTCCCGAGACCGTCAACGAGGATCCCTACGGCGAGGGCTGGCTCGTTCGGATTCGGCTCTCGGATCTGGCCGAGGCCGACTCACTGCTCGACGCCGACTCCTACCGGCAACTTCTCGAAGAAGCGTAGGGCCGCCTGAGCACGTGAGCTTCCTGTCGCTGACCGACCAGGACCGCGAGCAGATGCTCGAGACGATCGGCGTCGACTCGATCGACGACCTCTTCGAGCAGATACCCGAGGGCGTTCGCCTCGGACGCGCGCTCGACCTTGAGCCTGCACTCTCGGAGCCCGAGCTGGTGGACCACCTGACCGGGCTCGCCGCGCGCAACGTCGACACGGGGCGTGAGGTTTCGTTCCTCGGCGCAGGGATCTATGACCACTACGTCCCGGCAGTCGTCGATGCGGTTCTCGCGCGAGGAGAGTTCTTGACCGCGTACACGCCCTACCAGCCCGAGATGAGCCAGGGCGTGCTGCAGGCGATCTTCGAGTACCAGACCGCGATCTGCGAGCTCACCGGCATGGACGTCTCGAACGCCTCCGGCTACGACGGGACGACCGTCGCGGCGGACGCGTGCTACCTCGCCAGGCAAGCGACTGGCCGCTCGACGGTCGTGCTCGTCGAGGCGCTGAACCCGCAGGTGCGCCAGGTCGTCAAGACGTATGCACCGGGCTTCGCGCTCGACGTGGTCGAGGTGCCGCATCGCGACGGGACGACGGATCCGGACGAGCTGCGGGCGGCTGCCGGCGAGGCGGCATGCGTGATCTTCCAGCAGCCGAACTTCTTCGGCTGTCTGGAGCCGGCGCCGGAGCTCGCCTCCGCGGCCAACGACGCGGGCGCCTTGCCGATCGCGCATGTCGACCCAGTCTCGCTCGGCGTGCTCGAGGCACCGGGCGCCTACGGCTGCGCACTCGCGATCGGCGAAGGCCAGCCGGCCGGCAATTACCAGTCGTACGGCGGCCCGCACTATGGATTTTTGGCGGCGCGGTCCGAGTTCATCCGGCGCATGCCGGGGCGGATCTCCGGCGAGACCGTGGATTCAGATGGCAAGCGCGGCTTCGTCCTGACGCTGCAGACCCGGGAGCAGCACATCCGCCGTGAAAAGGCCACCTCCAACATCACGACGAATCAGACATTGCTCGCGCTGGCCGGCCTCGTCCACCTCTCGTGGCTGGGACCACACGGTCTACGCGAGCTGGGGGAGACCTGCCTCGCGCTCTCGCGTTACGCGAAGGAGCGTCTGACCGAGGCCGGGCTAGAGCTTGTGTTTCCAGAGAAGACAACGTTCAAGGAGTTTGCCGTACGGGTCGGACGACCCGCGAAGGACGCGATCAGCGACGCGCGCGCCGCGGGCATCCATCCGGGCTACGCGCTCGGACGCGACTACGCGGGTCTCGACGACGCATTGCTCGTCGCGGTAACAGAGAAGCGGACGACGGCCGAGATCGACCGTCTCGTCGAGGTGCTGGCCGCGTGAAGCTGATCTACGAGAAGTCCAGGCCCGGTCGGCGGGCATCGTCGCTTCCGCGGCTCGACCTGCCGGCGTCGGAGGTGCCCGAGGACCTTCGCCGCGCCAGCCCGCCGCGGCTGCCGGAGATCTCCGAGCCGGAGCTTGTCCGCCACTTCACCGCGCTTGCTGACCGCACCTTCGGAGTCGACACGGGTTTCTACCCGCTCGGGTCGTGCACGATGAAGCACAACCCCCGGGTGAACGAGCGCGTCGTCAACCTGCCCGGCTTCCGCGACCTGCATCCGCTCCAGGAGGAGGACGCCTCGCAGGGGGCGCTCGAGCTGATGTGGCGGCTGCAGGAGATCCTCGCCGAGGTCGTGGGCCTGCCGGCCGTGTCGCTCCAGCCGGCTGCCGGCTCCCAGGGCGAGCTGACCGGGCTGCTGCTGATGCGCGCCTATTTCGCCGACCGTGGCGAGGGCGAGCAGCGCCGCGAGATCGTGATCCCCGACACTGCGCACGGCACGAACCCGGCCAGCGTGACGATGGCGGGCTATGACCTCGTCGGCGTCAAAACGGATCCGCGCGGGAATGTCGATCTCGACGAGCTGCGCGGAAAGGTCGGGCCGCAAACCGCCGGCCTGATGCTCACCAACCCCTCGACGCTCGGCCTGTTCGACGAGGGGATCGAGGAGATCACCCGGATCTTCCACGAGGCCGGCGCGCTCATGTACTACGACGGCGCGAACCTGAATGCGATCTGCGGGATCTCGAGGCCCGGCGACTTCGGCTTCGACATCGTCCACTTCAACCTCCACAAGACGTTCTCCCAGCCGCACGGAGGAGGGGGGCCCGGCGGGGGGCCGATCGCGGTGCGCGACCGCCTCGAGCCCTACCTGCCTGTGCCTGCGGTCGTACGCGAGGGCGACGCCTTTCGGCTCGACTACGAACGTCCGAAGACGATCGGCAAGGTCCGCGGCTTCTGCGGGCCGTTCGGCGTCTTCGTCCGCTCCTACGCGTACATCCGCTCTTACGGCCCGGCGCTGCGGGAAATGTCCGAGGTGGCGGTCCTGAACGCGAACTATCTGCTCGCGCGGCTCAAGGACAGCTACGAGGCGCCGTTCGACCGGCTCTGCATGCATGAGTTCGTACTCTCGGGCCGGCGGCTGAAGCGCGAGCACGGCGTCACGACGCTGGACGTTGCGAAGCGGTTGATGGACTACGGATTCCACCCGCCGACGATCTACTTCCCGCTGATCGTTCCCGAGGCGCTGATGATCGAGCCGACCGAAACCGAGGCGAAGGAGACGCTGGACGCCTTCGCCGACGCGATGCTCGAAATCGCCAACGAGGCGGCAGAACGCCCGGACGTGCTGAAGGAAGCGCCGCATGTCCGCCCTGTCAAACGGCTCGACGAGGTCCGCGCCGCGAAGCAGCCCGTCGTCCGCTACCGCTTCGAGGAGCACGAGGATCCACAGGGCGCGGGCGAGCCCCGCCAGCTCGAGGCTCAGAAAGGAGCTTGATCGGCGGCGACTCGCGGCTGGAGCAGCGGCTCGACTCGCTGCTTGCGCCGCGTGAGTCCCCGCGCCCGTTTCGCCGCTGGCTCGCGCTGTGGGGCGTGCTCGTCCTGATGGGATTCCGCTATCGCCTCGCCTTCGCGACCCGCGCACTCTTGGCCGCAGTGGCCGCATTCGCCTTCTGGCGGGATCGGCCCGTCGTCGGCGCCGTCTTCCTGGTTCTCTTCCTGACGTACCTGTTCCAGGTGCCGCTGATCGTGGGGATCGTTCGGGGCGAGCGGGACCGCCGGCGTTAGGACGCCGCCGCAAGCTGCCCGCAGGCCGCGGCAATGTCACGGCCGCGGGTGAGGCGCACCGTCGTCGGAATGCCGCCGCGCAGCAGCTCGGACTCGAAAGCCGAGATCGCCTTCGGCGACGAGCCGGTGAAGCTGCCGGTCGGGTTGTACGGGATCAGGTTCACCTTGAAGATCTTCGGGTCGAGCAGCCCTGCGAGCGAGCGTGCCTGCTCGACGCGGTCATTGACGCCGGCCAGCATCACGTACTCGATGAAGACCTTGCGCCGGCGGAGCTCGAAGTAACGCCGGCATTCCGCAAGCACGTCGGCCAGCGGATAACGGTCGTTGACCGGCATCAACTGCGACCGGAGGGTGGGCTCGGCTGCGTGAAGCGACAGCGCGAGACGCATCGGCTCTTCGACCTCGTCCACGAATCTCCGCAGCCCCGGCAGCCAGCCGACCGTCGACACGGTCGTCCTGCGATGCGTGACGCCGAGATCGGGGAGCCGCCGCGCTGCGGCGATCACCTCGCCCACGTTCAACATCGGCTCACCCATGCCCATGAAGACGACATGGTCGATCGCTTCGAGCCGACGGAAGTGGAGCGCCTGGTCGAGCATCTCGGACGCGGACAGGTTGCGCCGGTACCGCATCTGGCCGGTCGCGCAGAAGCTGCAGGTGAGCGGGCAGCCGCTCTGGGAGGACAGGCAGACCGAACGTCTCCCGTCGCGGAACCTCATCAAGACCGCTTCGACCGGGTGACCGTCGGCGGTGCGGAACAAGGTCTTGACGGTGCCGTCCTTCGAGTGCGCCTCGTGCTCGACGTCGAGAGTCGAGATCGGGAGCCGCTCCGACAGCCTTGCGCGAAGCGCCGCCGGCACGTCCGTCATCTCGTCGTAGCCGGAGGCGCCGCGTGCCAGCCAGGCCCAGACCTGACGTGCCCGAAAGGCGGGCTCGCCGTCGCGTTCGAGCGTCTCTTCGAGGGTCGTGATGTCCACCGACTGCAGAATACGGCCGTGATCGATCTGCGCTCCGACACGAAAACGCAGCCCAGTCGCGGAATGCGGGACGCGATCGCGAACGCCGAGGTCGGCGACGAACAGCGACGCGAGGACCCGACCGTCAACGAGCTCGAACGACGGGTCGCCGAGCTGCTCGGTCAGGAGGAGGCCGTCTACGTCCCGACCGCGACGATGGCGAACGAGATCGCCCTGCGCGTGCTCTCCGAGCCGGGTGACGAGCTGATCGCCGAGGAGAACGCCCATCTCTTCCTCTCGGAGCTCGGCGGGCCGGCGGTCTTCGCCGGTCTGATGACGAGGCCGGTACGGGGCCGGGCGGGTCGCTTCGGCCCGGACGAGGTGCAGCGCCTGGTTCGCCGGGGCGACGGGACACACACGCCGCGAACCCGGGTCGTCGCGATCGAGAACACCCACAACGCCTCTGGAGGCCGGGTCTGGCCGCTCGAGGAGATTCAGGCGCTCGTCGCGACATGCCGCGAGCTCGAGCTCTCCGTCCATCTCGACGGCGCGCGTGTGCTGAACGCATCGGTCGCGAGTCGAGTTGCGGCCGCCGACATCGCTCGCCCGTTCGACACGGTCACGCTCTGTCTCTCAAAGGGGCTCGGCTGTCCGCTCGGCGCGCTCGTCGCCGGCTCGCACGAGCTCATGCGCACGGCTCGGCGGTTCAAGCATCAATTCGGCGGCGCGATGCGCCAGGCCGGAATCGTCGCTGCCGCCGGCGTGTACGCGCTCGACCACAACGTCGAGCGGCTCGCCGACGACCACAGACGCGCGCGGCGGCTGGCGGAGGGGCTGTACGCCGCGGGCGTTCCGGTCGATCTCGAGCAGGTGGAGACCAACTTCGTCCAGGTCAACGCGGGGGCGCTCGAGCTCGACTCGAGCGAAGCGCTTGCGCGGCTGGCCGAGGCGGAGGTTGGCCTCTCGGCAACCGCCCATCCCGGGATCGTCCGAGCCGTCACGCACCTCGACATCGACGACGACGCCGTCGAGCAGGCGATCGAGCGCATCCCGCGCGCGCTCGGCGTTCTCGCTCGCGCCTAACGATCGCCCGCGAGACCGAAGCCGGCCGCCAGGGCAACGTACAGGCCGACCAAGAGGGCGCCTTCCCACCGTTTCGAGACGCCGTCGAAAACGGCGGCGGCGACCACGACCGTTGCCAAGGCCATCGCCCCAACCTCCTCCCAGCGGAAGGCAAGCGGCAGCGCGGGCGTCACAACCCAGGAGAGCAGCGCGATCGCAGGCGTCACGAACAGCGCTACCTGGGCGCTCGAGGAGACCGCAATCTCGGTCGCCAGCCGCATGTTGCCGCGCCTGGCGATCACGATCGCGCCGCCGTGCTCGGCGGCGTTCCCGACGACCGCGACGATCACGATCGAGATGAAGAACTGTGAGAGTCCAGCGGCTTTGGCGAAGCCGTTGAGCGAATGGACGAGGATCTCGCTGATGACCGCGGTCGCCGCTGTCGCGAGGCCGAGGGCCACGAGCGCATTCCGCAGCGACCACGCACCAGCACGTTCCTCGTGGCCGGATTCGGCATGCTTCTGCCGGAAGCTGCGAAGCTGGATCGTCTGGACGACGAGGTAGAGGACGAGCAGGGCTGCTGCCACCGGGGCGCTCAGCACAGCCAGCGAATGCCGCTCTGGATCGCCGTGCCAGCCGGGCACCGTCGGAACGAGGAACAACAGCACGGCAGTCCCGACTAGCCCGAGCTGGAGCAACAGCGAGCTTCTGCTGATCGGCTTGCCGCTCGGACCGATTGCCATCGCCAGGCCGAGCACGAGCAGGAGGTTCGAGATCACGCTGCCGGCGAGTGAGCCGCGGACGACGTTCGGGAGCCCGTCCGCGACCGCGAAGATGGCGATGATCAATTCCGGGGCGTTGCCGAAGCTCGCATTCAGGAAGCCGCCGATGCCGGGCCCGGTGTGCTCGGCGGCGTGCTCGGTCGACTCGCCGATCAGCCACGCGAGCGGGACCAGCGCCGCTGCGGCGAGGACGAAGAGCGCCACGTCTCCCGGGTGGAAGGCGAAGTCGACGACAAACGTGATCGGAGCGAGCGCGAGAGACGCCCAGAGGAGCTTTCGCGCCACGCCGATACCCTAACGAGGTGCCGGCGGCGGTCCTCTTCGATTGGGGCGATACCCTCATCCGCTTCGCCTACGACGAGGCGCTCGTCGAGGCGGGCCACCGGGCCGGGCTCAACGCGATCGGGCGTGACGACCTCCCCGAGGTAGAGCGCGTGGCGACGCATTTCCGTGAGCGTTACGAGCCGCTCTTCTGGGCCCCGGGCACGGTCGAGGAGCTCGAGTATCCGGGCCTCGTCCGCCGGCTGCTCGGTGACTTTGGAATCGAGGTGGACGATGAGGAGCTGACGCGTTTCCTCGAGGCCGAACACGCGGCCTGGGATCCCGCACGGCAGATCGCCGCGAACACGCCGGCGCTGCTCGAGGCGCTACGAGGCCGGGGGCTGAAACTCGGTCTCGTCTCGAACGCATTCGATCCGGGCTGGCTGCTCCACCGCGACCTCGAGCAGATGGGGCTTGCCGCCCAGCTCGACTTCGCCGTCTTCTCCTCGGAGGTGGGGAAGCGCAAGCCGCACCCGGAGATCTTCGAGCGTGCGCTCGACGCGCTGGGAGTCCCGGCCGCGGAGACGGTCTTCGTCGGCGACCGCCTCTACGAGGACGTACGAGGCGCGGGTGAGCTCGGGATGACGACGGTGCAGGCGCTCTGGTTTCGTGCCGACGAGCATCCCGAAGGCGGCGAGCCCGACTTCCAGGCTTTCACGCAGATGGACGTTCTCAACGTGGTTGACCGACTCGCAGCCGCGGCGTAGTTGGGCCCGTCTAATCCAGGTGTGCAGAGCCGCCACGGTTGGCTGTTGCCGCCACTGTTCTCGGAGAGCGTCGGGCGCCTTAGCCCCTGGCAGCACGCTTGTCAAGTCTTGCGGAGGGTGTGTCCGTTCACCCAAAATTCCGACATGGAGACCAAGCGCGACCTCGTCACCCGGGTGAGCGAGCTGCCGTTGCACCCGCAGGACGAGGTCGAGTGCCGCCGCTGCGGCGT
>Ga0075424_100004698_pt1 | contig 12948 bp, 16 predicted proteins | sample SoiMethybrSBSTD3_FD_75301 | JGI IMG/M metagenome (GOLD analysis project Ga0075424, IMG submission 75301) | Bulk soil microbial communities from a Populus tree surrounding site in Tennessee, USA - Soil MetaG P. TD hybrid SBSTD3 | ecosystem: Environmental > Terrestrial > Soil > Tree plantation... | reverse complement strand
CGGTACTCAATGTCCATAAACTCACTGTCGCCTTTGCGCACCTCCGTCATGATTCGCGTCGTCGTTACTCCGCTCAACAATGCATTACGGCCGTTGCGGGCGGCCTTAAACGCCAACAGGCCTGCTGGGAGGGCCTTTTGCGCCCCTTCTGTCATGTGCGAGAACTGATCCATCGCTAGGTGATCATGGCTGTTGACCAGTCCGGGCATGAGGAAAAGTTCGCGCTGGTCAATTATCTCGGCATCGGTAGGAATCTTGATGTCCCTTTCTGCTCCCACTGCGACGATACGGTCTCCTCGGATTACGACTACGCCGCCAGCAATCGGGGGCGTTCTGCCAGTTGCATCCCACACCCATTTGCCGCGCACAACTCGGACTTGCTGACCCGCGGTTGGAGAACACCAAATACTGGCCACAAGCACTACTGCCAACGACGAAATAACGGCGTTGCGCATGCTATCCCCTCCTCGGTAGGGCTGAGCAAAAGACCTTGACTTCTTAAAAAGGGAAACTAGACTAGGAGTCCTCTAAGCGTGCAATCGGGTTGAGAAATGATTTTCGATCTAGATCTTTGCCCTAGGGTGCCTTAGGGTCCTGTCTTCCTTGGATTTCGATGGCAGCGAACCGAGCGCCGTACCGGGCCGCCGGGAGGAGTCCGCTGGCCCTACGAAAGACTACAGCTAGGGGCCAAACCCTGCCTTCCCTTCTTGCGAAGCCGACAGCATATCTCGACACTCTCATCGAAAAGAGCCCAGTAGCCATCGTGGTACTTGATTCGAACCATAGAGTTCAGATGTGTAATCCTGCATTCGAGCACCTGTTTCTCTACGCAGAGGCCGACCTCATTGGAAGCAAGTTGGACAATCTGATCACCACAAGGGCGATGCGCTCTGATGCAACCAGGATCACGAGGGGTGTTCTTGCCGGTCACGAGGTTCGATCAACGACTGTTAGACGCCGAAAAGACGGTGTTCTCTTGGATGTTGAAATCTACGGCGTTCCCTTATTCGTCAATGGAATCCTGAACGGCGTGTACGGCCTATATGAAGACATTACCGAGACTCGGCGGATGGAGCGGGAACTACGTAGGTTGTCGGGCTGTCTTTTTCGGTCTCAGAATGAGGAACGAAGTAGAATTGCCCGTGAACTGCACGACTCAACCGCTCAATCATTATCTGTATTATGCATGGATCTTAGTAGATTACAAGCGCGCGCGCGCGTGGCCAACCCCAGTGCATCCAAGCTGCTGTCGGACTGTCTAAAATTGGCCAAGCATTGTGCAAAAGAGATTCGCACCATTTCATACCTCTTGCATCCTCCACTACTTGATGAAGTCGGATTGGCGTCTGCTCTGGGTTGGTATATTGAAGGCTTTTCAAATCGCTCTGGAATTCAAGTGGACATGCGCTTGCCGAAGTCGCTAGGGCGGCTTCCTCAAGAGTTCGAAATAGCGATTTTTCGTATTATCCAGGAGAGCCTGACCAACATCCTTCGGCATTCTGGCGGGTCTAGAGCCCAAATTCGTATTCATATCGTCGGGTCCGCCCTGGTGTTACAAATCATTGACAATGGCCGAGGCCTGCCCTCTAAATGCCCGCACCGCGGAGTGAGAGCGAGAAGCGGGGTAGGTATTACTGGAATGAAGGAACGGCTAAATTATTTAGGAGGAACGCTTCAAATTAACTCCGGCATTGGTGGTACAACAATCAATGCAACGTTGCCTCTTGTGAGGGCGCCATATGGACACAACCAATATTCTGATTGCGGACGATCACGAAGTCGTACGCCGCGGCGTCAAAGACCTTTTAGAAGATAGAGCGGATTTCAAAGTTTGCGGCGAGGCGGCAACCGGACGCGAGGCACTTTCGAAGGCCAAGCTTTTGAAGCCCGATGTCGTCGTGCTAGATATCACCATGCCGGGGCTGAACGCATTCGAGACCACTCGTCAGATCGTCGCAGCCCTTCCGCGCACCGAGGTGCTGGTGCTTACGGTGCACGAGTCAAATCAAATAGTTAAAGAAATACTCAGTGCGGGCGCGCACGGCTATGTGCTTAAATCTGATGCAGGCAAAGACTTGATAGCGGCGATCGATTCTCTTACTCAACATCGGCCGTACTTTACGTCGAAAATCGCCTTGTCGGTGCTGAAAGGCTACTTAGCCTCATCGAAGAGCCCCAAAGAAATTGAACATGATGGCCTAAGTCCTCGGGAGTATGAGGTATTAGAGTTGATAGCCGAGGGGCACGGGAACAAAGAAATCGCTAAAGCGTTGGGTATAAGCATCAAGACAGTGCAGGCGCATCGTACGAATACCATGAGGAAGCTCCAAGTCCATTCAGCAAGTGAATTGATCCGCTACGCAATAAGGCATAACATCATTGCGCCTTGAGCCGGACCACAAAAGGCGGACCACAAAAAGCGAGCAACTACGTAACACGTGGGAACATGCCTTGGTTAGTTATGGGACGGCGTAGTTACTAATCTCTCAATTTCATCAGCGCTATAAGGAATAGAATCGGTTAGTAGCTCATGGCCTTGGCCCGTTACAAGTATCATATCCTCAAGATAAAACGCCTGTCCATCGACTTCAAAACTAGGCTCAAGAACGATCACAGCACCAGATCGCAATATCCCAGAAGTGAAGGGTCGCTCGCAGCACTCCAGACCTGCGCCGTGGATTAACCATTTGTCAACTCCATGGGGCCCGAGTAATTCACCAACCGCTTTCCTTGCGAGCGAACTCTTTACATCGCCGCTGTCCTGTTTCAGCTGCCGCATGGATGCACCTATTATCTCTTCACGCGTGACGCCATTGCGAATACTCGAAAGACCTGCCAAGTATGCGCGAACCAGAAGTTCCCAGACCTCGCGCTGGGGAGCACTGAAGCGTCCGGATACTGGGGCAGTCCGGCCTACGTCACCTCCATAGTGCTCAAACTCACAGCCTAGGTCGACGTGAGCTAGCTCGCCCGACTGCATCCGCCGATTCAGGCGGTGGTAGTCAGCAACGGCTTCCTCTGGAAGGGGCGGTACGGCGGCTGAACCAGTGAATATCCAAGGCCAAAAAGATGGCCCTTCGCCGCCCGCCTTAATGCACTCTCGAACGATCTCGACTTCAAGGTCGCGCTGGGATTTGCCAGGCTTTAGAGACTGCAGCGCTGCAACAGTTGTTGCGGCACTGATCTTGCCAACCTGTCGCATGATATCAGCCTCTCGTGCGCTTTTAACGAACCGCAAATCGTGGATCGCGTCAGATGCCGATTGTATTTCGGTAGTGGGCCATTTGGTCTGCAGTGCATGCTTCCACAACAACAATGGGTTTTCTATCGGGGCTATATCTGGTGGATTACTCTCGCCAAGGTCGGAAAAGAACCACGACCCCGTGGTGTCTGTGAATAGTATTGGTTTTGGATGCTCGGAAAGGCGCTTTGATATGAACGGTACAAAACGATCCCAAGGCTCGATGTGTTCAATGCTCGTCGTCGACTCCTGCTTGCTTTCGAGCCGAACTAACGGTCGGCTGAGTTCCCCTGCGGCCCCTGATAGGCGAGTCGGAACGAATAACCATGACTGCTTCGCGATACCATCAATGGCCAGAATTGCGCCAAGTGCATTTTCAAGACCCGTGAAGTAGTAGAAATTCGGGTCCTGCTGAAACGAATGGAGGTACATTGCCCGTTGCGAAAACAAGTCGGATCTGGCATGTAGCAGGACTATTCCTTGAGGCAGCGCATCCATCAACCGTTGTCTTCTGTTTTGAAATTCAGAGCCCGGAAACTCAGCGGCCTGAGTGCTCAATCCAGCGCAAATCGCCAGCAACGCGCACACAAGATGTTTGTTCACGGTCGCTCCTTTGGGGTTATCAAGTGTGGTACCGAGCTGTGTATGTGTCAACTACGAAAGGGATCTGCGGAAATGCAGCCTAAGGTTATGTGAACTGCTCCAGTGGTGAGTAGCGCCCTCGAGGGCCAGGGCTCTTTCCGGTATGCCCGTCAATCAACAAGCATGCGCCCCGAAGTGCCGTTTCGAGGAGCTATCGGTACACAAGGTCGACTGACTCCGTGAGCGTTCCGTTTGTCATAAAGAGTGGAACTTTCCAGTTCGGCGCGTCGTATGTCCTCCCAAGGTGTTATGTCGTGCTCACATTGGCATCCGGCGGAAGTTTTAGTGCTGAGTGGATAGTTGTTTACAGCACCACCACCCCCTGCCGTTCGAACGGTGGGAACGGTGTCACACGCGGGTTCGAACGGACGCAAGCTCCAGATCCGGAGGACCCTTTCAAGGGTCACCTATTCGACTAGGGCTTCTCGAGGGTCAGCCAGTGCAACGCCTCATTGCGAGCTTCAAAAACTCTTCCTTGTGCTGCTAAAGCTTTAGTCCGCGCCAATATGACCCATTCATTAAGGTGTTGTTCCACACTACGAGACGGACGCACATCGTCGCTGTCTAGGCTGATGGACTCTTCGCCGTTGTCCTCTGCGAAACAGTTGTAGCCGGCAATCAACAATTCCACGCTTTCTCGAGCAGAAGTCAGCCGCTCTCTTGCATCGCTGAACAGGACTTCGTGTCTGTCAAAATACCCTTCGGAGATGAACTCGACTGCTTGTTCCAGCGCGAATACGTCAGGTGGAGGGTGCGGAGCTTCTTTCGCCAGCGGTCTGAAAAGTCTTGTACGGTCTCGAACCGTACTGGCATTGACTCGCGGTTCGCGTCGATCATGGAAATCCCTAGCAAACCTGCCCAACTCGTCAATGCGCGCCACTTGTCAACTGTCGAGAGTACGCCGCCGTTAACCTCGATTACCAAGTAGTAGAGCAGCGCAGCTTCCTCGTTCTCGGAGACCCAGGTGTGAAACTCGCCGCGTTCCCAGTATTCTAGATAGCCGCCACGTGATTGCGAGGTTCTTAGCCACAATAAGGCTACTTCACGACCTTTCAAAGACTTTTGGACACTGCGTAGACGAGAATGCACACTCATTCGTGAACCCCTCTAGACTTTATCGAGCAAATGATCTCCTCTATCGCTCGAAGCCTAATTTCGTGGTCTGACAACTCGGTTGTTTTGACGAGCACGGACGCAATATACCCAAGGCTCCTACCCAGCCTTTCATCCATCTCTCCGGAACTCATCATTGAAAAGATCTGACCTAGTGCCCTGTGAAGATCAGCGGCTGTCTTCGGCGGCGATAGGACAATGGGCTCGCTCTGCGGAAGCCTCCGACATTCACCACTTCTGCGGCCCAGCTCTGCAGCGCGTTCCGGGTGGGAATGGATCGAACAATAACCATCAGGAGTCGGCCTGGCTTTGCAGAGTTCTCCCAATTTTGTCCGCGCCTTGCACTTGCATACGCCCATTGGCCTCTCCCGGGTCAGGTTTCGCGATGAGCGAGTCCTGCCCCTGCGCAATCACTGTTGCACAGGAACCACCTGCCATTCACCTGCCGTTGGCACTGCTTTGTATGTACTACCATCGCCTAAATCGCCGTCCGTTGCCTTGGATGTTGTTGAATATACGTTTCAGTGTGGATTCGAATCCCACTTCTCACATCAAGACCTCTGACTTCTTAGCCTGTGGTTACAGCGGAGAGGGGCTTTTAGATGTCAAAACGGGGCCATTCAGAATAATCTCGATAAGGGCGCACCCCGCCATTGTCTTGCTAGCGCCCCTGACCGAGCGTACCAAAAGCGTACCAAATACCGGCGAATATACCGGTATCTCCGATTAGTAACCTTATCTAAGCTACTCACGGTTAACGGCCGGTGGGTAGATGGGGACCGTGTGAAGATGGCACTCTACCGCTGAGTTAAGCGCCCAACCCTGAACTATTCAAGCAGTTGCGGAAGAATCCGTCAACCGCACAGGAATTTGAGCGAAACGGTCAAAATCAGGAGTTCTTGTTGGCATATCCGCAGCTGGAAGCACGGCCGAGTTGGTGATTTTTCGGGCGAGATCACTGGTGCTTTTGACAGTCTCGACCGTTAGCCTAAGCAGTATAATTCCCGCGACCTTCATCACCTAAGCGCGCAACTTCATCGCGGATTAGCGCCCCATAAGGGGCGTTAAGAGCACGGTCACTGTTTAAGGAGACGACGATGGGAATCCTCGATTCGCTCAACGATGTCCTCAAAAATTACAGCAGTGGTCAAAATCAGAACACCGCAAACGCAGAACAACACTTCGACCAAGTGGCCCAGGCCGCTCCATCTAATGTGATTGCAGAAGGACTTGCGGCGGCATTTCGTTCTGACCAGACGCCTGCCTTCGGCAACCTAGTCAGCAGCCTGTTCAGTCAATCCAGTGGAGACCAGAAGGCAGGAATCCTGAATCAGTTGCTTGCATCGGCAGGGCCTGGGATTCTTTCCCAGTTGGGCGGTGGCGCACTCTCGGGACTTCTGGGCCAGGGGGAACAAGTTACGCCCGAGCAGGCGCAAACCGTTTCACCAGAGGTTGTGCAACAAATCGCAACTCACGCAGAGAAAGCTGATTCGTCCATCATCGACAAAGCCAGTTCGTTTTACGCGCAGCACTCTGGTCTAGTGAAGACGCTGGGCGGAGCCGCGCTGACAATTGCACTGGCGAAAGTGGCGGAGCGACAGAGAGCTGCTTGAATTGCTGCTGGCTTCGAGCTGCGAGCTTCGAGCAAGAGGTCAGCAAACCTGAGTCTACCCGCAGCTCGAAGGCTCGCAACTCAAAGCTGCTTTATTGTGGAATCGCCGAGCTGCCGGGACGTTGACAATCGGCATGATGGAGCGCAGACTCGCCTTCTGCGCTGCTTCGTATTTCCCGCAAAGGAGTACTCCAGTGACAGATCAAGATCTGAAAAACAAATATCAGCCCGTGGCCGATTTCATGTCACGCAACGGATTTCAAATCCAGCATTTTCATGTGGAAAACAACAAAGCGGTTCTCGGCGCAGCTGCTCCTACTGAATATCTCAAAGATCGAGCTTGGGACGAGATCAAGAAGATCGATCCGAATTTCTCGGACCTGCAGCATAATATTACCGTCGGATCAGGCACGTTGTACGTCGTGAAGTCGGGCGACAACCTCTCCAATATCAGCAAATCATTCTATGGAAACCCAAACGACTATAAAAAGATCGCGCAGGCAAACAACATTTCAAACCCCGACAAGATTCAGGTTGGCCAGCAGCTGAAAATCCCGGCAGCGTGATCGGCGACTGATAATAGGGGCCAGTCCGAAGTGCGTTTCCGGACTGGCCTTTCCATATGCCAGCGACGTCAGATTCCCCTCCAGCACATTACAGCAAACACCTGATTCTAGAGTTGGACCGAGCGCGTTAGCTTGCTCGCATGAAGGGTCTAACTTTGCTTGGCGCGATTCTCCTGATCCTCGGCGTTCTTGCTTTCGCCGTTCCTATCCCACATTCCGAAGATCACAGCGTAAAGATCGGCGACGCGAAGGTCGGTGTGCAAACTCAGCACAGTGACCGCCTCCCGCCTGTCTTAGCGGGCAGTCTGGTTGTGGCAGGGGTGGTAGCCTTGGCTGTGGGTGCCCGAAAGAATTCCTAGCAGCGTTGCAAGCTCCAGAGCCGCCCCCGCCACCCCGGTATACCTCCGGTAAACGGAGGGTTCTCGACACGGCACCAGCGTGATAGCCTGACCCAGGAGTCGAGAGGCCGGCCTGGCTCGGGTGCGGCTTCTACCGTCCAATCCGCGTTTGAACCTGATGGCGTATCCCCTCGATCCCTCGAGACGTCCCGTAACCCCTTCTTCCGAAAGGGCTTCCCTCGATCCCGCTGAATCGTCGGACGAGCAACTTTCTGATCCTGGCCGGGTTAATACGGATGTGAGCAGCTTTGCCATGGACCGGGAACTCCTCGCAATGGGTTCCGTCGGAGCCCAGCCCACGGCGGAGACCCATCCCCCCATGAGTGGATCCGCGGCCGGGCTCACCGATGCTGACGTCATGTTGCGAGTGAAGGCGGGGGATGAGTCTGCCTTCGAATACCTCGTGCAGAAGTATCGCCGGGCCATGGTGGGCTTCATGTTCCGCCTGTCGCATAATGCTGCGGCAGCGGAAGACCTGGCGCAGGAAGTGTTCCTGCGAGTGTATCGATCGCGCGCGGGATACGAAGCGAGCGCGAAGTTTACGACCTGGCTTTATCGGATTGCGACCAATCTGGCTGTGAATCATGCTCGCGACACACGGCATGAGCGGCCGGAAAACATGGTCAGTTTGGATGAACCGGACGAGGAAACTGGGACCACGATGGATGTGGCCGACAGTTCCCTGACGGTGGAACAGAATATTCTGCGGCGCGAACGTATGGCGGCGATTCGCGCCAAGGTGCAGGGCTTGCCAGAACGACAGAGGCTGGCTGTCATCATGCATAAGTATCAGCAGATGGACTACAAGCAGATTGCGGAAGTCCTGAAGCTGAGTGAATCGGCGACGAAGTCCTTATTGTTTCGCGCATACGAAACGTTGCGGGAACAACTGAAAGAATTTCTGTAGAGGAAGTGGAATCATGAAGTGCGAAGAAATCCAGGAAATGATGCTGGACATCGCCTCGGGGGCTGAGGCTACGCCAGTGATGAATGAACACCTCCAGGGCTGCCCGGCTTGTGCGGGAAAGATGGCGGGGATGAGAGAGACCATGGCGCTGCTGGACGAATGGCAGGCGCCGGAGCCTTCTCCGTATTTTGATACGCGCCTGACGGCGCGAATGCGCGAAGAACGAGCCGAGCCGGCGCGAGCGGGATGGCTGTCGTGGTTCCGGGCTCCGGCGTTGGCGGGAGCATTGGCGCTGATTTTGATGGTGGCTGGCGGGATCAATCTCTATAACGGAAGAACAAAGGTCCGCGATCATGCGAACATCGAGACCCCAGGGCCGATGACGATCACACCCGGGACGGCAGTCGGCGACCTTCAGACTCTTGACAAGAACGAGGATCTCTACGCGAACTTTGATTTGTTGGATGATTTACAGGTACAGCCAGACGTGGACGCGGATCAGGAGACTCCGTAACCTGCGACGGCTGGCATGGGCGACTCTTGGGGAAAGTTGTGAAGTGGAAAACCATCACGGGGAGTGTGGCATTCACTGGTGTGCTGTTGTCGATGGCGGTGCCTGGTCTTGCGCAACGCCGTAATCACGACCAGTCGTCTCCTCCATCGCACAGAGAAACTCATCGGTCCGAAACTCCGCGCGCACAGCGTTGGGATGCTGCTCCTCGCGCACCGCGACAGGAGCACTCGATCCGTGAGGCCCCTTCGCGTTCCTATAGGGAATATCGTCAGCCTTCGCAATCGCGTCCGCAGAACTACCGCTCGTGGGATCAGCAGCAGCCGTCGCGAGTTTATTCGCGGCCCGAGCAGCGCCGGGAGCTGGCACGTCCGCCGATGTCGACGCAGCCTCGCTACCCGAGTTCCTCCTACCCGCAACAGGCGCGACGTCCTGTGGCTCAGCCACCCTCGCAACGCCAAGCGTCAAGTTACATGCAGCAACCCCGGCGAGAGGTTCCGCGTCCGCCGAACCAGGCACAGCCGCGATCTCCGGGACCGGGTTCCTCGAACACACGGGAACAACGGCGCGAAGTACCTCATCCTCCGACTCAGGCTCAGCCACGGCCATCGCCACCCAACTCCGCCCAGCAACCGCGGGAGGTACCCAGACCTCCGCAGTCCGCCAGTCCGCAGGCGCGAGAGGTGCCGCGTCCTCCGCAGAGCCATGGAGGCGACTGGTTGCGATCGCACAGGGAACTGTCTCCGGCGGACCAGCAGAAGGCATTGGCGAACGATCCGACGTTCCGCAAGCTGCCTGCGCAGCAGCAGCAGCGGCTCGAAAACCGACTACAACGCTTCAACAGCCTACCTCCCGAAGAGCAGCAACGACGCCTTAACCGGATTGAAACCTGGGAGCACCTGACACCGCAGCAGAAACAACAAGCGCGCCAGCTTGCCGGCCAATGGAAGGATCTCGCGCCTGAGCGGAAGCAGAGGATGAAGACGGCAATCGGGGACCTACGGGCCATGCCGCCGGATCAACGGGAGCAGATCCTGGATTCTCCCCGATTTAGGAGCATGTTTTCTGAGCAGGAACGGAACATGCTTCGCGAAACGACGAAGTTGCCACTAGCGCCAGCACAGCGGGCACAACAATAGCAGCTCTCGGTTCTCAGATCTCAGTTCTCGGTTCCCGAGGCTGAGAACTCTCTTCCTGTCACGTGTATTGGCCCTTGAATTCGCTCCCAGGTAGGCCGGGGGCATGCCAAGAACACAAAAGGGAAACCTTCAAGGTTTGTCTTTCCTTTGTGCCCTTTTGTGTCCTTGGTGGTTGCTAGCTTTTCACTTCTTGCTGGGGTCGTCCGCCGGGTTCACGTAGTTGAACTGCAGCGGCGACATGCCGTGGACCTGGACGGTCGTCGCCCCCGACGCCATGGCGTAGTGATGCATATCAGGGTCAAGGTAGGCGAAACTTCCCGCCGGGAAGGTATTCATTTTGCCTGTTTCGAACGTGTCTCCCATGCCAACCTTAAATTTTCCCGAGATCACCGTGACGTTTTCACGTTTGGGATGCCAGTGTGGGGCGATTTTGTAGCCGTCCGGCATCTTGATGCGGATCGTGAAGTCGCCGGAACTGGCGCTGGGGTCGCCTTCGAGCACCGCCACCTGAGCGCCCGGGGGAACGAAGGGTGGCGGGGGACCGTACTTCATCTGATCGGGAGTAAACGCATTTTGTGGCGTACCAGACTGAGCCAACAGGACAGCAGCGCTAAGACACAGGGCCAAGAAAATGGCTCGTTTCATCGGCATTCTCCTCAGTAGAAACGGTTCGCGAAGCGGCGGCATATTTATACCGCGAACTGTCGAGAACTGCCAGAAATCGCAGAGGACGCAAGGTTCAGACAGGCTGGCAGTGTCCTCAACGATTCCCGGATTACCTCAGTACCTCACCTTACGGCAAAATAATTCTGATTTTTCTTCTGCGTCGCATCTAAATTGCCGTATTCTCTGTGCTGCGAACTAACTTCGCCGAAATGCCTGAGGAATCGCTGTACACCCGGGAGCCGCGCTATCAAGGGAGACGCGGTGGTGAGAGTGAGTCGCTTGAGGAGGAAGCCATAGAAATTGGCAACAGCTAGCGCGCCTACCCAGCCAACCCCGCAACTCTCGATCGTTCCCCAGAGCAGAAAATTCGGCAGGCTCACCTTGTGGCCCCTGGTCGCTGCCACCTTCTTTATGGTGTCGGGCGGGACCTATGGCACCGAAGATATCGTGCACGGGGCCGGCTACGGTCGAGCCATTCTGTTTCTCCTGTTGACTCCCATCCTGTGGAGTCTGCCCACGGCGTTCATGATCGGAGAACTTTCAAGCACCTTGCCGCACGAAGGCGGCTACTACGCCTGGGTGCGCCGCGCTATGGGGAATTTCTGGGGTTTTCAGGAGGCCTGGCTTTCGCTGGCTGCGTCGGTTTTCGACATGGCGATCTACCCGACCCTGTTCGTGGCCTACATGACCCGCATGTTCCCGTGGTTCCAGGAAGGGCATCGCGGCGTGGTGGTCGGGCTCGCCGTGGTGATTACGTGCGTGATCCTCAATATTGCTGGGGTAAAAGTGGTATCGACGACTTCCCTGTGGCTGTTTTTCGCGTTGTCGACTCCATTCATCGTGATCGTTGCGATGGCGCCATTCAAAATCGGCGCTCTGGTCGGGGCGGTAACGAAGCCGACCACCTCGACTGTTGACCTGATCGGCGGCCTGCTCATTGCCATGTGGAATTACATGGGATGGGACAACGCTTCGACTATCGCAACCGAAGTCGAGCGCCCGCAGCGGACTTATCCGCGGGCCATGATGGCTGCCGTGGGCCTTGTCTCGCTGAGCTACGTGATTCCGATCTGCGCCATGTGGATGACCGGCCTGGCCCCCACCGCCTGGGAAACGGGCTCTTGGGCCGAGATTGCCACATTGGTCGGCGGTCCGGTACTCCGTATCGGCCTTGTGCTGGGTGGAATGATCAGCGCCTTCGGCATGTTTAACGCCCTGGTGATGAGCTACTCGCGGCTGCCGCTGGCCATGGCCCAGGACGGTATGCTACCGCAGATTTTCGGCAAAGTGCATCCCAAGACACGGGCACCATGGGTGGCGATTGTCGTATTGGCGATTGGTTGGGCTTGCTGCCTCGGGCTCGGCTTCGAGCGCCTGGTGACGATCGACATTCTGATCTACGGGGCCAGCGTGATGCTGGAGTTCGTCGCTCTGGTTTGCCTGCGCATCCGCGAGCCGGAACTGAAACGGCCGTTCCGGGTTCCCGGTGGGATGTTCGGAGCGATCGCGATTGGCATCGCGCCCATGTTGCTGTTGGGCTTCTCCGTGGTGCGCAGCCAGCACGAGACCATCTTCGGAATGAGTTCCTTTGCCTTCGGGTTGCTCCTGATGGGCGCCGGCGTAATTGCGTACTTCCTGAACCTGGCAGTCAAGCCGGAGGGATGGATTCCGGCAGGAGAGAAATCGCAGATTGTCGCGTGAGAACGGTTTGAGGGTTTAGGCGGGACGGCCAAGGCTGTCCCGCTTTTTTTGTTTGTTGTACAGTGATGGCGGGCTATGACGAAACGCAAATCAAAAGGGGCATACATGATCTCGGCGGTTGCCGAGATGTATGGCATCCATCCCCAGACCCTACGTCTCTACGAGCGTGAAGGACTACTAAAGCCGTCGCGCACCGAAGGCAATACTCGCCTTTATACCGACGAAGACCTGCAACGCCTCGAATTCATCCTGACGCTGGCCCGCGACCTGGCGGTCAATATCAGTGGCATTGCCATCATTCTGCAAATGCGCGAGCGCATGGAAGAGATGCAGCGCCAGATTCAGGACTTCGTGAAGTACATGCAAGAGGAAGTTCTGAGCCGGGCCGCGGCGGCCACGGATCCGTCCAAGGGGGCGATTGTCCCCTTGCGAAGGCCGATAGTCGAGCCGCC
>Ga0075424_100004696_pt1 | contig 12949 bp, 8 predicted proteins | sample SoiMethybrSBSTD3_FD_75301 | JGI IMG/M metagenome (GOLD analysis project Ga0075424, IMG submission 75301) | Bulk soil microbial communities from a Populus tree surrounding site in Tennessee, USA - Soil MetaG P. TD hybrid SBSTD3 | ecosystem: Environmental > Terrestrial > Soil > Tree plantation... | reverse complement strand
GCCAGCGCGCCGGCGACGGCGGCCGGCGTCGAGATCCTGCGTCGCGGCGGCAACGCGGTCGACGCGGCGGTCGCGGTAGGCTTCGCGCTCGCGGTCACCTACCCGGCGGCGGGCAACATCGGCGGCGGCGGATTCATGCTGGTGCGCATGGCGGACGGCCGCACCGTGGCGATCGACTACCGCGAGACGGCACCCGCCGCCGCGACGCGCGACATGTACCTGGACGCCCAGGGCGAGCCGACGCCGCGCGCGAGCTCGCGCGGCCCGCGCGCGGCGGGCGTGCCGGGCACGGTGGCCGGCCTGGCACTCGCGCTCGAGCGCTACGGCACGATGGACCTCGCCACCGTGATGCACCCGGCGATCGACCTCGCGCGTCGCGGCGTCCCGGTCGGCTACCCGATGTACCGCTCGATCGTCGAGGAGGACCGGGGCGAGGCGCTGGCGGACTTCCGCACGTTTCCGACGACCGCGCGCGTCTTCCTGCGAAATGGCGAGGCGTACGCGGTCGGCGACACGCTGCGCCAGCCGGACCTGGCATGGACGCTCGAGCAGATCGCGCGCGGCGGCGCGGATGCCTTCTACCGCGGCGCGGTGACCGAGCGGATCGAGCGCGCGATCCGGCGCGACGGCGGCATCATCACCAAGGCCGACCTCGCAGCCTACCGTCCCGTGATCCGCGAGCCGCTGACCGGCACCTATCGCGGCTACACCATCCACACCATGCCGCTCCCGAGCTCGGGCGGGATCATCCTGATCGGATTGCTCCACGCGCTCGAGGGCGAGGATGTCGCGGCCCTCGGCCACAACTCTGCCGCCTTCGTCCACCGCTTCGCCGAGCTGTGCAATCGCTACTACGCCGACCGCGCGTTCTATCTCGGCGATCCGGCCTTCGCGCCCGCGCCCGCCCTGGGCCTCGCATCGCGCGCCTACGCGTTGCGGGTGCGCGCCGGGATCGACACCGCACGCCACACGCCCGGCCGCCAGATCGCGCACGGTGACAGCGCGTGGCTGTGGCGCGCGAGCCGCACCCCCGAGGAATCGCGCGAGACCACGCACTTCAGCATCGTGGACGCTTCCGGGAACGCGGTCGCCAACACCTACACGCTGAACGAGAGCTTCGGCTCGCGCTACGTCGTCGAGGGCGCCGGCTTCCTGCTCAACGACGAGATGGACGACTTCAGCATCAAGCCGGGCGCGCCCAACGCCTACGGGCTCCTGGGCGGGAGCGCGAACGCGATCGCGCCCGGCAAGCGCATGCTGAGCTCGATGACCCCCACCATCGTCACGCGCGACGGCAAGCTCTTCCTGGTCCTCGGCTCACCGGGCGGCGGCCGGATCATCACGTCGATCTGCCAGGTGCTGATCAACGTGATCGACCACGGGATGAACCTTCAGGACGCGGTCGCGGCGGCGCGGGTCCACAGCCAGTGGCTGCCGGACAAGGTGGACGTCGAGCCGGTCGGCTTCCCGCGCGATGTGGTCGCTGCGCTCGAGGCGCGCGGGCACACGGTGGATGCGACATACGGCTACTGGGGTCAGGTGCACGCCATCCTGTTCGATCCGAAGCGCGGCCTGCTGCTGGGCGCCGCCGATCCGCGCGCCGGCGACGGTCGTGCGGCGGGCTACTGAAGCCCACGGGCGCGCGTGGGCAGGCACGCGCGCCCGGGCGTCTTCGATTCGCTGCCTCGGCGCCTCGGTCAGCGCCCGCTCGCGGAGCCGCTCCCGTCGTGATTCGTCTCCTTCACCTCTCCCGCCACCTTGCGCGAGTTGGGGCCGCGCGGGCGTGACTCGTACTTGTGGAAGAGCCGCGTCTGCCGCGTCTCCATCGAGACCGCCTTGCCCCCGATGTAGACCTGCTCGACCGTGGTCGTGATCTCGAGCGGGTCGCCGGTGGTCACGATCACGTCCGCGATCTTGCCGGCCTCGAGCGAGCCGAGCCGGTCGCCCACGCCCAGCACCTGGGCGGCGTAGAGCGTCACCGCCTTGAGCGCCTCCTCCTTCGGCAGCCCGTAGGCCGCCGCCATCGAGGCGTGGTACGGCAGGTTGCGCGCGTTGGGCGCGGTGAAGGGCCCGCCGCCGTCCGAGATGCAGAAGCGCACGCCGGCGGCCGCAAGCTTCGCGGGCAGCGCCATGGCCTCGTCGTAGGGCTCGTCGCGGCGCGCGGGCAGCTCGAGCGTGGGGCCGCAGATCACCGCGATGTTGCGGGCCTTGAGCTCTTCCGCCACGCGCCAGGAATCGTCGCCCCCCACCAGCACGACCTTGGGGAACTTCTGCTCGTCCACCAGGCGCAGCGCGGCGCGGATCTGGTTGAGCGCAGAGGCATGGATCAGCACCGGGATCTCGCCGCGCAGCGCCTTGCCGAGCGCGTCCCACTTCACGTCACGGTCGTGGCGCGGCGCTCCGCCCTTCTGCTCGGCGTCGCGCGCCTTCCAGTAGGCGCGGGCGTCGTCGAAGGCGCGGGCCAGGGTGTCGAGCGCCGCGTCCCGCTCGCGCCGCTGCTCCTCGTCGCTGCGCGTCTCGAACCAGGCGTGCACTGGCGTCATCGCAGGCCAGAACACGTGGAGGCCGACCGGCGCGCGCACCGTCATGTCCTCCGCGGTCCAGCCGTCGAGGTGGACCAGCGCGGAGGTGCCGGCGATCACGCCGCCGCGCGGCACGACCAGCGTGCTGGTGATGCCGTTCACGCGCGTGACAGGCAGGAGGTCGCTCTCGGGGTTGATCTGCACCTCGGCGCGCACGTCGGGATTGACCCTGCCGGTCTCCTGCCAGTCGTTGGTGCCGAGCACGCTGCCGACCTCGGTCAAGCCCAGCGTCGAGAGCGGCGAGATCATGCCGGGATAGACGTGGCGCCCCTTGCACGAGACCACGGTGGCGCCGGCCGGCGCCACCAGCTTGTCCCCGACCGCCTCGATCCGGCCGTTCCGCATCACCACCATGCCGTTCTCGATCACGGGCCCGCTCACCGGGTGCACGGTGCCGCCGGCGAGCACGATCGACTCGACGGCGGCGGCGGACTTCGCGGGCAGGCCCGCGGACAGCCATGCGAGGCTCGCGATGGCGGCGGAGAGATTCACGCCGCGCCCGAAACTGCGATGCGCGCGGTTCATCGGTCCTCCCCCCGCAGCGCGCGGCGTTCGGACTCGGAGCGGAACTGCTGCTCGTGGCCCTCGGTCCCGCAGTCGTTCCCGCTCATGTCGGTGTCCTCGATGTAGCGCGGCGGCCAGTTGCCGCGCCCGCCGCCGCCGCCCGCCCCGCCCTTCTTGGCGGCGCGCGCCGCTGCCACCAGCCCGTCGCGCTCCTTCGCCAGCGCTGCGCGCCCGGCGAGATCGGCCGCGCGGTCGAAGTACTTGCGGCCCTCGATCCAGGTCTGCTCGCACGCCGAGTAGGGTGAGAGCGGCGAGCCGCTCCAGATCGCGAAGTCCGCGTCCTTGCCGGTCTCGAGCGAGCCCACGCGTGCGTCGATCTTCAGGCACTTGGCCGGGTTGATGGTCACGAACTTGATCGCCTCCTCGGGCGGCACGCCGCCGTACTTCACCGCCTTGGCCGCCTCGGTGTTGAGGCGCCGCGCCAGCTCGTTGTCGTCGGAGTTGAAGCCCACGTTCACGCCGCGGTCCCACATCAGGTACTGGTTGTACGGGATCGCGTCGATCACCTCGAACTTGTAGGCCCACCAGTCGGTGAAGCCCATCGCCGATGCGCCGTGCGCCGCCATCTCGTCCGCGACCTTGTAGCCCTCGAGGATGTGCGTGAAGGTGTTCACGCGGATCCCGAACTGCTCGGTCAACCGCATCAGCATCAGGACCTCGTCCTGGCGGTACGAGTGGCAGTGGATCAGCCGCTTGCCGTCGACGATCTCCTCCAGCGCGTCGAGCTGCAGGTCCTCGCGCGGCGGGTAGGGACGCTTCTTCGCCTTGAACTCGGCCTGCTGCGCCTTGTAATCGAGCGCGCGCGTGAAAGCGTCGCGGATCGTCTCCTCCACGCCGGCGCGGCTCTGCGGGTAGCGATTCGTGCGCCCCTCGCCCCAGTTCGACTGCTTGGGGTTCTCGCCGAGCGCGAACTTCACCGTGGGCGGTGCGGCCGCGAACAGCAGGTGGTCGGGCGGCTCGCCCCACTTGTTCTTGATCACGGCGCACTGCCCGCCGATCGCGTTACACGAGCCGTGGAGCAGGTGCATGATCGTGGTGCCGCCGGCGAGCTGGCGGTAGATGTTGATGCTCTCCGAGTTGATCACGTCCTGGATCCGCACCTCGCACGTGACGCTGTTGGTGCACTCGTTCACGTTGCCGAGGATCGCGGAGTGGCTGTGCTCGTCGATGATGCCGGGGGAAACGTGCTTTCCGGTGGCGTCGATCACGGTCGCGTTGGCGGGCGCCTTCAAACCCTTGCCGACCGCCGCGATCTTGCCGCCCTGGATCAGCAGGTCCGCGCCCTGCAGCGTGCCCTGCGGACCCGCGGTCCAGATCGTCGCGTTCTTCACCAGCACCGCCGCGGGCTGCGCCGGCAGCGGCATGCGCCACGCCTCGCTGTTCCCCATCACCACCGGGGTCGCGACCGGCTCCTCCTTCGCATCCTTGTCCTTCTTCGCCCCGCCCTTGTCGGCTTCGGGCTGGCGCCAGCCCAGGACGTCGTGCGCGCCCACGCCGGGAACCGCGAGCGTGCCCTCGCACTGGTCGCCCTTGGCGGTCAGCTCGAAGACCTCGGCCGGATCGTTCCCGCTCCGCACCGTGAAGCGCGCGCGGTCGCCGCTCAGGTCCACGCCGGTGGCCTTGAGCGTGTCGGTCCCGACCACGAGCTTCACGCTGGTGTCCTTGTCCGCGCTCACCACCAGCGCATGCCGCGCGCGGCCCCACGCGATGCTCCACGTGCCCTTCATGCCGCGCTCGTCGCGCTCCACCGCCTCGTAGCGGTTCCCGTCCACCCACACCTCGCGCACCTTGCCGGCCTCGGAGAACAGGTCGCCGTGGGTCACGGTGAGGTTGGCGATCTTGCCGGCTTCGATCGTGCCGAGCCTGCCTTCCAGACCCAGCAACTTCGCGGGCGTCGTGGTGACCGCTGCGAGCGCATCGGATTCCTTCCAGCCGCGCGCGATCGCCTTCGCCACGCTGGCGCGGAACTTCTTCACGTCCTTCAAGCCGTTCGATGTGAGCGCGAACGTCACCCCGGCTTTGGTCAGCTCGGCGGGGTTGGCGGGTGCAGCCTGCCAGTTGCGCAGCTCTTCGACCGAGACGTCGAGCGCGTCGTAGGGATCCGACACGTCGGGCGGATCGGGGAAGTTGACCGGCACCACGAGCGGCACGCCGTCGGCCGCGAGGTCCTTGGCGCGCTTGTACTCGTCGCCGCTGCCGACGATCTGGGCGCGCACCTGTGCCTCCTTGGCGATCCGCGCCGCGCGCAGCACCTCGAGCATCTCGTCGGCGACGAACAGCGCGGGCTGCGTCCCCTCGACCACCGGCTGCATCGCTTCCCACGACTCGTTGATCTCGGGACGCGGCTTGCCCTGCGGCGACTTGGCGTATGACTTCTTCACGTCCGCGTACCAGCGCGCGTCCAGGAACGCCTGGCGGATCACGGCGATCGCGCCCATCAGCGAGCCGGGATAGCCCTGGCGCTCGGGCTGGAGCGCCACCACCTGCGCAGCATCGGGCGTGAGCACGTTGAGGTTGGGCGCGCCGTCGCCGAGCCCGACCACCACGCTCTGCCCGCGCACGATGCCGCGGCGCGGCGCCGCCTGGACCACGGTGAAGCCGGCGGCGCGCAGGCCGTCGATCTGATCCTTGGGCAGCGGCAGCGCTTCGACCATGCGGGTCTCGGGCCGCACTGCGGACAGCTCGTGCGCCGCGCCGCGCGCCGGATCGGGTGCTACAGGCGCGCGCCGTCCCGGTGCGCCGGGGCCGCCCGAGCCCTGCGCCGGAGGCTCGCTCGGCATCACGAACGCGTCGATCAGCCCGGGATACACGGTGAGGCTGTCGCCCGGCCACAGGCGGGCGTCGGCCGGGATCGTGACGCTCGCGCCGGCGGCAACGATCACGCCATCGCGCATCACGATCGTGCCGCGCTCGATCACCTTGCCGGGCGCCACCACGATGCGCGCGCCCACGATCGCGTGAACGCGAGGCGTGGCGGCTCGGGCCGCCGGTGCGAGGAGGAAGAAAGGCGCGAGCGCCGCGAGCACCGGAAGTGCTAGGGCGCGGGCGCCGCGAAGACGGAAGGGTCCGTACGGGCGCAGGCTCGACATGGGGGGCTCCTGGAGCGGGTGAAACCAATTCCGGACGATGCGGTGGTGTCGAGCCCAAAGGGTATTCGCGTGCGTCGGGGGCGCGCAAGGAGCGTGCGGAACGCCCGCCGCGGCTCAATGACGAGCGCGCCGTTTCGCGCCACCAGCGGGGCCGCGGCGCCGCATGAACCGCGGCCCGAACGGCTCCCGCTCCGCTGCGCGGGGCGCCGGCGCTGCGTTCGGCGCCTCACCTCGCCACGATCAAGGCGCGATGCAACGGCCGGGGGTGGAGCGCCATCTTGCACGGCGCCGGAACACGCTGCGGCCCTTGTGACTAGGCCGGTGGCGGGCGATGCCCCCCACGGCACGCGGAGTGCACATCTCGAGGCCGGCGGTTCGGGCTGGGGCCGGGCCGGCCGGCGGAACATCGCCGGTCGCGACACGACGCTCGGGCTCAGCAACGGGAGAGGAGACTAACGATGAGACTTCGTTCGACTCTGTGGTTGCTGGTGGCCGTGGCGGTCGCGGGACCGGTCCACGCCGAGTCCAACCTGCGCGTTCAGCTCAACATCGGCAACGCGCCGCCGCCGCCGGTCGTGGTGTACCGCGAGGCGCCGCCGGTGGTGGTGGTGCCGCGCAGCGGCGTGTACGTGGTGCGTGACGATCGCTGCGGTTACGACTTCTTCCGCTACGGGGTCTACTGGTTCATCTGGAACGACGGTTACTGGTACCGGGCGCGCTCGTACCGCGGGCCGTTCCACGTCATCGAGGCGCGCTACGTACCGACCGCGATCTGGAACGTGCCGAGCCGTCACTGGCGGCACCATCCGCATGGCGGACCTCCGGGGCTCGCGAACAAGGAGCGCCACCACGATCACGACTACGTCGCGCGTGAGAAGCACGGACACGATCACGACGACGATTGATCTGCGCCCTATCGGCGCGGCGGGGGGATTGAAGCCCCCGACCTAACGCGAGCGCTCGGCCAGCAGTCCGGGCGCTCGCATCATTTTTCTCCGCGTGCCGCAGCCGGGCTAGAGCGGTGCGCGGCGCAGCTTCCACACCAAGAGCGGCGGCGTCACCAGCGTGGTCAGCGCCACCATGATCACGACCGCCGAGAACACCTGGCCGTCGATCACGCGCTCCCCGCCGATCGTGAGCGTCGAGCCGATGCCGGCGAAGATCAGCCCCACCTCGCCGCGCGGGATCATGCCGAGCCCGACGGCGAGCCGGTCGGCGCCGCGCTCGAGCACGCCGAGCGAGCACGCCTGCTTGCCGATCACCGCCGCGAGCGTGAGCACCGCCGCGAACCCCGCCACACCGGGCGCGCCGAAGGCGGCAAGATCCACGCGCATCCCCATCAGCACGAAGAACACGGGGACCAGGAACGACGAGATGGGCTCGAGCAGCTCGGGGAGGTCGCGGCGTTTCGCGTCGCGCGCGAGCAGGTCGCGGTAGTGCACCTTCTCGATGATGAGCCCGGCGGCGAACGCGCCCACGATCGGGGCGAGGCCGACCCGGCCGGCGATCCATGCGAGGGCGAAGCAGAACGCGAGCGCCACGGAGAGCAGCACGCCTTCGCCCCCGAGCCGCGCGGCGAGGGCGAACGCGCGGTGCGAGACCCAGCGCCCGATCCCGATGGCGGCGCCCAGGAAGAGCGCGGCCTTGGCGACGATCCACAGCACGGTGCGCGGGTCGAACGCCCGGCCGCGGTCGGCGGACGCGATCACGCCGGCCACCACGGCGAGCACCATGAGCCCGAGCACGTCGTCGATCACCGCCGCGCCCAGGATGATGCGGCCCTCGGTGCTGTCGGTGCGCCCGAGATCGGAGAGCACGCGCGCGGTGATCCCCACGCTGGTCGCGCACAGGGTGGCGCCCACGAACCAGTGGGTGAGGGGGTCGTGCGTCGGGAAGAAGGCGCGCGAGCAGAAGAAGCCGAGCACCATGGGCGCGATCACGCCCAGCACGGCGACCAGGAACGCAGAGGCGCCGACGGCCATCATCTTGGCGATCTCGGTCTCGACGCCGACCCGGAACAGCAGGAAGAGCACGCCGATCTGAGCGAGCAGGTCGAGCCCGGGCTGCTCGCGCAGCGGGTCGAGGCCGTGGTAGCCGGCGAGGCCGAGGTTGCCGATGACGACGCCGGCGAGCAGCTCGCCCAGCACGGGCGACTGGCCGAAGCGCTCGAACAGCGCGCCGCCGAGGCGCGCGCCGATCAGGATGAGCGCGAGCGCCTCGAGCACCGAGAGCAGCTCCGGGGAGTGCATGGGCGAGCTTGATAGCGCATCGGGGGGTGCGGCGTCGAGTCCTGCTCCGGGGGGCGCTCCGCGACCGGGAGTCGCGTCTCGCGGCGTCGAGCCCTGCTCCGGGGGGCGCTCCGCGGCCGGGAGTCGCGTCTCGCGGCGCCCGCTCGCTTCGCCTAGGGCTCCGCTCGCTCCTCGCGAGCGCGCCCCGGGAACCGCCCGGAGCGCGCCGCGAGAGCGCCGTGAGACGCGACTCCCGGTCGCGGAGCGCTTCTCGGGATGGGGCGATGCTTACCACTGCGCTGCTCCCATTCGGCGGCGAGCCATTCGAGGAAACGGGTGACCTCGGTAGGTGATTGCAGCGCGTACTCGGCGCGCGAGCGGGTGCGACCTACGGCGACGGCGATGCCGCGGCGGCGGCGGACTAAGGCGTGGGCGGGCTCGTCGTTTTCGTCGTCGCCGAAGAAGAAGATGGCGACGCGGCGCCCGCGCGGGATGGCGCGGGCGAGGGCGACCGCCTTGTTCACGCCGGCTTTGGGCATGATCTCGAGGACGCGCTTGCCGGGTACGAGCACGACACGCCTTCTGAAGGGCGCGAGCCGGCGACGCACGCCGGCGCGCAATGCGGCGTGATGTTGCGGCGTCACGGCGCGGTAGTGGAGGGCGAGCGCCAGATCCTTGTCCTCGAGCCATGCGCCATCGAAGCGAGCGCACCACTGGGTGAGCGTATCGGCGAGCGCGGGGGGGAGGCGCAGGGATGGGGGCACGTGGACCCGGCGCCTCCCGCGGGCGTCCAAGGTCTCGAGCCCGGCTAAGCCGCTCAGGAACACGCCGGGGAGCGCGACGTGGCGCGCGACGCTGTCGAGCGTGCGCCCGGAGAGCACGGCGACCGATGCGCCGGGCAGGCGCGCGATGCGCCGCAGCGCGGCGCGCGCACGACGCGGGAGCGCTGCGCCCCCGGGGCGCCGCACGATGGTCGCGAGGGTGCCGTCGAAATCGGTCGCCACGAGCAGCGCGCGGGCCCGCGCGAGCCACTTGGCGATCGGCGCGAGCGCACCCCACAGCGGCTTGAGCCGGGCCATGGTCTCCTCCGTGCGACGCCGGACCGGGCATCGGGTCATCACCTGATTCTCACGCGGGCCCGGCCCGCGCAAGCAAGCGACCGCATCGAACCAAGGGAGGCCACTGCATCATTCCCGTAACCGGCCGGTCATTCATTTGGATTCGTGCTACGGCCTCGCACGGGAACGACGCGGGGGCCTCCCCTGGTGTCGCGGATCCGGGACCGGGTGCGATAGACTCGCGTGGGCCCGTTCGGAGGCCCTGACAGAATAGTCTGAGCGGATTCGCGGCGCGCTCAGCCGCGCGGCCATTTTCCGCGCTCCGGCCCCGGCGGCGCGGCCCCGACCGCGCACCTGATCGTGGATCAGCTCGACCAGGACGGCATGGCCGACGCCTATCACGCCGCGCTGTCCGCGGGTTGCGCGAGGCGGTGCTGCGGGGGAGCATCTTCGACCGGGCGATCGAGGTGCTCGACACGGCGCTCGACCTCGATCTCCGTACCCCGGCGTCCGCGGGCGCCGAGGCACTGGAGCCGTAATCCATCGCGTCCGGGCCGAACGCCCGACGGCCGCGCGGCAGAGGAGGAAGCCATGCGAACGCTCGTGATCCTGCAATTCCAGCCGTGGGACGACCTGGTCGCGCGCGTCGGCGAGCTGCTGTCCGGCGCGGGCGCGGGCGCGCTCAGCTTCCTGCTCGCGGTCGCGGTGGCCCTGGTGGGCTGGTTGGCGGCCGCGGTGGTGCGGCGCGCCTCACTCGCGCTGCTGCGCGCCGCGCGCTTCAACGAAGGCGTGCGCGGGCTCATCGGCGAGGGCGGCGCGCTGCCGATGCACGAGCCGGCCGGCGTGGCCTCCTGGATGCTCTACTGGATGGTGCTCGTCACCGCCGTGCTGTTCGCGATCGACAGCATGGGCTTCGAGCTGGTCGCGGCGGTGAGCCTGAGGCTGCGCGATGCGGTGCCGCGCGTGGTGGCGGCATCGGTGCTGATGACAGCCGGCATGGTGGCGGCGATCCTCTTGGGCGCGGTCACGCGGCGCTCGTTCGAGAGCGCGGGGATTCGGGGTGGGGCGGTGCGCGGGCAGGTGGTGGCGGCGCTGGTCCTGGGTTTCGCGGCGCTGGTGGCGCTCGAGCAGCTCGGCTTCGCCACCCAGTTCGTGATGGGAATCGGCATCACGGTGGTGGCGGCCGCCGGCCTGGCGCTCGGGCTGGCGTTCGGTCTGGGTTGCCGCGAGCTGGCGCGTGACTTCGTGGTGGAGTACCTGCGCTCGCTCGAGGCGGAGGAGCCGAAGCGCCCGACATGACCGAGCGCCGCGACACGCCGTTCGAGATCCAGAGTGTCGTTCACCTGGTGTGCCCGACCGGCGACAGCGCGCGCAATCTCGAAGAGCTGCGCGACGCGATCGTGCGCGCGTCGGATCGTTCGCTGTTCTGGCACATCGCGGGCGGACAGCGGCGCGAGCCGTGGTGCGCGGAGCTGGCGCCGGACGACTTCAGCGCGTGGGTGGGCGCGGTGGTGCAGGACCGCGTGACCGCGGAGCGCCTGTCCTACGCCGTGCAGAGCCGGCGCGGCGCGCCCGAGCCGCTGCGCGCGGCGTTGCTCGAGACGCTGGAGAGCGTGGGCGAGCGACAGCGTCGCGCGCGGGCCGCGCCCGAGGGCGGCGAGTTCCCGATGCTGACGTTCGAATCGGTGGCGGTGCCGACCGGCCTCGAGGCGCACGACCCGGAATCGCTCGAGGCGGCCCTCGCAGCGGCCGACGCCGGCGCGTGGTTCCACCACGTGGTCGAGGAGCCGTGGCTCGGCGCAGAGGGGCCGCGGCTCGGGGACTGGCTGCACGCACACGGCGCCACCCGGCTCGCGGAATGGTTCGGCGAACTCGCTGCGAGCGGGCTCCCGCTCGAGACCATGCGACGGAGGCTGCTGGAGCGCCGCCGGCGAGCGGCGATGCGGCGCCGGATCTCGGAGGCGGTCTCGAGCGCAGACGCCGAGCGGCAGCAGGCGACGCGGGCCGCGGTCGAGGCGCTGGTGAGACGCCTGAGGCGGGATCGAGGCGCCACGTGACCCAGGTCGCATTCCCGGCCGGGCCGTCGCTGGTCGAGGGCTATCGGGCGGTCGCGGGCGACGCCGCGATGCAGAACCTGGAGGCGCTGGCGCGCAAGCTCCGCGGCCATCGGATCGCGATGGTGAACTCCACCTCCACGGGCGGCGGCGTCGCCGAGATCCTCCACCGCCTGGTGCCGCTCCTGAACGAGCTGGGCGTCCCCACGACCTGGGAGGTGATGAGCGGGGACGCGCGCTTCTACGCCATCACGAAGAAGATCCACAACGCGCTCCATGGCTTGCCGGGCGCGCTCGAGCCCGAGGAGCGCGAGCACTTCCACGAGGTCAGCCTGCGGGCGGCGCGCGAGCTCCAGCTCGACGCCGACCTGGTGCTGGTCCACGACCCGCAACCGGTGGCGCTGGCGGGCTTGAGGCGCCGCCCCGGCCAGCGCTGGGTGTGGCGCTGTCACGTGGACCTTTCGCGCGCGGCTCCCGAGACGTGGGGCTTCATCGAGCCCAACGTCGCACGCCACGACGCCGCGGTGTTCTCGCACATCGCGTTCGTGCCGCCGCTGCCGCTGCCTTCCTATCTCGTCCCGCCCTCGATCGACCCCTTGTCCGACAAGAACCGCGAGATGGGGGAGAAGGAGCAGGAGGAGCTGCTGCGTCCCTACCACCTGCCCGCGCACCGGCCGTGGGTGACGCAGGTCTCGCGCTACGACCGCATCAAAGACCCGCTGGGCGTCATCGAGGCATTCCAGCTCGTGCGCAAGAGCGCCGATGCGCACCTGCTGCTGGCGGGCGGGAACGCGGACGACGACCCCGAGGGCGCCGAGGTGCTGGCCGAGGTGCGCGCGCGCGCCGGCGACTGCGCGGACATCTCGATCCTGCCGCTCCCGTCCGACGCGCATCGCGTGATCAACGCGATCCAGCGCCGCTCGCGGGTGGTGGTGCAGAAGTCGCTGCGCGAGGGCTTCGCCCTCACCGTCACCGAAGCGCTGTGGAAGCGCCGCGCGGTGGTGGCGAGCGCGGTCGGCGGCATCCCGCTCCAGGTGCTGCACGAGCGCACCGGGCTGCTCGTGCGCTCGATCGAAGGCTGCGCGTTCCAGATCACGCGGCTCTTGCGCGCGGCCGAGCTGCGCAAGCGGCTCGGGCAGGCCGGCCGCGAGCACGTGCTCGAGAACTTCCTCCATCCGCGCGAGGCGCGCGACTACCTGGCGATCTTCGCCCGCCTGATCGAGTCGCGATCGGGTTGAGAGGCCGGGGGAAACAAGGCCCGCGCCCTCGTGTCGCGGCTCCCGTTCAGGCCGCCTCCTCCAGCCCCTTCTGCTCGCGCTTGAGCTGCGCGTAGCGCCACCAGGTGTAGACCACGGGGATGATCTCGAGCGTGAG
>Ga0075424_100004693_pt1 | contig 12952 bp, 9 predicted proteins | sample SoiMethybrSBSTD3_FD_75301 | JGI IMG/M metagenome (GOLD analysis project Ga0075424, IMG submission 75301) | Bulk soil microbial communities from a Populus tree surrounding site in Tennessee, USA - Soil MetaG P. TD hybrid SBSTD3 | ecosystem: Environmental > Terrestrial > Soil > Tree plantation... | reverse complement strand
CAGTGCGAGCAGCAGTCCCTCGACCACGTCGGTGACGTAGACGAACGGCAGCGCGTTGTCACCGGCGCCGACGATCACTCCCCTGCCTGCGCGCACGCGGTCCGCCATGCGCCCGAAGTGGAGGTGATCACCCGGCCCGAAGATCTGGTCCGGGCGGATGATGACGGCGCGCAGCCGGTCCTCCGCGATCATCCGTTGCACCGCCTCATCCCCCTCCGCCTTGGTGATCGGATACGGATCGCGGAAGGGCACCAGCGGGAAGCGCTCGTGAGCCGACCGGCCGAGCGCCATGCCGTAGACACTGGACGAGCTCATGTGGACCAAACGGCCGACGCCTTCCGCGAGCGCCGCCCGGCACACGTTCTCGGTGCCGGTCACGTTGACCGCGCGGTAATCCTCGATCGGCCGCCAGACGTCCGACATCGCGGCAAGGTGCAGCACCGCGTCCACACCCTCCATGGGGGCGGCGAGCGTGTCCCGCCGGCAGATATCTCCCTCGTAGACCTCCACCCCGCGCTCCTCGAGAAAGCTCGTGTCCTCGTGTGCGAGCGCGAGCACCCGCACGGTGTCGCCCCGATCCTGCAGGGCCGAGACGAGATGCCGCCCCACGAACCCGTTGCCTCCGGTCACGAGGATCTCGCTCATACGGGCACCTTCACCGTTTCGCCGACCCCGGTGGTCGCGCGGTACCACTCGATACTGGATCTGACACCTTCAGCGAGATCGACCTGCGGTGCGAAGCCCAGTTCCTGCCTTGCGCGAGTGATGTTGAAGCGGTTTTCGCCGCCCAGCAGCTGAATGCCGTACCGCGTGACCGGCGGCGGCTGTCGCCTCCGAGTCAGCCGGCAGACATTCTCAGCGGCGCCGCCGAGCGTCAAGCCAAGCTTGTAGGGAAGGTGCTTTGTGGCCGGCGGCGCGCCCAGCTGCGCCGCGATGGCGCCGATGAACTCCCGTTGCGTCACCGACTCATCGTTGACCAGCAGGTAGGACCTGCCCACCGCCTGGCCGGCCTCGCTCGCCAGCAGAACACCGTGCGCCGCATCACGGACGTAGATCAGCGGCAGGTGGTTCTCGCCGGCACCGACCATGACCATCTGCGCTTTCTCGATGGTCCGCGCGAGACGCGCAAAGCTCGCCGTATCGCGCGGCCCGTAGATCCATCCGGGGCGCACGATCGTCACCGGCGCGCCTTCGTCTTGGATCATGCGCTCGAGCAGCCGCTCGCCCGCGACCTTGGACCGACTGTACGGATTGGGCTCCTCCCGGAGTGGCGCCGCCTCATCGGCCGCGCCCCGCACATCGTTCCCATGCACGGTGATCGAGCTGACATGCACGAGACGGTGAACGCCGGCGGCCATCGAAGCACGCACGAGCGTCTCGAGTCCGCGCACGTTCGTCTTCTCGTATTCGGCCGCGGGGCCCCATGGCCCGGTCCGGGCCGCACAGTGAAGGACGCGGTCCACCCCCCACAAGGCCGCTTCGAGCGCAGCTTTGTCGCCGATGTCGCCCCAATGGACATCGACGTCCAGGTCCGCCAACGTCCCGATGCTTTCGCCGGGGCGGACCAAGACGCGGGGCCGCTCTCCGCCTTCCAGCAGAAGGTCGGTCACGTGGCTCCCAAGGAAGCCCGCGGCGCCCGTTACGAGCGCCGTCACGCGTGTTCCCGTTCTCCGGGTTCGCCGGCCAGCCGCAACGTGTTTCGTAGCGTGAGCCCCATCACGCTCAGGCAGACCAGTCCGGTGACAGTCATGAGGACGGCCGTCCATGGATGTGAGAACAGGAACATCGCACCCACGCCGGAGCGGTCCACGCCGAACAAGCCGGAGAAGATCGACAGCCCCACGAGCTCGTTGCTGCCGACCTGGCCGGGTGGCGTGGGCAGGATGAAGGCCAGGTTGAAAAACGTGTAGCCGTAGAGCGCGATGGGCACGGACAGGGTCACCCCGACGGCTTTGAACGCCATCCAGCAGAAGAGTGCGTCGAGGGTGACCGCGACCGCGGTGTATGCGCCCGCCACGAGCAGCAGGCGCGGTCGCCGAATGAGGCCCAGCAGGGTGTCGACGAACAGCACGATGAACGGCTCGATTCGTTGCCGTGCGGCGCGGGGCAGCATCTTGGCCAGGCCCGTCAGCACCTTCAGGGCCAGGTCCCGTCTCCATGCCGCAAGCGAGAGAACGAACACAGCGAAGACCACGACCGCCTGGGCCGAGAGCAGCAACACCCACAGCGCACGGCTCAGGTGCAACCCCACGAACGGCAGCAGCGCGAGTAGCACGAGCGCCGGCAGGAGGTCCATCGTCTTGTCCATGGCCACCGTGGCCAAGGATCGGCTGACCGGAACTCCGTCCGTCCTGCGCAGCAACAGGCTCTTGGCCAGCTCGCCGCCGCGAACGGGCAGCAGCCAGTTGAGAAAGGTCGCCACCTGATAGATCGCCGCGGCCCTGCCGACCGTGACCGCGCAGTACGGGCTCAGCAGACACCGCCAGCGCATTGCGCGCACGAAGTACGCCCCGAGAAATGCGACCCCGCACAGGAGGGCGAAACCTGTGCTGAGGCCCGCCAGGCGCGCGGCCACAGCGTTCACGTTCACGAGCTGCAAGAACGCGACGAGCATGAGCGCGCCGACTCCGAGGCCCAGCGATATGCGGAACGCGACCGCGCGTACGCGGGCGATCCGAAAAGAAGTGGTCGAAGCGGCCTCCATATGGAGGGTCACGCTCCGGACGCGTGTGCGCTCTCGTGGCACGGAGCGCACAGGGAGGTCAGGTTCTGCGCCTCGTAGGACGGCAGCAGCCGCGGCTGTCGACCGAGGTGGGTACCGACATGTGCTCGCGTGCCGCACGCCTGGCACGAGTGGCCGTCCCGCTCGAGTGCCGCTGCCCGCGCCTCGTCCATGCGTGCCTCGTGGTGCACATCGAGCGCTGCATGCAGGGCCATTCCCAGCGCAACGGGCCACAGCCGTCGATGGCGGATCCCCAGCAGAAGGACGGCAAGCGTAGCCAGAGGACTGTGCAACACGCGCGTCGCCGAGTGCTGGGGCGGGTCGGGCGCGTTGAAGAAGCGCGCCGCGGCGCGGGGATTCCACTGTCGCTCTTGCAGACAGAACCACAAGTAGTGGTCGGCGTCGATCAGGACGCTTCCGGCCCAGAGGCCAAGTGCGCCCCGGCCGAGCCACGGGCTGACCAGCACCGCACCGGTGGTGGAGAGTGCGATGTGATCTCGAACACGCATCACATGCCCCTCGGTCCGCTCAAGCCGGAGCGCCGGCGGGCAGGTAGCCCTCTTCCCGGTACCACGCCAAGCTTCGCGCGGCTCCGGTCGACAGATCGGTCGTCGCGGCGGCAAAGCCGAGCAGGCGCTCGGCCTTCGTGACGTCGTACATGCGGCTGTGCGTCAGGAAGTCGAGTCGACTGCGCGTCAGCGGAGCGGAACCCTTGAGCGCCGGCGGCAGCCGGTCACCGAGCACGGCCACGGCGCGGGCGGCGGGAAGGGGGATGTGTCCCGGTGGCACGCGGATGCCGCCAGCCCGTGCGATGGCCGCCGCCAGTTCCACCAGGGACGCCGGCTCCCGTCCGGCGAGGTGGAAGCACTGGCCAATCGCCTCGTCACGTTGGCCGCACCGAAGCAGGGCGTCGGTCATGTCGTCGATGTAGATGGGATGCAGCCAGACCGGCCGGCGGCCGATCGGCCGGAACAGCCGGCGGAGCACCGCTCGGAAGAAGGGAAGGAGATGCAGGTCGCCCGGTCCGTACACCAGACCCGGCCTGGCGATCACGGCCGGAAAGCCGTCTCGCCACGAGTCGCGGACCGCCAACTCGGCTTCCGCCTTGGTCGCTTCGTAGACGTTGGTAGGGCGAAACGGCGCGGTCTCGTCCGCCGGTCGATCCCCGGTCACGCCCAGCACCCCCGTCGTGCTGCAGTGCACGAACCGCTCGAGGCTCGACTCCTTCCGACAACAGGCGAGGAGGAGCTTCGTCCCTTCTACGTGCGTCCTGTGGTACTCGGTCGGCGGGACGCCCGGAGCGAGCAGTCGGCCGGCGAGGTGGTAGACGACTTTCACGCCATCCACCGCGGCGGCGACCACGGTCCTGTCGGTGACGTCACCGACAACGACCTCCGCCCCTTTCTCGGTCAATGCCGTCGCCCTCAGGGGCGACCGTGCGAGCACTCGCACCCGGGCACCGCCCGACAGGAGGCGGGGCACCAAGCCCATGCCCAGGAACCCCGTCGCACCGGTCACGAGCACAGTCATTGCGCGCGAGCCCGGCGCTTCATCGACGTGACCCGCGAGCGGGCGACATCTGCTGCAACCTTCGTGACGGTCGGCCCGTGCGTGAGCATGTTCGTGTAGGCAGCGTTGGCGAGCGGGCAGTGGCACTCGCCGGCCTTGATGCTGCGCCTCAGCTGGCTGGCCTTTCCTGTTCGCCAGACCGATCCGAAGTCGTAATCGTGGTCCCGAAGGTTGCCCATGGATTGGGCTCGCACGCAGCAGGTCCAGACATCCCCGTTGGGGGCGATCTGCGCCGACGCCACGCCCGCCATGCAGGGAATCACCTGCCGTTGCTCGCGGAGCGTCCGCTTCACGATCTCGTAGTACTCCCGCCGAAAGGCCTGGGCCACCTCGGCGACGCCGGTGAGCCGCTGATCGCGCATGCTCTCGAGCAGCTTGTCTATGGCGACGGTGTACTTCTCGGCGGTCGGCGTGATGCCCAGACCGACCGTGTCGAGCTCCACGCGCTCCTCGGCGATCTCGGTGATATAGGAGTCCGGCTTGAGCTCCCGTTGTACGTACTCGCACAGCTCCGGAAAGGAATCCACGTTGAAGTTCGAGATGACGGTGTGGATTCCAACCGTCAGGTTCTTGTAGCTCTTCTTGAGCTCCTTGAGAGCCGCGTACGTGCTCATCGCGTGAACCCAGTTGTCACGGACCCCGCGGATCTCGTTGTGCTTCAACCCGACGCCGTCGAGCGAAAGGTTGATGATCACCTCCGACTTCGGCGCCAACTGCAGCACGCGCTCGATGCGGCCCGGGATGATCTTGTGCTGAATGCCGTTGGTCGGGATGTTGATGATGCCGGGCCTGCAGTGCCGGTACGCGCTGCCGACCATGTCCGGCATGTCCTTGCGCAACGTGGGCTCGCCACCGCTGAACGTGAACCAGTACGGGGAGCTGCCCAGCGATTGGTACACGCGGTCCCACTCGACCAACGTGAGGTCATCGTTGGGAAGGAGCCACACGTTGCAGGTCTTACAGCGTGAGTTACAGCGGTAGCTGACGCTGACGGTGATGTTCACGGGCAATCTGAAGACGTGGCCCGTCGCGTACGACGCCTTCAGCACCGGAATCTCGGGTACGACCTTCGTCAAGCCCACGATGCGCGCTCCTCAGATCGCGACGGGTGCCGCGGGTTCGGCGTCGAGGACCGGTATGGGTATCGATCTGGCGAGGGGCGGCCCGGCGGGGAGGAAGGCGATGATGCCGCAAGCGAGCGTGACCGCCGCGGTGGTGCCGTTGCCGTTGAGAGAGAGCGGAGTGCGCTGGTATTGCTGGACGAGCTCACGCGCTGTCCGCTCTGCTGCGTCGCGATCACCGTGCAGGAGTGCGACGATCGTCCCGTTTCGCTGCACCGAGACGCTCGCTTTGGACCCGAGCGCTTGCTTGATGTGGTCGCCTATCCGCTGCGCCACCTGGCGACTGGCACGGACGCCGAGCTCCAGCTGCTGGCGGTGGAAGTCGACGATGTGGAAGACGAGTACGTTCTGTCGACTCTGGGAGTTCGCCCCGTCCGCGATGTGGCGTTTCGTCGTCGCGCACATCTCCCACACGTGCTGCGGCCGGCGGCGTGCCACGTCATAGTGGCCCAGCCCGCGAGCGGTGAATTCGAGCCCCACCGTGCCCAAGGTCCAGAGCCACCCGCGCGGTGTCCCTAAGGAACCCGATCCCCGTAGCGCTCCGAGAACGCGCGCGGTGCTCATGGTCGAGGCCGAATATCCCTGCTGGTCACGAACACGCAAGTGCCCGGCGTAGATGCGGCGGCGCTGACGCAGGAAGTCGCCCACCGTCGTGGGGCCACGGTTGTAGACGATCGCCTGTGGCTCGTACACCAGCTCGTACCCGAGTTTCGTGACGAGAGCCTGGATCGAGATCTCGTCCACCGCCGTGTCTTGCGGGATGCTTGGCACGACGTTGCGGAACGCCACGATCTCGCCCAGCTTCGGCGTTCTGCGGGCGATCTGGTCGTGGAGGCGCCACTGCAGGTGAACCGCGTGGCCCAGGAACGTCGTCTCGCGGTTGACCGGAATCGGGTGGCCTCCCACCATCCCCACGGTCGGGTCCTCGAAGTGACGCAGCAGCGCGTCGATCGTGTCGTCCTTGACCAGTACGTCGGCACTCACCATGAGCAGCACCGGAGACCGTGCCACGCTGATGAAGAGGTTGATGGCGGATGCCTTCCCTTCGCGGCGCTCCTGCTCGATCAGGCGCACGCGCGGGTCGCGGCGGGCGATGTCGGAGACGATCGCGGCGGTTCTGTCCTCGCAGCCGCTAGCCACCACGATCAGCTCGGTGATGCGCCCCGCGGTGAGCTTCTGCTCGAGGATTGCGCCGATCGCGTCGGCGATGCTGCCTTCCTCGTTGTAGGCCATGATGCCGACGCTGCAGCCGATTCCCGGTCCGTCTTGAGCCGAGCGCTCGAGCGGGAGCCGAGGATCCCTCAGGTCCTCCGAGAAGCCTGCGGGCTTCGAGGCAATGGCGGCCATGCCAGGACTATCGGGATGGGGACTTCCAGGCGAGTTCCGCGGCCAACCGCGCGCGCCGGAAGATCCGGCCGGTCACTCGGGCGTCTTGCCCTTGCGCATCGTCTCGCGAGCGATCTGGCGCACCTTGTGCTCCACTCGACCGTCGCGCTCGATGCGCTCGTTCATCGCGCGCTCGTGCGAGTCGATCAAAAATGACGGCGTGGCCGAGCCGGCCAGCCCCTGTTCGGCTCGGATGCGGGCAAGGTCCTCGTAGTGCTGGCTCGCCCAGTACACGTTGATCCGGCAGGCGACGCAGTTCCACTCCTCGTCCGGTGTCTCGGCGCCGCATTGCGGGCATTTCATGGTCGACCCCCTGTCCTCATCGACGACGCCATACTGGGCGATCGTTGTTCCAGTGTGGTTCCACGGAGTCCGCGCAGGTGCGCGCGGAGCTGCTCGCCGGACGCGGTCGGCTGCCCGTCCCAGGATCGGATCAGCGCAGGCGCCGCGCAGCCCGAGGGATTCCAGCTCCAGCCGAGGTAGGAGACGCCGGCCGAATCGGCCCAGTCCATGAAGCGCCCCATGAACGCGTCCGAGCAACTCTTCTGACCGAATTCCGTCGCGACCACTGGCACTCCGCGCACCGACCCGACAGTGCTCTTCCAGCAGTCCGCCGAGGCACACGAGTTGAAGTCGTAGGCGTGGATGCCGGCGACCAGCTGGTGCGCCGGATCGTGCGGCCGGTACGCGCGCCAGGAGGAGAGGTCGGCCCCCCAGTCCAGCCCCGTCGAGACGATCGGTTGGCGCGCTCCATTCACGCGCACCGCGTCCAGGAGCGTCTGCATGCCGGCGCTGCGCCAGCCTTGGGGCTGCACGCAACCGTCGCGCCAGCAGCGCCAGCTGATGGCGTGCGGCTCGTTGTAGAGATCGAAGACGACGGCCGGGTCGTCCTTGAACGCACGCGCCACCGATGACCAGAAGTCCGGCGCATGGTCGAGATCCGCCATCGATTGCTGCCCGCTCGCCTTGTCCCGGCCGGGCGCGTTCCAATGCAGGTCGAGCACGACATACAGGCCGACCTCGTGCAGGCGCGATACGTAGGCGCGGATCGCGGCGCGGTACTCCGCGCTGCTGTACCGGTCAGGTGCCCCGTTGATCCCGAGCCAGCAATGTTCGTTCAGGGGCAGCCGAACCGCGTTGATCCCCCAGTCCTTCATCGCCGCGACCGCCTCCTTGTCGGTGGGTCCTGCGAAAACCCCGAGACCGAGCCTCCCGACGCAGGCATATTCGGCGCCTGAGCGATTTACGCCCAGTAGACGGATCGCCTTCCCCTTGCCGTCCACGAGGTGGTTCCCGTCCACATGCACAGCCAGGCGATCGGAACCACACCCGCAGCACGCGGCAATCACGCCGAGCGCCAGTGCCAGGTGCAAAGAGCGGCGTGCCGGGAACGATGCCAACGATCTCCTCTATTTGCCCGGGTGTCCTCCGGTGATCGCGCCGATCTGGATCAGCCCGGGTCCGCTACCGAACGTGGCCACAACCCGCGCGTGTTTGAACGCCTGGCGCGCCGACCGAGTGCGTGCGCCGCCGCTTCGCATCGTGGGAGTCCACACAACGTAGTCGAAGTCCCGCCATCCATCCGGGAAATGTCGCCTTACGGCCGGGTCGAAGTCGAGGGGCCAGAAGGACACGACCGTCCGCGAGAAGAAGCCGCCTGACATCGGATGATCATCGAAGCCGTGCGCGACGAGATAGATCCAGAACTCGTCGTCGACGATCAGCCGCTTCTCCCGGCTGACATGGTCGCTGAGCCAGTGTTTCGCTGCGATCGCCGCGTCTGCGTCTCTGGCGGTCATGGCGATCCGGTCGCCGCGCGCCCAGTGCGCGCCGACGATCTGCACGGGGATCGCAAGCACGAGCGCGAACACGGCGGCAGCGATCGCAGCCGGAACGAAGCGGCTGACCGCCCGGGACCACAACCGCCCTATGGCCTCGACCGTGCCGGCCACGATCAGCGCAGCGAAGGGCAGGAGCCCGATCACATACATGTCCGGTAGATAGCCCGGCCGCATGATCATCCCGACCTGGATGAGGAACGCGAGTGCGACTGCCCGCGTGCTGCGACGGATCAGGGCGATTGGTGCGAGAACGAGCGCCGACACGATGAGCCACGGGTCGTGCCAGAACCACGCCCAGACCGTCGCGTGAGTTCCGCTGTGGGGGTCGAACAGACTCCCGCTGACTTGGCGAGAGAACAGTTGGAAGATCATCGATCCGATGAGGCTCACGTGACCCGGCCCCGGGAAGAGCTCCCCCTTCAATGCTGCGTAGAGGGGATACGAGAGCCCAATCAGGCCGATGAAGGTGACGAAGAGCACCAGGCAGTACCGGCGGGTGTGCTTGTCGCTGTTTTGAAATGCAACGAGAAGCAGCGCCGGCAGAATTACCAGCGCCGTCTCCTTCGAGAGCACGCAAGCCGCAAAGCATGCGCCGCTTCCGGCGAATGCCCAGAGACGGCGGCGTGGCGTCAGCGCCAGGACGAACGCTGCGAGCGCCCAGGTGATCGCCACGTTGTCGAGCAATACTGAGCGGTGGTAGAAGAGGGAAAGAGGGGAGAGCGCAAACAGGATTACCGCGCCGGCTGCGGCCACGCGGCCCATCGAAAGCCGACGGGCAAGAATGAAGACGAGCGCACAGCCGACGGCGCTGACCACCAGCATGAACTCGCGCGCCGTGTCCAGCGAATAGCTCCCGTTGCCGAAGATCCCGGTCGCCCACGTCCACATGGAAATGAGCAGCCAGGCCAGGGGCGGATGACCGTAGCTGTAGGTGTAGGGCGAAAGGGCTCCGTGCGATACAGCCCACGCGTTGCCGACGTAAGTGCCCTCGTCGAACTGTGTGGCCGGCCAGTGCAGCAGGTTCGTCCCCTGCACGATCCCGACTGCTGCCAGCACCGGGACCATCACGAGAAGGTCGGCGTGCGAGCTGGCGGCGCTGCGTAGACGAGCAAGCGCCTTGCCGAGCCAGCCCCCCACGGTCCCCGCGACGCCGGTCAACCGCGCGGTCGGCGGTATCCAAAGCGTGGGTCCGAAATGGGTCTCGCGCGCCGCGACGGCCGCAAGCGCGAAGCGCTGCGCGGCGGCATGCTGCGCACGTTCGGAGCGGCTCGGAGCGCGCCGCGCGCTCGAGCCATTCGTCGAAGCCGCTGCGAGCCGGACCCATAGTGGTTCGCCGCCAACCGCTCCGAACAGGTCATCGATGGCGTGCTGGAGGAACACGACATGAGCGTTGCCGTTGCCGGAGGCAGCGACCGGACCGTGGCCATTGGCGGCGACAGCGACCGGACCGCCGTTCAGCGCGCCGGCGGACACTGCGACCGCGGCCGGCTCCAGCACGCGCACCGCTCCCGGGCCTCGGTGAGCCATCCCCTGACTGGACGGACTGGACGGCACCCGCAGCCCGTCGGTTGCTCGCTCGGTCGCCTCACGATGCGCCTGTCCCAGATGGAGGCCCAGATGCGCCGTTTTCTCCCAGCCGCGATGCCCGCGCAGCTCGCGGGCGACGGCTCGTGCGGCCGCGAATGACAGAACGGCCTGGTACAGCGGTAATCCCAGAACGAGCCGGGCGTAGTCGCGCGGCGAGGCTCGTTCGCCATACGTCCGGCAGAAATCACCGAGGCCCGCAAGCTCCACGACGAGCATGGCGAGCATCGGCACCGCCGGCAGGAAGGAGATCAGCGTGAGCGGCACTGGCAGCTTCGCGGCGATGGCCGTTGCGATTGCAATCGGGACCAGGAGCCATACGACGGCCATCAGATAGGGCATCGCCAGCGTGTAGGCACCGAGCGCGCGCTGCCGGAGCGGCAACCGTCGCCAGTAGCCCCGCGACAACGTCTGGAGGTAACCCTGGTTCCAGCGCGTCCGCTGCTTCGTGAATGAACCAAGCGTCGGCGGGCACTCCTCCCGTGTGACGAGCTCGGGCTCGTATGCAACGACTGTGCGAGCACCGAGCGCGCTCAGCCGGACGCCCAGCTCGCAGTCCTCGGCCAGGCACTCTGCGTCCCACCCCGACACGACCTGGAGCACCTGCGTGCGGATGAAGACCGTGTTCCCACCGAGCGGGATGAACCCCTGACGAGCATGGAAGTGAAGCCGGCTGCGGAACCAGAAGTAGTACTCCAGGACGTTCCGTACGGTCAGCCAGCTGGAGCGGAAGTTCATCAGCTGGACACCGGCCTGCACGACGTCGGCATCCGTCTTCTGGAAGCACTGGTCGACTCGGTGAAGCAGGGCCGGGTGCACCTCGTCCTCGGCGTCAAAGACGCCGGTGATCGTCCCGGTGCAGTGCGGAAGCGCTGTGTTCAGCGCCTTCGGCTTGCTTTTCGGCTCGCTGTCGTCGAGCACCACCTTGACGTGGTCGGGGTGACGCTCGGCCACGCGTTCCGCCGCTTCGCGCGTCTCGGGGTCGTCATCTCCGACGACGACGATCACCTCGAAGGCCGGATGGTCGCCCGCCACGAGGCGCGAGAGGGTCGTCTCGAGCACCGCCTCTTCGTGGCGTGCGGGAACGATCAAAGAGAAGGAGTGGACGGGTTCGAGATCGGCGCAGCGGAAACCACTCTCGTAGAGCGAGGCCGGCGTGCGCCAGGCGTTCACCATCCAGACGAGGGTCGTCCAGGCGATCACGCCGATGACCGCGCCGAAGCCGATGTAGAGGAGGTAGAGGACCATCGGGTCGCGGCTCGCCGCCACCACGGCGGCCGCTATCGCGGCGAGCGCGAGAAGCCCTACGGACCGTTGCACACCCCTACCCGAAGCGAGCATGCGAGAGCTTCTATTCCAGCGCTCTTCCAGCTCTCTTCCGGAGCCGAGAGTCCGCTACACCCCACCGCGGGCGTATGCGCTCATCGGCGTTTTGCCCGCGAGCGGCCTAGTGCGGCGTCGAGTTGGTCACGCCGATGCTGCGAAAGGCCCTCATACAGGGCCGAGCGGACCAGCGGATGCCGGAATGCATACGCGTCATTCCGCTCCTCCAAGATGCGAAACTCGAGCGCGCGATCGAGAGCGTCGAAGAGCGCCACGTCGGAGACGGGAGGCTGTAGCTTGTCTGCCCCGGCACGGAGATCGGGCAGCGTGATCTCCATTCCACGGGCGGCAGCCAGCGCCAGCACACGGCGCGCACTCTCCTCGAGGGAGGCGACGCGCAACGCCACCAGCGCACGCACGCGCTCCGGCACACACGCGGAAAGGGAGCCTTCCGTGCGCCAGGCGCGATTGGTGAGCACGAGCTCGCCGCGCTCGCACATCTCGCGGACGAGCTCCTCGACGAAAAGCGGGTTCCCCAAAGCCTGCGCGTAGACGTGGTCCAAAACTGCGTCGCCAACGCGACCGCCCGGAAGCATCGCGCGGACGAGCTGGTCGCAATCCGGCCGTTCGAGCCGCTCGAGCTCGAGATGCAGGCATAGACGCTCGCGGATCGTGGAATCGATCATGCGCCAAAGGTCGCTCCCGACTTCCAAGCCCTCTGAGCGGAACGTTCCGACGATCAGCCACCGCCGCTGGACCGCCAGCTGCGCGACAAACTCCAGGAGGGCGAGGCTCGAGCTATGGAGGTCATGCAGGTCCCCCAGGACGAGAACCACGGTTTGGGTGCGGGCGAGATCGGTCAGCAGCCGCACGATGGCCGGGACGAGATAGAGATGGTCATCGCCGAGACGGTCTGCCAGAGGCGGCTGCTGCTTCAGCATCGCAAGCGAGGGCATGAGCTGTGCGAGCGCCGGGTAGCGCTCCGCCAGCTCGTCGTGTTCGGCGTCTGGACGGCTCGCCACATAGCTCTCCAGCGCGATCGCAAACGGGCCGTACGCGAGCTTGTTTGCTTGTGCTCCGCTGCCGCCCCAAAGCACGGACGCGCCGCGCCGGCTTGCCTCGGTTGCGAACTGGGCGACGAGCCGCGTCTTGCCCACGCCGACCTCTCCGCTGACGAGGATCATGCGCCCCCTCCCGTCGTCGGCCAGCGTGAGTTGCTCGGCCAGATTCTGCAGCACTTGGCCGCGGCCGACGAAAGGTGTGCCCAGCGCTTGTTCGGTGGCCGGCAGTTGGCTGGACTCGACCACCTCTCGATCGCGTTCAAGGGTGGAAATCTGCTTCGCGATCCGGTCGGCGAGGATGTCCTGGTAGAGGGTTACCGTCTCGTGCTCCGGCGCCACATCGAA
>Ga0075424_100004690_pt1 | contig 12954 bp, 5 predicted proteins | sample SoiMethybrSBSTD3_FD_75301 | JGI IMG/M metagenome (GOLD analysis project Ga0075424, IMG submission 75301) | Bulk soil microbial communities from a Populus tree surrounding site in Tennessee, USA - Soil MetaG P. TD hybrid SBSTD3 | ecosystem: Environmental > Terrestrial > Soil > Tree plantation... | reverse complement strand
TGCATCTCGAACATGTAGCGAGCCGGTTGCGCGATGACGTAGCTGGCATTGCCTTTGACGTCGGTTTGGCGGATCGCGTGACAGGCGATGCACGAGACTCCCTCGTCCCGACCGACCGCCGTCGTCAAGTCCTGGCGGTACAGGTTCTTCGCGCCGGCGAACAGCGAGATGGGATCGTGACATCCGGCGCAATAGCGCGTCGATTCCGGACCATTTTGCTCACCCATCGACGTCTGGATCGCGCGGAAGCCGAGGTCCATCGCTGAATAGCGATGCGCACTCACCGACCATTCCTCGTAGATCTGCTGATGACATCCGGCTTGTCCGCAGGTCTTCGACCCGCTCAGTGAGCGCGTGTCGAACGCCTGCGACGTGTTGGTGCGAGCCAGGCTGGGCGCGAACGGGCGGTCGGGTCCGTACACGTAGCTGTAGTCCGCGGGCAGCTTGTTGTTGAGCTTCACCGGCTTGTACGCATAGCTCAGCAGCGCTACGACCACGCCGAGCGCGATGGTCCCGTACAGGGTACGACGGCCGAGCAGGCGTTGCGCGCGTCGCAGCTCCATGGCTTGCTCGTTGCTCCCGCCACGCCGCGCGTAATAGACGAGGCTCAGCACATGCGGCAGCACCGAGGCGAGCAGCGCGAAGGTGCCGATGATATGCAGCAGATCCCAGCCGTAGCCGATGCGCGTCGTAAGCACAGCCTGATACGACAGAACGAGTCCGGAGATCACCACGGCAACGGCGGCGACCATCGAGAAGTAGCCGGTCAACACGACGTGGGTGAGATGGCGGGCGCGGTAGAGTCGCCAATGCCGCAGCTGGTACCACAGGTACGGCGCGACGCACGCGACGCCAATCACGGTGTGCAGCAGGACGGTCACCTGATTGGGAACGCTGAACGGCAGCAAATAGATGGAAAGGCCGCTCAGCAGCTCGAACGCGAGCAGCGCGGCGATACAGACGAGGAGCCGCCGTTGCCACTCGGCGATTTTCGGGGAAAGATCAGCCGGTTGTTTCACGCGCGGCAAAGCTAGCCTGCGGGACTTTACAGCATTCAGGAATTTTTCGTGAAGAAATCTTACTTGAGTAGCTGCAACCGATCGTTGTTTTTCGCAACGACGATCCGTCCGTCTTTCAAGATTGCCATGTGACGCACTTGCCCGTCGATGGCGACGCCGCTCTCCACCATATCGACCGCCACAAACCCGCCGTGCCCATCACCGCGCAACAACAACCCGTAGCTCGCGTCATAGCGGCCTTCGATCGGCTGCGTGCCGTAGAAGTTGCCGGCGAGCAGAAGATCGGTCTTGCCGTCGCCATCGAAGTCGCGTGCGAGCGACGCGTACACCGGCGCGAACTGGGCTTCGATTGGCAGTGGCCGGAGCTCGAACGTCCCATCGCCGCGATTCAGGGCAATGACACTCGCGAGCGTGTCGGCTTCGAGTACGCGCGCGCGCGCGAGTGCCCTGGCGGGAATGATGTTGCGAATGCGGCTCGCGCCAAACGACGCGTGCGTCGGATAGTGGGCCGCGAGTGACGGCATGACCTGGGTGAGCTCGTCGCGTCCCGCCAGGGGATAGCTGACTCCGTGACGATAGGACGTGAGGATTTGGGCGAGCGTCCCGGTCTTGAAAAAGTCGCCCACATAGAGCTGCGCCGGCGCGGTGTGCGATGCCCGGATGAAGGAGTTCAAGCCATAGTTGCCGAGGATGAGATCGAGCCGCCCATCGCCGTTCAGGTCGGCAGCCTGCACGCTGGTCCACCAGCCATTCGTGTTCGCTAACCCCGAGGCGCGCGTGCGATCGACGAACTTGCCATTTTCCTGGTGGAAAACGCGAACGGGTGTCCAGTCACCCACGACCACCAGGTCGAGCTTGCCGTCGCCGTCGTAATCGATCCACGTCGCGCCGGTCACCATTCCCGCGGTGTCGAGCCCTGGCGCCTTCTCGTTGGTCACGTCGCGGAAGTTGCCGTGCCCTCCACCGGCATTCTCGAGCAGATAACTGTGCGGCCCCATGCCATACTGCCGTGCGACCACTCGACTCCCGACGAATAGATCCAGATCGCCATCGCCATCGAAGTCGCCAGCCACCACGCATGAACCGTTGTGCTGAAATGCCGGTAGCGGCGCACGGGTGAAGTGTCCGCGGCCGTCATTCAGATAGAGGCGGTCGTGCAGCGGCTCGCCTTCCCAGAACTCGTTGCCGCCGCTCACCACGTAGAGGTCGAGATCGCCGTCGCCGTCGGCATCGAAGAACGTCGCATCGACGTCCTCATGGACGGAGTCAGTGCGGAACGCCGGCTCGGGCTCAGGACGGAAGCGGCCATTGGGTTGCTGCAGCCACAACTCACCCGGCTGCCACTTCGCGCCGCCGGCGTAGATGTCGTCCAGACCGTCGCCGTTCACATCGCCGACCGCGAGCGCCGGGCCCTCCGTCGACACGAGATGCGGCATGAGCGGCTCTCGGCCGAAGTCGAAGTAGGTGTTCTCGTGATGCTGGTAGCTGATCGCGGCCTGCGTGGTGACGTCGGAGAACAGGAGCCGGGAGCCGGGAGCCGGGAGCCGGGGACGCCCCGCATCCCGCTGCGCTATAGAAATGAACTGATCGGCCGCAACATTGGTCAGCAGCTGAGCGCGGCTATCCGGCCAGACGACGGTCAACGAGTCCACAACCCGGCTCTTGCCCAGCCCAAAATGCACCCGCGGATCCACCGCCGACTCGAACCCGCGCGTGGGCATTACTTCTGCGAACTGGTGCTCGCCGGCGCCCACGATCAGCACCTTCGCGCCGATGCCCTCGGTATTCCCGCCGCTCCCGCGTAATGTGACTGTGAGAAAGTGCGACGTGCTGTCCAAATCGCGCGCGCGATTGCGGTAGATCGCGGCCGGCGCGTTGAGGTTGTTGACGACCAGGTCGAGCGCGCCGTCGTTGTCGAGATCGGCGTAAGCAGCACCATTCGAGAACCCGTTGGTCGCCAGGCCCCACGGCCGCGCCACATTCTCGAACGTCAGATCGCCGTTGTTGCGAAACAGGTAGTTGGTCGCCGGCCGCTGCGGCATCCTCGCGATGAGACTCGCGGCCGGCGGCTCGACGCCGGGTGGAATGCTGTCCACCGCCGCGATGTAGTCGAGATCGTTGGGGCGGCGATAGATCCCCGTGGTGACGAAGAGGTCTTTCTTCCCGTCATTGTCGAAATCCGCGAACAGCGGCGCCCAGCTCCAATCCGTGGCCGCGATGCCGGCAAGAAACGCGATCTCGCTGAAGCGCAGCTTGCCCTGGGCCACGCCGCGATTGAGCTGGAGCGTGTTGTGCGCGTACTGGTAGTGATATCCCGCCGCCAGTTTCGCCGCCAGAAGTTGATAGCTCTCGGCGCTCGCGGCGGTCTTGAGCACGGCTTCGCTGTCGGGCAGCATGTCGAGCACGGCGATATCGGGCCGGCCGTCGTTGTTGAAGTCCGCCGCGTCCACGCCCATGGAAAAGCGGCTGGTGTGTCCCGTTGCCTGCGCGATCGATTCGGTGAACGTGCCGTTGCAATTATTGAGATAGAGGAAGTCGTTCTCAGGGAAATCGTTGGCGACATAGATGTCCGGGCAGCCGTCGAGGTTGACGTCACTGACGACGACGCCGAGGCCGAAGCCTTCGACACCGCCGTAGATGCGCGCCTTCTCGCTGACGTCCACGAAATGCCCGCGATCGTTGCGGTAGAGCCGGTCGCCCGCTTTTGCGTCGCGAACATTGCGGTTGGTGCTCGGACTGGCCGCGCGCTCCGCGAAGTTCGAGCTGTTGAGCAGGTACATGTCGAGATCGCCGTCGCCGTCATAGTCGAAGAATGCGGCCTGCGTGGAGTAGCCCGCGAAATCGAGGCCGTATTCTTTCGTGCGATCGGTGAACGTGCCGTCCCCGTTGTTGATGTACAGGACATTGCGGCCAGGCATGCCGAGGTAGTTGACGCCGCAGACGTAGATGTCGAGCTTGCCGTCGCCGTTGACGTCAGCCATCGTGACGCCGCTCTTCCAGCCGACAGAATCGGCGACGCCGGCGCGGTCCGTGATGTCTTCAAAGCGAAAGTTGCCGAGGTTGCGATACAGGCGATTGCGGCCGAGGTTCGAGGTGAAGTAGAGATCGACGAGTCCGTCGCCGTCGATGTCGCCCGCCGCAACGCCGCCGCCATTGTAGTAGTACAGGTAGTTGATGATGTTGACGGCGGAATCTTCGGGAAGCGTATTGGCGAACGTGACGCCGCTGGCTTCCGGGGCGATGGACACGAAGACCTGAGGCACGGGTGGTGAACGCCGGCAGCTCGACGCGATACACGCAGTCACAAGCAGGAACGACAGCAGTCTGTGCAAGGGGCGCCAGTATAGCGTGAAAACTTTCGTTTCGCTTGTCATCGCCGTGCTGCTGCTCACCGGCTGTCCCGAACAGCCGGTCGATACCGGGGCCCTGATCACGGCGCGCACCGTCGGCCTCGAGCAGCTGCAGCGCGGCCAGCTCGCCGACGCCGAGGTGGAGTTCAAGAAGGTCGTCGAGCTCGCGCCGCGCGATCCGCTGGGCCATGCCAATCTCGGACTCACGTATATCCGCGCCGGCCGCCTGGCCGACGCCGAAGCGCCGCTCAAGCGCGCGCGCAAGCTCGATCCGTCGAGTCCCGAGATTGCGCTGATCATGGCGAAGCTGTACGCGCTCACGAATCGGGCCGCGGACGCGCGCAAGCTGCTCTCGAGCGTTCCCAACGACGCGCGGGTGTCGTACGCGCTGGCCGAGCTCGAGCGGGAACGTGGTGACAGCCTGCAGTTTGCGGAGCGCCTGCGCGAAGTGCTCAAGCTCTCGCAGGCCAACCTGGCGGTGCGGCTCAAGCTGGCCGACGTGCTGCTCGGGCTGAAACAACCCGACAGCACACTGCACTATCTCGAAGATGTGCAGCGCATGCGTCCCGAGCCGCCGCGCGAGGCCAAGCCGCATCTCGAGGCGACCGTGCAAGCCCTGCGTACCGGGAATCTCGCTCAGGCACGTGCTGAGCTCGATCGATTCTCGAAGCTGATGGAAGTCACGGCGCCATATCAATCGTCACTGGCGCAGGTGGATTGGATCGAAGGACCGCTGACCGGCCGTCCCGTGATCTCTTTCAATCCGCAGACGCTGATTACGATGCGCGGCATCTCGTCCGGTCAGGACACCGGGCAGACCAAGTTCACCGACGTGACAGCCGAAAGCGGCTTGCCGGACCTCGGCGCCCCGCCCACGGCGCTGGCGTGGGGGAACTACGACCAGGTGGGCGGAGAGAAGCTGCTGCTCGCGTCGCCGAAGGCGTCACTGTACGCGGTGCAAGGCGGCTTCTTTGCCGACGTGAGCTCGCGAGTCTCGCTACCGCTTCCTGCCGGCGCGGTATTCACCACCTTCGCCGACTACGACAATGACGGTTGGCTCGATCTCCTCGCGATCGGCGCGGATGGACGAGCATATCTGCTGCACAATGTCGAAGCTCAGGACGGACGCCGGTTTGAAGACGTCACCGCGAAATCCGGTATCGAGGCCGCCGCTGGAGCGCGCCGCGGACTATTTGTCGATCTCGATCATGACGGCGATCTCGACCTGCTGCTCGTCGGCGCTGGAACGCTCGCCGTTTATCGCAACAATCTGGACGGGACGTTCACGCTCGTTCCCACCGGCAGCGGGATGGCTCGCGGTGGCAATGACGCCGCGTTTGGTGATTTCGACGACGACGGCCGTATGGACGTCTTCGTGGCGAGTGAGAGTGGCGACGCGTTGTTCCGCGGCAGTGCGACTGATGGATTCACGCAAGCGGGTGGGGACGTCGGCACGAAGTCCAGCACCGCGGTAGCAGCCGACTTCGACAACGACGGCGCCCTCGACGTCGTCGTCGCAGGTTCCGCCGGCGGAACTCTGTGGCACAACGACGGGACCGGCAAACTGACCGAGCACCAGCGCCTCTCCGCCGGAACAGCCGCTGCGGCGCTCGACTACGACAACGACGGCTGGCTCGATTTGATCGTCGCGGGTCCACGCGGCGCGGTGCTGTATCGCAACGACGGCCGAGGAAATCTGATCAACCGCAGTGCGCTATTGCCTGCGGCGGTGCAACACGACTCGATCGGTCCCCTCCTGGTCGCGGATGTCGACGGCGACGGCGATCAAGACGTCGCGCTGGGCGGGCGCCACGCCCTCCATTTGCTGCGCAACGACGGTGGCAACGCGCACCTCGCGATGCGCGTGCAACTCTCAGCCCTCGGCGCAGGAAGCGGTAAGAACAACTCTTTTGGAATCGGGGCGCGGCTCGAGGTCCGGGCTGGTGAGCTCTACCAGACGCGTATCGTCACGGGGCCATCCACCGCGTTTGGACTCGGCAGCCACTTCAAGGCCGACGTGCTGCGTGTCGAGTGGCCCAACGGTGTGCCGGAAACCATCTATTTCCCGGGGACCGACCAGGACGTGCTCGAGCAGCAGCAGCTCAAGGGCTCGTGCGCTTTCCTTTATACATGGGATGGGAAGCACTTCCGTTTCATTACGGACATCATGTGGCGAAGCGCGTTGGGGATGCCCCTTGGAATCATGGGTGGCAACGCCGCCTACGCCCCGGCCGGAGCGTCGCAGGAATACATCCGCATTCCGGGCGAAGCGCTGCAACCACGCAACGGCCGCTACACTGTGCAAGTCACCGAGGAGCTGTGGGAGACTGCATATCTCGATCAGTTGCGGCTGCTCGCCGTAGATCATCCCGATTCGGTTCAAGTCTTTGTGGATGAGCGCTTCCCCCCGGCTCACAGTGGCCTCCGGCTCTACCGACTCATACACGCGAGGCCGCCGCTCTCGGCTGTTGATGGGCAGGGCACAGACGTGCTCGCCGAGCTGCGCGACCACGACTACGCATACGTCTCGAACCTGACGCCGCTCACATATCAGGGACTCACCGAGCCGCACCAATTGATCCTCGATCTCGATCGCGATGCCGGCCAGCCGGGTTCGGTGCTGGTGCTGCGTGGCTGGATCTTCCCGTCCGATGCGAGCATCAACGTCGCGCTGTCACAGCAACACCGACTGCGTGCCGAACCTCCCGTGCTCGAGGTTCGCGACGCTCAGGGACGCTGGATTTCGCGCGGCAGCGTGGGCTTCCCGTCGGGCAAGGACAAGACGATGGTGGTGGATCTGGCCGGCGTGTTCCCCACCAGCGATCACCACGTACGGTTGCGAACCAATCTTCAGGTCTATTGGGACCAGGCGTTTGTTGGGGAGGATCTGGGAGCCGGGAGCCGGGAGCCGGGAGAGGATCTAGGAGCCGGGAGCCGGGAGCCGGGGATACATCCCAGGATCCTGACTCCAAGCTCCAGTCTCCTGCATTACCGCGGCTTCTCGCAGATGTACCGTCGCGGCGGGCGCTACGGGCCGCACTGGTTCGACTACGACTCGGTGACCACAGCGTCGCCGTGGCGGCCCATCACCGGCGCCGCGACCCGCTATGGCGACGTGCAGCCGCTGCTCGACCAGAGCGACGATCGGTACGTGATCATGGTGCCGGGCGATGAGACGACGGTGGAGTTCGACGCGCTCGACGCGCCCCCGGTGGGATGGACGAGAGACTTCGTGCTCTACAGCGACGGCTGGATCAAGGATTCAGATCTCAATACCGCGCATGGCACCACAGTCGAGCCATTGCCGTATCATGCGGTCACGTCGTACCCATACGCGCCCGGCGACGCGTATCCGGCCGATAGCGCGCGCCGGCGTTACCAGCGCGAGTACAACACACGCATCATCAAGCGAAACCGCGGAGCGCCGGAAGAGCGCTGACGAGCGATTGTCGGCTCATGCCGAGCACGGTATGACGCCCGAGCAGGACATCCAGGTCCACAGGATAGCAATGGTGCGCGGCGGGATTCGCGAGGCCGCAGACGTTGCGCGCGGCGATCGCGTTGCGCACCCACTTTACGAATGCTCGCGCGTCGGCGGCGGAGCGGACATGCGCCAATCGCCTGAAGCTCGCGCGGGGCACGCCACCGATTTCGGCATCGCCGACGCCGAGGAATCCGGACCAGGCGACGTCTTGGTCGGGATGTACGCGCTGGCGCACTTCGGCGTAGGAAACGGTGGCAAAGTAGATCATGGAATGAGCCGCGAAGAGATCAAACCGCGCCATCGCGCGATATGCCCCCGCCACCAGCCAATCGATCTGATCAGCCTCGGCGCCAAGCAGCGCGTCGTAGCGCGCCAGGTCGTCCTCCGTAGGTCCACCGTTTTCAAAACAGCTCGCCAGGCGCTCGATGGCGCGCAGGCTCCAGGCGATTCCCGTCGAGAACAGCGGATCGACGAATGCGAACGCATGTGGCAGCATCGCCCACCCGTTGGCCGCCGCGCGCGTCAGGCGGTGCTGAATCCGCGGTTTGTATGCAAGCGGCATCACAGGCTGGGCGTCGCAGAACAGCGCGCCGATGGTTGGATAGCGGGTAAGCAGATGCCGCCACATCTCGTCGGGCGTTCCGGGAAGCCCGTCGCGGAGCAGGAATCCCGCGCTCGTGACGCCATGGTCAAAGCGCAGGGAGTACATCCACCCTTCATCTATAATGTGATGCACGGCGGCCCAGTCGTCGGGGTACGGACCTGCCGGCAAGCCCCGAACGACGTCTGAAAACAGCCGTACCCCGTCGAAGTGACTGAAGAGCAAGCCGGCCCGGGTATGCATGCGGTGGAGCGCCGACGGGATATCGAGTTGGCGGGCCAGGAAGCCACCGGGCCCCGAGGCATCCACGACAAAATCGGCGCCGATGGTCTCGAGGAGCTCGGCTGTCACTTCGGTCCGGTCGCGATACTCCACGCCCGCGGCCACTGCTGCGCGGACGAAGTGGTGATCGACGTCGGCGCGCAGCCAATGATTGTCGGCGACCTGGTCGTTGGGGCTGGCGGCGACGAGCAGCCGCTCGGTGCGCGTTCCATCCACCGCGAATGGTCGTCCCGCATGATGGCGATAGAACGTGAAGCCGCGCTTCAGACCCCGCGCGATCTCCGGAAAGCGCGCGACCCAACGGCCGTGCGCGGCGAGATGATAGCAGTCATCTAAACCGTAACGGCGCGCCAATCGCTCCAGCGTGAGGTTGGCGAGCGGCGTGCTCGACTCGCCGATGGCGAACCGCGGGTGCGTGCCACGCTCGAGCAGTACGACGTCGTGCCCTTGGACCTTGAGGACGCGCGCGAGCAACGAACCGGCAAAGCCACTGCCGACGACCGCTACGCGCACGCGGGGCACGAGCCGGGAGCCGGAAGCCGGGAGCCGGTGCCGAGATTCATGGCTCGGATGCGCGCGATGCGCTGCGGGCGGCACGCCTGGCAAGCCGGCAGGCGTTCCACATCCCAGAGATCCGCAGTCACGACGGCCCGACGGCCCGACGGCCCGACGGCCGCTAGGCATTGCTCGAGTGCGTCTTCGAGCTGCGCGAGTGTGGGCGGGACGAAAGCGCCGAGCGCCTGAAGGCGCTCCATCTCGCCGTTACCGCCGCGGACCGGAATGATGGCCACACGCTTCGCGCCGCGTGCGACTGCGTACTCCACCGTGCGGACTGTCCACGCGATCGATTCCTGGACCGGCACGTAGGGGGCGCCAAGCAGCACGAACGCGCGGAGATCGATGTCGTGTGTGATCAGAAACTCCGCCGCGCTGTCGAAGCGCGCGAGCTCGAGCCGCTTGTTGAGGTGCTCCACCGCGACTGGATGAATCGTTTCCAGCCCGACCGCGACTTCGAGTCGTCCGCTGAGCAGCGTCTTGAATTCGAGCGTGCTCGGCCCAATTGTGCTCGCGTGTGACTCTACCGTGACGGCGCCAAACGGCCGCGCGAGCTCCGCGATGCGGGGCAGGTCCTCTCGCGGCACGGCTCGGGCGTCGAAGAAGTTGCTCGCGTTGTAGAGCTTCAGCCGCTCGGGCAGCGGGCGCGCGAGCGGCTCGAGCGCCCGCGCGAGCTGCACGGGAATGGCGCCGACGGGGGTGGGACCATCGAGCGTCCAGCGCCACAGATCGCAGAACGAACAGGTAAACGGGCACTCGGCGCCCGCGAGAAACACCGTGATGGCGCGCTCGAACGCGCCATGAGGCCCGCGCTCCGTCTCGAGCACGGTGCCGTGCGCCTTCCACGGATCCACCGCGGGCTTCGGAGGCCTGAGCCCCCGAATGCGCGCGGCCGCCCCCCCGTCAGGCGTGGAGGCTGTGAAAATGGCGGCGATAGCTCGCCTCGTTCTCCGTGAACGTCGCGCCCGCGCCGTGCTGGAAGCGGCGCTTGGGGTAGATCGGCATCTCGAAACCCAGGACGCTCCGCACACCTCTGCTCACGATCTCGCCCTTCAGCGCATAGAGGCGCTCGTGTGAACCCCGAGTCAGCTCGGCGAACGGAATCGCTTCGGCAACCTGAATTACCGCCGGCCGAGTGTAGGGACTGAAGCTGGAGAAGCCGTAGCGGCTCGCGCACGCGTAGCCGCGCACACAGCCTCGGCTATAGCCGCCGCTGTAGGTGAGCGAGTGCTTCAGCGAATCCACGCCCCATCCTTCCTGATAGAGCATGCGATTGTTCACGACGCTACGGATCGTCAGCTCGCTGTTCGCTTCGATCGGATAGTCCTTCAGGTTTTCGTCACCGCCGTCACCGTCTACGAGCAAGCGCCACTCGGGATAGCGGGCTCGAATCTCCTGCAACAACGCAAGATTGGCGGTCGCGCACTCGACGTCGAGCGGCTTGTAGTCCTCGATCACCGCGATGGCGCGTAACGGGTCGAGCGCGCTGGCCGGTACGTCGACCGTCTCACCCAGCATCTCGAGATTCGTGGCGCGCAGAAATTCGCGCGCTTGCCGGGCGTCGGCGCCGTTCTCATCCACCGCGAGGGTAAACGCTTTCAATCGGGCAGGCGATTGCCCCTCATCGAGCAGCAGTTTGTTCAGGCACAGCAGCACCGATCCGCTGTCGATCCCGCCCGAGAACGGCACACCGATCGGGGCTTTGGGATCTTGAGCGCGCAGCCAGCTACGGAGCTCCTCGTACAACGTACCGACGTACCGTCGTCCGATGACGTCGAGATCTGTTGACATCGTCCCGCGGGGCGGATCGAAGAACCGCACATAGACGGGATTGGGATCTGGACAGCCAATGAGCCGGAGAGTCGTCACATGATGCGCGGGCGCCATGCGCGTGTACGACGGATGGAACTGATCGCTCCAGTTACGGCGCTCGAGCTCGGCCCGGATCTCGTCGATCCGCTCCGCCACGATCAGCACCGGACCGTCCGCGGCTTTCGCCAGGAAGTAGCGCAACGGCCGCTCGAGACTCCTCGCCAGGACGACGCGCTCGCCTTCCTGCGCGACGAGCGCAAACGAGCCATGGATCCCGAGCACGCCCGCGGGATCCGTGTCGAGGATCCGTCGCCGAGCGCTGTCGAGATCTCCCGACCACAGGTGCTGGGACGAGTCGGGTATGAGGTTGATGACTTCCGCGATCTGCTTCATGGCTTGGCAGGCCCGCCAGCCCCGGGCTGCCGCCCGGGGTCGGCTGTGCCCGCTGGTCGAATTCGAATGGCTTGGCCACCGCCGGGCGCCAGCGCGATGCGCAGCACGGTGCTTCGCGTGACGGTGCGATGCGAGATCGCCACAGGCGTCGGGTTCGTCAGCCAATTCGCGCCAGGACCGTCGGCGTAGATATCGGCGACGTAGCTCTTACCGGGATCGAGGAAGTTGAGCGGCACGCTGAACGTGCGGGCCTCTTCGTCGGTGATGGCGCCGATGAACCACTGCGGGCTGTTACGCTGCTTGCGGGCGACGATAACATAGTCGCCGATCTTGCCGTCGATCACGCGCGTCGTGTCCCAATCCACCGCGACGTCTTTGATGAACTGGAACGCCGGCACGCCGGTGTAATTCTGGGGCAGGTCGGCCGCCATCTGCAGCGGTGAGTAGATCACGACGTACAGCGCGAGCTGCTTGGCGATCGTCGTGCGGACGCGCGGATCTTCGTTCTTTTGACCGGGACCGGTATGCGTGCGCAGGATATCGAAGATGCCCGGCGTGAAATCCATCGGCCCGTCGAGGAGCCGCGTAAAGAAGAGAATCGTTTCGTGCTCCGGCGGATTGCCGCCTTCGCCGCCCCACGCGTTGTACTCCTGGCCGCGCGCGCCCTCTCGGCTCATCCAGTTGGGATACGTCCGGCGCTCTCCCGTGTCTTGAATCGGTTCGTGGACGTCCATCATGATGTGGTGCTTGGCGGCTTCCTGGATGGTATGGCGGTAATGATTGACCATCACCTGGCCCCAGTGCGAGTGGCCCTCACTAATCGTGTCGGTCACGTAGCCGGACTTGATCGCGTCGAGACCCAGGTTCTCGTAGAGCGTAAACGCGGTGTCCATCTGCCGCTCGTAATTCTGGATGCCGCCCGAGGTCTCGTTGTGCACGATCAGGTGCACGCCTTTGGATTTCGCGTAGCGCGCCAGCTCGGGCAAATCGTAATCCGGGTAGGCCTGTGTGAACGAAAAGGCGTTGCGGTTCTGAATCCAGTCGCCGTCCCAGCCGACGTTCCAGCCCTCCACCAGCACACCGCCGAAGCCGTTCGCCGCCGCGAAATCGATGTATTGCTTGGTATTCGCGGTCGTCGCACCGTGCTTCGGCCCCGAGCTCCAGGTCATCGTGCCGATGTGCATGCCCCACCAGATGCCGACGTACTTCATCGGCTTGATCCAGTCGGTATTCGCGATGACGCTGGGTGGATTGAGATTGAGGCCGAGCACTGACGGCGCCAGCTCCGTCGCCTTGTCGGCGATCTGGATCGTGCGCCAGGGCGTCACGAACGGCGCGTGGCCGCGTACCTTGACGCCGTCGCCGTAGGGCGCGAGGTCGGCACGCAAGACCCTGCTCTCCGTGCGCGGCCCGCGCAGGTTCATCTTCGCGTAGTCCACGAGATTCGCCTCGTGAATC
>Ga0075424_100004689_pt1 | contig 12955 bp, 9 predicted proteins | sample SoiMethybrSBSTD3_FD_75301 | JGI IMG/M metagenome (GOLD analysis project Ga0075424, IMG submission 75301) | Bulk soil microbial communities from a Populus tree surrounding site in Tennessee, USA - Soil MetaG P. TD hybrid SBSTD3 | ecosystem: Environmental > Terrestrial > Soil > Tree plantation... | reverse complement strand
AGCCCGCATCGACCCCAACGCCGCGGAGATGGTCCGGCGCGTCATCAGCCGCGTCGGCGCGTACCGCGAGCCGGACCTGGTCGACGACTGCGCCAGCGCGATGGCGACGCCCGGCACCAAGACCGCGTTCGGCGTCCACATCGGCGACATCAACCAGGCGCTGGTGGACATCGACTACGTCGACGCGCTGGGCTCCGGCACCTACCTCTACGCCGACGGCACCTCGGTGCGCGTCGTCGCCGCCATCCTCGGCCGCCGGCTGCCCGAGCGGCTGGTCACGACCGACGTGATCTGGCCGGTGCTGGAGCGGGCGGCCGCCGGCGATCACCCGGTCTTCCTGCTCGGCGGCCCGGAGGGCCTGGCCGCGTCGGCAGCCGAGACGATGCGGGAGCGGGTCCCCGGCCTGCGGATCGCCGGCACCGCGCACGGGTACTTCACGCCGGCCGAGGCGCCTGGGGTCGCTGCCTCCATCCGCGAGAGCGGCGCCCACCTGGTCGTCGTCGCGATGGGGGTGCCGCACCAGCAGCGCTTCTGCCGCGACGTCGGCTCGCAGACCGGCGCCCGCCTGCTGCTGACGGCCGGCGGCCTGTACGGGTACATGGCCGGCAACGAGTCCCGGGCGCCGGCGCGCATGCGGGCGGCCGGGTTCGAGTGGCTCTGGCGCGTCGTCCAGGACCCGCGCCGGCTGGCCGGCCGCTACGCCCGCGGGTGCCTCTCGTGCACGCGCCTGGCCTGGGCGGCGCTCCTGCTCAGGGGGAAGTGACCCGGACGCCGACCGTCGTCTACAACGCGATCAGCGCGAGCGAGACGGTCCGGGGTGTCGAGCGGTACCACCTGGGGGTCGTGCCCGCGCTCGCCGGGCTGGGGGACGGCCCGCGCATCCGGGTGCTGCGGGCGCCGTGGCAGGGGTACTACGCGCCGCTGGAGGGCCTGCCGGACGTCGAGGTGGTCACCGTCGTCCCGCCCCGCTCCCGGCTGCGCCGCGGCCTCTGGCAGCTCACCGACGGCGGCCTCCGCGGGCGCCCCGCCGACCTGGTCCACCTGGGCAACGTGCTGCCCGCCCCGGCCGCCGCGCGGGCGCCGGTCGTGGCGATGGTGCACGACGTGATCGAGTTCCGGGCGTCCAGCTCGTACGACCCGGTGCGGCGCTGGGCGCGGCGCCGGATGGTGCGCCGCCTGGGCCGCCGGAGCCGGGTGCTGGTGACGGTGGCGGAGTCGACCGCCCGCGAGCTGGAGGCGCTGCTCGGGCTGCCGGCCGGCGAGGTGGTGACGGTCGGCATGGGCATCGAGCCGGCGCCGCCGGTCACGCCCCGGCCGGCGGCCGAGCGGGACCGCGCGATCGTGTTCGTGGGCGGCATCGACCCCCACAAGCGGCTGGACCTGGCGGTCGCGGCGCTCGCGTCCGTGCCGGGGCTGGAGCTGCGCGTCGTGTCCGGCGGCGGCCAGTCCGAGGCGGCGGTCCGCGACCAGGCGCGCCGGCTGGGCGTCGAGGACCGGGTCCGCTGGCTGGGCCGGCTGTCGGACGGCGAGGCGCGTGAGGTGGTCGCCGGCTCCGCCGCCCTGGTCATGCCGTCCGACCTGGAGGGGTTCGGCATCCCGATCCTGGAGGCGCTGCAGGTGGGGACGCCGGCCGTCGTCTCGTCGGGCGTGCCGCTGGCGCCGGAGTGGCGGCGGCGGGGCGGGCCGGTCTTCCGGCAGGGCGACGCCGCCGACCTGGCCGCGGTGCTGGAGCGGTTCCTCGCGGACGTGCCCGGCCGGGAGGCGCTGGGCAGGCTGGGGCCGGAGCTCGCCGGGGCGTACACGTGGCCGGACGTCGCCAGGCGGCTGCGGGCGGTCTGGTGGTCGGTCCTCGATCCCCGCGTCGTGTAAGCTCACGAACCCATGAGTCATGGCCCAGCCAACGGCCGACTCGTCGAGCGGCGGCTGCGTCCGTGGCGCCAGGACTACCTGCACTACCGGTATCTGTGGCCCGACATCGAGCGCTCGATCGCGTCGGCGCGCGCCCGGATCGGCCTGGATCGGCCGGCGGTGCTCGACGTCGGGTGCGGCAACCGGCCGTACCGCGACCTGTTCGAGGGCTGCCGGTACGTCGGCGTCGACTACTTCAGCGAGGACACCCGACCCGACGCGATCATGGACGCGACCCGGCTGGCGCTGGGCGACGCGCGCTTCGACATCGTGTTCTGCACGCAGGTGATCGAGCACGTGCCCGACCCGCCGGCGCTGGTGGCCGAGACGTTCCGCGTGCTGAGGCCGGGCGGGTGGCTGGTGATGACGGGACCGTTCTGGTGGCCGCTCCACGAGGAGCCGCACGACTTCCACCGGTTCACGCGCCACGGCTTCGCCCACCTGCTGCGCAGCGCCGGCTACGAGGAGTACGAGATCACGCCGGAGGGCGGCGACTGGGCGCAGGTCTTCCTGGCGCTGAACCTGCGCCTGCCCGGCCCGGCGCTGGCGCCCGTTCGCCTGGTGTCCAACCTGCTCGGGGTGGCGATGGACCGGCTGCGCCCGTCCTACACGTCCCCGGCCGGCTGGACGGTGCTGGCCCGAAAGGGCCGCTGAGCCGATCTCCCTCCCCTCGTGGGGGAGGAAGCTAGTCCCGCCTGGCCGCCGCCACCAGCGCCAGCCCGTCCGGCTTGGCGGCGACGTCCGTGCGGAACCCCGCCTCCTCGAACAGCCGGGCCACGCCGTCCGCGTCGCCCTCGTGGCCGGGGTGGCACTCGATCACCCAGTGCCGCGCCGACCGGAGCAGGTCGGCGCCCGCCCCGTGCAGCGCCGGGTACTCGGCGCCCTCCACGTCCATCTTCACCACGTCGACGCGGGGGAACCCGCTCTCGGCCAGCACCTGGGCCAGCGTCACCGTGGTGACGCGCAGGCCGCCCCGGCCGTCTGGCTCGGCCCGGCGCAGTCGGCTCGACGCCGAGTCGATGTCCTGCTCGAACCAGCTGGAGCCCGGCTCGCCCGCGATGGCCGCCTGCTTCAGCACGACCCGCTCGCCCAGCGCGCCCACGTTCTGCGACAGCAGCTCGAACACGGCCGGGTTGGGCTCGACGACGAAGAACCTGGCCGGGCTGCGCTCCGCCGCCCACAGCGTGAACGACCCGACGTGGCCGCCCAGGTCGAGCACGTACTCGACGGCGCCCCAGTCCAGCTCCTCCAGCGCGTACTCACCGCGGCCGAAGACCTCGGCCGGTGCGCTCAGGTCCTGCACCCTGGCCACCAGCCGAGTGCCGGATCGCGCGCGAAGGGCGCACCGCATGCGGCTGACGGGCGCCAGCAGGCCGGGCCGGAGCCGGCTCGTCCGGTAGTCCACGAAGGCCAGGAACGCGGGAAGCGGCCAGTTCGAGAACCCCGAGCGCAGCAGCTCCCATCGCCGCGGCCGGGCGATGACGGAATTGGGCATGATTCACGAGCATGTATAACGCAACCGCTCAGCCAGCCGCGCCCGCGTCGGCCGCGCCCGACCGTGCGGCCGGGCTGCGGGTGCTGTTCATCTGCCACTCGCGCGCGCTGGGCGGCTCCGAGCTGTACCTGGAGCAGATGGCCACGCGCATGGCCAGGGAGGCGCAGGTGCGCGTCGTGTGCCGGCCGGACCCGGTGTTCGACGTGTGGGCCGGACGGCTGGCCGCCGCCGGGGCCGAGATCGTGCGCGTGCCGCTGCCCGATCGCGCCGGCTTCGCCCGGCTGCGCCGCGAGATCCGCTGGGCGTCCGTCGTCCACCTCACGCTGGCCAACCGCGTGGGGACGTACCAGGTGCTGGTCACCCTGGCCTGCCGTCTGGAGCGGCGGCCCCTCGTCTGCACCCACCAGCTGGCCCGCGAGACGGAGGACCTGCCCCTGGGCGCGGTCGGCCGCCGCTTCCGCGCGCTCGCGCTGGGCACGGTCTACGGGGCGGCGCGCCGGCACATCGCCGTGTCCGCCGACGGCCTGGAGCTGCTGCCCCGCCGGGCCGGGCTCGACGCCAGGCGGACGCTCCAGATCAGCAACGGCGTGGACCTCGACCGCTTCGCGAAGCCGGCGCCGGAGGCCAGGGAGGCCCTGCGCCGGCGGCTGCTGGGCGACGCCGCCGACGGCGCGGTGATCTGCTGCACCGTGGCCAGGCTCAGCGCCCAGAAGGGCCTCGACGTGCTCGTCGACGCGGCGGACGTCCTGCGCCGGCGGGGCGGCCCCGCGGTCCGCTTCCTCATCGTGGGTGACGGCGAGCTGCGCGAGCAGCTGACGGCCCACATCGCGCGGCTGGACATCGGCGACGTGGTCCGGCTGATCGGCGCCCGGCCGCCGGACGAGGTCCCCGACTGGCTGGCCAGCGCGGACGTGTTCGTGCTCCCGAGCCACTACGAGGGCATGTCGCTGGCCGTGATGGAGGCGATGGCGACGGGCCTGCCGGTGATCGTCACCCGGGTCAGCGGGACGGCCGAGCTGGTCCCTGACGCCGAGCACGGCCGGGTCGTCGACCCGGGCGACGCGGAGGGCCTGGCAGACGCGGTGGCGGCCGTGGCGGCCGACCCCGCCCTGCGCGAGCGCATGGGCGAGCGCGCCGCGGAGCACTCACGAGCCTTCTCGTGGGACGCGTGCTTCACGAAGACGAACGCGCTGCTGCGCGGCGTGGCGGCGGGCGACTGAGCGCATCTTCCCTCCCCGCGTGGGGAGGGAGTTTCCTCCGGTAGGCGCCGTTCCCGGCGAGCGCCGGCGCGAACGCCCTCTGTAACATCGGGGCCGTCTTGCTGGTAGCAGTCCCCCTCGCGCTCCTGGCGGTCGCCTCGGCCGCGGTCGTCATCCGCTGGCCGGTTCGCTGGGCGCAGACGCTGATCTGGATCCTGGTCCTCCAGAACGTGGTGGTCATCGCCGTCTGGAAGGTGACCGGATCCGACTCGCTGGCCCGCAACCTGCTGTACGCCAAGGAGGTCTTCATCGCCGGCGCCGGCGCCGTGGCGGTCCTCCTGGCGGTGCGCGAGGCCCTCGCCGGACGGCTGCCGGCGGTCCTGTGGATCGCGGTCGCGTTCGGCGTGGTGTGCGTCGTCTGGGTGCCCATCTCCTACGCGCGCCACGAGGGACTGGAGCAGATCGCCCGCGGCCTCCGCTCGCTCGTCTACCCGGTCCTGCTGCTGGTGATCGGCGCGGTGGCGATCGGCGGCTTCCGCGCCAGCCTGGGCGTGCGCTCGGCGCTGTGGTGGAGCTCGATCGTCCTCGGCCTGTCCGCCGTCGTCGAGCGCACGTTCATCCCGCTCCGGTACTGGATCTCGATCGGCCTCGACCAGTACTGGGTGGTGGTGCGCGGCGAGACGAAGGACATGCTGAACGGCGCGCTGCCGTGGAACTTCTACCTGCCGCTGTTCGGTCAGACCGTCCGCCGGGCGTTCGGCATCATGACCGACCCGCTCGACCTGTCCTACTTCCTGCTCCTGCCGTTCGGCCTCGCTGTGGCGGAGATCTGGCGGGCGCGGATGGCGGGCGAGGCCCTGCCCCGGGTGGCCACCGCCGCCGCGATCGGGAGCGCGCTCGGCATCACCTTCTCCCTGTCACGGCTCCCGATCGGCATCGCGGCCGGGCTGGCCGTCGGCATCCCCCTCCTTCTCTACGGCGTGGGCCGGCGCCTGCCACGGCCCGCGATCGGCTGGGCCGCGATCTCCGGGGTGGCGTTCGTCGCCGTGCTGGGCATCTCGGTCGCGACGACGCCCAGCGTGGGCGGCGCCGACATCGCCGCCAGGGCGCCCGTCAACCTGGGCTCCGGCGGCGCGCACGTGGTGAGCCTCCTGCGCGTGACCGACCTCGGCCCGCTGCTCGTCGGCCGCGGCCTGGGCACCACCGGCTACCTGTCGGCCAAGTTCGCCTCCAGCGCCGCCGAGATCAGCTACGAGAACCCGTACCTGGACGCCGCGGCGCAGGTGGGCGCCCTGGGCGGCCTGCTCCTCGCCGCGCTGCTGATCGTGTGCACGGTCATGCTGCTGCGCGTGCGGGGCGACGCCGTGGTCATGACGCTGCCCACCGGCCTGACCCTGGGCGCGCTGGCCGTGGGCGGGTTCCTGTCCGGCCAGCTGGAGGTGATCACCAGCCTTGGCCCGACCTGGCTGTTCGTGGGGGTGGCGCTGACGCTCTGCGTCCCGAGCCCGGCGACGGAGGACGCCCCGGCACCGGCCCGCTCCGAATCCCCGCTGCGCGCCCCGACGCCGGCGCAGCGGTAGGACTCCGACCGCTAGACTCCGCCGCATGAGCAGCCTGGTCGAGCGCCAGCCGCTCGCGCTCGACCGGCCCGCCGGCGCCGCCGCCGTGCGCTATCCGGCCACGCTGACCCTCGCGGCGGCCACGTGCGCGCTCGCGCCGGCGTACGTCGTCCGGTTCCGCGCCGGCCCCCTCCCCACCACCCTGCTGGAGCTGGCCATCCTGGCCACCCTGGCGGTGTTCGCGGCGGAGAGCCTGCGCGCCGGGACCCGACCGGCCTGGAGGACGCCGCTCACGATCCCCGCCGCCCTGCTGCTCGTCGCGGGGGCGCTGTCGGTGGTGGCCTCGCCCGGCCGCGTCTCGGCGCTGGGCCTCTACCGCGCGTACTTCGTCGAGCCGATCCTGTTCGCGCTGGTCCTGGTCACCGTCGTGCGCAGCTGGCGGGCGGCGCTGGCGATCGTGGCCGGGCTGTGGGCCGGCGGCGCCGCGGTGGCGCTGATCAACCTCGGGCTCGAGGTCCAGCAGGTCCGGCAGCAGGCGTTCAACGCGACGTGGATGCCCCAGGTCGCCGTCTACACGAGCCAGAACGCGGTGTCGCTCTACCTCGACCCGCTGGTCGCCGTGGCGGCCGCGCTGGTCGTGCACTGCCGCGACCGGCTGGCGCGGGTCCCCGCCGCCGCCTTCCTGGTGGTGGCGCTCCCCGCCGAGGCGCTGAGCCTGTCCCGCGCCGGCTGGCTCGCCCTGCTCGCGGTGGCCGCCGGGCTGGCCCTCAGCATGGGCCGGCGCTGGACGATCGCGGCGGGCGTCGCGGCCGCGGGCGGCGGGCTGGCGCTGCTCGCCAGCGGCCGCGTCCACACGCTGTTCGAGGCCGTGAAGGGCGACACCCTGACGGGCCGCTTCGAGATGTGGCAGGCGGCGGTGGCGCTGCTCCGACAGCGCCCGATCCTCGGGGCCGGGCTGACCGGGTATCCCGAGCTCATCCGCCCGTTCTGGCGCCACTACGATCCGCTGTGGGCGCTCCATCCGCACGACATCGTCCTCAACTTCTGGCTGGAGACCGGCCTGCTCGGCCTGCTCGCGTTCGGCGCCCTGGTGGCGGTCGCCGCGGCCCTGGCCTGGCGCGGCTGGCGTTCCGCCGCGAACGGCTGGGGGGCGCTGCAGCTGGGCCTCCTGCTGGCCCTGGTCGCGGTCGTCGTCCACGGCCTGCTGGACGTCCCCTACTTCAAGAACGACCTCGCGCTGGAGCTGTGGGCGCTGCTCGCGCTGGTCGTCGCCGGGGCCCGTGCCAATGCCACCGCGAGCTAGCGTCGCGCTGGCCTGGCCGTGTGTCCAGGCGTTATGGTTGGGCGACGATGGCTCGGCAGACAGCTGAGAGCGATGTCGCCGGTGCGTCGGCCGCCGATTCTGTGCGCCCGTCGCTGACTGCCATCACTGCCCAGGGACCGGTCACCAAGCGATTGGTCTTCCTGCCTCCGGACTGGCTGCCCCGCGTGCTGGTGGGCGGCGACGCCCTGATCGCCGCGGCGTCCGTGCTCGGCGCGTACGCGTATCGCGTCCACCTGGACTTCATCAATCCCAAGGCGCGCGACCTGCTGTTCGGCCCCTACGTGCCCGCGGTCCCGGTGGCCGTCGCCATCTACCTCTTCGCGCTGGTGGTGAACCGGCAGTACCGCTCCTGGCGGGGCCGCACGCTCGTCGACCAGCTGCTCTCGCTCTACAGCGGGCTCGGCCTGGCCGCGATCCTGATCCTGGCCACGATCTCCCTCACCCAGACGGGCGCCCTGTACTCCCGTCTGACGATCACGTACTCGATCATCCTGTGCGCGGCCGCGATGACGCTGGAGCGCTTCGTGCTGCGGGAGTACGAGACCCGCCTCCGTCGCCGGGGCGGCGGGGTCGAGCGCGTGCTGATGATCGGCACGGGCAGCACCAGCGAGCTGCTGATCAGGCGCATGAACATGTTCCCGCAGTACGGGTACCTGTGCTGCGGCGTCGCGGACGACCAGCTCGACGTCGGCGACCAGTTCGCCGGCGTGCACGTGGTCGGCCGCCCGGACGAGCTGCCGCGCCTGGCCGAGGAGCTCCAGATCAGCAAGTGCTTCCTGGCCATGCCCAGCGCCCGGCGCGAGCAGCTGGTGCGCCTGATGAAGCTGTGCGAGGACAAGCACATCGACTTCCGACTCGTCCCCGACCTGCTGGAGCTGATGAGCACTCGGGCGGACGCCGAGTCGATCGACGGGCTGCCGCTGATCGGCGTGCGGCGCCGCAGGGTCGGGGTCGTGTCGCGGGCCGGCAAGCGGCTGACCGACGTCATCGTGGCGGCGTTCGGGCTCCTGGTCGCCGGGCCGATCATGCTCGGCGTGGCGGCGGCGATCAAGCTGACCAGCCCGGGCGGACCGGTCCTGTTCCGGCAGGAGCGCATCGGCCACCGCCGCCGGCCGTTCATGGTCTACAAGTTCCGGACGATGATCCCGAACGCGGAGGCCAAGACGGGCCCGGTCGTGGCCACGCCCGGCGACCCGCGGGTGACGCCGTTCGGCAAGTTCCTGCGCCGCACCAGCCTGGACGAGCTGCCCCAGCTCATCAACGTGCTGAAGGGCGACATGAGCCTGGTCGGCCCGCGGCCGCAGCCGACGTTCTTCGACAAGCGCTACAGCACGGAGGTCCCGCGCTACCTGGAGCGCCAGCAGGTCCGGCCGGGCCTGACGGGCTGGGCCGAGGTCAACGACCTGCGCGGCGCCGCCCCGATCGTGGACCGGACGCTCTACGACGTCTACTACGTCGAGAACTGGTCCCTCGTGATGGACCTCAAGATCATCCTGCTGACCGCGGTCCGGCTGATCACCCACCGGCACGCGTACTGAAGAAGCTCCCTCCCCCCGGAGGGGGGAGGGAGAGAGGCTACGTCGGCTCCGGCTCCGGCGCCTCCATGATGGCCAGGCGCTCGGCCGGCAGCGTTCGCTGGACGTCCTCCTCCGCCGGGCGCGCCCCGAAGGCAGCCAGCAGCTCCCGCCACTGCTCGCCGGCGGCATCGAGGCTGCCGCTCAGCAGGTGCACGCCCACCGCGAGGTCGGCCCGCGACCCGCGGGCCTCCAGGCCCCTGACCACCAGCTTCAGCGAGATCGGGAGGGCGCGTCCCGCCGCCCGCTCGGGCAGCCGGCCCGCCACCTGGCATGCCGCCGGGTCCTGGCCGAGCAGGCCGGGGATCACCGACAGCGCCGCGCCGCCGACCTCGACGACCAGCTCCACCGCCGGCGACCAGCGCTCCGTCCGCAGCCGCGTGTTCCGCCGCTTGGCGAACGTGGTCGCCACCTGCGCCAGCCGGACGTACGCGTCGTGGACGGCCGCCGCGCCGTGCGCCGGGTCGGCGAGATCGAGCGGGTGCTCGAGCAGCCGGTCCAGGCTGTCCGCGTATGCTGTCCACGCCTCCGTGGCCCGGATCGCCTCGACCTCGGAGAGGCTGAGCACGCCGAACGAGTCCAGGAACGCGCCGCCCTCGACGGGCGGCCGGGCCGCCTCCCGGACGATGCGGACGAGCTCGGGCATCGACACCGGCATCGCGGCCCGCTCCGCCAGCCGCCACTCCTGGAGCGCCGCGCGCGGCAGCGTGTCGGCAGGGACCATCGTGAACCGCTCCAGCGCGTCGGGCAGGTTCGCGCAGTGGCGCAGGTCGAGCAGCCGCTTCAGGTCGCCGGCGAACGGCTTGCCCCGGTCGTAGCGGCCCTCGGCGGGACGGCTCTCGTCGGCGACGACGAACGCACGGTAGAGGTCCTCGCGCGTGATGGCGTGGCCCTCCCCCGCCCAGGCCGCGCACCAGAGCGCGACGCGCGCGAGCAGCTTCTCCAGGCCCGTCTCGTCCGCCTGGCCGAGGCCGAGGCTGCGCCGGAGCGCACGGACGTCGAGCTGGTGCACGCCGCTCGCGAACCAGCCGAACCGGCGGTGGAGGTCGTTCCGGATGACCCTGGCGTTGTCCTCGTCGGCCCACGACAGCCTCAGGCAGCGCGTGCGGACCTCCCGGCACAGCCGCTCCCAGGCGGCGAACCCGCGCTCGTCCACCCGGTGCGGCGGCCGCTCGCACGGGCCCGACTCCCCGAGCAGGAACGGCACGATCACGCCGGCGTCGAGCAGCCGCCGCAGGGCCTCGTGGTCCCCACTCGAGCTCATGGCGTCGCGGGCCACCGCCGGGTGGTTGAACAGCGCCGAGCGGCCGACGATCACCTGCCGCGCGTTGACGAGCGCCCGGAGGTACTCCGCGCGAACGATCCCCATGCGCTCGCCGGCCACGTCGGCCAGTGACTCGCCGCGCTCCAGCATCCGCCCCAGCATCGACCGCGGCACCCAGTACCCGTCCAGGCACTGCGCCACCACCGCCATCCTGCCGAGCCCTCCCCGATCGATGGCGAGGAACTCGACCTCGCCGTCCCGCACGACCTGGTCCCCTATCAATCCACGCTCCTGATCGCACCCACGCGTGCGTTCGTTCGGTTAACGATTAGTAAGGGTCAGTACAACCGCACATGCGACGGACGACAATCGGACCTTCGGCCACGGTCTGGGGCTTTCAGCCCAGGTGCGCCGGGTGGGACGGTCCCGGCCACTCAGCCATCCACACGGATGGCCGTCGGCCGCCGGCCAGCATCGCCCATTGCCTCGCGCACGCGCGCGGGTGCATCCTGATGTCCGCGATCGACGGCTGTCCGGTTGGAGTGAGGTGGCGAGCGGATGCGGAAATGGTTGCTGGCGGCGTTCGGAGTGGTGCTGCTGGTGCCCCAGCCTGTCGCGGTCCATGCGGGCACCAACTGGGAGGACGGCGCCTGGAGCGCCTGGACGCCGTCCGGCGGCCTGACCTCCCCCGCCGCGGCGGCGAGCTGGGGCGCGGGACGCCTGGACGTGTTCGCGCGCGGCCAGGACAACGCGATGTGGCACCGGGCCTGGGACGGGACCGCGTGGACCGGCTGGCAGTCGCTCGGCGGGGGCTTCAGCTCGGCGCCGGTCGCCGTCTCGTGGGGCCCGAACCGGATCGACGTCTTCGCGCGCGGCCTGGACAACGCCCTCTGGCACATCGGCTGGACCGGCTCGGCGTGGAGCGCGTGGCAGCCGCTGGGCGGCGGCCTGACCTCGGCGCCGGCGGTCGCCTCCTGGGGCGCGGGACGGCTGGACGTCTTCGCCAGGGGCATCGACCGGGCGCTGTGGCACATCGCCTGGACCGGCTCGGCCTGGAGCGCCTGGCAGTCGCTCGGCGGCGGCATCCTGGGGCCGCCATCGGCCGTGTCGTGGGGTCCTGGCCGCATCGACGTCTTCGCCCGCGGACTCGACAGCGGCCTGTGGCACGTCGCCTGGACCGGCGCGGCCTGGAGCGCCTGGCAGCCGCTGGGCGGCGGCCTGACGGGGGCGCCGGCGGCCGCGTCCTGGGGGCCGGACCGGCTGGACGTGTTCGCCAGGAGCACCGACAACGGACTCTGGACGGTGTCGTGGACCGGCTCCGCGTGGAGCGGCTGGGTGTCCCGCGGCGGCGGCATCAACGGCGACCCGCAGGCGTACTCCTGGGAGTCGAACCGCATCGACGTGCTCGGCCGCGGCCAGGACAACGGCCTCTGGCTCCAGTCGTGGAACGGCACCGCGTGGAGCGCCTGGTCCGGGCTGGGCGGCGTTCCCTCCGCGATCAGCCTCCCCGACGTGCCCTTCTACCGCCAGGTGTACTCGCTGTCGTGCGAGGAGGCCGCGCTCCAGATGGCGCTGGGCCACGTATCCATCGGCGTGACCCAGGCGCAGGAGCTGAACGACATCGGCGTGGACAGGCGGCGCGCGTTCACGACGTCCGACGGCATCCTGCACTGGGGTGACCCGTACACCAGCTTCGTGGGCGACCCCAGCGGCAGCGAGATCGGGCTGACCGGCTACGGCACGTACTTCCCGACGATCGCCAGGGTGGGGGCGGCGTACGGCGGGCGGATCCTCAGCTCGGGCGAGGGGATCGCGGCCCAGACCGTCTACCAGGCGGTGCTGGGGGGTCACCCGGTCGTGGTGTGGGTCGCCTTCGACTGGAAGTTCCACCCGCACGGGCAATATCTGGCGTTCGACGGTCGCTGGGTGCAGTACCAGGGGCCGATGGAGCACGCGGTGACCGTGGTCGGCGTCAACGCCGGCTCGGTGCTCGTGTACAACCCGTGGTTCGGGCCGCAGTGGATCGACAAGGCGACGTTCGAGTCCGCGTACGCGACCTACAACCACATGGCGGCGGTGGTGGAGTGACCGCGAGGGGGATCGCGCTGGCGCTGGCCGCCCTCGTGCTGGCCGCGGCCGCGTGCGGCGGCTCCGGCACGGGAACGGCGAGCACGCGGTCCCCCACCCCGACGCGCGCGGCCGAGGAGACGCCGCCGCCGCGCGCGGCGACCGCCTCGCCCCGGCCGACGCCCACCCCGGCCGGGCGCCTCCCCACACCGACGGTGGTGCCGGCGGCGACCGCGACCGACCTGACGTTCACCGGCTCGCTCGCGACCCGGGTGCGCAGCGCCACCACGACCGAGCCGTGCGGCAAGGGCCTGGCGGGCTTCGACGCCGAGCTGTCGCTCACCCTGGGAGGTCAGCCCTCGCTGCTCAGCATCGCGATCTTCGACTACCACGGGCCTGGCACCTACGGGATCCCGCCCGAGCGCGTGTCGGTGCGCGTGGGGCCGCCAGGCGGCCCGTTCATGCCGGCGACGCGGGGCAGCGTGGTCGTCGACGCGGGCGACCGGTCAGGTCGGATCGACACCGCGCTGGGCGACGACGGCACGCGCGTGACGGGGACGTGGGC
>Ga0075424_100004687_pt1 | contig 12956 bp, 13 predicted proteins | sample SoiMethybrSBSTD3_FD_75301 | JGI IMG/M metagenome (GOLD analysis project Ga0075424, IMG submission 75301) | Bulk soil microbial communities from a Populus tree surrounding site in Tennessee, USA - Soil MetaG P. TD hybrid SBSTD3 | ecosystem: Environmental > Terrestrial > Soil > Tree plantation... | reverse complement strand
TCGCCGCTCGAGTACCCCCGAAGGGGCCTTTCCGCTCGACTTGCATGTGTTAAGCACGCCGCCAGCGTTCGTCCTGAGCCAGGATCAAACTCTCCGAGAACAGCTTGCGAAAACGGCCTCCACCGCCCGAGGGCGGCTTCGACGGCCGGTTTCTAACTGTGGATAGGAGAGTCTGCGACCGGGGCAAGCCCCGGTCTGCTCTCAAAGGTCGGTCCATCCATCACGAACCGCCCGAAGGCGGCCGCGGAGGATGGCCGACAGGTATCCGCCCCGCCGAAACGGGTGCGGACGAACCCGACGTCAATCGACCGCGGCCACCTGTGGGGACCGGGTCGATCGCCAAACTGCTGAGTTTTCAAAGACCACGCGCGTCTCGGGCGCGACCCCGAAGCCTAGCGAACCGCATAGCCAAGCACAAGTCAGTGGCGTCGCGCAGTCGCCAGGAGGTGCGGGCTCAGCCCCAGAAGCTCGGGAATCCGCTCCAGCGCCCGGGCCGCGTCGAGCACGACATCCCGGAGCGCCGGCTCGAGAAACCGCTCCTCGAGGTCGGCGAGCGCGAAGGCGATCCCCTCCACCCCGACCAGGTCGACGAGCTCGAGGCCCGCGCTCTCCACCTCGTCGCGAAGCTCGTCCGGACGGTGGCAGTACCCGCTGAACGAGCCCTCGTAGAGCGGGATCAGCCGGCCGGTGCGCTCGACGAGGTCGACGGCCTCACGCATCGTGGAGAACTCCTCGCCGAGCCGCCCCGCCACCTCTCCGTGAAGGCGCGGCGCCCACCGCGAGATGGCCACGGCGAATACCGGCCCACCGGGACGCACCACCCGCCGCGCCTCCGCGAGCGCCGAAACCCTGTCCTCGCGGGTGGGCAGGTGGTAGATCGGGCCCAGCAGGAGCACCGCGTCGACCGACGCATCGGCGAGGTCGAGCTCGCGCGCGTCGGCGATCCGGGAGTCGATCTCGACGCCTCGGGCCGCGGCATCGCCCGTGACCTGCTCGAGATGGAGCTCCACCAGGTCGCGATGATGCACCGCGTACCCCTGCCCGGCCAGCCACAGCGCGTAGCGCCCCGGTCCGCCGCCCACGTCGGCCACCACCGCCGGCGGCGGCGGGAGCGCCCGTTCCAGAATCTCGCACGTGCGCGCGAGCTCGACCTGCCCGAACGGCGAGTCGAGCCGGTCCCGCTCCTCCCCGCGCTCGTAATGCCCCTGGATCTCCTCGGGCGTGGACACGGGGCAGCCGCTACCCCGCGACGCGGGCGAACCGGCGGCCGACGCGCAGCTCCGCGCCGGCCATGCGCGAGCGCGGCACGTCCAGCTCGTCGGCAGCGAGCGGCTCGCCGTCGAGGCGGACACCGCCCTGCGAGATCAGCCGCCGCGCCTCGCCGCGCGATCCCGCCAGGCTATGGTCGGCGAGGAACGCGGGCACGTGCACCGGGTCGCCGTCCGGGAGGTCGAGCACGGGCGCATCGTCGGTCGCCCGCTTCTCCTTGAACATGCGATCGAAGCCGGCCTCGGCGGCCGCGGCCGCCTCCGCCCCATGCCAGCGCTCCACGAGCCGGCGCGCGAACTCCCGCTTCGCCGCGTACGGGTCGGCCGGCGGCGGGGCGTCCGCCTCCAGGCACAGCCGGTAGTAGTCGGGCATGAGCTCGTCGACAGAGCTCATCGCCTTGCCGTACATCTCCGCCGGCGGATCGTCGATCCCGATGTAGTTGCCGAGCGAGGCGCTCATCTTGTCGACCCCGTTCGGGCCGTTGATGAGCGGCGTCGTCAGCGCGACCTGCGGCTCCTGGCCGTAGGCGATCTGGACGTCGCGGCCCGTGAGCAGGTTGTACTCCTGGTCGGTGCCACCGAGCTCGACGTCGGCCTTGATCGCGACGGAGTCGTAGGCCTGCATCAGGGGGTAGAGGAACTCCGAGACCGAGATTGGCTGGTTCGTCTTGAAGCGGCGCTCGAAGTCGTTTCGCTCGAGCAGGCGCGACACCGTGACCGTGCGCGTGAGCCGCAGGATCTCGCCGAAGTCGAGCTTGCCGAGCCACTCGCTGTTGAAGCGAAGCTCCGAGCGGTCGGGATCGAGGATGCGAAGCGCCTGCTCGAAGTAGCGCGCCGCGTTCTCGTCGATCTGCTCGCCCGACATCACCTGCCGCTCCTTCGAGCGCCCCGACGGGTCGCCCACCCGGGCGGTGTAGTCGCCGACGATCAGGATGCCGGTGTGGCCCTGGTCCTGGAACGCCCGCATCCGCTGGAGCGGGATGGCCTGGCCGATGTGGATGTCGCGCGCCGTCGGGTCGATCCCGAGCTTCACCCGGAGCGGCCGCCCGAGCGCGAGCTTGCGCTCGAGCTCACCCTCGGGGAGCACCTTGACGGCGTTACGCGTGAGTGCGGCGAGGTCTGGCACGGGGCGCGGATGATATCGGCCGGCTCACCAGGCCCGATTCGGGGTCAAAGAAGCGCCAGGGGCGGTCGACGCCCTTCGTGAGCCCGATGCGCGCCGACGAGGCGACCCGCCGCTCCCGATAGGGCGGCAGGAGGACGGCCGGCCGGCCGTTCAGGGCCGGGCCCGCCGCGAGCGCCTGGCCGACGTTTCCCGGGCCGGTCGCGAGCGGCTCGCGGCCGCGCCGAGCGCGCATGCGCTCAACGCCGTGCTCGGGCTCCAGCGAGCGGATGAGCACGGCGGCGCCGACGCCGGGAGGGCCGCAGACGACGTTCATGCACCAGTGGATGCCGTAGGAGCGGTAGACATAGAGCGTCCCGGGCGGCCCGAACATCGCAGCGTTCCGCACGGTCTGGCCGCGGAAGGCGTGCGAGGCAGGATCGCCGGGCGCGTAGGCCTCGGCCTCGACGATCGGGCCGCCGACCCCGTCGACCAGGAGCGTCCAGCCGATCAGCGCGCGCGCCGCGGCGACCGGGTCGCCCGCGAGGTCGAGCGTCACCCGGCCGGCTGCCAGCGGTACCCGTCGCCGGCCGCCTCGATCGTCCCCCACCCGTCGATGTGGGACGCGGCGCACCAGACGCCCGTCCCGGCGAGCTCCGCCAGCCACCGCCGCCGGGTGGCGAGCCCCGTCTCGGGATCGGTGTCGAACTCGCGGTCCCACTCGGGGTGCTCGACGTGGCTCGGATGGTGGATGACGTCGGCGAGAAAGACGGCGCGCCGTGGTCCGTCGACGGTGATGTCGACGCAGGCATGCCCGCCCCGGTGCCCGGGCGCCTCGACGATCCGGATGCCGGGCGCGACCTCGTCCCCGTCGGCCGCCTCCTGAAGCCGGTCCCCGAGCGCCTCGAGGACGCGCCGCGCCGACCGGTCGGGCGGAAGCGCCCGTGCCCACGCCGCCGCCGTCGCCGTGACGAACACGCGCTCGGCCGGGACGTCCGGCGCACCGCCGCAGTGGTCGAAGTCGAGGTGCGTCAGCACGACGGTGTCGACGTCTGCCAGGGCGTAACCCTGTGCGGCGAGCGCCTCCTCCAGGTTGCTGGTCGCGCCCTCCCACTCGCTGTCCAGCTGGCCTGCCGCCGTGTCGATCAGCACCGTCCGGCCGCCCCCGCGGACCAGGAGGACGTTCGAGCAGATGTCGGCGTCGGCGAACGTGCCCGCCGGGCCCAGGAGGGCGCCCTCCATCGGGATGGATCCGGCCGAGATCAGCAGCGCGTCGCGGCTAGACATCGAGCGACATCTGGTTCTTCTTGTTCCGGCGCAGCGCCTGGGCCAGCGCCACCGCCTCGCCCATGTCGGCCAGGATCGTCCGCTCCGTGCGCGACGCGACGAGCGGCTCCTCCATCCCGTCGACCCACACCCGCGTGCGCTGGCCGTCGCCGCGGTCGTCCCCCTCGATCGGCTCGAGCGCGTAGATGCGGTCGGCGCGGACGTACTTCCCGTACCCCAGGAAGATCATCGGCGCGCCGGCGTTCACAGCTCCTGCAGCACCTCGCGCAGCGAGGCCGCGACGTGCGCGACGTCGTCGTCCTCGAGCTGGACGAAGAAGGGCAGCGCGAGCGTCGAGCGGCTGACGCGCTCGGTGACCGGCAGCATCCCCTCCGCGTAGCCGAAGCGGGCCCGGTACGGCGGCTGGAGGTGGATCGCCGGCAGGTACGGGCGCGTCGCGACCCCGCGGGCGGCGAGGCCGGCGGCCACGGCGTCGCGATCGATGCCCTCCGCAAGCCGCACGTAGTAGATGAACCAGCTTCGCGCCTCGGAGCCGCGGTACGGCAGCTCGACGCCGTCGATGCCGGCCAGGGCTTCGTCATAGCGCTCCGCCACCCGCCGCCGGGCCTCGAGGAGGGTGTCCAGCTTCTCGAGCTGGGCGATCCCGAGCGCGGCCGACATCTCGTCCATCCGGTAGTTGAACCCCACCCGCTGGTGCACGAGCCAGTCGCCGTTGTCGGAGCGGCCCTGGTTCACGAGGCTGCGCATATCGGCGGCGACGTTCTCGTCGTCGGTCGTCACCATGCCGCCCTCGCCGGTGGTGAGCTGCTTGTTCGGATAGAAGCCGTAGACAGCGGGGTTCCCGTGCGAGCCGACCGGGCGGCCGTCCACGCTGCAGCCGAGCGCCTCGCAGGCGTCCTCGACGACCGGGACGCCGTGCCCGGCGGCGACGCGCGAGACGGCCTCGATATCGCACGGGTAGCCGAAGATGTGGATCGGCACGATCGCGCGGGTGCGCGGGGTGATCGCCGCCTCGACGGCCGCCGGGTCGACGTTGAACGTCCGCTCGTCGATGTCGGCGAAGACCGGGGTCGCCCGCTCGTGCAGGATCACGTTGGCCGAGGCGATGAACGAGAAGCTCGAGGTGATCACCTCGTCGCCGGGCCCCAGGCCGAGGCGATCGAGAGCCACGTGCAGGCCGGCCGTCCCGCTCGAGCAGGCCACTGCGAACCGGGTCCGGACCCGATCCGCGAACGCCCGCTCGAAGGCCGGCACCATCTCGCCGCACGCCAGCGCGTCGGAGCGCAACACGTCCATCACCAGCTCCCGCTCGCGCTCGCCGATGTGGGGGCGAGCGAGCGGGATCGAGCGGGTCGTCACCATGCCACGGGTCAGACGGCGGCGCGGACCGGGTAGTCGAGCAGGTCGGAGAACCGCTCGTCGCGGCCCGACACGATCGCGAAGAACGTGTCCTGGATCGCCTTGGTGATCGGGCCACGGCCGCCGATCTGCTGCCCGTCGACCGAGGCGATCGGCGTCACCTCGGCGGCCGTGCCGCACAGGAACGCCTCGTCGGCGAAGTAGAGATCGGTGCGCACCAGGTTCACCTCGCGCACGTCGTAGCCGAGCGTGTGGGCGATCCGCATGACCGTGTCGCGCGTGATGCCGGGCAGGCACGAGGCGGTCGTGGGCGGCGTGTGCAGGACGCCGTCGCGCACCGCGAACACGTTCTCGCCCGAGCCGTCGGCGATGTAGCCCTCCTCGTTCAGGAGGATGGCCTCGTCGTCGCCGGCGCGGCTCGCCTCGAGCTTTGCGAGCACCGAGTTGATGTACTGCCCGGAGGCCTTGGCCGTCGGCGGCAGCGTGTTGGGGCCGATCCGGCGGAAGCTCGAGATCTTGCAGCTCACCCCATGCTCCAGCGCTTCCTCGCCGAGATAGGCGCCCCACGGCCACACGGCCACGGCCACCTCGACCGGGTTGTCGCGCGGGTAGAGGCCCATCGGCCCGGCGCCGCGGAAGACGATCGGGCGCACGTAGCACGACGAGACGTTGTTGACGGCGACGGTCTCGTGGATCGCCTCCGCCAGCTCGGGCAGCGTGTAGCCGAGGTCCATCTCGTAGAGCGCGGCGGAGCGCCGCAGCCGCTCGAGGTGGTCCGTCAGGCGGAAGACCGCAGCGCCGCGAGGCGTGTCGTACGCACGGATGCCCTCGAAGACCCCGGTCCCGTAGTGCAGCGCGTGCGTGAGGATGTGGACGTTGGCCTCGTCCCACGGGACGAAGCTGCCGTTGCGCCAGATCTTCTCGGTCGGTTGCATGGGTCTGATGGTACCGGACAAATGGCGTCCGGACGGTAGGCTGACCGCGTGGAGGACCGCGACCGCCGAGCCCGCTCCTTCGGTGCCGTCGCCGACCGCTACGCACGCGCCCGCCCCGGCTATCCGCCGGCGGCTGTCGAGTGGCTGCTCGAGGTGGCTCCGGGCCGCGCGGTGGTCGACCTCGCGGCCGGGACGGGGAAGCTCACGCAGGTCCTCGTCGAGGCGGGTGCCGAGGCGGTCGCCGTCGAGCCGGACGCGGGCATGCGGGCGGCGCTCGCGAGGGCCGTTCCGGGTGTCGAGATCCTGGCGGGGACCGCGGAGGCGATCCCGCTCCCGGACACGAGCGCCGACGCGGTGCTGGTCGCCCAGGCCTTCCATTGGTTCGACGCCCGCCGGGCCTGCGACGAGATCGGGCGCGTGCTGCGGCCGAGCGGTGTGCTCGGACTCCTCTGGAACCTGCGCGACGGCTCCGTGCCGTGGGTGGCCGACCTCGACCGCATCCTCGACTGGCCGGCCGACGTCGTCGCCCGGGCCGGCGACCTCAGCTTCGCGGAGATCGAGCGGCACCCCCTGTTCGCGGCCGGCGGCCGGCGCGAGTTCCCGAACCCGGTCGCATTCACGGCATCGCGCCTGATCGACTGGGCGGCGTCCACGAGCCGCGTCGCCACCCGGCCCGAGGCCGAGCGGGAGGCGGTGCTCGCAGGCGTCGCGGAGCTGGCCCGCACGCATCCTGACCTGCGCGACCAGGCCGTGTTCGCGATGCCCTACACGACGGTGGCGATCAGGTTCGACCGTCCACGGTGACGAGCCGCACGCGGTGGATGCCGCCCAGCTCCTGGAGCCGCTCGAGCGCCTCGGGCGTCGGGTCGTGGTCGACGGCGAGCACCATCACGGCGTCGCGCTTCCCCTTGCCGCTGCGGCTCACGCTCATGTTCGAGATGTTGACGCCCTCCTTCCCGAACATCATCCCGACCTGGCCGATCATGCCGGGCGTGTCGTCGTTCATCATGACGAGCAGGTGCGCCGGCGCCAGCTCGATCTCGACCCGGTAGCCGTCCACCTCGACGAGCCACGGCCGCTGCTCGCGGCCGATCGTCGTGCCGGCGGCCGACGCCTCGCGCCCGCAGGCGACCCGCACCAGGTTCGTGTAGTCGCCGGGCGTGCGGGTGCGCTCCTCCCCCACGTCGATCCCGCGGCTCTCGGCCACGGCGCGCGCGTTCACCAGGTTCACGGGCTCGTCCGAGAGCGCGCCGAAGACGCCCGCCAGGACGGCCTGCGTGACGAGCCGGGTGTCGTGCTCGGCGAGGGCGCCCGCGCAGGTCACGTCGACCCGGTCGAAGCCGCCGCCCGAGAGCCCGGCGACGAGCTGGCCGAGCCTCGTCGCGAGCGGGATGTACGGCCCCAGCACCTCCATGTCCTCCGCCCCGACGTGCGGGATGTTGACCGCGTTCGAGACGAACTCGCCCGTGAGCGCCGCGGCCACCTGCTCGGCCACGATCACGCCGGCCCGGTCCTGGGCCTCGTGGGTCGAGGCGCCCAGGTGGGGCGTCACGACGACGTTCGGCAGCTCGAGGATCCGGCCGGACGTGTACGGCTCCGCGGGGAAGACGTCGAGGGCCGCACCCCCCACCTGACCGCTCTCGAGCGCGTCGACCAGCGCGTCGAGGTCGACCAGGTCGCCGCGCGCGGCGTTCACGATCCTGACGCCGCGCTTCATCAGATGGAGGCGATCGGCGTTGATGAGGTTCCGCGTGTCGTCGGTGAGGGGCGCATGCAGCGTCACGAAGTCGGCCTGGAGGAGCACGTTCTCGAGCGAGCCCGAGGTCACCTGGAGCTCGCGGCAGCGTTCGGCCGACACGAACGGGTCGTAGACGACGACCCGCATCCCGAGCGCCCGGGCGCGGGCGGCGACGAGCTGGCCGATCCGGCCGAAGCCGATCACGGCCAGCGTCTTGTCGGCCAGCTCGACGCCGGCGAAGCGCGCGCGCTCCCAGCGGCCTTGCACGAGGGCGGCGTGGGCCTGCGGGATGTTCCTGGCCAGCGCGAGCAGGAGGCCGATCGCGTGCTCGGCGGCCGCGACCATGTTCGAGCCGGGGGCGTTGGCCACGATGATCCCGCGCCGGGTCGCAGCGGCCACGTCGACGTTGTCGACTCCGGTGCCGGCCCGGCCGATCACCCGCAGCTTCTCCGCCCGGTCGATCAGGTCGGCGGTGACGCGGGTGGCGCTGCGGACGATCAGCCCGTCGTAGCCGGCGATCCGGAGGGCCAGCTCGTCGGCGGGAAGGCCCAGCTCGACGTCGACAGCGAAGCGGTCGCGGAGGAGGTCGACGCCGGCGCCGGCGATCTCCTCGGTGATGAGGACGCTATCCATCGACGGGCACCGGCTCCGCCGCGAAGAGCGCGGTGGCGGCCGCAACGCCGCCGCCGGGAACCGGGGGTGTGTGGCCCAGCGCGCCCAGGGCCATCTCGAGCCCGGCGAGCGCCGTCACGATGTCGAACTCGTTCATGTAGCCCATGTGGCCGATGCGCATGATCCTGCCGCGGAGCGGGCCGTGGCCGCCGGCCAGGACGATGCCGTGCCGGTCGCGGAGCACGGTGTAGCACTCCTGGCCGTCGATGCCCTCGGGCATGAGCAGGGCGGTGACCATCGCGGCCGAGTCGTCGTCGGGCGAGAAGAGCTCGAGCCCGAGGCCCTTCACCCCGGCGCGGGTGGCGCGGGCCAGGCGACGGTTGTGCTCCCACACCTTTGCGGGGCCGCGGGCCAGGATCAGGTCGAGCGCGGTGCGGAGCGCGACGACGATGCTCACGGCGGGGGTGAAGGCGGTGTCGCCCTTCACCTGCGAGTCGGCCGCCAGCCGCCAGTCGAGGTAGTAGCGCGGGAGCGTCGCGTGCTCCACCCTGCCCCAGGCCCGCTGCGAGACCGACGCGAACGCCAGGCCCGGCGGCGACATGAGCGCCTTCTGGGAGCCGGAGACGACGACGTCCACACCCCACGCGTCGGTCGCAAGCTCGACGCCGCCGAGGCTCGAGACGGCGTCGACCACGAGGAGCGCACCCGTGGGCGCGACCTCGGCGGCAATGGCCTCGACATCGTGCACCACGCCCGTGGAGGTCTCGGAGTGCGTCACGAAGACGGCGGCGGTCTCCGCCTCGCCGGCCGCCGCGGCGATCCGAGCGGGGTCGAGCCGCTCCCCCCACGGCTGCTCGACGAGCACCGGCTCGATCTCGTAGGCACGGGCGAGCTTCACCCATCGCTGGCCGAAGTTCCCGGCCGAGGCGACGACGACCCGGTCGCCCGGCGAGAGCAGGTTCGCCACCGACGACTCCATCGCGGCCGTCCCGGAGCCGGTGAAGAGCACGACGTCGTTCTCGGTCGCGAACACGCGCTTCAGCCGGTCGAGCGTCTCGAGCAGGAGCGCGCGGAACTCGGGGCTGCGGTGGTGCTGCATCGGCACGGCCGCAGCCGCGGCCACCTCCGGCGGGATCGGCGTCGGCCCGGGGGTGATCAGGTAGCGCTTGCTTGACACCGGCGCGAATCGTATGCGGAAGGGCGGACCGCTGGGACACTCCCCGCCTAGAGGCGGGAGCGGAGGAGCTCCTGGACCTGGCGGGCGTCTGCGCGGCCTCGGGTCTCCTTCATCACCTGGCCGACGAGCGCGTTGATGACGCCGTCCTTGCCACCGCGGAACTGCTCGACGAGCGCCGGGTTGGAGTCGATGACCTGCGCGACGAGGGCATCCAGCTCCGACGAGTCGCCGACCGTCGCGAGGCCGTGCTGCTCGACCAGCGCCGCCGGGTCGGAAGCGGGATCGGCCTCGAGCAGACCGTAGACCTGCTTCGCGATCGTTGCCGTGATGGTCCCGGCGGCGATGAGGCCGATCAGCCCGGCGAGCGAGGCCGCCGGGACGTGGTCGACCGCGCCGGGCTGGTTTCGCACCCAGTCGGCGGCGGCCTTCGGGTCGGCGCCGGCCGCGACGACGGCCTCGAAGTAGCCGGCGATCGCCGGCGTGGCGTTCAGGTCGACGGCGTCGTGGGCCGGGATCCCGAGCTCGTCCCGGAACCGCGCGATCCGCGCGCCGGGCAGCTCGGGCAGCCCGCTGCGCAGCCGCTCCACGTCGTCACGCGAGGGCTCGAGCGGCACGAGATCGGGCTCGGGGAAGTACCGGTAGTCGTCGGCCTCCTCCTTCGACCGGCGCGCGTGCAGCTGACGCTGGGCAGGGTCGTAGTGCAGCGTCTCCTGGAGGACGGCCTCGCCCGACTCCAGGAGCCCGATCTGGCGCTCGATCTCGGCCGCCATCCCCTCGCCCAGGAACTTGAACGAGTTCATGTTCTTGAGCTCGGTCTTCGTGCCGAGCGCCGAGTCGCCGCGGCGTCTGACCGACACGTTGGCGTCGCAGCGCAGCGACCCCTTCTCCATGTCGCAGTCCGAGACGCCGATCGTCTGGAGCGTGTTCTTGAGCAGCCCGAGGAAGGCGACCGCCTGCTCGGGCGAGCGCAGGTCGGGCTCGGTCACGATCTCGACGAGCGGCGTCCCGCACCGGTTGAAGTCGACGACCGACGACTCCGCCCCCGCGATCCGGCCGCCCGCGCCGCCGGCATGCACCAGCTTGGCCGCGTCCTCCTCGAGATGCGCGCGCGTGATCCCGATCCTTGCCCCGTCCACGTCGAGGTGGCCGTGCTCGCAGATCGGCTCGTCGTACTGGCTGATCTGGTACGCCTTGGGGCTGTCCGGATAGAAGTAGTTCTTGCGGTGAAACTGGCACCGGGAGGCGACGTCGCAGTCCAGCGCCAGCCCGATCTCGATCGCCTTGTCGACCGCCCCCGCGTTGATCGTCGGGAGCGCGCCGGGATGCCCGAGGCAGACCGGGCAGGTGCGGGTGTTCGGCTCCTCGCCGAAGCGGTTCTCGCACCGGCAGAACATCTTCGAGTCGGTGTTCAGCTGGACATGGATCTCGAGCCCGATGACGGGCTCCCAGCGCTCGGCCTCGGCGCTCATGCGCTCACCTCGGCCGCCGCGGGCGGGCGCGGGTCGAACCCCAGCGCCCCCTCGAGGGCGTGCGCCGCGGACAGGATCCGGTTCTCCGCGAACGCCGGCCCGACGAGCTGGAACCCGACCGGCAGCCCCTCCGAGAGCCCGCACGGCAGCGAGATCCCGGGCAGCCCGGCGAGGTTCACCGGCACGGTGAGGACGTCGGACGCGTACATCGCCCACGGGTCGCCGACCCGCTCGCCGATCCGGAACGCGACGGTCGGCGAGGTCGGCATCGCGATCAGATCGCAGGCCCCGAACGCGGTCCGGAAGTCGTCGCGGATGCGCGTGCGCACCTTCTGGGCCATCCCGTAGTAGGCGTCGTAGTAGCCCGCCGAGAGCGCGTAGGTGCCGAGCATGATGCGCCGCTTCACCTCGGCCCCGAACCCCTCCGCCCGCGTGCGGCCGTACATGTCGATGATCGTGTCGCCGTCCTCCTCGCGCCGCAGGCCGTAGCGGACGCCGTCGAACCGGCTCAGGTTGGCCGACGCCTCGGCCGGGGCGATCAGGTAGTACGCCGGGAGCGCGTAGCCCGCGTGCGGGAGCGCCACCTCCACCACCTCGGCTCCGAGCCCCTGGGCGGAGCGGACGCCGGCGTCGAACGCGTCGCGCACGCCCGGCTCGATGCCCTGCTCGAGCAGGCCCGACGGCACCCCGATCCTGACCCCGCGCAGGTCCTGCGCGTCGGGCACCGCGATCGGCTCGGGCAGCTCCACCGACGTCGCGTCGCACTCGTCCTTCCCGCAGATGACCTGGAGCAGGAGCGCGCAGTCGCGCACGGTGAGCGCGAACGGCCCGATCTGGTCGAGCGAGGAGGCGAACGCGATCAGGCCGTAGCGGCTGACGGCGCCGTACGTCGGCTTCATGCCGACCACGCCGCACAGCGCGGCCGGCTGACGGATCGAGCCGCCCGTGTCGGTGCCGAGCGCGAGCGGCGCGAACCCCGCCGCGACCGCCGCCGAGGAGCCGCCGGACGAGCCGCCCGGGACCCGGTCCGTGTCCCACGGGTTCCGGGTGACACCGAAGGCCGAGTTCTCGGTCGAGGAGCCCATCGCGAACTCGTCCATGTTCGTCTTGCCGAGCGACACCAGCCCGGCCGCCTTCACCCTGCTCACGCAGCCGCCGTCGTAGATCGGCACGTGGCCCTCGAGGATGCGCGAGCCGGCGGTGGTCTCCTCGCCCTTCGTGCACAGGATGTCCTTGAGCGCGATCGGGACGCCCTGCAGGCCGGTGCGGCCGTCGCGGTCGAACCCGTCGGCCTCGGCGAGCGCGGCCTCGCGCCGCGTGCGCAGGAAGGCGTGAAGCCCGGGATCCTCACGGTCGATCCGGTCGAGGTAGGCCGTGACCAGCTCGCGGCAGCTCACCTCGCGCGCGTCGAGCAGCTCGATGCAGCGCTCCGCCGTGAGGCCGGACGTGTCGGTCATGCCGTGGGCGGCACCCGGAAGCCGCCGTCCGCGGGATCGGGCGCCTGGCGGAGCACGTCGTCTCGGGGCCACGAGGGCCGCGCGGCATCCGGGCGCACGCTGTTCGACACGTCGAGCGCGTGGGCCGTCGGCGCGACGTCGCCGAGATCGAGCTTCGAGAGCTCCTGGACGTGGCCGAGGATCGTCGACAGCTCCTCGCGCATCCGCCCGACATCCTCCGGGTCCAGGCGCAGACGTGCCAGCCTGGCGACGTGGAGGACGTCGGCGTCGGAGATCGCCATCGGCGGCAGCTTAGTCCGCGCGGAGGGGAATCAAGCGATCAGGCGAGCATGCGGACCGCGCTGGCCTGAAGGCCCTTTGGTCCCTGGACGACCTCGAACTCGACCCGTTGCCCTTCGGCCAGGGTCTTGTAGCCATCCGACTGGATCTCCGAGAAGTGGACGAACACGTCCTCGGCCCCATCCTGGGAGATGAAGCCGTAGCCCTTCTCGTTGCTGAACCACTTGACGGTGCCTTCTGCCACCTTGCAGTCCTTCCTCGAACTCCCGGCCA
>Ga0075424_100004684_pt1 | contig 12962 bp, 6 predicted proteins | sample SoiMethybrSBSTD3_FD_75301 | JGI IMG/M metagenome (GOLD analysis project Ga0075424, IMG submission 75301) | Bulk soil microbial communities from a Populus tree surrounding site in Tennessee, USA - Soil MetaG P. TD hybrid SBSTD3 | ecosystem: Environmental > Terrestrial > Soil > Tree plantation... | reverse complement strand
GCTTCGTGGCGCTGGCGGACGATGTGGTGACGAACGATCGCACCCCTGCAGAAGCGCTCGAAGCGGCGCGCTCGGCGATCGCCCGGCTCGAGCGCCGGCGGGCGGGCGCATGAGCTGGCTCCGCGCCCTGGGCGAGCTCCTGTCGCGCCGCTTCGGGCGCGCGCGGCCGGGGGGCGACCCCGAGCAGCTCGCCGCGCGGGCCCTGGCGACGCTCGAGCACGCGCTGGCCGAGAGCGACGCCGAGAGCCGGCTCCAGGGGCTGCGCGATGCGCTGGCCATGGCCGAGCGCGTGGACGACCCGCGCGGCGATCAGCTCGTGCTCGAGGCGTCGCTCCACTTGGGCGAGCGCCTGCGCGCTGCGGGGCAGCGTGACCAGGCGGTGCTCCACTTCGAGCAGGCGATGCTCCGGAGCTTCCGTGTCGCCGATCCGCTGGGGCGCCACCGCAGGGCGGGCGTGCTGTCGCGGCTCGGCATCCTCGACCAGGAGGCCGGCGAGCTGCTGCGCGCGCGCGCCCGCTACCGCGAGGCGCTCGATCTGGGGAGCGACACCGACTCGCAGCAGCTCCTCGGCATGCTCACGCAGGCGGCGTTCAACCTGGGGCTCCTCCACAGCGAGAGCGGGGAGGAGGACGAGGCGGTGGCGAGCTGGGAGTCGGCGCTGGCCCTGGGCCGTCGCGCGGGTCATCCCGGAGGCTGGGACCCCGCTGCGGTGGCGGCGTTCAACCTCGGTCACCTGCACGCCCGGCGCGGGGACAGCGCGCGCGCGAAGCGGTTGTTCGAGGACGTGGCTCGCGTCGCCGAGCCTTCGGACACGCCGCTCGGCCGCATGGCATGCGCCAAGGCGGCGCTCGCGCTCGCCGCCATGGCCGAGCGCGAGGGGCTCCCGGGCGCGCCGGAGGCGGAGCGACAGTACGCGCGGGCCGTCCACTTCGGGCGCGCGAGCGAGCTGCCCGAGGGCGCGCTCGCGGCGCTCCAGGCGACGCTCGGCCTCGGCGAGCGCTTCGTGCACGCGGGCCGTCACGCGGAGGCGGCCACGCACTATCGCGAGGCGCTCGCGCTCGCCGGGCGCTGCGAGCCCGGCGCCGCGGCGCGCTTCGACCTGCTGGCGCGCCTGCGGCTGGGGCAGTCGCTCGTGGAGCTGGGCGAGCGCGAGGAGGCGGTGGGGCTGCTGCGGCGTGTCTTCGAGGTGGGCCGGCGGCTGGAAGAGCCGCCGCTCCGCGAGCTCGCGGGGCAGGCGGCCTGCAACCTGCACCGGGCGCTGGGCTCGCTCGAGCGCTGGGAAGAGGCGCGTGCGCTCGCAGACGAGTCGCTCGCGTTCACGCGCACGCTGGACTCGGGCACGGGCCGCGCGCTCGAGGCGGCGGCGACGTACGCGAAGGCCTACCAGGCTCTTCACGACGGCCGCCGCGACGAAGCGCTCGCCGGTCTGGCGGAAGTGGTGCGCATCGGGCGCGACAGCGGCGTGGACGTGGGCGGGCGCATCGCGCTCGATGCCCAGCTCCTGATCGGACACCTCTACCGCCAGGCCCAACGGCTGGACGACGCGGCGCGCGCGTTCCGGGACGCGCTCGCCCACGTGCGCGAGGACGCGCCGGACGGCGGCGCGCCCGAGCTGGACGCCATGGCGGCCATGGCCCAGGTGAACCTCGGTCACACGCTGGTCGGGCTCGAGCGCGCGTTCGAGGCCCGGCAGGCCTACGAGGCGGCGCTCGTGCGGGGTCGCTCGAGCGGGCTCCCGAGCGGCCGGGCGGCGGCCGCCAACGCCGCGCTGAATCTGGCTTCCATGCTCGAGGACGAGGTCCCGGAGCGCGCCCGGCGCGAGTGGTACGACATCGCGCGCGTGCTCGGGCGCTCGAGCCACACGCCGCTCGGCAACGAGTGCGCCGCCCAGGCCGAGCGAGCGCTCGAGCGGATGGATCGCGGCGGGGCCTGACCCGAGTCGCTCGTGCGTTGCGCGCGGCCGCGCTCGTGCGTAGTGTGCGTCGCGCTCCGCGAACGACGTTCCACCCCACTCCACGAGTCTCCCGATGCTCACCGCAGCCGATCTGCGCAAGCGCCTCGATCCGATCCGGGCCCGTCTCGACGGGCTGCGGAGGTACCTTTGACGTGGACGGGCGGCGGCGGGAGCTGGCCGATCTGGAGTCGCGCATGGCCGGCCCCGGATTCTGGGATCGGCCGGAAGAGGCCCAGCGGACGGTCGCGCGGCTGAAGACCGCGAAGAAATCCGTAGACGAGTTCGCGGCTCGTGAAGCCAGCCTGGCGAGCCTGGGCGAGCTGCTGGACCTGGCCGAGAGCGAGAACGACGGGGCGATGCTGGTCGAGATCGAGCACGAGCTGTCCGCGCTCGACGGGCAGGTCGCGAACCTCGAGACGCGCAGCCTGCTGTCGGGCGAGCACGACCGGCTCGGCGCGCTCGTCATCATCCATCCCGGCGCCGGCGGCACCGAGTCGCAGGACTGGGCCGAGATGCTGATGCGGATGTACCAGCGCTGGGCCGAGCGCCGCGGCTACGGCGTGCAGCTGCTCGACTACCAGGCCGGCGACGAGGCGGGGATCAAGGACGCCACGCTCGAGATCGACAACGAGTTCGCGTACGGCTACCTGAAAGGGGAGTCCGGCGTGCACCGGCTGGTCCGCATCTCGCCCTACGACGCGAACGCGCGGCGGCACACCTCGTTCTCGTCCGTGAGCGTGCTGCCGATGATCGACAACACCATCAAGGTGGAGATCGCGCCCGGCGACCTGCGCATCGACACCATGCGCGCGGGCGGGGCCGGCGGCCAGCACGTCAACAAGACCGAGTCGGCCGTGCGCATCACCCACCTGCCCACCGGCCTCGTCGTCCAGTCGCAGGGGGAGCGCAGCCAGCATCGGAACAAGGACGCGGCCATGAAGATCCTGATGTCGCGCCTGTTCGTGCTGGGTGAGCAGGAGGCGCGGGCCAAGACCGAGGCGCTGGCGGGCGTCAAGAAGGAGATCGATTTCGGGAGCCAGATCCGCTCCTACGTGCTGCAGCCCTATACCATGGCCAACGACCACCGCACGGAGACCAAGCTGCCCGACGTCCACCGCGTGCTGGATGGCGACATCGACCCGTTCATCGACGCCTGGCTCAAGAGCCAGCAGCCCAAGCAGGAGAAGGCATGACCTCCGTCACGCTGCCCGGGCACATCTTCCGCGAGTACGACATCCGCGGGCTGCACGCCACCGAGCTCACCGACGACGTCGCGGAGGCCGTCGGCCACGCGTTCGGGACGCGCATCCGGGCCGGGGCACCCGCCGGAGGCGGGTCCGCCGCGCGCGTGGCGCTCGGCCAGGACGTGAGGCCCTCTTCCGAGCGTCTGGCCCGCGCCGCCGAGCGCGGGATCATGCGCTCCGGACTCACCGTGGAGCGCCTGGGCGTGGTGCCCACGCCGGCGCTCTACTTCGCCACGGTCGCGCGCGGGCTGGACGGCGGCATGCAGATCACGGGCAGCCACAATCCCCCCGAGTTCAACGGCTTCAAGATGACCAAGCGCGAGCTGCCGCTCTTCGGCGAGGAGATCCTCGAGATGCGCCGCGCCATCCAGGCCGGCGAGCTGGCCTCGGGCCCGGCGGGCGCGTGGACCGATCGACCGGTGCTGGACGAGTACCGCGCGATGCTGGTCGAGCGCTGCCGGAGCGCCGTGGGCCTGCGCGTGGTGATGGACTGCGGCAACGGCTGCGCCGGCACCGTCGTGCCGCAGGTCTTCGAGCGCATGGGGCACCAGGTCACGCCGCTCTACGCCGAGCTGGACGGCCGCTTCCCACACCACCTGCCCGATCCCACCGTGCCCGCGCTGCTCGTGGACCTGCAGCGGAAGGTGCGCGAGGCGGGCGCCGATCTGGGCATCGGCTTCGACGGGGACGCCGACCGGATCGGCGCGGTGACCGCGTCCGGACGCATCGTCTGGGGGGACCAGCTGCTCGCGCTCTTCGCCCGTGACGTGCTCGCGCGCGTGCCCGGGGGCACGGTGATCTTCGACGTCAAGTGCTCGCAGGCGCTGGCGGAGGACATCGCGTCGCACGGCGGGAAACCGCTCATGTGGAAGACGGGCCACTCGCTCCTCAAGCAAAAGCTGGCCGAGACCGGAGCGCCCCTGGCGGGCGAGATGAGCGGCCACATGTTCTTCCGCGAGGGCTTCTTCGGCTTCGACGACGCCCTGTTCGCGGCCGGCCGGCTGCTCCGTTACGTGGCCTCCACGGGGACCTCGCTCGAGCAGCTCGTGGCGAGCCTGCCGCAGTACTTCGCCACGCCCGAGACGCGTCTCGCGTGTCCCGAGGACCGCAAGTTCCAGGTGCCCGAGCTGCTGAAGGCGGAGTTCTCGCCGGGTTTCCGGATCGTGGACATCGACGGCATCCGCGTCGAGTTCGGCGACGGCTGGGGGCTGGTGCGCGCGTCGAACACGCAGCCCGCGCTCGTCGTGCGCTTCGAGGCGAAGAGCGAGGCCCGGCTCGCGGAGATCCGCGACACGATGATGTCGGCGCTCCGGCGGCTGGGGGTGGCGGACGCACCCGTCGCCCATTGACGCTCGCTCGCTCGCTCGCGCCCGGCCGCTGCCGCGCGCGTTCTACGCCCGGGGCCCGCGGGCGCTGGCGCGCGCGCTCCTCGGCCGTGTGCTCGTGCACGACGATCCTGCCGCCGGCCGCGTCGCCGGCGTGATCGTGGAGACGGAGGCCTACGGCGGCGCGGGCGATCCCGCGAGCCACGCGTACCGCGGGCGCACGCCGAGGAACGCGGTGATGTTCGGCCCGCCTGGCCACGCGTACGTCTACTTCACCTACGGCATGCATCACTGCTTCAACGTGGTCTGCGGCCGGCGGGGGGAGCCGGCCGCGGTCCTCGTGCGCGCGCTGGAGCCCGTCGCCGGCCTGGAGCCCATGCGCGAGCGTCGCGCGCTCGCAGACGTCCGCCGCCTCGCGCGCGGCCCGGGCTCGCTCGCGCGCGCGCTCGGACTCGACCGGCGTCACGATGGCCTCGACCTCACGCGCGCGCCGCTGTGGGTCGCCGACCTGCCCGCGCGGCGCCGGGGCCGAAGCGTGGCGCGCGGCCCGCGCGTGGGCATCCGCGTCGCCGCCGAGCGACCGTGGCGGTACTGGCTCGCCGGCAGCGCGTTCGTGTCCGGCTCGGCGCGAGCCGCGAGCCCGCGGGATCAGAAGCTCGTTGACACCCCTCGTGCCCATTCCTAGTATCCGCCGGCACTTCGTCGACCGCGCGTGCTTTCGCCCCCGAGGCGGATGCCCGTCGTACTCTACTCCGCACGGCATGGCATTCCCGAGAGCGATGAAAGGAGCAGGATGAGTCCCACGCGCAGGGTCGTATCGTGCGCGTCGTTCGTGTCGTGCCTGATGGTTCTGTCCTGGGCGGCGGTCGCGTCCGCCCAGTTCTACGACCCGACGCTCCGGTCCCTCGACTTCGGTCTCGACGACGTGGCACGCAGCCCGCGCCTGCTCGGCATGGGCGGGCTCTCGCTCGTGGTCCCGGATCGGAACGCGAGCTACTCGCTCTGGGATCTCGCCGCGCTCCCGGCGGGCCTCTACGCCGACGACACCACGTCCACGCTCGATCTGCGTCCGGGCACGGACGCCCTGTCGTCCGTGAGCCGCATCGAGCTCGGGCGCGAGCGCCAGGACCTGGCGTCGCGGCGCACGGCCACCCAGACCGAGGCCGTGTACCGCAATCACGAGACCGGCAGCATGTTCGGCTTCGTCGGAGACCTGAGCAGCCTGCGCTGGGACCACCCGTACGCGCCCACGATTGCAGCGCGCGGGACCACGCTGCCGATCGAGCTGCGCGAGAGCCTGGTCCACCCGGAGGCCAACGCCATCCTGGGCGGCGAGATTCCCCGCTACTTCCACCACCACCTGCGCTGGGGCGCCCACCTGCGTTTCCGCGACGAGACCGTGGAGGACCAGTACCGGCTGATCGTGGAGAACGCCGCGGGCCAGTACATCGACCTGGCGGGCGGAGAGGTGCCGGCGCCGGCCGAGTTCACGCCCACGAGCGTGGACGTGAACACGACCGGGATCGGCGTCTCGACCGCGTACGCCATGGGCCGCCGCACGCAGGTCGGCTTTGGCATCGAGCGCCAGACCGACGACATCCACTCCACGAACGACCTCATCCGCTCCTCGTCGGAGTTCCACGAGAAGCGGCCGTACTGGAACGGGCAGGCGGCGCTCGTGGGCGGGTTCGGCAAGTCGTTCGAGTACGGCATCACGGCGACGGGCCGGCTCGCCAAGTCGGACGTGGACTGGCGCTTCAGCGCGGACGCCGGCGTGGGCGCCGAGCCGTTGACCGGCCGCGGCAACATGCTCACGCGCGACGAGCGCTCGAGCGAGATGCGGGCCCGGGCGCGCTGGTCGTCGGGCCGCGCGACGATCGCGGGCTCGCTCTACACCGAGGCGAGCAAGGTGCTGGTGGATCCGCCTCACGCCAACGATGCCACGTCGCTCAACCGCTTCATCAACGCCGCGTTCAATCGCGCGGGCACGGACACCCTGTCGTTGCCGGACAGCATCGTGCACGGCGAATCGCGCCGGAATGCCTGGGGCATGGGCGCTGGGGTCGGCTATCGGTTCCGCCACACGACCGTGGGCGGCGAGTTCCACTGGTCGCGCGACGTCCGCTTCACGCTCACTCAGGGCGCCGGGCCGCAGCGCATCGCCTGGGACGTGCGCGGCGGTCTCGAGCAGCCGATGGGGGCGCGGATGAAGGGCCGGCTGGGCTACGCCTACCACTGGGTGGACGAGGACGACTTCACCGCGGGCAACGAGTTCAAGGCCAACGCCGTCTCGGCGGGGCTCGGCTATGCCCCGGCGGGGGCATCGTGGACGCTCGAGTCAGCCTACCGGCTCGAGTTCCGCACGCAGGACTTCAGCAGCGCTTCCGACCGGCGGCAGAGCCGCCAGAACATCGCGTTGGAGCTGCACTGGGCGTTCTAAGTCTTCGGCGCTCCGCAGGTCCCCCGCAGCCGTCCCGCGGCGTGTCCGCCCGGGCATCGGCCGGGGGCGGGGCGGGCCCTTTCGGGAGCCGGCCGGCGTTCGTACGAAGGGACTTGACCCCAATACCACATTGGGCCGATATTCCGGTTTGACGGGCGTATCCCGCGGCATCCGTGGCCGACGGGAAGTTTTCCGCGCTCCCGCGCGTGCGTTGCCCGCTCCTTCCGCCCCGACTCGATCCGCGTTCGCTTGCATGACCGATCAACGCGCCGCGGCCTGCTCTGGAACTCGCGTCTCGCGAACGACTTGGCGAGTGGAATCCGTTGACATGAGTGGGGCTTGTCGTCATCTTGTCACGGAAATCCGCTTCGGCCGAACGTGCATGATCAGACCGATCGGGATTCAAGCTCGGGAGGGCTCGCACTCATGATCAGATCCGTCCGACGCCCGGTACGGGCGCTCGTCATGGCAGCGGCGTTCCTTGCCGGCGCGCTGCCTGCGCTCGCGCAGACCCGGCCGGCGCCGCCGCCCCCCGCGGCCAACACGGGCCGCATCAGCGGCCGCGCGCTCGAGCAGGGCAAGGAGCCGGTCCCGTTCGCGAACGTCATCGTGCTCGGCGTGAAGGGCGCGGGCACCATGACCGACGAGACGGGCGCCTTCGTCATCTCGGGCGTGCCCGTGGGCTCCTACGAGGTCAAGCTGCAGGCGATCGGCTACGAGCCCATCATCCAGAAGGTGCAGGTGAACGCGGGGCAGACGGCGCTGCTCAACTTCACGGTCGGCGCGACGAAGGTCGTGAAGGAGGTCGAGACCATCGAGGTGCGGGCCGAGAAGCGCATCGACACCAAGTCCTCGACCACGAAGCAGACGATCTCGGCGGAGAGGCTCAAGGAGATCCCGGTCGACAACCTGAGCCAGGCGATCGCCACCAAGGCCGGCATCGTGGCGCAGGGCGGCGAACTGCACTTCCGCGGAGGCCGCGGCGGCGAGGTGAAGACCCAGTTCGACGGCGTCGAGGCCACGGATCCCGCATTCGGCGGCAGCGCGAACATCGCGAACCTGGCCGTGGCCGGCGCCGACGTGATCTCGGGCGGCTACGACGCGGAGTACGGCAACGCGCTGTCCGGCGTCGTGAGCGTGTCCACGAAGGAGGGCACGAACCGCCTGGGCGGCGAGGTGCGCTGGGACACGGACCGCTACGGCGATCCCACGAAGACGTTCGACAACTACGACCGCTTCACGTTCGGGTTCGGCGGCCCCACGCCGGTGAAGAACCTCACCTACTTCGCGACGTACGAGGGCTCGTTCCAGGACACCTACCTCAAGGCGGGCGTCACCCAGCCGCGCCGGACGCTGCTCGACTTCATCCAGCTCGGCAGCCGGCAGAGCAACCAGATCAACACGAACTTCAAGCTCGCCTACCGCATGAACCCGCGCAACAAGCTCACGTTCGAGACCATCAACAACCGCACGATCAGCACGCCCTACGTCCACGACTGGAGCCGCAAGGGCTTCGTGATCGTCGCGACGGACACGGTCAGCGGTCAGCAGACGTACGGCCCGTGGTCCGCGACCCAGCTGTTTCCGGGCACGGCCAAGTTCGCCAACTTCAGCGTGACGGATCAGTACGTGAACATGGCGGACCACGTCCCGACGCTGGACGACCGCTTCCAGCAGTTCATCGGCGTGTGGACGAACCAGCTCTCCGAGAAGAGCGTGTGGACGACGCGCATGGCCACGCTCGACTTCAACACCAAGAACAGCGTGGGCGCGAAGGAGCCCTGGGAGTACTGGACCCAGAACCCGTTCTACTGGAGCGGCAACATCGGCACGGGCACCGAGAACAACCCGTTCTACGCCACGCACGGCGACGTGCCCGTCTACCTCAAGCGCCGCACGCGCGTGTACACGCTCAAGACCGACTACTCCACGCGCCACTGGAAGCAGCACACGTGGAAGACCGGGCTCGAGGCGAAGTACAACCGCGTCCAGAACCTGTCGCTCGCCTCGCCCAACGGCGAGAGCAACGGCCTGCCCGGCGCGGTGCGCTCGGACTTCGTCAACTACAACCCCGAGGGCGCGGCGTACGTGCAGGACCGCTGGGAGTTCGAGGGCCTGGTGCTGAACGCCGGCGTGCGCTTCGACATCTTCTCGCCGGGCTCGCAGATCTCGGACGTGGACTTGAAGAGCGGCAAGCGGTACAAGCAGCAGTTCAGCCCGCGACTCGGGATCTCCTACCCGATCTCCGATCGCGACGCGCTCAGCTTCCACTACGGCTGGACCTATCAGACGCCGGCGCGGTCGTTCATCTTCGAGAACCGCGGAATCAGCTCCACCGTCGGCGTGAAGGGCAACCCGGACCTGGAGCCCGAGACCAACATCTCCTACCAGGCCGGCGTGCAGCACATCTTCACCAAGGACATCTCCGGCAAGTTCGGCGTGTTCTTCAAGGACATCTACGGCCTGATCACGGTGCGCCAGGAGCGCGACGAGGCGGGCAACCTGGTGAACGTGTTCTTCAACGGCGACTACGCCTCCGCGCGCGGCTTCGAGGCGAGCCTCAACAAGAGCTTCAGCCACAAGTTCTCGAGCGAGTTGAACTACACCTACTCGATCGCCTCCGGCGTCGCCTCGGACCCGAACACGGCGCTGCAGTTCTTCAACGGCGGCCGGCTGTACCTGCCGATCAGCGAGCAGCCGCTGGACTGGGACCAGCGCCACACGGTGAGCATCGTGAGCACGATCCGCGAGCCCGGCCGCTGGGGGCTGCGCATGCTGTGGAGCTACGGCTCCGGGTTCCCGTTCACGCCCGCGTTCCGCAACGACCGGCGGCCGGACCCGGTGCTCACGAACTCGCGCCGCCAGCCTTCGTTGGCGCGGCTCACGCTGGACGGCGACAAGTTCTACAAGATCTGGGGCCAGAACATGACGCTGTTCGTGGACGCGAGGAACATACTCGACGCCACGAACATCACGGCGATCTCGCCGGGGGTGAGGAGCCCGTTCGTGAACACGGCGGGTGACGACTACCGGATCTACTACACCGAGACCGGCCGCGCGGGCGGGGCCTACCTGCAGGACGTGAACGGCGACAACGTGCTCGACTGGGTGCCCGTGCACGACCCGCGCGTCTTCGAAGAGGGTCGGAACGTGCGCATGGGCATCAGCGTGACGTTCTGATGGATCAGACCGGGGAGATCAAGGAGCCAGTGGGAATGAGTGCGATCGTGAAGTGGGGTGTCCGCCCCCTCTGCCTCGCGGCCCTCGTGTGCATGCTGGCGCCGCCGGCCGCGGCGCGCCTGAGACCCGACGATCCGGACCAACAGGGCCTCATGGCCTACGAACAGGAAGTGCTGGCGCGCGTGCACGCCAACGCGAGCGGTCGCCGCGGGGCCAGGCCGCTGGCGATTCCCGACATCTTCGGCTCCGGCTCGGTGCTGAACGTGGGCAACCTGGTGATGAAGGTCACGAACAACGGCCTCGTCGGCAACCCGTTCACGAACGTCTCCAGCGACCCGTCCGCGCAGTGGCCGGGGGCGTCGGGGGTCGAGTACATGAACTTCGCCGGCATCGGCGTGGGGGCCGTGAACCCGTTCGCCACCGACCCGAACGCCATCCGGCGGGTGAGCTACCTGCAGGAATGGCGTCCGGCCACCCTCGATCCCGAAGACCGGATCTACCGCGCCTACGACGGCATCGTGAACGGCGCGCGCTTCGTCAACGACGACGGCGATCGCGACCCGCTGACGGGCGACCCGCTCATCGACGAGGACTTCCTCGACGGCCACGACAACGACGGCGACGGGCAGATCGACGAGGACTACGCCGCCCTCGGCCAGCAGATGTTCACCTGCGTGATCCGCGACGACACGCCGCAGGCGGTGGCCGCTGCGGCGGCCGAGCGCCACGTTCCGCTGGGCGGGGACATCAATCGCGGCGTCGAGTGCAGGCAGTCGGCATGGGCCTACTCGATCCCCGGGTACACCGACTTCAACATCGTGAACTGGCACTTCATCAACCGCTCCGGCCACGAGCTGGATTCCGTGGGCATCGGCTTCCGCGTGGACATGGACTGCGGCCCGGCGGACAAGTCGAACTTCTTCAGCGACGACTTCGACGTGAACATGTACCCGTTCGGGAACTTCGTGATCAACACGCCGGACAACGACCTGCGCAAGCAGGCGCCGGGCACCTACCCGCCGGTATCGGACGTGCCCCCCGACTCGGCGCTCTGCCCGCGCTACATGGTCCGCGTGCAGGGCTTCTCGGTGGTGGACGACGACGGCGACGAGAACAAGACGCCCGGCGTACCGAGCTTCATGCTGATCGATCACACGACCGATCCGACGGGCGAGAACGGTCCCAGCACCGTGGGCTTCCGGGCGTTCCGCTCGTTCCCGGCAGGGCAGCCCTACGTGCAGGGCGGCAACCCCACGATCGACCAGCAGCGCTTCGAGCTGATCACGAGCCACGACAACATCTCGCAGGACCCGGGGAACCCGGCGATGCTGGGCTTCATCAACGAGCCGGGCGGGGACACGAAGAGCGACTACTCGGCCTGGGCGACCATCGGCCCGTGGCTCCGCTGGCCCGCCAACGGGGAGTTGGACTGCACGGTCGCGATCGGCGTGTCGCACGGCGACCTGAAGCTGGCATCGGCGTATGCGAACGACTACGTGACGCACGCCCAGAGGGTGAAGTTGGACCCCAACACCGGCATCGAGACCTGGGCGATCACCCAGGGCAAGCCGTTCGTCGAGAAGTATCCCTCCGTGGCCAACGCCCTGGCCGCGCAGCTCGCGTTCGAGGGCGCGTACGAGTCCCGGGACTGGCCGCTCCTCACCGACTTCCCGGGCCGCGAGACGCCGGTCAAGGCGCCGCCGGGAGAGCTGCTCCAGCTGGAAGGCTGCGAGGTGCACGATCCGGCGCCGCGCTTCGTGGACGACAAGCAGTATCAGTGGTTCGACTTCGATTGCGACTACTGCACCGGCGCCTACTCGTCCTCGCTCGGGCGCGGCCTGTTCCACCACACCTGGCTCGCCGAGTCGCCGCCGCCGTCCCCGAACACCAACATGAGCGTCAACTACAACTTCAGCGACAACCCGGACCGGCGCTTCCCGCCATCGGGCAACGGCCAGATCACGCTGGCCTGGGACAACCTGTCCGAGTACACGCCGGATCCCAAGACGGGGCAGTTCGACTTCCGCGGCTACAAGATCTGGAAGGTCTCCAACTGGACCCGCCCGGTGGGCTCGAGCGGTCCGGCGGAGGACGACTGGACGCTGCTCGCGGACTACCGGTGGTTCAACTACGCCCCCAACAATCAGCAGCTGGAGAACGGCACGCTCCAGTGCCCGAAGGTCTACATCCCGCAGAAGAACGACTCCGTGCGCATCTGCCTCCAGAATGGCGATCTGTGGGACAAGCAGAGCGGCGACGTGATCCATCCGAACCCGAGCGTGTTGTGCATCAACTACCCGAACTGCTCGATCGACTCCGCGCTCGCGCTGGGAACGCTCGGCGGAAGGCCGAACGAAGGGCGCATCCGTTACCCGGTGGGTCACTACAGCTTCGTGGATCGGCAGGTGAAGAACGGCTTCATGTACTTCTACTCGGTGACCGCCGAGGACTCCACCAGTCCGGGCGTCGAGAAGGGCGGTCGCAGGGCCGCGGTGGAGGCGGAGGGCGTCGTGCCGCAGTCGCCGGCGGCCGCGGCCGGCAAGGTGTGGGTGGTGCCGAACCCGTACCGGGGCGTCGCGGCCATCAAGAACCGCCCGTCGGCATGGGACCTCACGCCCAACGCCACGGATCCGACCGGCACGCACATCGACTTCATGGGCCTTCCGGACGGCAAGTGGACCATCAAGATCTACACGCTCTCGGGCGACCTCGTCATCACGCTCACCTCGGACGACGCAGTGGACGCCTCGACGCGCAGCGCGACGGTGATCGACCAAAAGGGGGTCCCGCACCCGAACGTGACCCGGCAGCAGGACACG
>Ga0075424_100004680_pt1 | contig 12964 bp, 15 predicted proteins | sample SoiMethybrSBSTD3_FD_75301 | JGI IMG/M metagenome (GOLD analysis project Ga0075424, IMG submission 75301) | Bulk soil microbial communities from a Populus tree surrounding site in Tennessee, USA - Soil MetaG P. TD hybrid SBSTD3 | ecosystem: Environmental > Terrestrial > Soil > Tree plantation... | reverse complement strand
CTGGGAACGCGAGTTGGTAACGAAACTCGCTTCTGCGGCGCTGCGCGAACAAAGACGGGCGCGGCTGTGGGGCATCTTCTTCAAGCTCCTGACCTTCGCCTACATCACCTTCATTCTGCTCAGCCTGGTCGACTGGCGTGGCCGGGCCGACATGACCGGCGGCAGGAAGCACACCGCGATGGTCGAGCTGAACGGCCTGATCGCGCCCGGCAACGACGCCAGCGCGGAGAACATCAATGCCGCGCTGCAGGCGGCGTTCAAGGACAGGAACACGCAGGGCGTGATCCTGAAGATCAACTCGCCCGGCGGCAGCCCGGTGCAGTCGCAGACCATCTACGACGAGATGAAGCGCCTGCGCAAGAAGTATCCCGAGATCCCGCTCTACGTGGTGGTCGAGGACATCTGCGCTTCCGGCGGCTACTTCGTCGCCGCCGGCGCCGACCGGATCTACGTCACCAAGTCGAGCATCGTCGGCTCGGTCGGCGTGCTGATGAACGGCTTCGGCTTCACCGGCCTGATGGACAAGCTCGGCATCGACCGGCGCCTGATCACCGCGGGCGAGAACAAGGGCATGCTCGACCCCTTCTCGCCGGTCAACCCGCGCGACGTCGCGCACGCGCGCGAGATGGTGAACGACATCCACCAGCAGTTCATCGCGGTGGTGCGCGAGGGCAGGGGCAAGCGTCTGAAGGAGACCCCGGACATGTTCAGCGGGCTGATCTGGACCGGCCAGAAGAGCATCGAGCTCGGCCTGGCCGATGGCCTCGGCACGCTCGACTCGGTGGCGCGCGAGGTGATCAAGGCGGAGGAAATCGTCGATTTCTCGCGCAAGGAGAACATCGCCGAGAAGTTCGCGCGCCGCTTCGGCGTCGCGGCGGCGAACAGCATGGTCGACGCGCTGCTGCGCGCCTCACCGGTTCTGCGCTAGCAGGAGAAAGACCGCCGGGCGCTTGCCGATCGGAAAAGGCTTTTTCTTCAGCTCGCCGACCGGGCGGGTTTGAATCGATTCGGTCGGCAGCGTCAGGTCGATGGCGACGCACAGACGCGTGCTCTCGGCGCAGGTCTCGAGCAGCGCCGCGAGCAGCGCGTCGTTGCGGTAGGGCGTCTCGATGAAGATTTCCGTTTCCGATTCGCGTCTGGAGCGATTTTCGAGCTCCTTGATCCGCTTTTTCCGGTCGGCGGGTTCGCGCGGCAGGTAGCCGCAAAAGGCGAAGCGCTGGCCCTCCAGTCCCGAGGCCATCAGCGCCATCACGATCGAGGAAGGACCGACCAGGGGAACCACTCTGTAGCCTGCTGCGTGCGCGGCCTCGATCAGCTTCGCACCCGGATCGGCGATCGCGGGGCAACCGGCCTCCGAGAGGAGACCAATATCGCCACCCGTGAGGCGGTTATCGCCGATTTCCTCGATGACGAGCTCCCGCACCGGCATGCCGAGCGCGCCGAGGAAAGCGCGCGCGCTCCTGGCGTTTTCCACGACGAAATGCTTCAGGCGCTTGATCTGCTCGATCGCGGGGGCCGGCAACGCATCGCGCGGGGAGCCGCCGAGCGGCGTGGGGATGGCGTAGAGGGTGCTCAAACGACGGGCATGCCGGCGCGCGCGAGCATCTCGGTGAGCGCGATGAGGGGCAGGCCGATGAGCGAAGTCGGATCTTCGGTGTCGATGCGCGCGATCAGGGCGATGCCCAGGCCTTCCGCCCTGGCGCTCCCGGCGCAATCGTAGGGCTGTTCGCGGCGCAGGTATTCCTCGATCGTCCGGTCGTCCAGCTTGCGGAAGGTGACCCGGCAGGGCACGACCTTCTGTTGAATCTCACCGGTCTTGGTGTCGCGCAAGGCTATGGCGGTATGGAAATCGGCGCTTTTCCCACTGAGCGTGCGGAGCTGTCGCGTAGCGGTCGCATGGTTTCCTGGCTTGTCGAACCGCAGCCCGTCGCACGACGCGACCTGATCGGAGCCGATGACCAGCGCATCGGGAACCTGCAGCGACGTCGCCTTGAGGAGCGCGAGCCTGGCGGCCGTGTCCTGCGGCGCTTCGCCGGGCAAGGGGGTCTCGTCGCAGCTCGGCGCGGCCACTTTGAAGGGCAGCCCTAGACGCTCCAGCAGAGTGCGGCGGTAGGGGGAGGTGGACGCCAGAACGAGTTGTCGCCGCATGTTCCTATAGCATTGTTTTGACGAGGAATTTCCAAAATGATATCATCCGCCGTCTCATGTCGCACCAGCCGCTCATCGACGGTTTTGAGTTTGCGGCGGCCGGAGCGACTCAGCAGGGGATTTGGGCGGTCGGGGATTTTCCGCGCCTGCGCGACATGCTGGCGAGCGACGCGGGCGAGATCCGGTACGAAATCGACGGGTTGCGCGACGCGCGCGACAGGCCGGCGTTGCGCGTGCGGGTTCGTGGCGCGCTGCAGCTGCGCTGCCAGCGCTGCCTTGAGCAGATGCGCTTCGAGGTCGATACGGACGAGATTCTCGTGCTCGCGGCGACGCAGGCCGAGATCGACGCCGAGCCCGCTGATGCGAGCGCGCCCGACCGGCTGCTCGCAGCCGAGGAGATCCGGGTGCGCGATCTGCTCGAGGACGAGCTGATCCTCGCCCTGCCGTATGCGCCCCGGCACGAGGGCTGTGAAGTCGGCGCGGAGGCGGAAGGCGATGCGACAATCTCGCCCTTCGCCGGACTGCGCGGAATGCTCAAGCACTGATTTTTTTGGAGAGGAATAGACATGGCCGTACACCAGAACAAGAAGTCGCCGTCCCGGCGCAACATGCGGCGCTCGCATGATCGTCTGACGAATCCCGCGCTGGCGGTCGAGCCGACCACGGGCGAGACGCACCTGCGTCACCACGTGAGCCCCACCGGTTTCTACCGCGGCAAGAAGGTCGTCTCCAAACCCGAAGCCGAGTAAGCCCGCTGATCACCGTAGCCGTCGATTGCATGGGCGGCGACCACGGCACCCGTGTGACGGTGCCGGCCGCGCTCGAATTCCTGGCGCGGCAGCCCGACGTCGAGATCATCCTGGTCGGCCAGCCCGAGGCGCTGGAGCGCGAGCTCGCGGCCTGCGGCGCGAAAGCGGGCGAACGGCTGCGCGTGCAGCCGGCGAGCGAGGTGGTGGCGATGGACGAGGCGCTCGCCACCGCTCTACGGGTGAAGAAGGACTCGTCCATGCGCGTGATGGCGAACCTCGTCAAGGACGGCGCCGCGCACGCGGCGGTCAGCGCCGGCAACACCGGCGCGCTGATGGCGATCTCGCGCTTCGTGCTGAAGACGCTGCCTGGCATCGACCGGCCGGCGATCGCCACGGTTCTACCCAACATGAAGCGCACCAACTCCTACGTCCTCGACCTCGGCGCCAACGTCGACTGCACCGCGGAGCATCTGCTGCAGTTCGGCATCATGGGCGCGATGCTGGTGGCGGCGGTCGAGCACAAGGAAAAGCCGCTGGTGGGCCTGCTGAACATCGGCACGGAAGACATCAAGGGAAACGAAGTGGTGAAGCGCGCCGCCGAGCTGCTGCGCGCGAGCGGGCTCAACTTCTACGGCAACGTGGAAGGCGACGATATCTACAAGGGCACGGTCGACGTCATCGTCTGCGACGGCTTCGTCGGCAACGTCGCGCTCAAGGCCTCGGAGGGCGTGGTGCAGATGATGATCGCCGCGCTGCGTCAGGAGTTCGGACGCAATCTCCTCACCCGCCTCGCTGCGCTCGCCACGCTGCCTGTCCTCAAGGGATTCCGCGCGCGCATGGACCATCGCCGCTACAACGGCGCGAGCCTGCTCGGGCTGCGCGGCATCGTCATCAAGAGCCACGGTTCAGCGGACCGTTACGCGTTCAGCCAGGCGCTCGGCCGCGCGGTCGAGGAAGTGCGCAACGAGGTGCCGCAGCGCATCGAGCGACGCATGGCGCAGATGCCGCAGGCGCTCGCGCAATGATCTTCTCCCGCATCGCCGGCACCGGCAGCTACCTGCCGCCGAAGGTCATGACCAACGAGGACTTCGCGAAGCGTCTGGAGACGAGCGACGCGTGGATCCGCGAGCGCACCGGCATCGCCAGCCGGCACATCGCCGACGAGAAGCAGACTTCGAGCGATCTCGCGCTCGAGGCGAGCCGCAAGGCGCTCGACGCCGCCGGCGTGAAAGCTTCGGCGATCGATCTGATCGTGGTCGCGACCTCGACGCCGGACTATGTCTTTCCGAGCACCGCCTGCCTGCTGCAGGCGAAGCTCGGCGTCGCCGGCAGCGCGGCGTTCGACGTGCAGGCGGTGTGCAGCGGTTTTGTGTATGCGATCGCGACGGCCGACAGCTTTATCAAGAACAAGATGGCGAAGCGGGCGCTCGTGGTCGGGGCAGAAGTGTTCTCGCGCATCCTCGACTGGAACGATCGCGGCACCTGTGTCCTGTTCGGCGACGGCGCCGGCGCGGTGGTGCTGGTCGCCGGCGACAAGCCGGGCGTCCACGCGAGCATCCTGCACGCCGACGGCAGCCAGGCCGGCATGCTTTCCGTGCCAGGCAACGTGAACCGCGGCGCGATCTGTGGCTCGCCGTTCTTGCAGATGGACGGGCAGGGGGTGTTCAAGTTCGCGGTGCGCGTGCTCGAGGAATCGGCGCGTGAGACGGTGGCAGCCGCCGACATGACGCTCAACGACGTCGACTGGCTGATCCCGCACCAGGCGAACGTACGCATCCTCGACGCGGTGGCGCGCAAGCTGAAGCTGCCCGCGCACAAGCTGGTGGTGACCGTCGATCATCACGGCAACACCTCGGCGGCCTCGGTGCCGCTCGCGCTCGACGAATACGTGCGCGGCGGCCGCATCCTTCCCGGGCACCGCGTGCTGATGCAGGGCGTCGGCGGCGGCTTCACCTGGGGCTCGTCCCTCGCCACGATATGAAACTTGCCTTGGTATTTCCGGGACAGGGCTCGCAATCGGTCGGGATGCTGCACGGCTATGGCGCGCAGCAAGTGGTCGACGAGGCGAGGAGCATTCTCGGCGGGGAGTTCACCACGCTTCTTGACCAGGGGCCTGCCGAGCAGCTCGATCTAACTGTCAATACGCAGCCCGCGATGCTGACTGGCGGGTATGCCGCATACACCACCTGGCGCGTGCTCGGCGGACCGGAACCGGCAATCGTCGCGGGCCATAGCCTTGGCGAATACAGCGCGCTCGTCGCGGCCGGTGCGTTGAAGTTCGCCGACGCATTGCCGCTGGTCCGCTTTCGCGCGCAAGCGATGCAGGAAGCCGTGCCCCCGGGCCAGGGGGCCATGGCGGCGATCCTTTCTCTCGACGAGGAAAAGGTGAAGCAGGCCTGCGCGGAGGCGGGTGGCGTGGTGCAAGCGGTGAACTTCAACTCGCCGGAGCAGATCGTCATCGCTGGCGAAAAGGGCGCCGTGCAGCGCGCCGGCGAGCGCTGCAGCGCGCTCGGCGCTAAGCGGGTGGTGCCGCTGCCGGTCAGCGCGCCGTTCCATTCCAGCCTGATGAAGCCCGCCGGCGACAAGCTGCGCGGCTACCTCGCCAAGGTGGCGGTCGCGACCCCCAAGCTGAAGCTCCTCAACAACGTCGACGTGAAAGTCGAGACCTCGCCCGACGCGATCCGCGATGCGCTGGTGCGCCAGGCGTCCTCGCCGGTCCGATGGGTGGAAACCGTCCGCGCGATGCGCGCGCAGGGCGTGACGCATATCTTCGAGTGCGGCCCGGGCAAGGTGCTCGCCGGCATGGTGAAGCGCATCGATCGCGAGATCCAGACGGCTTCGCTCAATGACCGCGCCGGAATGGAGAAGGCGTTGCAGGGACTGCAGGCATGAGCGTGCTCGAAGGCAAGCTTGCTCTGGTGACCGGCGCCTCGCGAGGCATCGGCGCCGCCATCGCCGAGGAGCTCGCCAGGCAGGGCGCGAAGGTGGTCGGCACGGCCACGACCGAGGAAGGCGCGAAAAAGATCGACGGGCGGGTGCTCAACGTGCGCGACCCGGCGCAGTGCGATGCGCTGGTGAAAGAGCTCGGCGACGTCGCGATCCTGGTGAACAACGCCGGCATCACGCGCGACAATCTCGCGCTGCGCATGAAGGACGCCGAGTTCGACGAGGTGATCGACACCAACCTGCGCGCGGTGTTCCGCCTGTCGCGGGCGGCGATGCGCGGCATGATGAAGGCGCGCTGGGGCAGGATCATCAATGTCACTTCGGTGGTCGGCGCCGCCGGCAACGCCGGCCAGGCGAACTACGCCGCGGCGAAAGCCGGCGTGGTCGGCATGACCAAGTCGCTGGCGCGCGAGCTCGGCAGCCGCAACATCACCGTGAACTGCGTCGCGCCCGGGTTCATCGACACCGACATGACGCGCGCGCTGCCGGAGCAGAGCCGCAACGCGCTGCTAGCACAGATTCCGCTCGGGCGCTTGGGCAGCGCGCAGGAAGTCGCTGCCGCGGTCGCCTATCTCGCTTCACCCGCCGCCGGTTACGTGACGGGCTCGGTCCTGCACGTCAACGGCGGCATGTACATGTCGTAAAATACGGCCCCTTTCGGGAAGGAGCAGTGATGGAAAACATCGAACAACGCGTCAGGAAAATCATTGCCGAGCAGCTCGGCGTGAACGAGGCCGAAATCAAGAACGAGTCCTCGTTCGTCGACGACCTCGGCGCGGATTCGCTCGACACCGTCGAGCTCGTCATGGCGCTGGAGGAGGAGTTCGAGACCGAGATTCCCGACGAGGAAGCGGAGAAGATCACGACCGTCCAGCAGGCCATCGACTACGTCAAGGCTCACTCCAAGAGCTAAGTGAAATCCGAGTGACCCGTCGCAGAGTCGTCGTCACGGGGCTCGGCATTGTCTGCCCCATCGGCAATACGGTCGAAGAAGCCTGGGCCGCGTGCCTCGCCGGCAAGCCCGGCATCACGCGCATCACCCGCTTCGACCCTTCTCGCCTCTCCAGCCAGATCGCCGGCGAGGTGAAGGGCTTCGACGTCGCGCCCTACATGGACGCGAAGGAAGCGCGCCGCATGGACCAGTTCATCCACTACGGGATGGCGGCGGGCAAGCAGGCGTGGCAGGACTCCGCGCTGCAGATCACGGCGCAGAACGCCGAGCGCGTCGGCATCAACTTCGGCTCGGGCATCGGCGGCCTGCCGCTGATCGAGACGATGCACGACGAGCTGAAGAACCGCGGCCCGCGGCGCATTTCGCCGTTCTTCATCCCCGGCAGCATCATCAACATGATCGCCGGGCTGCTGTCGATCGACATCGGCGCCAAGGGTCCGAACCTGGCGATGGTCACCGCCTGCACCACTTCGACGCACTGCATCGGCGAGGCGGCGAAGTCGATCCGCTACGGCGAGGTCGACGTGATGATCGCCGGCGGCGCCGAAGCGGTGGTGACCGAGCTCGCCATCGGCGGTTTCGCCTCGGCGCGCGCTCTCTCCACGCGCAACGACGATCCGGCCAGCGCCAGCCGCCCATGGGACAAGGACCGGGACGGCTTCGTCCTTGGCGAGGGCGCGGGCGCGGTGGTCCTCGAGGATTACGATCACGCGAAGGCGCGCGGCGCGAGGATCTATTGCGAGCTGGTCGGCTACGGCATCTCGGCCGACGCCTTTCACATGACGGCGCCTCCCGAGGACGGCGACGGCGGTTACCGGGCGATGCGCAACGCGTTGAAGGATTCGGGACTCGAAAGTTCCGAAATCAACTACATCAACGCGCATGGCACTTCGACGCCGCTCGGGGATGTGGCGGAGACCCGGGCGATCAGGAAGCTGCTCGGCGCACGCGCGGCGAAAGTCGCGGTGAACTCCACCAAGTCGATGACCGGGCACCTGCTCGGCGCCGCGGGCGGGGTCGAGGCGGTGTTCAGCGCCCTGGCGATCCGCGACCAGGTGTCGCCGCCGACCATCAACCTGCGCACGCCGGACCCGGAGTGCGACCTCGACTACGTGCCGAACGCGGCGCGCAGGATGCCGATCCGGGTCGCGCTCTCCAACTCGTTCGGCTTCGGCGGCACAAACGGCACCCTCGTCCTGGCGCGCGTTTGAGCGCCGCGGTGCGCCTGGTTCTCACCCCTTCGCCTCTGTTTGCGCTTGGCGTCGTGTTATTGCACGGCATCGCGGCGGCGTGCGTCCTGGCGGTGCTGCCCGGCGCGATGGGGGCGCTTCTCGGCCTCGCTTTGCTGCTTCTCGGCCTTGCCGCGGCGTGGAGCCGGGCGCTGCTGCGCTCGCGCGCTTCGGTGCGGGCGCTCGAGATCTCGGGCGCGTCGCTTTCCGTCGAGCTCGGCAGCGGCGAGAGGCTTGCCGTCGAAGCCGCAGAGCGCCGCTATGTCAGCCGCCTCGCGGTCAGCATTCCGCTGCGTCGTCCGCGGCGCACGATCTTCGTCACCGCCGGCATGCTGCCGGCGCCGGAGTTCCGCCAGCTGCGCATCTGGGCGCTGTGGGGCCGGCTGCCCGGCGTAGCGGCCGCGCAGCTGCCGGCCTGATACCGTTCGTCCGACCTCGCTCGAAGCGGCGAAACTATTTCCCAGTGGGCGTGTCTCTGGCACATAGGCGTTGCAGTCGGGGTGGGGAGCCCTGGTGAGCGACCGCGAGATCGACAGGCAGCTGGTCGCGCGGGCGCAGCAAGGCGATCGGCAGGCGTTCAACCTGCTGGTCGAGAAGTACCAGCGGAAGCTGGCGCGGCTGCTGTCTCGCTTCATCCGCGATCCGGCCGAGGTCGAAGATGTGACGCAGGAAGCGTTCATCAAGGCCTACCGCGCCCTCCCTGCCTTCCGTGGCGACAGCGCGTTCTATACGTGGCTTTACAGGATCGGCATCAACACGGCCAAGAACTACCTCATGGCCATGGGTCGGCGGGCGCCGACCTCGACCGAGGTGGAGGCCGAGGACGCCGAGGGGTACGAGGAAGGCGAGCAGCTGCGCGACATCAACACGCCGGAGAGCGTGCTGCTGTCCAACGAAATTGCGGAGACGGTGAACTCCACGATCGAGCAGCTGCCAGAGGAGTTGCGGCAGGCGATTCAGATGCGCGAGATCGAAGGCTTGAGCTACGAGGAAATCGCGCAGGCCATGAATTGCCCGATCGGCACCGTACGCTCGCGCATCTTCCGCGCGCGAGAGGCGATTGCCGAGCGCCTGCGCCCGCTGCTCGATACGCGGAAGGACAAAAGATGGTAGAGATGCTGCTGGTGGAAAGGCTGGCGGGGGCATGAAAGACCGGATTTCGGCATTGATGGACGGCGAGCTCGACGAGCGCGAGGCCGCCGAAACGATTTCCTCCGTGGCGAACGACGCGCAAGCGCGCGACGCCTGGCGGACCTACCACTTGATCGGCGACGCGCTGCGCGAGAGCGCCTCGGTCGTCGCGCCACGCCGCCCGGCAGCGAATGCCCCGTTTTGGCGCGTCGCCCTGCCAGCGATGGCGGTTGCGGCCGCCGTGGCCCTGGTTTCCTGGGTCGCGTTCGTGCCGATGCAGAACCCGCCGGCGCCGTCCGCCCCGGTCGCCCAGGCACCCGCCACCGTGGCGCCGCCGCAGGCAGCGAACGACTATCTGCTCGCGCACCAGGGGTTTTCGCCTCGCGTGGCGCTGCAGGGCATGACCGCTTACGTGCGCACCGTCTCCGACCCGGCCGAGGAGCCGCGGCGGTGATCGCGGCGAGGCTGCTGGTCGCAGCCGCCGTCCTCGCCGCGGGTGCCGCGCAGGCGCAGTCGCCCGAGACGCTCGCCTGGCTGCGCAAGATGTACGAAGCCTCGCAGAAGCTCTCCTACAGCGGCACCTTCGTCTACCAGCAAGGCGCGCGCAGCGAGACCTCGCGCATCACGCGCTACGGCGCGGGCGACATCGAGCGCCTGGAAGTGCTCGACGGCATGCCGCGCGAGATCGTGCGCACGCGCGACACGGTGCGCTGCTACCTGCCGGACAGCAAGGTGGTCAAGGTCGAGCACCGCGCCGCCGATCGCACCTTCCCGGCGCTGGTTCCCGGGGAGGTCGGCGCGCTTGCGCGCCACTACGACATCAGCCTGGGCGAGACGCGGCGCGTCGCCGGCTTCGACTGCCAGGCGGTGCTGCTGAAGCCGAAGGACAACCTCCGCTACGGCTACCGGCTTTACGCGGATGCGGGCAGCGGCATGCTGCTCAAGGCGGTCACGGTGGACGCGGGCGGGGAAACCATCGAGCAGTTCAGCTTCACCCAGCTGTCGATCGGCAACGTGACGCGCGAGATGGTCCGGGCGCGGCATTCCGTGGGCGGCTGGCGCATCGACAACGCCGAGGCGTCGCCAGCGCACCTCACCGGCTGGAGCCTCAACGCCGAGCTCCCGGGATTCCGCAAGATCGTCGAGCTCAAGCGGCGACTGGGCGAATCGCGGCCCGTGGGGCAGGTGGTGTACTCGGACGGCCTCGCGGCCGTCTCGGTATTCATCGAGCCGCTCGATAACGGGCGCCGCGAAGCGGTGCGCACCGGCCTGGCGAGCGTCGGCGCCATCCACATCTACACTCGCGAGGTCGCCAATCACATGGTCACCGTGGTAGGCGAGGCTCCGGCGGCGAGCGTGCAGCGAATCGCCAATGCGGTCGAGTACCGGGAGACAAAAAAATGAAAGTCATGCAAACCCTGGGGGCCGTCTGGCTCTCGCTGCTGTGCTCGACGGTGCTCGCGCAGGCGCGCGACCTGCCCGATTTCACCCGGCTGGTGGAAGAGCAGGGTGGCGCGGTGGTGAACATCAGCACCACCCAGGCGGTGCGGCGCGCCGCGGTGCCGCAGGTGCCTGGCGTGGAAGACGAGGAGATGCTCGAGTTCTTCCGCCGCTTCATCCCGCGCCAGCCCGGCCCGGGCCAGGGCGGCCCGACGCCCCGCAGCGAGAGCCGCTCGCTCGGCTCGGGCTTCATCATCAGCGCCGATGGCTACATCCTCACCAACGCCCATGTGGTCGAGGGCGCGGACGAGATCAACGTCAAGCTCACCGACAAGCGCGAGCTGAAGGCGAAGGTGATCGGCGCCGACCGGCGCACCGACATCGCGCTCATCAAGGTCGATGCCACCGGCCTGCCGGCGGTGCGTTTCGGCGACGCCGCCAAGCTCAAGGTCGGCGAATGGGTGCTGGCGATCGGCTCGCCGTTCGGCTTCGAGAACACGGTCACCGCCGGCATCGTCAGCGCCAAGGGCCGCTCGCTGCCGCAGGAGAACTTCGTGCCGTTCATCCAGACCGACGTGGCGATCAACCCGGGCAACTCGGGCGGGCCGCTGTTCAACCTGCGCGGCGAGGTGGTCGGCATCAACTCGCAGATTTACAGCCGCACCGGCGGCTTCATGGGCCTCTCGTTCGCCATCCCGGCGGACGTGGCGCTCGACGTGCAGAAGCAGCTCAAGGAGAAGGGCCGCGTCGCGCGCGGCCGCATCGGCGTGGTCATCCAGGAGGTGACGCGCGACCTCGCCACCTCGTTCGGCCTCGACCGCCCGCGCGGCGCGCTGGTCAATTCCGTGGAGAAGGGCAGCCCGGCGGACCGGGCCGGCGTCGAGGCGACCGACATCATCCTTTCCTTCGACGGCAAGGCGGTGGAGGGCTCGAGCGACCTGCCGCGCATCGTCGGCGGCACGCGCCCTAGCACGCAGTCGACGCTCGAAGTCTGGCGCAAGGGCAAGATCCGCTCGCTGACACTTACCGTGGGCGAGCTGCAGGAGGACCGCGTCGCCTCGGCCGAGAAGCCGCGCGGCGACAAGCCGGCGGCGACGCCGGCCAACCGCATCGGCATCGTCGTCGCCGAGATGTCAGCCGAGCAGAAGAAGGAGATGCGCGTTTCGGGCGGGCTGGTGGTAACGGACGTGCGCCCGGATTCCAAGGCCGACGTGCGCAAAGGCGACGTGCTGCTCACGCTGGTGCACCGGGGCCAGCACACGGAGCTGAAGACCGTCGAGCAGTTCAACCGCATCCTCGCCGGCCTGGAGAACAACGCGGTCATCACGCTGCAGGTGCGGCGCGGCGAGACCACCTCGTTCGTCACGATTTCCGGCCTGACCGGCAAGGGCTGATTCCCATAGAATAGCGACCCGAGGAGGGTGCCCGCAGCACGGGCACCCTCTTTCGTTATCTGGCCGGTAAATGACCCAAAGCCGCATCCGCAACTTCTCGATCATCGCGCACATCGACCACGGCAAGTCGACGCTGGCGGATCGCTTCATCCAGATGTGCGGCGGCCTGCCGGAGCGCGAGATGGCCGAGCAGGTGCTCGATTCGATGGACCTCGAGCGCGAGCGCGGCATCACCATCAAGGCCCAGACCGCGGCGCTCGAATACAAGGCGAAGAACGGCGAAACCTACCAGCTCAACCTGATCGATACGCCGGGACACGTCGACTTCTCCTACGAGGTCAGCCGCTCGCTCGCCGCGTGCGAAGGCGCGGTGCTGGTGGTCGACGCCTCGCAGGGCGTGGAAGCGCAGACCGTCGCGAACTGCTACACCGCGACCGAGCAGGGCGTCGAGGTGATCCCGGTCCTGAACAAGATCGACCTGCCCTCGGCCGATCCGGAGAAGGCGATCCAGGAGATCGAGGACGTGATCGGCATCCCGGCGCAGGACGCGATCCGCGCCAGCGCCAAGACCGGCGAGAACGTCGACGCCATCCTCGAGGCCGTGATCGCCAGGATTCCCTCGCCCTCGGGAGATCCGGCCGCCCCTTTGCAGGCGCTGATCATCGATTCCTGGTTCGACAACTACGTCGGCGTCGTGATGCTGGTGCGCGTGATGGAAGGCACCCTGCGACCCAAGGACCGCATCCTGCTGATGAGCACGGGCGCGACCCACCTTTGCGAGCAGCTGGGAGTCTTTACTCCCAAAGCAAAGCCCCGCGATGTTCTGAGCGCCGGCGAGGTCGGCTACGTCACCGCCGGCGTCAAGGGGCTGCGCGAGGCGAAGGTCGGCGACACGATTACCCATGAGAAACACGGCGCGGCCAAGGCCCTCCCGGGCTTCAAGGAGATCAAGCCGCAGGTCTTCGCCGGCCTCTA
>Ga0075424_100004679_pt1 | contig 12965 bp, 11 predicted proteins | sample SoiMethybrSBSTD3_FD_75301 | JGI IMG/M metagenome (GOLD analysis project Ga0075424, IMG submission 75301) | Bulk soil microbial communities from a Populus tree surrounding site in Tennessee, USA - Soil MetaG P. TD hybrid SBSTD3 | ecosystem: Environmental > Terrestrial > Soil > Tree plantation... | reverse complement strand
GGGGCTACTTCAATCCGGCGAGCGAGAGGATTCGGCTCACGTAGTCGCGGGTCTCGCGATACGGAGGAATCCCGTTGAACTTCTCCACCGCGCTCGGACCGGCGTTGTACGCGGCAAGCGCCAGCTCGGTGCGTTCCCGGCCGAACCGGTCGAGCAAGGTTTTCAGGTGCTTGACGCCCGCCTCGATGTTGGCTTTGGGATCGAACGGGTTGCGCACGTTGTACTCGCGCGCGGTGGCGGGCATGATCTGCATCAGGCCGACCGCACCCCGCGGCGACCGCGCCTTCGGCCGGTAGCCGGACTCGACCTGAATCAGCGCCTTCACCAGGATGGGATCTACGCCGTGCGCCTGGGATGCCGCCGCAATGATTTCCGCGTACGGCGTACCGTCGAGCGTAGGCCGATCCGGCTGCTGGACCGCCATCACCGGTACGTCGGCCGGCTTCGGGAGCGCATCAGGATCGACATAGGGAACTTCGTCCGCCCCAATCTTTTCGATCAGGTTCTTGTCGCACGTGACCTGCCCGCCGCTGCGGAGCGTCAGGACGATCGACTCACCGTCGATCTTGTGACTCTTGACCGACAGAGTCCGGCCCGATGTGAGAAAGACGATCTCCGCCGAGGCGGGCACAGCAGTACCCAGCAGGGCGAGAATCGCCGCCGAAAGGAAAACTCGGACCTTGAGCTTCATGCGGAGTGGGTTATCCTACCATTCCCCCGCCCGTTGTGTCCAGAATCACTACAGTCGAGCTTCCCAGAACGGCCTCCTGAGGTGTAGTCCCTTAGAACTCGACGTTCGACCGAGATAAAAAGGTGCCTGGCACTTTCCCGGAAAGATGCCAGCCACCTTTTGGGGAAGGGCCGTTTTATTTGGGCTCGATGAAGGCGTGGAAGACGCGGATTCCGAGTTGGCGCTCATCCCCCGCGCCGGGTCCGAAGGTCTTATCGACGTCCAGCACCAGTTCCGTCATATCCCCCGCCCCGAGCTGGGCGGCGGTCAACGGGAAGGTCAGGAGCTTCCGATCGCGCGAGTCCGCCGTGAAGGTCGCGACCGTCTGGTCGCCGGCCTTGATCGCGACCTGCTGCGGCGGAGTGAACAGGTCCGTCCGCGCGTCGTACTCCAGATAGAACGTCGAGTCCCGCTTCGGGTTCTTGAACGACAGCGTCGCCGTCTTCTTCGTCCACTGCCACTCGGACGCGGCGTTCTCGCTGGCGACTTCGATCGGGTGCCAGCCATCCTTGTATATGAGGAAGATGTTCTCGGACTGCGGCTGCAGCTGGAACTTCGCGACGAGGTACTCCTTCCGTCCGACGTCCTGCCCGTTCAACGTGAGCCGGTTGCCCGTCTGCTGGTTGTAAATGCCGAGCCGGACTGCCGCCTCGCCGATGTAGGGGTAGTTCGGCACGAAGACGGTTCGCGTGTACTCGATCGTCTGACCTGGCTTCCACTGCGACGTCGGCGTCGGCGGAAGGTGATCGTCGGTCCACAGCTGTTCGCCCGTCGGGTCGAGGACGTGGACGAACACCCAATGGTTCGCCGCGTTCGCGGCGCTGACCGCCTGCGGATCGCTCGACACCGTGAACTTGTAGGTCAGCTTCACGGGACTGCCGATGGGAACCTTGTCCTTGTTCAACGTCAGCGATGGCGCCGCGACGGGCGGCTGGTTCCCGGCTTTGTTGCTGCACGAGACGGAAAGAGCAAAGGCGCTCACGGCGATCGCCGTGCACGCGGCTACTGAGGCGCGCTTTCGCATGAATCTCGCTGTCTGGAATGGCCCGTTCGAGGCCGGACGCTACACGGCGCGCATGCTAACGCAGTTGTCCGAGCTACTGCAATATGCTAGCGTTCACGCGTTCATCCGAAGCAAAGGATCAGATGCTCGAAGCGTTGGGAATGGTGGAGACGAAAGGGCTGATCGGCTCGATCGAAGCGGCTGACGCCATGGTGAAGGCCGCGAACGTCGTGCTCGTCGGCAAAGAATATATCGGCGCCGGGTACGTGACGGTGATGGTCCGCGGAGACGTCGGAGCGGTGAAGGCCGCGACCGACGCCGGCGCGGCCGCGGCGCGCCGCGTCGGCGAGCTCATTTCCGTTCACGTCATCCCGAGGCCGCACACTGAAGTGGAGAAGATCCTCCCGAAGTCGAAGGACGCGAAGGCGTCGTAACCCTCCCGTCGGTCACGCATGGCTCAGCCCACGGCCCAGACCGATCGCGATCTCGCTTCAATCGGCGAAGCCCGCTCGCTGGTGCGCCGCGCGAAGGATGCCGCGCCGGTCCTGGCGGAGCTGTCTCAGGAACAGATCGACGCGATCGTCGACGCGATGGCGGCGGCGGTGACGCCCCACGCCGAGGCGCTCGCGCGTCTCGCCCAGGAGGAAACCGGGTACGGCGTCGTCGCGGACAAGATCCAGAAGAACCTGTTCTCCTCGCAGAAGATCTACAACTTCATCCGTCCGATGAAAACGGTCGGCGTCATCCGCCGCCTGGAGGATCGCAAGGTCATCGAGATCGCAGAGCCGTTCGGCGTCGTGGCCGCAATCGTGCCGTCGACCAATCCGACCTCGACGGCGATTTACAAAATTCTGATCTCGCTGAAAGCCCGCTGCCCGATCGTCATCAGCCCGCATCCGGCGGCGACCCGCTGCATCATGCGCGTCGCCGAGATCATGCACGAGGCCGCGCGGCGCGCCGGCGCCCCTGAAGGCTCGATCAACTGGATGACGACGGTGACGCTCGAGGGGACGCAAGAGCTCATGAAGGCGCGCGAGACCGCCGTGATCCTCGCGACCGGCGGGATGGGGCTCGTCCGCGCCGCGTACAGCGCCGGCAAGCCGGCGTACGGCGTCGGACCCGGCAACGCGCCCGCGTACATCGAATCGAGCGCCGACGTGCCGAAGGCGGTGCGCGACATCGTCACGGGGAAGACCTTCGACAACGGGCTGCTCTGCTCGTCGGAGAACTCGGTCGTCTGCGATGCGCCGCTGGTCGAGGAGGTGAAGCGGCAGTTCGTCGCCAACGGCGGCTACTTCATGTCGACGGCGGAGATCGACGCCGTCGGCAGAGCGCTCGTCACGCCACAGCGTCTTCCGAATCCGAAACTCGTGGGCAGGCCGGCGACCTACATCGCACAGCAGGCGGGCATCAGCGTTCCGCCGGAGACGCGCGTGCTGCTGGCGGAACTGGCGGGCGTGGGACGCGACTACCCGCTGTCGATCGAAAAACTCTGTCCGGTGCTCTCCTTCTATGTCGTGAGCGACTGGCGCGAGGGATGCGAACGGTGCAAGCAGATCCTGCGCTATGGCGGCATGGGCCACACCATGTCTATTCACTCGCGGAACGACAGCATCATCCTCGAGTTCGGCCTCAAGAAGCCGGCCTATCGGATCGTCGTCAACACGCCGACGACGCACGGGTCGATCGGATTGACCACGGGTCTGGATCCGTCGATGACGCTCGGATGCGGCGGATGGGGCGGCAACATCACCTCCGACAACATCTCGCCGCGGCACCTGCTGAACATCAAGCGCGTGGCGTACGAAATCACGCCTGCAGTGGTTCGACGGGACACGACAACAACCGCTGCAACCGTCCGGCTGCCGAAGGCGCCTGCGCCGCCGAGAGTACCCGTGGGGATCGCCGCAGAGCCCCTCGCGCGACGGATCGATCAGTTCCTGGCTTCCAGGGGGTACATCTCGCCGAGTGGAGCGGCGGCGGAGACAGCCGCTCCGCGAGTCTCGCCGAAGCCCGTCACCGAAGACGCACCGGCGAAGGCGGAGCCACCGAGTCGGGACAACCCCGCCGCCGATGTAAAAGCGACCGGCTTCGTTTGCGAAGATGACGTCAGACAAGCCGTGCGGCAGGGACGCAAAATCGTCATCGGCGAGCGGACGATCGTGACGCCAGCGGCCCGGGACCTGGCTGAAGAGCATCACGTCTTCGTCCAGGCGGCCTGGCCGCGCTGACGAGCTCAATTTCCCCTTACTGTTGAGCACGTTAGGGTTAGTGTTGACCTCGCGGCCGCGCGGATGCTATGCTGGCGGCCCCAGCAATTGACAGGTGTTCGTCCGCTTCCCCTCAGCAGGAGTGGGCGGGGCCACGCCAGACCGTCTCTGGCAGGTGATTCGACCTCAACAGGGCATCCGGCTTGCAGAGCTCGTCGGCTCATGCGTATGCCAGGACCCTCAGGGGAGTGCCCAGCATGACGTTGCGGACATGGCTGTCGACGACCATCGCCCTCCTGCTAGTCGGGGCGGCGGCGTGCAGCGGAAACTCAAAGCCCCAAGTGCAGCCGGCGCCGTCGGTGCCGGCAGCCGTCCAGGCTCCCTCCGTCGTCGAGCCTCCCGCGCCGGATCCAATCGCCACGCTCATTGAATCGTCGAGCACCCATTTCGAGGCAGGCGAACGCGAATTCAAGGTCGGACACCTCGAGAGCGCCCGCGCGGAGTTCGACGAGGCGGTCGACGTCCTGCTGAAGTCTCCGTATGGCGCCCGCACCGACGCGCGCCTGCGGGAGCATTTCGATCGGCTCGTCGATCGCATCAGCGCATACGAGATGACGGCGTTGTCGCAGGGCGACGGGTTCGCGGAGAAGAAGTACGAACCGGCCACGATCGACGAGCTGCTGAAGATCGCGACGTTCCCGAAGCCGGACGCCGATGCGCAGACGACGGAAACCGTCAAGCAGGATCTCGCGTCGACCGAGCACGACATTCCGATCCCGCAGAACTCGAAGGTTCTTTCCTACGTCGAGCTGTTCCAGGGGCGCCTTCGCGAGTTCATCCAGGACGGTCTCACGCGCGGCACGAATTATCTGCCGATGATTCAGAACGTCTTCCGCGCCGAAGGCCTGCCGCTGGATCTCGCCTACATTCCGATCATCGAAAGCGGCTTCAAGCCGAACGCGCTGTCGAAGGCGAGCGCCAAAGGGCCCTGGCAGTTCATGAAGGCGACCGCTCTCGAGAACGGGCTGCATCATGACTGGTTCATCGACGAACGGTCGGACCCCGAAAAGGCGACCCTCGCGGCGGCGAAGTACCTGAAGACGCTCAACAAGATGTTCGACGGCGACTGGAATCTCGTGCTTGCCGCCTACAACGGCGGCCCCGGCCGGGTGCAGCGCGCGATGAAGCGATCCGGCAAGCAGGATTTCTGGGAGCTCGCGCAGTCGTCGCGGTATCTGCCGAAGGAGACGCGCGAGTACGTGCCGCTCATCCTCGCCGCGATCATCGTGGCGAAGAACCCGGCGCAGTATGGATTCGAGATCGTCGCCAGCGATCCCATTGCGTACGACAAGGTCACCGTGCCGCGCGCGATCGATCTCCGCCGCGTTGCGGAATGGACCGGAACGTCGATCGACGAAATCCAGGCGCTCAACCCTCAGCTGCGGCGGTGGACGACCCCGCTGAAGTATCCGAGCTTCGAGCTGAAGCTTCCGCCGGGGACCGGCGGCGAGTTCCAGGCGCGGCTCGCCGACGCGACATCCACCGACATGGCGACCCTGAAGTGGTACACCGTCAAGAAGGGTGAAACGCTGGCGACCATCGCGCGCAAGCTCCGGGTCGGCCGCGTCGATCTCGCCGAAGCGAACAGCCTGTCGATCCGATCGCACGTGCATACGGGGCAGGAGCTGATCATCCCGCGCGCGCCTGCGACGGTGCTGGCCTCGCGCACCGATCGTCCCGCGCCCGCCGAAGTTGCATCACGCTCGTTCAGCGGCACGGCGGACGTCCCCGCCACCACGTCGCGCACGCCCACGTCGATCGTGTACCGCGTCAAGCGCGGCGACACGCTCTCGTCGATCGCGGAGCTGTTCGACACCACCGTTGCGAAGATCAAGACCTGGAACAAGCTCCACAGCAACGCGCTGATCGCCGGGACGCGCCTCAAGATCCTGCGGTAGTACTACCGACTTCCGCGGTCCTGGCGCCCCCCGCGCATTTGTTGCGATCGCCAGCGCGGAACCATACCGCTGAAACTGCACCCCTCGCCCTCTCCGTCATCGAAATCCCTAAGGATTCCCGGACGACCTTCCACGTCGTCGAACTTGCATTACGCGTTACGTGCTCGCATCCATGCGAACGGCGGCTGTCTACGGGATCGAGGCCTGTACAGTGAACGTCGAAGTCGACGTTTCATTAGGACTCCCTGGCTTCACGTTAGTTGGCTTGCCGGATGCGTCGGTGCGGGAAAGCCGGGACCGCGTAAGGAGCGCGATCCGCAACTCCGGATTCGAGTACCCGACCCGCAAGATCACCGTCAACTTGGCGCCCGCTGACATCCGCAAGGCCGGCTCTCTCTTCGACCTTCCCATTGCACTTGGAGTGCTGGCCGCGTCGGGCCTGATCAAACGTCGAAACGTCGACGACATCATGCTGCTCGGCGAGCTTTCCCTCGACGGCGGCATCCAGGGAGCGCGCGGGGTCTTGCCGATCGCAGCCGCCGCCCGCCGCCAGCGATTCCGAAGCCTTTTGCTCCCCAGTCGCAATCGGGCGGAGGCAGCGGTAGTCGAAGGGCTGGAGCTGTTCCCTGTGCGGTCGCTGACGGAAGCGGTCAGCGCTCTGAACGATCCGACGGCTTTCAGAGAATCTCAGCGCGATGACTCGCCGGAGTCCCTGCCGACGTTGCCGACCAACGACGGAGATTTCGCCGACGTTCACGGGCAAGCCCTTGCTCGAAGGGCGCTCGAGATCGCCGCAGCTGGCGGGCACAACACGCTGATGGTGGGTCCGCCCGGAGCGGGAAAGACCATGCTTGCACGGCGCGTGAGCGGGATCCTTCCGCCACTGAGCTTCGAAGAAGCACTGGAAGTCACTTCCATACATTCCGTCGCTGGACTGATTCCATCCGGCAGCGGTCTGGCGTCACAACGACCGTTTCGGGCGCCGCATCACACTATCTCGGATATCGGATTGGTCGGAGGCGGGTCAAACCCGCGGCCTGGTGAGATAAGCCTCGCGCATCATGGCGTTCTCTTCCTCGATGAAATCGGGGAATTCAGCAGACATGTCCTCGAAGTGCTGCGTCAGCCGATGGAGGAAGGCCTGGTGAGAATTTCGAGAGCGGCCCGTACCGCAACATTTCCATCGCGATTCATGCTTGTTGGAGCGATGAATCCCTGTCCCTGCGGATTCAACGGCGACGAAATGCGGCGTTGCCGGTGCACTCCACAACAAATCGCGCGGTATCACAACAGGTTGTCCGGGCCCCTGCGTGATCGCATGGATCTCACAGTCGGACTCACGGCACTCCCGGCTCGCGAGCTGAGCGCGGCTGGTGGCGGCGAGACTTCGGAGGAGATTCGCGCGCGCATCGTGATCGCACGCGATCGTCAACTGAGCCGAATCGGCAACCTGAATGCCCGGCTGGAGGGACGCCAGCTACGTGAGCGCGCAGGTCTCAGCAAAGGAGCTCGCGAACTGCTGGACGCAGCCCTGGCGAAGCTGACGCTCACGGCGCGTGGCCATGATCGCGTCCTGCGCGTTGCGCGAACGATCGCAGACCTCAGTGGTGACGACACAGTGCTCGCGCAGCACCTGGGCGAGGCGCTGCAGTTCAGAACTGAGTAGACGTGTTGAGTGCCAAGGTGCGCGGGTGGCGCCGGGGCCGCCCCGCTTCGAGCCGCGCGTCGTGTCCCGTGATATGCGCTTTTCGACGCGCGGGCGAAGTGGGGCTGCCGGCGCCAGGACCCGCAAGAGTCGGTGACGCAGAGGGCGGATCGTAGCTACTCCGACGTCCCGCCCTGTGGCAGCTCTGCGAGAGCCTTGCGCGCGTCGGCAGCGCCGTTGAAATCCGACTTCAAGGCCAGCGCGCGGCGGAGGGCTTCGCGCGCCTGGTCCACCTTTCCGGCTTTAGCCTTCGCCAGGCCCAGATGGTACTGATAGACCGGGTTGTCCGGTGCCGTCGCGATTGCGCGCTCGAACGCCGCGACGGCGTGCTCGGCGAGCCCTTTCTTGTAGTACACCCACCCGAGGGTATCTTCGGCCTCAGGGCGCCGTCGCATGGCCTCCTGGGCGACCGTCGCGAGCTTCAGCGCCTCATCCAGTTTGCCGTCTTCGGCGTAGATCCACGCGAGATTGTTCGCGGCGACGCCCGAGCGCGGGTTCGCGGCCATCACCCGCTCGTATTCCGCGCGGGCGCCGCTGCGGTCTCCCCGCGCCTCCAGAATCATCCCGACCATCGTTCCGGCGCCGCTCGGATCGGTCGATTGTTGGGCGAGCTTCCGGTACTCGGCAAGCGCACGGTCCGTCTGGCCCTGTGAGAGGTAGATGCGACCGAGGAGATCGTAGGCGTCGAGCTGCGACGCGTCCGCTGTGATGATCTCGCGAAGCGTCTGTTCGGCGCCCGCGACGTTGGCCGACGCGAGGTCGACGCGTGCCGACAGCAGCCGCAACCGGATGTCCTTGGGCCAGCGCTGCTGCCACTCGGCCACGTGCGTGCGCGCGGCGCCGACGTTGCGTTCGGCGAGATCGGTCGTCACGAGGCCCACCTTCGCGTCGAACGATGACGGCGCGGCCTGAAGGGCGCGATCGAACGAGGCGCGCGCGGCGGCAGGCTGTCTTCGCTGCAGCGCGACCCACCCGAGCTCGACATGGAGCGGCGCGGCGTTTGGCGTCCGCGCAATCCGCGACGCGAGCTCGCGTTCGGCGCGTGTCAGATCGCCCTGCGCGCGGAGGCTGCGCGCCATCAACACGGCAGCTTCGGGATCGTCAGGGCGCTGCTTGGCGACTTCCTCCGCGGCGCTCAGCGCGCCTGCGGGTTCGCCGCGCGCGAGCTGAATGCGGCCAAGCTGCAGCTGCGCGGCGGCCGCCCGGGGGTTCAGCCGCACCACTTCGCGGAACGCCGCTTCGGCCGCATCGTCGTCGCGCTTCGCGAGCGCGGTGAGGCCGAGCACGTACTGCGCGGCCGGCGAGCCCGCGTCGGCTTTGATCGCGGCTTGCGCCTCTTTCTCCGCCTCGGCGACGCGGTTGCTGTCGCTCAGCAGCATGCGCGCCTTGGCGACGTGTGCGTCGACGAAGTTCGGCTTCTCCTTGATGACGTCGTCGACCCGCTTGTACGCCTGATCCTTCTTTCCCGAGACGTAGTCGATCGACGCCAATCGCAGCTTCGCATCGCGGCGATCGGACTTGTCCTGCCCTCGCTCGATCTCGTGCAGGACGGCGATCGCCGCGTCCGTCTTGCCGGCGATCTGGTAGTAGTCCGCAAGCGCGAGCTTCCCGCCTTCCTGCGTCTCCGCGAGCGCCTTGAAGTGCGGCTCAGCTTCCGCCACACGCTTCGTCGTCAGATACAGCAGCGCGAGCGTGCGATGGACGGGCGCGCTCGAGGGATCGATCGCCAGCGCGTCACGCAGCGACTTCTCGGCCGCGGCCACGTCGCCCGACGCCCACAGGTAGTTCGCGCGCGCCAGATGCGCCTCGATCGATGACGGCGCGAGCGCCACCGCCTTGTCGAACGCCTCCCCCGCTGCTTTGTGCTCGCCGCCGACGAACTGCACCGCCCCAAGCGCCGTCCAGGCAGGAGCGTAATTCGGATCGAGCGCAATCGCCTGCTCGATCTGCTTGACCGCCCGCGCGTTGTCGTGCAGTCCGGCGAGCGCGTTGCCGAACAGAATCAGCGCCGCCGCGTTTTGCGGCTGCGTCCTCAACGCGAGCTCGGCGCGCGTACGGGCCATCTCGAACTCGCCGCCTGCGAGCAGGATCGTGCCCGCCTCGATCTGCGCGTCCACGTTGTTCGGGTTGAGATCGGCCGCGCGCGCGAACGATCCGTACGCCTTCACTGGCTCGCCCGACGCCTCGTACGCCTTCGCAAGCTTGTAATGCCCCTCCGCGAGCTGCGGCTGACGCGTGAGGGCGTTCTTGTACTCGATCACCGCCTCGCGGTACTGATGCTTGGCGACATATGCGTCGCCGCTCGCCATGTACTTCCGCGCCTCGCCGGCAGGATCGCGGGAGCAGCCGTACGCGGTCGCGCCCAGCATGAAGCCGAGAGCCAGACCCAACACGGTGCGGGCGGCAGGGAATCGTGGATGAGTCATGGCAGGTATCTATCCAGAAACGGAAACAGCGCCGTGGCAAACGTGGCCGCGTCCTTCGTCGTTTCCTCGGTCGAAACCGTCACCGGCGCAAGCACCCGCACGAGCCCTCCGTTCGTCCGGTGGAGGGTCGCGGCATCGAGCATCAGCAGCGCCTTGTTCGCATACTCGTTGGCGATCACGCGGCCGCGCCCCTGGTACCAGTACAGCGCGACCTGACGCGACGTCCCCTTCTCGATGACGTACTCGTTGACCCGCAGCGTCCGTCCCCCCGCGCTGAGCTCACGTATGCGGGAGGACACCGGATGCCATCCCGCGCCCGGCAAACAGTTCTGCGGCGAATGAATGGTGTCGCCCTGGCGCTGGCTCGCGTAGTACCCGATGTAGAGACCGATTGGCGCGCTGCCCTTCACGTACGTGCGGTTCACGTAGTCGTCAACCCCAAGCTGCGCGAGCACGTCGTCGGCGAGCGGCGCCGAGCGGCCCTGCCACCCGTCGATGGTTGAAGGCAGCGTCGCGAGGGGCTCGCGCGGCACCTGCGCTTCGTCGGCACGGATCGCGCGCGACGACACCAGCGAGGCGCCAAGCAGGATGGCGATGGCGATGGCGGCCCGACCGATCATGGCGCCTCCACCAGCGCGCGCCGCGGACGCAGCCGCCATGTCTCGGTGGCTCGAATCGCGCGCTGCACGCCCAGAAGCGCGAAGAACGCGACGACGAACATCAGCCAGCCCGAAAACGTGTGGAAGAAACCTTCGGCCGCTGCGGGGCTGATCCACTCGGACGCGATTCCCGTTCCGGCAACGCGGACGGCGTTGGCAAGGATCGCAATCGGAATGGCGGCACACGCGATCAGCACGCGGCCACGGGTGCGTCGCTCCGTGAAGTACCCGAGGACGATGGCGAGCATCACGAGCGAAACGAGCGAACGGATGCCGCTGCATGCTTCGGCGACCTCCAGGCTGCGCGTCGGCAGCTGGAGGACGTTGCCTTCGCGCAGCACCGGGATGCCCGCCGCCGCGATGGCGGTTTCCCCGACGCGCGACGCAAGCAGCTGCAACGGAAACGCGATCTGGTTGAAGAGGATCGCCGGCAGCGGAATCATCAGCAGGAGAAAGGCAATCGGAAACGCCAGCAGGCGCAGGTGCTCACGTCCCCACACGAACCACACCAATCCGGCAATGACGCCGACGATCGACACGCGCGTGAGGAACAACTCGGCGCCGAGCAGACCGGCCATCCAGATGGCGAGGCTGAATACGATCAAGAACGCGCCGCCGATTCCGGGTCGCATGGAGGCCCGACGGATCGCGTCGCGGCGTTCCCACGCGAAGTACAGCGCCAGCGGGACGACGAAGAAGCCGTGAGAATAGTTGTCGTCGCTCACCCACTGCCGGACGAGCGACGACAACGTTCCGCGGTAGAGCCACAAGACCGCCGCGGTCAGCACGACCGCCGTCGCGGTTGACCGATGCTTCATGCGCCTGTCGTGTCTTTCCTCCGCCTGGCGACAAGCGCCGCCAGGCCGGTGCCCATCAGCAGCATTGACGCAGGCTCCGGCACCGCCGACTGATTCGGATCGATGGCGTTGAGCCTGAGGAGGAAATTGCGCGACCCGAGGCGATCGCGCAGGCCGAACGTGATTGCCACGGTGTTGCTGCCGAGGCCCACGAACGACAGGAGATCGCCGCGATTCGTGAGTTCGTCGGCAATCACCGTGGCTTCCCCTCCGGTGAAGGTGGCGCTGCGCAGCATGTTCGATCCCTGCGCGAAGCTGAAGCCGTCGGAGTCATTCGACGTGGAGTAGCCCGCCGGCACGTAGGACGGCTGCTGTGCCGGATCGAGGTTGTCGTCTCCGTCGACCGGATCGAGCACCTCGGCGCGCAGCGTGTCCCAGTTCACCACGCCGGCGATTGCCAGCGTCACGGTGTAGTCGGACCCGGCCCGCAGCCCGTCAATGGCGAACGTCGCGAACGCGTCCGTCGTTGGCAGGACTACTGTGCCGAGATCGATTGAGAATCCATCGATCGCGACGCCCGATCCGGTGGCGCCGCCAGCAGCGGACTGAAGACTGATGGATACCGGCTCTGCGCGCGCTGCCGCCGGCATCGCGACGGAAAGCGCCAGGGCCACGAGCAACGACGGAAGTTTCATGGCGTTGTGATGTGCTCCTTCGGTCGAATCGCAGGGTGCTCTCAAATCCCCCGTCAGCTGGGGAGTCGTTCGAATCGTTCAGGGCAAAGCTTCAGTCGGAGCCGAAGGGCCAACGTATGTGCACGACGAACGTCGCCCGGCGGAGCGCCACGGAGAGGACCAGCAAGGCGGCGCCGCAGACGAGCAGCTGCGCCGGCTCGGCCGTTCGCGCGTACGTTACGGCTGAGGTAACTTCGGCCATCCTGACCCCGGTGAACGCAATCGCACTGGCGCTGCCGCCAAGCAGAATCAGCGCGAGGACTATCCATGTCTTCATTTTCCTGATCCGTTTCCCACCATGACGCCGCCGGTTCCCACTTTCCGCCTGAATCGATTTGCCGCTTACTGCTGTGCAAAGCGTCGTCCATTGCGCCGCACACGGCGGCGGCGCGGGCGCACACCTGCGCCGCCTAAGGCCCTGTCGCTCAGAGGCTTCCCTCGGGCCGGTACCTATGGTAGAGTCCGGTGTTCACTCAATCACTGGGGAGGCTCTTGGGTTCGAGACGCTACTCGATCGTTCTCGCAGACCGCTCGTCGGGCGTCGTGCGCCGCTTCACCATCTCGTTGTGGCCGACGCTCGGCGTCGTCGCGATGCTGTTCTCGATGCCTGTACTCGTCGGGCTCGGCGCGCGCTGGAGCGCGCGCAGCGAGATCGTGGAATTGGAGCGGACGAACGTCGCGCTCCAGCTCGAAAACGCGAGCTACCGCAACGCCACCGGTGAGCTCGCTTCGCAGGTCTCCTC
>Ga0075424_100004678_pt1 | contig 12965 bp, 8 predicted proteins | sample SoiMethybrSBSTD3_FD_75301 | JGI IMG/M metagenome (GOLD analysis project Ga0075424, IMG submission 75301) | Bulk soil microbial communities from a Populus tree surrounding site in Tennessee, USA - Soil MetaG P. TD hybrid SBSTD3 | ecosystem: Environmental > Terrestrial > Soil > Tree plantation... | reverse complement strand
GTTCAGAAACTGCAGATGGCGTTACACGCGAAAGCTAAGGCAGAAGCCGGCTATCGCTTCTACGCCCTGTACGACAAGATCAGCCGTGAGGACATCCTGGCTCATGCCTACGCCCAGTGCCGCTCGAACAAGGGCGCCCCGGGTGTGGACGGCCAGACCTTCGCGGACGTCGAAGCGTATGGGGTAGAGCGGTGGCTTGGCGAACTGGCGCTTGCGCTCAGGCAGGAGACTTACCGACCTGCCCCCATCAGAAGAGTGTACATAGCGAAAGCCAATGGCAAACTCAGGCCACTGGGCATCTCGACCTTGCGTGATCGGGTCTGCATGACAGCCGCGATGCTGGTGCTAGAGCCGATCTTTGAAGCCGACCTTCCACCGGAGCAGTATGCTTACCGTCCCGGGCGCAATGCCCAACAGGCGGTGGTCGAGGTGGATGCGCTGCTGCTTCGAGGCCACCCGGAAGTCGTTGACGCCGACCTTGCGGACTACTTCGGGAGCATTCCCCATGCCGAGCTACTCCAGTCGGTAGCGCGCCGGATCGTTGATCGGCGCGTGCTGCATCTGATCAAGATGTGGCTGGTATGCCCCGTGGAAGAAACCGACGATCGAGGAAGGAAGACGCGAACAACCGAGGCCAAGGACAAGCGGCGCGGCATTCCACAAGGTTCACCGATCTCACCGCTGCTGGCGAATCTCTACATGCGCCGGTTTGTGTTGGGATGGAAGAAGCTCGGGCTGGAGCGATGCCTCGGCTCTCGCATAGTGACCTACGCCGACGATCTCGTGATCCTGTGCCGGAAGGGCAAAGCCGAAGAGGCCTTGCAGCGACTGCGCGAGATCATGGGAAAACTGAAGCTCACGGTCAACGAAGAGAAGACACGAATCTGCAGGGTGCCGGAAGGTGAGTTCGATTTCCTGGGCCATACGTTTGGGCGGATGTATTCGGCGAGAACCGGAAAAGCCTACCTTGGGTACCGGCCATCAAAGAAGAGCATCAAGCGCATGGTTGAGAATATCCATGCACTGACCGTCCGATCGGGAAGTTGGCAAGATACCACAGAGCTGGTGGAGAAGTTGAACCGCACGCTACGCGGATGGGCGAACTACTTTGCAGTAGGCACCGTCAACAAAGCGTACCGGGCGATCGACAACTACACGGCTGTGCGGTTACGCCGGTGGTTGCGCTTCAAGCACAAGGTCAGGCGACGCAAGGCCGGGACTTATCCACTCTCGCACCTTTACGGGCACTTCGGGCTCGTACGCCTGTGCCGGCTTGGGCACGATGAGCCGTGGGCGAAGGCGTGAAGTCTTGTCCGAGAGCCGGATGTGGGAGATCCACCAGTCCTGGTTCGATGAGCGGAATGTGGAAACGGAGTCACGGCTGCACCACTAAGGCACCGCCAGACGAAAGAGGCGGAAACAGATCTGTTCAGCCTAAAGCCACCGCGCCACATTCCGACTCTACCCTGATGAGGCATGCTGACCGCCTCCTAGGCACGGCAGAAGCTCCTCAGAAAGCGGAAAGAGTCGCTGGGGCGTAGAAGGTCTTCGGCCTTGTGCCAGTTGGAGACATCGTCGGTTAGCGTCCGGCACGGCCCGCCGTGCCGCGAGGCCCCCGGGGTGAAAAGGTGCCACGAAGAGACTCATGCACCGCAGCAAAAGTCGGGATTATTCGATCATCTCGTCGGCACGCAGCAATATCGATTCGGGAGTATGCGAGCCTAGTCGGCCATGCTTGGGTTGAGGACGGTGAAACCCTGCGCCTCGAATCCCGCCTTGGCCTTCGCTCCCCTGAGATACGCATGAAAGGCTGCGGCGTCGGGATCGCTCGCCTTTGTGGTGAGAGCGACGGGATAGATGATCGGTGGGTGCGTGTTATCGGGGAACATGCCAATGATCTTAACGTTCTGATCGGTGGCGGCATCGGTCTGATAGACGATGCCGACAGGGGTCTGGCCACGCGAGACACGCAGCAGGGCAGCGCGCACGTCCGCGGATTGCGCGACCTTGTCAGCAACGCTCGACCAGACGTTAAGCTTCTCGAGTGCCGCCTTAGCGTACCTGCCGGCGGGAACGCTATCAACTTCTGCGAGGGCGAGATACCCACGGCCGATGAGTTTGGCCAGGTCAAATCCCTGTCTGATCTCGACAGGCTGCGCCTTGTCCTTGCGAGCAATCAGCACGATGCGGTTGCCAAGCAGGTTCACGCGGCTTTCTGGCTTGATCAGCTTTTTCTGCTCGACGTAGTCCATCCAATCCAGATCAGCCGAGATGAAGATCTGCGCTGGGGCGTCTTGCTCGATCTGTTTGGCGAGCACCGAGCTCGCTGCGTAGGAGATCGTGGCCTTTTTGCCGGTCTCCTTCTGCCATTCGGCATTGACGGCATCGAGCGCATCTTTGAGGCTCGCGGCCGCGAATACCACGACATCGCCTTGCGCTTGCGCCGGTGGTGGTGGCGCGGTGCCCCAAGCCATCGCTGCGGCGACCGCCAAGGCCGCGGCTCCGCAAATCAACTTGCGTCTACTCACCATCACCAATGCAAAAACACTCCTAGTACCATCCCGAGCGATGGCTCGCGGCCTGATTGATGAACTCCACGGGCAAGGTATCCACGTCGTCGTTGCTTCCGGATATGCGCCAATCCCGGTCGCCAAGGACAAAATAGCTGGCTACTTGCAAAAGCCATCCAGTGGGACGGAATTGACTAAGAAGCATGGTACAGTTGTTCATTTACTCCATTGAGCGCAGCGTGTTGACGAGTGCCGATGCTTAGCCACGAGGCGGGTATTTCCAGTTTGCAGCGAACACCGTCCGGTGCAAGTACATAGTCGACTGTGCCGCCGAGCTCGTAGGGTATGAGTTCGCGGATCACGCTCGTACCGTGTCCGAATACATGAGGGGTTCGAACCGGCGGCCCGCCCGTCTCTCGCCACTCTAACGCCAGTCCTTGACCCTCGCTTCCATTCGACTGCGAGCGCCAGCGCACCGAGATCTGGCCGCTACGATTGGAATGGGCGCCGTACTTCGCTGCGTTGGTGGCCAGCTCGTGAAGAACCATGGCTACCGTCTGAGCAGCTTCGGCAGCCACACTGAGGGCTGGACCCTCTATGGTCGTATTGTCGTTACGGGTGCAAGGCGCGAGCTCTGTGCGAACAAGCTCGGCCAAGTCCACACCCTGCCAGCGGCTCTGACTCAAGAGAATGTGAGTGTTGGCCAACGACCGAATACGGCCGTTGAGGGCCTCAAGGAAGTCCTCCCTAGACCTGCTGCTTTCGCTAGCGTGCTGTGCAATCGCCGTGACGCATGCCAGCACGTTCTTCACGCGATGATCGAGCTCCGAATTCAGACGGGTCTGGTGATCCTCGGAGCGCTTGCGTTCCGTCACATCTATGCTCACACCGGCAAAACGCAAAGGTCGCCCTGCACCATCATATGAAACGGTGCTGCGCGCCTCGATCCACCTGACTTCATGGTTATCCGCTCGGACGATTCTGAATTCCGAGACAAGCTCGCGTCGTTGTTTCCCCAGAGCGCTCTTCAATTCCTCATCCAGCCGCTCCACATCGCCAGCGTGCACGCGCGCCCGGCACTCCTCGCGCGACAACTCTGCAGTGCCTTCAGGCAGACCATAGATGGCGGCGCTGCCTGGCGACAGCACTGTGATGCCTGTGACAAAGTCGTAGGTATGGCCGCTAACCAAGGCGACCTTGCGAGCGAGCGCGAGCTGTGCATTGCGATCGGCCAATGCTGCTTCAGCCTTTTTGCGCTCTGTAATATCGAGCTTCATGCTCACGACGCCGACTACCGCACCCGACTCATCCAGCAAGGGTGCGGGATAGGGGACAATGGGGACGCGCCTGCCGTCAGGTCGTTCGAAAAGTGCCTCCCGCCCCGGAATTGCTCGGCCTTCCGTCAAGCAAAGCTTGGTGGGGCAGAGGTCGACCGGCATCAAAGTGCCATCTGGGTAATACAGTCGACCAAGGTCGGAGCACTTATCTTTACCCAGCTCTGGGCTTAGACCCCACATGTCAACAGCCGCTTTGTTGCAATAAGTGATGCGACCGGACGTGTCTGTCGTGTGGATCGCGGCAGGCAAGGCGCCAAGCAGTCTTCGAAAGCCGTCCTTGCCCTCCTTGAGTGCTGCCTCGGCGCGTCGCCTCTCCTGAAAGAGAGCTGCAAGAACGAGTAGGGCCGATGACATAGCCACCAATGCTACTTGCGCGGCGAGCACGCGGTCGGTGAGGGGGACGGCCGCGTCGCCCAAGCGACCGATGCCAAAGGTAATTGTCCACGCGGCCGCGAATGCGACAATGAGTGCCGCGGCCGCAGCGAACACCGGTGGGCAGCGCGCAGCCACCCAAAATGCCATAGGGAACACCAAACTGACCGGCAAGATGGTGAACCAATGTTCTGTCGGCGCACTGAAGCCAAGAGCGCTTACCAAGGCTACCGCCACAAGCGCCACCAACCCCTCGAGCAATTCTCTCTTCTCAGGCAGGCTCTGCGCCAAAGTAATGAGCCCAATAATCACAGGTGCAACGGTGACCACTCCGAGGGCATCGGACGCGAACCAAGCGAACCAAATTCCTGGCGCGGATCCTCCCAAGTTGTGAAATAGAATATAGCCTGCAGTCCCGCCGATCCCTGACACTGCCGTGCCGACTGCCGTTGCAGCAAGAAAGCCCAACACGTTACGTAGGCTGTCCAGCGCAGGATTTTCGCTCAAGTAGGTTTTGACCAACCATCCTATGAGCAAAGCTTCTGCAACGTTGCACACGGCGAAGATAATGGACGCGGGAAGATTGCTGTCCCCTAGCAAGTTTGCCGCTATCGTTGCAGGCATCACGCCGAGGGCTACGGGCAATCGCGAAGTGGGTCCGAGCGCGATGATCAGGCCGGACGCGACGCCGGCGGCGGGCCAAAAGACGGCCACGCCGCTGGATGGTGAGATCAAAGCCAGGCTGAGACGGGCCGCAAAGAAATAGGTAACAAACACAGCCGCGGCGCCAAGTGCAACATGCAAGAACGAGCGTCCGCCGAGAAATGCTACGCGGTTCTCAATGTCGGAATGATGGCCCTCTGTTGTGCTCAATGGCTCACCCCCAGACCTCGACATGGGCAGGTGAAGCGAAGCTTGACGATCGGGATTTACCCTTAGTTCTGGAGGCGGTGAGTACCTGGTCTGTAAAAACCCTGTTTGGGTCGGATTCGTCCGAGGATCGGAGTTAATCAATAATGACCCGCATAATCGCGGTGGCGGTTACCGCGATGCAAAACGTGGGTGTAGTCTTGGTCGGGATAGGGTCAAGTTCGGTTGCCGCAGCCTATCCAACGATGTGTCCCGCTGCTTCCGCTGTACCTCCGGATAGCCGACCAGGTTAATGCACAAGTGAAGGTGGTCGGCCTCGTGCCAAAAGCGGGCGTCACCCGGCGGCCAATGGCCAGCAAATTTCCCAAGATACCCGGTAAGAGGATAGCCCGAGGGCGTGCCGGACGCGTCCGCGCCTAGCTATTCGCCCCAGCCCGCAACCGCCTTGACCTCCAGATATTCCTCGACGCCGAAGCGGCCCCACTCGCGGCCATTGCCCGACTGCTTATAGCCTCCAAAAGGTGCGGCACGTTCATTGGCTGCGCCATTGAGGTTCACATTACCTGCTCGCATCCGCCGCGCTACCCGCCGTGCACGCTCGACGTCGCCTGAGGAAACATAACCCGCTAGCCCGTAGGGAGTGTCATTGGCGATGCGGACGGCATCGTCCTCGTTCTTGTAGCCGATGATCGACAGCACCGGCCCGAAGATCTCCTCGCGTGCAATGGTCATCTCGTTCGAGACATCGGCGAATACAGTCGGACGCACGTAGTAGCCTTTGTTGAGCCCATCGGGCCGACCAAGGCCGCCCGCGACGAGCGTCGCGCCCTCGTCGATGCCCTTCTTGATGAGGCCTTGGATTTTCTCCCACTGCACACGATTGACGACCGGGCCCATTGTGGTATCGGCGCTCCGCGGATCGCCGGGCTTGGCCTTGTCTGCCACGCTTTTCGCGATCTCGGCCGCTTCCTTCATTTTTGTGAGCGGCACTAGCATGCGCGTCGGCGCGTTGCAGGATTGGCCGGTGTTGTTGAAGCAGTGCGCTGTTCCGCTCGCGATCAATTTCGAGAGGTCTGCATCCTCGAGGATGATATTCGGAGACTTGCCACCAAGTTCCTGCGTCACGCGCTTCACGGTTGGCGCAGCCCGCTGGACAACGTCGATCCCCGCGCGGGTCGAACCCGTGAACGACATCATGTCGATGTCGGCGTGTGCGCTCATCGCGGCGCCGACCTCGGCCCCAACGCCGTTTATGAGATTGAAGACCCCCTTCGGCACACCCGCCTCATCGAGGATCTCAGCGAATATTAGCGCAGAAGAGGGCGTGTATTCCGACGGCTTCAGTATCATGGTGCAGCCCGCGGCGAGGGCTGGCGCAACTTTGCAAGCGATCTGGTTCAGCGGCCAGTTCCACGGCGTGATCATTCCTACTACGCCGACCGGTTCGCGGACGATCATCGCCGACCCGAGCCGCTCCTCGAAAGGATAACTCTTGAGGACATCGAGCGTCGTCATGAGGTGTCCGAGGCCCGCGCCGGCTTGAAAGCGCTCCGCAAAGCTCAACGGTGCGCCCATTTCATCGGAGATGGCAGCGCCGATGTCCTTCATCCTGCGCTTGTAGACCTCGATGATCTTACCAAGCAGCTCGATGCGCTGCTCGCGTGTTGTGACAGAGTACGTGTCGAAAGCGCGGCGCGCGGCCGCAACGGCCTTGTCCACGTCCTCTTGGGAACCGAGGGCGATCTCGTACAGAACCTCCTCCGTCGCGGGATTGACCACGGGCCAAGTCTTCTTCGACACCGGGCTTTGCCATGCGCCGTCGATGTAGAACTTGAGGCGGTCGACCATGGTTGCGATCCTTTGCGTCTGGCGTCTATCTGTCCCACTCACTCTAACGCTTGGAATTTAGTTCCAGGCTAGGCCATCGGGCATGTATAGTCACGCCGCGGCTCGACCGTGCACTCTGCCCCCCTCGCGACATCTGTCGGACGAAGGTCAGTCTACGCTGGGAGATCTGAGGAGGCTATTGGTCCCATGAACTGGGGTTTTCGCCTGGATCCATTTCACCCTCCAGCTTATTTGCATTGGCTTGCACAAGTGTATTTCCAGCTTAGTCGTTACGAAGAGGCAATTGAGATTCTTAGGCGGCGCTTGCTGAAAGCGCCCCACACGGATATGTCACGCGTTCTGCTTGCGTCAGCGTATGGCCACCTTGGTCGTACGTCCGAAGCGCGGGACGAATGGCGCGAGGCGCTTCGGTTCAATCCAGACTATTCGCTGGAGCACCGACGGCGTGTCTTGCCCTACAAGAAACCTGCCGACTTTGAGCTCATGGTGGAAGGCTTGCGCAAGGCGGGCCTCGCCCGATAGGCGCCGCCGGTGCGCGAGAGTCTCCTTAAGGTCTTGGCTGTGCAAAAACGCCGACGTGCTGCGGCGCCGAACGCTTCTCCCTTGTGCCATCTTCTGCCAAATCGCAGACCTGCCGCTACTTGGCCCTGGTATATGCTTCGAGGTAGCCGCACGACGGACAGCGAAAGATCGTGATCGGCATTCGCTTTCTGCGGAACCATTTTAGACTGAGCCAACCGTATTCTGGAGGTCCCTCAACCCATTCGCCCACGCTCGGGCCACCTCTATCGAGTAGGAAGCCTTCCTGCATCTGATGCTTGCATTTGACACAAGCAATCTCGCCTTGGACCATGCTCCAGTTCCTTCGCAATGTCGCCGTACCACGCAATCTACCCCCGTTCCCACGGTTGACGAGAGTGGCCTTTGCCTTGCCCGCCAAATGTCTGAATGGGTCAACAAGAGAAAGTTTCAGGCCGAGCACACCGGTCCGGAATACCTCAGTCTGCTGCCCTAATTGGCAGTAGGCAGACTTTCGGCCGCCCTGTGCCATCTTCAGACACTGAATTTCGCATTAATATGTTTCATCAATGGAACTGAGATTGCCGATGCCGGTAGAGATTCGCGCTGCTACGCCAGAGGATGCGGGTACGATCTCAGTGCTGAATTTGGATGTTCAACAGATCCACGCTGAGGCCCATCCCTGGCGCTTCAAGCCGCCAGGACCGCACACGTTTACTGAAAAGGATGCACAGGACTTACTCAGCAACCCCGGTTACTTCGCCTTCCTTGCCTTCGATGAGGGCACCCCAAGTGGCTACCTAGTGGCTGAAATTGTCTACCGTCACGAGACGGCAAGGCAGTTCGCACATGAATTGATCTACATCCACGAGATCGGTGTCCGACCTGGCGCACGCCGAAAGGGGATCGGCCGATTGCTTTTGGATGCGGCCAAGGCGCATGCACGTTCTTTGGGAATACCCACGGTCACGTTGGACACTTGGTCTTTCAATGAAGGCGCGCTCCGCTTCTTTCAAAAGAATGGTCTGGTGCCGGTGAGCGTAAGGTTTTGGAGCAAAGGAGAGTAAGGGGCGGGTCACGGCCTGGCGTCGGCACTGAGCTGGGCCTCATCGATCTTGGTCCGTAGCACCCTCAATTTCTGCCATGGTCGCCCCCGCTGAGGATGCGCACACTCTGTGCCAGCTTGAGACATGGATCAGTGGCACCTCGGCTGCGCGAGAAGCCGGAAAGCTGACATTTCCCTATCGACACCTGCGTGGTGCACGCGAACACCATCGCGTAAGATGGTTGAGTCCAAGGTATTACCCTTGGCAAAATTGCTTACCATCCCAAGGGTTAAGCTCCTCATGCCGTCCGCAGTGTTGACAGTCGGTGGCAATCAATCGGTCGAAGAGCTGAGGCGTGAGCTAGCCGAAGCGCGGGAGCAGCAGACCGCTACTGCCGATATCCTGAGGGTGATCTCAAGCTCGCCGACGGACCTGCAGCGCGTCTTTGCAGAGATCGCCACGAGTGCCGCTCGCCTTTGCGATGCCTATGACGCGGTGATCCGTCAGGTGGACGGTGAGGGGCTCCGCCTCGTCGCCCACCATGGACCGCTTCCCACTTCCGATACGATACCCGTGTCGCGTAGTTCGGTCGTAGGCTGTGCTGTGATTGACCGGCGAACGATCCACGTCGCAGACCTCCAATCTGAAGCGAATGAATATGCCGAGAGTCGGAACCGTGCACTCCAACTCGGTCATCGCACTGCGCTCTACGTCCCTCTGGTTTACGCAGGCGAGGCAGTTGGCGTGATCCTAATCCGGCGCACTGAAGTCCACCCCTTCACCGACCGACAGATCGATCTTCTTAAGACCTTCGCCGATCAGGCCGTCATTGCCATCGAGAACGCGCGGCTGTTCGAGGAGGTGCAACAGAAGAACCGTGCGCTTATCGAGTCCAATACCCAGCTAACTGAAACCCTTGAGCAGCAGACCGCGAGCAGCGAGATACTGAGGGTCATCAGCACCTCGTCGACGAACCTGCAGCCCGTATTGGATACGGTTGTCAAGAGTGCCGCACGCTTCTGCGGAGCTCCTGACGCGTCCATCTTCCGGCTCGACGGGGGAAACTTGCGCGCCGACGCCCACCATGGCCCTGTCTCTCAGCCCACCGGCTTTCTCGTTCCGGTCGTGCGGGGAACCGTCGCCGGCCGCGCGGTGCTGGAGCGACGGGCTATTCACGTGACCGATCTTCAGGCCGAGATAGAGGAGTTCCCCGAAGGTAGCGCGTTATCCAGACAGATTGGACAGCGCGCCATGCTGGTCGCTCCGCTCTTGCTGGAAGGCGCACCGACCGGCGTAATCGTGCTCCGGCGCGCCGAGGCTGTGCCGTTCACGGACAAGCAGATCGCGCTGCTCAAGACCTTCGCCGACCAGGCGGTGATTGCCATCGAGAACACGCGGCTGTTCGAGGAGGTGCAGGCAAGGACGCGTGAGCTGACGGAGGCGCTCGAGCAGCAGACCGCAACGTCCGACGTGCTAAGTGCCATCAGCTCTTCGCCCGGCGAACTGGAGCCTGTGTTTGACGCCATGCTGTCTAACGCGGTTCGCATATGCGCGGCCAGTTACGGGGCGTTGTGGATCCGCGAGGGAAGGACCTTCCGCAACGTAGCTTTCCACGGTGCGCTTTCCAAAGAATTCACGGACAAATGGCGGCAAACCGTAATCCCTCCCGGCTCGAGTCTGCCGCTTGCCCGTGTTATCGAAACTCAGAAGCCGGTTCACATTGCTGACATGCGGGAGCACCGTTCGTATCTCGATGGCCAGCCTTTGGCCGTCACAGGGGTTGATATTGGTGGCATCCGCACAATGCTCCTGGTGCCGATGCTGAAAGAGAAGGAGCTGGTCGGTGCCGTCGCCATCTACCGCAAGGAGGTGCGGTCGTTCAGCGACAAACACGTCGATCTGGTGAGCAATTTTGCCAAGCAAGCAGTCATCGCAATCGAGAACACGCGCCTGCTCAGCGAGCTGCGCGAGTCATTGGAGCATCAGACGGCGACAAGCGAGGTGCTTGGCGTCATCTCCCGATCCCCAACCAACGTTCAGCCCGTATTCGACATGATAGCCCAAAGCGCGGCGCGAGTCTGCGATGCTCGACATTGCAATGTCTTTCGCTTCGATGGGCAACTCATGCACTTCGCCGCTTCCTATGGTTTGTCATCAGAAGCGCAAGAGATGATGCGGAGTCGATCGCCAATGCCAGGTGGGCGCGGCTCTGTCGCAGGCCGCGCAATTGAGGACAACGGAGTCGCTGAGATCCAAGACATCCCGAGCGATGAAGGATATCAGCAGGGCGACATAGCGAAAGTTGGAGACTACCGTAGCGCGATCGCCGTTCCGATGCGAAAAGATGGTCGACCGATCGGCGCAATTGCGCTGACGCGTCGAGAACCTGAACCCTTCCCCCAGAGCCAGATCGATCTCCTGAAGACCTTCGCTGACCAAGCGGTCATTGCAATCGAGAACGCTCGCTTATTTGAAGAGATTGCCCAGAAAAGCCGCGAGCTTGAGATCGCAAGTGCGCACAAGAGCCAATTCGTCGCTAACATGAGCCACGAGCTACGAACACCGCTGGCCGCCATTCTTGGCTATGCCGAGTTGATGCAGGAAGGCTTCTATGAGCCTCTGGGCCAGAAGTCCCTTGACGCTCTCACGCGCATCCGCTCCAACGGCAAGCACCTGCTGGGCCTCATCAACACCGTGCTCGACATCGCCAAGATCGAGTCCGGGCAGTTCAACCTCAACCTCGGCGAGTACGCGCTCGAGAACGTGATCGAGACGGTGCGCGCAGCAACCGATGCGCTGGCCGAGTCTAAGAAGCTGTCACTCAAGACCGAGGTGGCCAAATCCCTACCGATCGGCCTCGGTGACGAGCAGCGCCTCACCCAGGTGCTGCTCAACCTGGTAGGCAATGCCATCAAGTTCACCGATGCCGGCGAGGTGCGCATCGCGGCAACGGCCTTGGATGGCCATTTCGCGGTTAGCGTGGCGGATACGGGGCCGGGCATACCGCAGCAGCACCTGGCGCGGATCTTCGAGCAATTCCATCAAGTCGACAGCTCCAATACCAAGGCCAAAGGCGGGACGGGTCTTGGCCTCGCCATCACCAAGCAAATTGTCGAAATGCACGGCGGCCGTATTTGGGTCGAATCGATGTTGGGCAAGGGGTCGAACTTCCGTATTGAGCTTCCTGTTCGCGCCCAGCATGCGAAGACTACCAAGTGACGGGGGGATAGGTCACATGATAGTCGAATAGACGCGGACGACAGACGATGCCAGGAAGTCCTCGAGATTAGGCCCTATTCAGTTTGACAGGATCGCTTGCTTTGCCGCTATCGGTGGCTCTTGCCATTGTGATTTGCGGCACAGCAAAGGTCAGGGGGCGGGCTAAGATTCTGCTGGGAGCTCGACGACGAGGAACGCCCCACCCGGAAGAACAAGGGAGCAACCCAGATGGAGCTCCCAACGCTGCCGACATTAGAAAACCCGATCCATGACCAAGCGCATACTTGTGGTTGAGGACCAGGAAGACCTCCGTGGCATCCTGCGTGATCTCCTCGTCGGCTCCGGCTACGCGGTTGCCGAAGCCGCAGATGGTCAGGCTGGCGTCGAGATGACCAGGTCCGAGCGACCCGATCTAGTTCTCATGGATATCCAACTTCCCGTCATGGACGGTTACGAGGCCACACGGAAGATCAAGACCGACCCCAACCACAAAGCAACGCCGGTTATTGCCGTCAGCTCATATGCGATGAAGGGGGATGAGGAGAAGGCAAGAGCCGCCGGATGCGATCACTACGTGACCAAGCCATACAGCCCCGTCCAGCTGCTGCGCATTATCCGTAGCTTTCTGGGCGACCAATCGTGAGGAGCAATTGGGTCCGGATTCTGGTCTGCTTTCGAGGCACGATGTTAACGAGATAAACTTCGGTTCCGGGTCCCCGTGGTCCCCCTGTCGGCTATCGGAGCGCTACTGCCGTGGTGCGTGGCGTCAAAGGGGAAAAGTGCCACAGCAACAGACATGCTCCTTTCGAAGCGAGAAAGCCGAAGCCGCGCTTCGTTCTCTTACATAAATCTTCTGGCATTCTGGGGGGCGCCCCATTGCAAATCGGCATTCGGCCGGATGCTTCGGGCCCGCATCCTCAATTATGGTCAACCTACGCCGTACCATCACCCAACCTTTATGGATCTCGGAGGTTGCCGTGTTTGAGATCGATAAATCCCAACTAACCGCACTTATTTTAGCGACCGGACTGTTCGGATCGTCCTCGGTTCCAACATCTGCCGCACTCAGTCTCGCCGGTAAGGTCCAGGCCGGCGGTGGCCCCGTCGCTGCGTCTACCGTCACTCTGTGGGCCGCGAGTGCTGCCGAACCCACGCAACTTGCGCAAACCCGAGCCGGTTCAGATGGTAGGTTCAACCTTCGCACCGACGCAACGCCCGCTAGTGACGTGACCCTCTATCTCACG
>Ga0075424_100004677_pt1 | contig 12966 bp, 14 predicted proteins | sample SoiMethybrSBSTD3_FD_75301 | JGI IMG/M metagenome (GOLD analysis project Ga0075424, IMG submission 75301) | Bulk soil microbial communities from a Populus tree surrounding site in Tennessee, USA - Soil MetaG P. TD hybrid SBSTD3 | ecosystem: Environmental > Terrestrial > Soil > Tree plantation... | reverse complement strand
GATCAGCGCGCAGGAGGCCTATCGTATCGGGCTCGTCAACGAGATCGTTCCGCCGGCTGATCTCATCACGCGCGCTGAAGCAATCCTGAAGAAGATCGCCGCCAACGCTCCCATCGCCATCAAGTTCGCGCTCGAGGCGACAAACAAGGGGCTGGAGACGAGTCAAAGCGAAGGACTGCTGCTCGAGGCGTCCTATTTCGGCCTCTGCGCCGCGACCGAGGACAAGAAGGAGGGCACGACCGCCTTCCTCGAAAAGCGGGCGCCGCAGTTCCACGGGCGGTGAAGGGCGACACGGAGGCACTGATGACAACGGACAATATTTTCTCGGGATTGAAGGTCGTGGATCTGGCGAGCTTCATCGCCGGGCCGGCCGCAGCGGTGATCCTGTCGGACTTTGGCGCCGACGTGATCAAGGTCGAGCCGCCCAAGGGCGAATTGTGGAGGATCGCGCATAAGATACCGCCGCAGCCGATGGCCAAAGACGCCTATGCATGGCATTTGTCCAATCGCAACAAACGGGGCCTGGCGCTCGATCTCAAGTCGCCCGGCGCCGCGGCCGTGATGGAACGCCTCGTCAAATGGGCGGACGTGCTGATCGTCAACACGCCGCACGCTGCGCGGAAGAAGCTGCACCTCGAGTACGAGGATGTCGTGCAGTGGAATCCACGTCTGATCTATGCCGACCTGACCGGCTTTGGCGAGAAAGGCCCTGATGCCAACCTTCCGGGATTCGACATCACGGCCTACTGGGCGCGCAGCGGTCTGCTGTCGCAGACCCGCGACGCCGGCGCGCCCCCGACATGGCCGCTGTCGGGCAGCGGCGATCACGCCACGGCGGTGGGCCTGTATTCCGCCATCGTGACCGGCCTGTACCGGCGCGAGCGCACCGGCAAGGGTTCTTACGTCACGACGTCGCTCCTCGCCGAGGGCGTATGGGCCGCCGGCGTCTTCGTTCAGGCCGCGCTGGCCGAGGCAAAGTTCTTCGGGCTGCATGATCGCAAGAGCCCGCCGAACCCGGCGATGAATGTGTACCGGAGCGCCGATAATCAATGGTTCCTGCTGCTCGCGACGCCGGACAAGCTGACGGCGCTGGCGAGCGCCATCGGCCGCCCGGAGCTTCTGACCGACCCCCGGTTCAGCGACCCGGCAAAACTGGTTGCAAACGCGGCGCAGCTCACCGCGGTCCTGGACGAGGTATTTGCCGCGCAGCCGATGGCGCATTGGCGCGAGGCACTCGGCCACGCCCACATCACCTTCGGCGAGGTGAAGGCGCCGAGCGACGTTGTCAACGACCCGCAACTGCGGGACAACGACATCGTCGTTCCGCTCGAGGGCGCGGGAGGGAAGCTGACCGCGACGATCAGCAGCCCCATGCAGGTGCATGGCGTGGCCAAAGTGCCGGCACGGCGCGCGCCCGACCTCGGCGAGCACAATGACGAGGTTCTCAAGCAGCTGGGCTTCAGCGCGAGCGACATCGACCGGTTGCGCGCGAGCAGTGTCATTGCGGAAGCAAAGGAACGTGCGGCGTAGCGCTCGGAGAATGCCGGGTGGCGGCGGTCGCCCAACCTTGACGAGCGCAGAAACTTATCAGGCGGACACGAGAGGTCGACGATGGATGAGATTATTACCGAACGATCGGGAAACATCCTTCGCGTTCAATTGAATCGTCCGACAAAGAGGAACGCGATGACGTCGGGCATGTATGTGACGCTCGCGGATGTGTTCAACGACGCGGCCAAGGACGAACGTACACGCGTCGTGCTCTGGCATGGCGCAGGAGAGTCGTTCTCTGCGGGCAACGATGTAGAGGACTTTCTCAAGAATCCTCCAGGGCCGGGAGAATCTCCGCAGGCTCGGCTCATGAATGCGCTGGTCGATTTCGACAAGCCGCTGGTCGCAGCCGTACACGGCGCCGCCATTGGCGGCGGAACGACCATGCTGACGCATTGTGACTTCGTCTATGCGGGCGAGAGCGCGAAGTTCCAGATGCCCTTCATCAATCTTGCTCTGGTGCCGGAATTTGGGTCGAGCTGCTCGGTTCCGGCGCGGATCGGGCACCTCCGTGCAGCGGAGTTGATCTTGCTGGGGTTACCCTTCGATGCCAAGCGCGCTGCGGATTTGGGATTGGTCACCCAGGTCGTACCCGATCAGAACCTGCTGGCGACGGCGACCGAAACGGCGCGAAAGCTGGCAGCGAAGCCGGCGGCCGCGCTGCAAGCCAGCAAGAGACTCATGAAGCGGCCTTTCCGCGAGCAGGTCAAGGCGGCGATGAAGGCCGAGAACGAAGAGTTCAGCGCGCAAGTTCGCTCTGAAGACGCAAAAGAGGCCCTTACGGCGTTCCTGGAAAAGCGTCCGCCTGACTTCACCAGAACCACGAAATCGGCAACGGCCGCATAAGCTGTCACGAACAAACAGCGGGAATACCTCGACATCCCGACAAGATGCTTGGAACGAGAGCAGAAACAATGGGAACCGCGCAAACCGGAACGCTGTGGCGAATCGTGTCCACCCGCATGCCGACCAAGTGGGGGATGTTCGATGCCATCGGGTTCGAGCGCGATGTGTCGAACGGAACCCGACGGATCGAAACCGCGCTCGTACTCGTCATGGGCGATCTGACTCACGGAGTTCCGTTGCTGCGCATCCATTCCCAATGCTTCACCGGTGAAATCTTGGGGTCGCTGCGCTGTGATTGCCACGGTCAGCTGGAAATGGCCATGCGGGCCATTGCCGACGAAGGTCGCGGGCTCGTGATCTACGAGTATCAGGAGGGCCGCGGCATTGGCCTGATGGCGAAGTTGCAGGCCTACGAGCTGCAGGACGCGGGAATCGACACGATCGAGGCCAATCACGCGCTCGGGTTCAAGGCGGACTTCAGGGACTTCAGCCTGGCGGCCGCGATCCTCCACGACCTTCACATTCCACGCGTTCGCCTGCTGACCAATAACCCGCGCAAGGCGCGTGCGCTCAGCGACGCCGGCATCGAGGTCGTAGAACGGCTTCCCTGCGAGGTCGGCCCGACCGCGCATTCGCTCGCCTACCTGCAGACCAAAAAACAGAAAATGGGACACACCCTGGCTCTCCTTACGGAGTGCCCGGGATGATGCACACCCACTCGTTGGGCAGAGCCGCTCGCTATTATCCGGAACGCGCGGCGCTCGGCTCGGGCGGAAGGCGTTCGACCTTTCGACAGCTTCACGATCGTGTTGGTGGTATCGCCGCGGCGCTGAGCAGGCACGGCTTTGAGCGCGGAGACCGGCTGGCTCTCCTGCTCCCGAACGAACACGAGTATCTCGAGCTGGTATATGCCTGCAGCTGGCTGGGGGTGATCGCGGTTCCGGTGAACGCCCGGTTCTCGGTGGTCGAAATCGATCGCGTCCTCGCCGATGCGACCCCGCGCGGCCTCGTCCGCCACTCGTCGCTGCCGGCGCCAACCGCGCAGATTCCGTGGCAGCGGGTGCTCGACGAAGAGCCACTGGACGTAGCGGGGGCGTCCTGTCCGGATCCGATTTACGATCCGGACGCGACCCTGGCTCTCATCTACACGAGCGGCACAACCGGCCGCCCCAAAGGCGTTACGTCGACCCACGCCAATATTCTGGCGGATATCGACCACGTCAATTACTGGATGCCGCATCGAGAAGGTGGCGTGCACCTCCACGCGGCGCCGATTTTTCACATTCTGGACTTTCCGTTCATATTCGCGGCGCCGGCGTTCGGCACCGGCCAGATCACGATCCCGAAGTTCAGCCCGGCAAGCTTCTGCGAGACCGTGTCACGCGAGCGCGTGACCCGCACCGTGTTGGTGCCGACGATGATCAATCTGCTCATTCAGTTCCCGGAGCTCAAGCAGTTCGACCTGACCAGCCTGGAGACCTTGGCGTACGGCGGCTCTCCCATGGCGCCCGAGCTTATCCGCCGCACGCGAGAGGTTCTGCCGCATGTCAAGCTGGTTCAGGGTTACGGCCTGAGCGAGACGGGCTTTCTCACCGGCCTGCAGGACCACGAGCACACGCAGACCAGGCTCATGTCCTGTGGGCGAACCTGTCCCGGGATCGACATGCGGGTCGTGGACGAGTTGGGCCGGGAGGTTGAAGCCGGGCAACATGGTGAACTGGTGGCGCGCGGCGCCAATGTCATGCGCGGCTACTGGAACAATGCGCAGGAAACGAGCCGCGCGTTCCAAGACGGAATGTTCCGTACGGGAGACGTCGGCTATCGCGATGCCGATGGCTATTTCTACATTCTCGACCGCTTGAAGGACATGATCGTCACGGGCGGCGAAAACGTCTACTCCGGCGAGGTCGAAGCCGTCATTTACCAGCATCCGGCCGTTCTTGAAGCGGCGGTCTTCGGCATACCGGACCCGCAATGGGGCGAGCTCGTCACGGCCTGCATTGTGCAGAAGCTGGGACAATCGCTTGGCGCGGACGAACTGGTCGCCCATTGCCGGCGGTTTCTCGCCAACTACAAGATTCCTCGCCGTGTCGAGTTCTCGGAGACCGAGCTGCCGAAGGGCGGCTCGGGCAAGATCCTGAAGAAAGCCCTGCGGGAACGTTTCTGGATCGATCAGAAACGGGCGGTGGGTTGATGCGTTGCGCAAACCTCATTCGCCAGAAAGAAATGTTGGCCATCGAAGCACGCGGAGCAAGTCGCATGCGCGAGACACGACCGGGCATGGTTACCGTCGCCGAAAGCGGCAGCGGGCCTTATTCACAGCTGGTGCACGCGGGCCGGCACGTCTTGTCCGCCGACGAGCCAGAAGCAAGCGGAGGTCACGACGTCGGCCCGTCACCTTACGAACACCTGTTGGCCGGACTCGGCGCGTGCACCGCCATGACGCTGCGATTCTATGTCGAGCGCCATAACTGGGGGCTGCGCCGGACGACTGTTGAACTGTGGCACGAAAAGATACCGGCCGCGGATGGCAAGTCGATGATCGACCACTTTCATCGCGCCATTCATCTCGACGGCGATCTCACCGAAGAACAGAGACTGAGGCTGCTCGAGATCGCCGAGAGGTGTCCGGTCAGCCAAACCCTGCGCCGTTCCTCCGTCATCGACTCGCGCTTGGCGGATGCTGCCCCGCCAATAGCTGCATAGCCGCGCCGCGGAGAATCAAGCCGCAACTGTGACACGAAAGGACAGACCATGACCGTACTCCAGGCCACGAGAACAAAGTCTTCATCGGGCGCGACCCGCTCTGGCCGATTATTCCTTCTCGAACTGAGCGGCGACCGCATTCACTCGATGAATCCCGACGGCACGGACCGCAAGACCATCGTCACTAATTGCCACCTCCCCGACGGCATCGCCGTGGATGCGGAGGCGGGTCATATCTATTGGACCAACATGGGCATCCCCAACCTCGACGACGGCTCGATCGAGCGCGCCGACCTCGATGGTAAGAACCGCAGGATCATCGTCCCGAAAGGCGTCACCTTCACGCCAAAGCAGATCCATCTCGAGAAGGACGAGGGCAAGCTCTATTGGTGCGACCGCGAGGGCATGCGCGTGATGCGCGCGAACCTCGACGGCTCGCAGGTCGAAACGCTGATCGAGACCGGTCGCGGCGACAAGGACCGGCGCGATGCGACGCGGTGGTGCGTCGGAATCACCATCGACCCGAAGCTTGGGAAAATCTACTGGACGCAAAAAGGCCCTGACAACGCCGGCCTGGGCCGTATCTGCCGCGCCAACATCGACATCCCGAAGGGCGAGAGCCCGACGAACCGCTCCGACATCGAGGTGCTGTTCGATCAGCTGCCGGAACCCATCGACCTCGAGCTCGATCTGACGAACCGCGTCCTTTATTGGACAGATCGCGGCGACCCCCCGCGCGGCAACACCGTCAATCGCGCGCCGATCGACAAAAAGGCGGCGCCTGAGATCCTGATCACGCACCTGATGGAGGGAATCGGCATCGCCCTCGACATTTCCGGCAACCGGATGTTCGTCACCGACTTCGCCGGTTCGGTCTATTCCGCCGATCTCGATGGAAAGAACGAGCGCAACTTCCTCTATGGGCAGGGCAATCTCACCGGCATCGCTTACGCCGAAATCTGAAATCCGATCGAAGGAGAACCAACCATGTCGAACAACAGGCCTATTCGCCGCATCGCGATCATCGGAACGGGCGTGATCGGCGCGAGCTGGACCGCGCTGTTCCTGGCAAAGGGACTGGACGTCGTCGCGACCGATGTTGCTCCGGACGCCGAGACGTCGCTGAGAAACTTCGTCAAGGCGGCCTGGCCGGCACTCGAGCGATTGGGGCTCGCGCCTGGCGCATCGCAGTCACGTGTCACGTTCACGCCGGATCTGCCGGCAGCTGTCGGCGCCGCCGATTTCGTCCAGGAAAACGGGCCCGAGAGGATCGATTTCAAGAAGAAGCTGTATCGTCAGCTCGACGAGCTGTTGCCCGCCGACGTGATCATCGCTTCGAGCTCGTCGGGCCTCACCATGAGCGAGATTCAGTCGGATTGCCGCTTGCATCCCGAGCGCTGCGTCATCGGCCATCCGTTCAATCCGCCGCACCTGGTCCCCCTCGTCGAGATCGTCGGCGGCGCGAAGACCTCGGAAGCGACCATTCAGCGCGCATCGGAGTTCTACACGAGCCTGGGGAAGCAGGCCGTGCGGCTGCGCAAGGAAGTGCCCGGGCATGTAGCCAATCGCCTGCAGGCGGCGTTGGCGCGGGAAGTCTACTATCTTGTCGCCGAAAATGTCGTCAGCGTCACCGACGTGGACAAGGCGCTGTGCTGGGGACCCGGGCTGCGCTGGGGCATCATGGGGCAAGTGCTGCTCAATCACTTGGGCGGCGGGCAAGGCGGCATCGAGCACTTCTTCGACCAATTCACCAAGCCCATGACGGCCTGGTGGAAGGTGCTCGGGTCGCCTGAATTGACCCCCGACATCCAACGCAAGCTCATCGATGGCCTGCATGCAGAGATCGGCTCGCGCTCCATTCCCGAGCTGGAGGCACAGCGCGACGAGATCCTGATGGGGCTGCTCGAGTTGCGCAGCAAGTATGAAAAGAACGGCTCGCGCGAGGAGGCCGCATGACCTTGCGTGATGTTCGCGACTTTCAAGAGCTCATGTTCCGTACCTGGGTACGCAACGTGATGTTCTTCGTAACACTGCCCTACCACTTGGCGCAGGAAATGCGCCGGACCAGAGGCGAGCCATGAGTGAGACTTTGCAAGATCGGCCGCGAGCCGTGGAAGTCGCCCGGCCACGCGCTGCCGAAAGTTCATCGATAACGGATCCACCTGGCGCGAAGCGCAAGCGCATCGTGATCGTCGGCGGCGGATTTGCCGGCATCGCCGCGGCGCGCGCGTTGAAACGTTGCGATGCAGACGTCGTTCTGATCGACCGACGCAATCACCACATCTTCCAGCCGCTGCTCTATCAGGTGGCGACCGCGGTTCTTGCGCCATCCGACATTGCCGCCCCGATCCGGCAGCTCGCCGAGAAACAGAACAATGTCAGTGTGATGCTCGCCGAAGTGACCGGCGTGGACTTGAATTCGCGATCGGTCGACGCGTCTTGCCCCGGGGTCGGCATTCGCAAGATCCCGTTCGACTACCTGGTCATCGCGACCGGGATGCGGCCAAGCTATTTCGGCCATGACGAGTTTGCGCGACATGCGCCAGGTCTCAAGAGCCTGGCTGACGCCGTGACGATCCGCGCAAAAATCCTCAGCGCCTATGAATTGGCGGACACGACCGACGACGAGAATGAACGCGCGCGCCAGATGACGTTCGTCCTGGTTGGTGCGGGCCCGACTGGCGTGGAGCTGGCGGCATCGATGGCGCAATTGGCCACCGTCACCCTGCGCGGACAGTTCCGGCGGATTGATCCGGCGCAGAGCTCGATCATTCTGATCGAAGGTGGCAAGCGAATTCTTCCGACGTTTGCCGAGAGTCTGACCGAAAAGGCAGCCAGACGGCTCGAGCGACTCGGCGTCAAGACCGTAACCGGCGTCAAGGTCGAGAAGGTCGACGAGAACGGCGTCGTCGCCGACGGAAAGAGAATTCCAAGCGCGACGGTGCTGTGGACCGCAGGCGTCGCGCCATCACCCATCGTGAAACTGCTTGTACCAAGACCGATCGGGCCGGCAGGGTCTCGGTCGGCCCATTCATGAACGTTGAAGATGTGCCCGGCGTGTTCGTCGTTGGCGATGCCTCATCGGTCGTGCGCGGTGGGCGCCCGGTGCCCGGCGTGGCGCAGGCGGCGATCCAGCAAGGACACTATGTCGGACGCTTGATCGCGCGACAGCTCAAGGGACGCGGGCCAAAGCGTCCATTCCGATACTTTGACAAGGGCAACATGGCGGTCGTGGGTAAGAATTTCGCGATATTGGAGAGCGGGCGCCTTCGCATGAGCGGGTTCGTCACCTGGCTGGTTTGGGTTGCCCTGCATCTCATGTCGCTGCCGCAGTTGCAGAACCGGTTGCGGGTGCAAACCGAGTGGCTCTGGTCCTATTTCACCGGGCAGCGCAGCTCGCGATTGATCCCGGAACTGCCGAGCGCCGGAACCGGTGAGCCCGGCCGTTGAACGGCCTCTTCCGCCACGCATCCCACCTACCTTACTGCTGTTGCCGCATTGGCAGGATCAGCCGTCGGCGGCCTGACGTGGTTCGCGTCAGCCTGGCTCACGCAGCGCCGTCAGGGATCATGCTCGCATCCAAGCCGGAGCGGCATGGCAATCGGAGAAAAACCCGTCCGGCTCCATCAATCAAAGCAGGGCATCCGGGATGCCAAGGTCTCTTGCCCGGTGGTGCCTAAACCTTGGCTTACCGCAGCAAGCTCGGAACGTATCTCACACTACCCGCGTACAATAGATCGCGGCACGCGAAATCACCAATATGAGTGTCACGCCGCAAGTGCACGGCTCGCGCGCGCCGCGCGTTGCGAAGCGACATGAGGAGCATGCCGTGAAAAAAAACGGATCCAAACTTGGCCTCTTGAGCGCAGGCTTTGTGTTGGCGATCGGAACCATGGCGCTGGCCCAATCCTACGACCCGGACGTCGGCACGGGCAATCTAGGGGTCGGCTACTTGGTGCAGCCCGATGGCAGCACGGTTCGGCTTGGCGGCGCAACCGGAACAGTCAATGAGGCCGGCCACAGAGCGATCATGAGCTACGCGCAGGAGCTCCCGCCCGGATCGATTCTTTATCGACGCAACAACAAGCTCCACGTGTTCAAGAACCAGACGATCGACGGGAAGATGCTCCCGGAACACGAGCCGACGTGGACGCAATAACGGCACGACAAGGCGGCAGACGTAGCTGGCACGAACGCGCTCTCGCGCGACGCCATCAGACATCAGAGCCTGTACGCGGAGTAGCACGTGAGAACCGTTGCAGATCAGTTTGCAGAAACCCTCGCGATCGCCGGAGTCAAAAGGATTTACGGCATCGTCGGGGACAGCCTGAATGGCCTCACCGATGCCATTCGCCGTCAAGGCAAGATCGAGTGGCTCCACGTGCGCCACGAGGAGGTCGGTGCCTTCGCGGCGGGCGCCGAGGCGCATTTGACCGGCGAGCTGCGCGACCGGTCACGACTGCGCATTGTATCCGCGTCCAACGTACGGATCGGGAACGCGCACGATCAGCATCCCGGCTTTTCGTTTGGAAACTGCGCAAGACGTGAACAACCACGGCAAGAATGCGCAAGTCAGCGGAATTTAGCTTTCTTAATCCACTTTACTGGTGGTGGCTGGGTCCGCTCCTTATCGTTGGCCGCGATGCTGTCAAGCGAGCTTTTCGCTTAAGGCGAGTGCGGACCGCAATCGTGCAAGGAGACCGGGATGGCGACGACTGTTGCTGATCAGTTTGCCGCGACGCTCGCGGCGGCTGGCGTGAAACGCATCTACGGCATCGTCGGCGACAGCTTGAACGGCTTGACCGATGCCATCCGCCGGCAGGGCAAGATCGAGTGGCTTCATGTGCGGCACGAGGAAGTCGCGGCCTTCGCGGCGGGCGCCGAGGCGCATCTGACCGGCGAGCTCACCGTCTGCGCGGGAAGCTGCGGGCCCGGCAACCTGCATCTCATCAACGGCCTGTTCGATTGCCACCGCTCGCGGGTGCCAGTGCTCGCCATCGCGGCACAAATTCCATCCGTCGAGATCGGCGCCGGCTACTTCCAGGAAACGCACCCGGAGATCCTGTTTAAGGAATGCAGCCATTATTGCGAGCTGGTGTCCGCCGCCCATCAGATGCCGCGCACGCTCGAGGTCGCGATCCGCGAAGCGGTCGGCAGGCGGGGCGTGTCGGTCGTGGTGATGCCCGGCGACATTGCCCTGCAGCCGGCAGCGGCGGCGCCACTGCCCAAGCCCGCTTCTCTGCTGCCGCCGCAGCCGGTGACAGTCCCGTCGGCACCGGATCTCGAGCGCCTGGCGGCAGCGCTCAATGGCGACAGCCGGGTGACGATTCTGTGCGGCTCCGGATGTGCGGGCGCGCATGATGAACTCTTGGCCATCGGCGAACGGCTCAAGGCGCCGATGGTGCACGCCTTGCGCGGCAAGGAGCACGTCGAATGGGACAATCCCTACGACGTAGGGATGACCGGGCTGATCGGCTTCTCGTCCGGCTACTATGCGATGCTCGATTGCGATGTGCTGTTGATGCTCGGCACCGACTTCCCCTATCGGCAATTCTATCCGCACGGAGACGGCGTACGCATTGCGCAGGTCGACATCCGGCCGGAGCAGCTCGGTCGTCGTGCCGCCGTCGATGTTGCTGTCGTCGGTGACGTGCGTGCAACGCTCGCGGCCTTGCTCCCGCTCCTCAAGCCCAAGCAGGACGACGCCCACCTGAGGCAAGCGCAGCGCCACTATGCCAAGGCGCGCAGGGATCTGGACGATCTCGCCAAAGGCACCTCTCGCAAGCAGCTGATCCACCCGCAGCAGATCGCCAAGGCCATCAGCGACCGCGCGGCCGACGACGCCATCTTCACCTGCGACGTCGGCCTGCCCACCGTGTGGGCGGCACGCTATCTCGCCATGAACGGCAAACGGCGGCTCGTGGGATCGTTCTGGCACGGTTCCATGGCCAACGCCATGGCGCAGTCGATCGGAGCGCAGAAGGCGTTTCCGAAGCGGCAGGTCGTATCGCTATCGGGCGACGGCGGCTTCGCCATGCTGATGGGCGACTTGATCAGCCTCGTGCAGCTCGGGTTGCCCGTAAAGGTCGTGGTGTTCAATAACGGTTCGCTCGGCTTCGTCGAGCTCGAGCAAAAGTCCACCGGTTTCCTCGACTTCGGGACCGGGCTCGACAATCCGAATTTCGCCGCCATGGCCGAGGCCGTCGGCATTCGCGGCATCCGCCTCGAAGATGCCGGCGAGGTGGACAACGGCATCGCCGCCGCGTTTGCGCACGACGGGCCGGTTCTCATCGACGCGGTCGTGAACCGCACCGAACTCGCCATGCCACCCGCCGTCACCGTGGAGATGGCGAAAGGCTTCTCGCTTTTCATGCTCAAGGCGGTCATGAGCGGCCGTACCGATGAGATTGTGGACCTCGCCAAGACAAATCTCTGGCGCTGAGAGAATTTGGCCATGAAGATCACAGCAATTTCCCTCTCTCGCCCGCAATCGCCGTCACGCTCCCATTTTGCGACGCGCGTGCCTGAGTTCCTCGCGCTCATGAAACCGCGCGTCATGCTGCTTGCGGTGTTCACTGCGGTCGTTGGACTGGTGATCGCGCCGGTTCAGGTCGATCCGCTCCTTGGAGCCATTGCGATCCTCGCCATCGCTGCCGGAGCTGGCGCTGCCGGCGTGCTCAATATGTGGTACGACGCCGACATCGATGCCGTGATGGCGCGCACGGCCAGGCGCCCCATCCCGCGCGGCGCAGTGTCCTCGGCAGAAGCGCTCGTATTCGGACTTGTTCTCGCTGGCAGCGCCGTCGTCGTTCTTGGCATCGCCCTCAATGTCACGGCGGCAGCGCTGCTCGCCTTCGCGATCTTCTTCTACGTTGTCGTGTACACGGTCTGGCTGAAGCGGCATACGCCACAGAACATCGTCATCGGCGGCGCCGCCGGCGCGCTTCCGCCGGTGATCGGGTGGGCCGCCGCCACCGGAAGCATCGGGCCGGAGCCGCTCATTCTGTTCCTGATCATCTTCCTGTGGACGCCGCCGCATTTCTGGGCGCTGTCGCTCAATCGTGCGGACGAATATGGCCGCGCCGGCGTCCCCATGCTCCCGGTCGTCGCCGGAAGGGCTGCAACAACGCAGCAGATCGTGGTCTACACTGTTCTTCTGCTGCCGACGTCGCTGCTGCCTTGGGCGCTCGGGTTCGCCGGCACGATGTATGGCGCGGCGGCCATCATCGGCGGAGCGATCTTCGTGGTGCTCGCGCTGCGACTGCGCCGGAGCCAGGAGGCCGACCGGCAAGCCGCTCGCCGCCTGTTCGTGTTTTCCATCTCCTACTTGTTCCTGTTGTTTGCGGCCCTGTTGGCCGACAGCAGCGGCGATCGCTGGTCATCCACTTTCCCATCGCCTGGTGCTCGGCCCGCCACCGGAACGGTGCAAACCGAATCCGTACCAGGCCTCGCCAGCACCCTATGCGGTTCCACCACAGTCAGGACAGACGGGGTCTGACATGCGCTACGGTACACTAGCCCTTGTCTTGATCAGCGCCGCTGCGCTCGCCGGCTGCTCCGAAGGCGTGCTCGATCCGAAAGGACCTGTCGCCGCCGCGGAGCGGCTCATTATGCTCAATTCGACCGGAATCATGTTGGCGATCGTGATCCCGACGATACTTGCCACGCTTGGCGTCGCCTATTGGTTTCGCGCCTCGAACGAACGCGCACGCTACCTGCCGGATTTCGCCTATTCCGGCCGCCTCGAGCTCCTCGTTTGGTCGATCCCGATCATGACCATCCTTCTGGTGGGCGGCGTCGCCTGGCTGAGCTCATACGACCTCGATCCGCCCAAGGCGATCGCCTCTGCGCAAAAGCCCGTCC
>Ga0075424_100004676_pt1 | contig 12966 bp, 12 predicted proteins | sample SoiMethybrSBSTD3_FD_75301 | JGI IMG/M metagenome (GOLD analysis project Ga0075424, IMG submission 75301) | Bulk soil microbial communities from a Populus tree surrounding site in Tennessee, USA - Soil MetaG P. TD hybrid SBSTD3 | ecosystem: Environmental > Terrestrial > Soil > Tree plantation... | reverse complement strand
GCCGCGGTGGTGGTCTTTCCCACCCCGCCCGAGCCGCAGCACACGATGATCCGGGTGCGCGGGTCGTCGAGCAGGCGGTCGGCGTCCAGCCGCGGCGGCGCCTGCGCCTGCGGGCTCACGCTGGCCTTCCGCTCACGTCGCCGTACCCCGTGCCGCTGTCCCCGCGTTCACGCGGCCCCCTGATCCCGCAGGGCCGCCGCGAGCCGGTACAGCCCGGCCAGGTCCACCCGGTCGGTGAGCAGCGGAAGGTCGTAGCAGGGCTGGCCGGCGCGGGTCAGCATGCGCCGGTGCTCACGCTGGTTCAGCACTTGCGTGGCGTGCTCGCCGAGTTCATCCGCAAGGACGTCCACCACGTCGGTCCCTTCGGCTCCGCCCACGTTCTCGATCCCGGCCGACTTCATGCCTACGGCGAGCTCGTGCCGGTCCAGATCGCCCCGGGCGGCGGCCGCGAGCTGATCGTCGGTGAGCCCGGTGGGGCGCACCATATTGATCATCACCCCGCCGAGCTGGAGCCCGCCCTGGGCCAGCCCGCGCAGCTCCGCGATCCCGTCCAGCGTCTCCTGCACCGGCATCTCTTCCAGGACCGTGACGAAGTGCACCGCGGTTTCCGGCGAGCGGATCACGCTCTGCACGGTGTCGGCATGGCCCCGGATCGGTCCCATCCTGGCCAGCCCGGACACCTCGCTCGCGACGTTGAGGAAGCGGCCGATCCGCCCGGTCGGCGGCGCGTCCATCACCACCGCGTCGTAGATGTGCTTCCCGGACTTGCGGCGCCGGGTGGCCTCAGCGGCCTTGCCGGTCAGCAGCACGTCGCGCAGCCCAGGCGCGATCGTGGTGGCGAAGTCGACGATGCCCAGCCTGGTGAGGGTCCGGCCGGCGTGCCGGAGGTTGTAGAACATCTCCAGGTACTCGACCAGCGCCGACTCCGGGTCGGCGGCGAGCGCGTACACATCGCCGCCGGGCCCCGCCGGGGTGCCCGGCGCCACCGCCACCTTCCGCTCGCCGTAGGGCAGCGGCGGGCAGTCGAACAACTGGGCGATCCCCTGCCGGCCCTCCACCTCCATGAGCAGAACGCGGCCGCCGTGGGACGCGAGGGCAAGGGCCAGGGCTCCGGCTACCGTCGTTTTGCCGGTGCCGCCCTTGCCGGTGACGACGTGCAGCCGCACGCCTTCCCAGTCACTGTCACGAGCTCTCACCGGAATCAGGCTATCGTCGCTCCCGCTCCGCTCTGGCCGCCGCGCTCCGCCCAGGTGCCCGCCTGTAGGGTCGGCGCGGCGCGGGACCGACCGCGCTGGCGTGCGCCGGGATTGTCACTAGGCTGGATCACACAAAAGGGCGGCCGCCTTGGCCGCGCGCAGCGGCAGAGAAGGGGTGTTTCCCATGCTCGCAGCGCTCCTTGTGGTCCTTATCATCCTCGTCGTGACCGGGCTGACCCTGGTCGGCCGTTCGCTACGGGTGGTGCAGCAGTACGAGCGCGGGCTTATCTTCCGGTTCGGCAAGGTCCTGCCGGAAACCCGGGGACCGGGGCTGACGATCATCAGGCCGGTCGGCGACAAGCTGCAAAAGGTCAACATGCAGATCGTCGCGATGGCGGTTCCCGCCCAGGAGGGAATCACCAGGGACAACGTCAGCGTCCGGGTGGACGCGGTCGTGTACTTCCGCGTGGTGGATCCGATCAAGGCCATCATCAACGTGCAGAACTACATGTTCGCGGTCTCCCAGCAGGCACAAACCTCGCTCCGGTCGATCATCGGCCAGTCCGAGATGGACCAGTTGCTTGCCGAACGCGAGTCGGTCAACCGTGAGCTGAGGCGGGTCATCGACGAGCCCACCGAAGGACCCTGGGGCATCCGGGTCGAGCGGGTGGAGATCAAGGACGTGAACCTGCCCGAGGGCATGAAGCGGTCCATGTCCCGGCAGGCGGAGGCGGAACGTGAACGCCGCGCCAGGATCATCACCGCCGATGGTGAGTACCAGGCGTCCAAGCGGCTGGCCGCCGCGGCCAACGTCATGGCCAGGGATCCGGCCGCGCTCCAGCTCCGGCTGCTGCAAACGGTGGTCGAGGTCGCCTCGGAACGCAACAGCACCCTGGTCATGCCGGTCCCGGTGGAGTTGCTGCGGTTCTTCGAGAAGATGGCGCCGGGGGAGCGGCAGGCCCCGCCGCACCGGATCGAGGACACCGGTGACCGGGAAGTCCAGCAAGCCGAGGCGGCGATCGGCCACGAAGGCCTGCCGGAACTGGGAGAAGCCGTTCCGGCGGCGGCAGACGCCGAAGTCCCGCCTCTTCCGGACGCGGATGTCCCGCCGCTGCCCGAGGAAGACAAGCCCGGCGAACTCCCGCCGCCCAGGCCCGGCCCCGGCACCACGGAGGCCGCGTAACTCCCGGCCCAGGGCACCCGGCGTGGTCGCGCCGGGTGCCCCTCCGGCACGCCGGGACCCGGCGGCAACGGCAAGGTGAAACTGCCCTGGTCGCCGGGACCGCGAACCATCCCGCGAAAGATCGCGCGGTCGTAGGCTGGCTTTGATCACTGCCGGGAAGTTCCACTGTGGACCGAGAGGGGGTTGGGGATCCGGCCCGCGGGCCGCTGTGCCCCAAACCGCGAATGACTAAGTGGGAGTACGCGACCGTGCCCCTGCTGGTGCACGCCACCAAGCAGATCCTGGACAACTGGGGTGACGACGGCTGGGAGCTGGTCGCCGTGGTGCCGGGGCCCAACCCCGAGCAGCTCGTCGCGTACCTGAAACGGCCCAGGGAATGAGCGAATCCCCGGAGGCCAGGCTCGCGGCGCTCGGGCTGGAACTGCCGGCGGTGCCCGCCCCACTCGCCGCCTACGTGCCTGCGGTGCGCACCGGCCGCTACGTGTACACGGCCGGCCAGCTGCCGATGCTGGACGGGAAGCTGCTGCTGACCGGGAAGGTGGGCGACCAGGTGACCGCGGCCGAGGCGGCGGCCCTGGCCCGGACCGCCGCACTGAACGCACTTGCCGCGGTCGCATCAGTGGCCGGCGGCCTGTCCGCGGTGACCCAGGTGGTGAAAATGACGGGTTTCGTGGCGAGCGACCCCGGCTTCACCGGCCAGCCGCAGGTCGTCAACGGTGCCAGCGAACTCCTGCTCGAAGTGTTCGGCGAGGCCGGCCGGCACGCCCGCAGCGCGGTCGGCACCTCAGTCCTGCCGTTCGACGCGCCGGTGGAGATCGAGCTGATCGTAGAGGTCTCTGCTAGCCCATACCCCGCCGCCCCGCCCAATGACTGAACCGCCCGCTGGCCGCGCTGCCATCAGGCTCCCGCCGCATTTCGCGGCGCGGGCTCGGGACGTGCTGGACGGCAACGTGGCCCCGGTGACGCCGCGCGACGCGGCCACGGTCATGCTGCTCCGCCCGGCCTGCGGCGGCCACGCCGAAGCGGGCCCCGCAGCCGGGCCGGGGCTCCGGGTCTACATGCTCCGCCGCCGGTCCTCGATGGCGTTCGCGGCCGGGGCGTACGTGTTTCCCGGCGGGTCCGTGGACGCCTCCGACGAAGACGCGGGCATCGCCTGGGCGGGCCCGGACGCCGCCGAGTGGGGCCGGTTGCTGGGCGCCCCGGCCGAACTGGCCCGCACCCTGGTCTGTGCGGCGGTGCGCGAGACGTTCGAGGAGTGCGGGGTGCTGCTGGCCGGGCCGGACGCCGGGACGGTGCTGGCCGCGGTCGAGGACGAGGGATGGGAGGAGGACCGCAGGCAACTGCTGGCCGGTTCGCTCTCTCTCGCCCGGATGCTGCACCGGCGGGGGCTCGTCCTCCGCAGTGACCTGCTCCGGCCGTGGGCCAGGTGGATCACCCCGGTGACCGAGGAACGGCGCTACGACACCAGGTTCTTCGCCGCCGCGCTGCCCGCGGGCCAGGTCGCACGCGACGTCAGCGGGGAGGCGGATGAGACCGCCTGGCTGGAGCCGGGAGCGGCGCTGGAGGCCGCGGGGCGCAGGGAGATCGCGCTCTTCCCGCCCACCGCGGTCACGCTGGGGGAACTGCGGGCGTGCGGCACCGTCGCCGCCGCGCTGGCCGCGCGGCGGCGGATGACCGCGCTGATCCCCGAGGTGATGGTCGCCGACGGTGCCGCGTGGCTGACCGTCCCCGACAGCGTGGAGTACCCATTGTGATCGCCGGCGCCGCGATCGACGGTACGGGGACCACGCGGGCGCGCTGTGTCCTCGCCCCCAACCCCTCGCCGATGACCCTGGACGGGACCAACACCTGGATCCTCGCCGAACCCGGGTCACCCCGGGCGGTGGTCGTCGATCCGGGCCCCGGCCACGATGGCCACCTCCACCGCGTCCGCGACCAGGTTGCCGGCGCCGGGCAGCGGGTCGCCGAGATCCTGCTCACCCACTCCCACGCCGACCACTCCGCCGGTGCGGCCGCGTTCGCCGCACTGACCGGCGCCCCCGTCCGCGCCGCCGACCCCGCCTACCGGCTCGGCGACCAGGGCCTCGCCCCGGGGGACACGATCACCGCCGCGGGCTGCGAGATCCACGTCGTCGCCACCCCTGGCCACTCGGCCGACTCCGTCTGCCTGCACCTGCCCGCCGACCACGCCCTGCTCACCGGGGACACGGTCCTGGGCCGCGGCACCACCGTCATAGCCGACGACGGCAACCTCACCGACTACCTGGCCTCGCTGGACCGCCTCAGGCAGCTCACCGACCGGGCCGAGCTCGCCATGCTGCTCCCCGGGCACGGGCCCCTGCTCAGCAACCCCGCAGCCACGCTCGACTACTACATAACCCATCGCCACGAAAGACTGGCTGAGGTAGAGGCCGCCCTGGAGGCAGGCGACCGCACCACGGACCAGATCGTCGCGCGCGTCTACGCCGACGTAGACCGCTCCCTCTGGCCGTTCGCCGCCTTCTCCGTCCGCGCCGCACTCCAGTACCTCAACGACCAGGGTGCGCTGCCTCCCAGCGTTTTGCCATAAAGGGGGAGCCTTCACCCAAGGCGCGCTCGTCGCCAAACGCCCGCCAACCGACTGCCTTCGGCGCCAAGCGCGGGGCTCACCTGCAGGTCGGCAGGGGTGTTATCCGGGCGCGGAGTTCTGTCTGCGACCGGGTGACACCTCTGACGGCCCTCTTCCCAACCTCTTACCGCGCCCGGCGCGCCAACCGATCCCGGTCCAAGATCAGCACTGATTTAGCGTGCAGTTGGAGCCAGCCCCGGGCGGAGAAGTCCGCCAGGGCCTTGTTCACGGTTTCCCTGGACGCACCGACGAGCTGCGCCAGTTCCTCCTGGGTGAGGTCGTGATGCACCTCAAGCCCGCCGTCCTGTTCCTCCCCGAACCGGTCCGCCAGGTCGAGCAGCGCCTTGGCCACGCGCCCCGGCACGTCGGTGAACACCAGATCGGCCATGACGTCGTTGGTGCGGCGCAGCCGCTGCGCCAGGGCACGCAGCAGGTGCATGGCGACGTCCGGCCGCCCGGTCAGCCAGTGGCGCAGGTAGTCATGGCCGAGCCCGGCGAGGTGGGCGTCGGTCACGGCGACGGCGCTGGAGGTGCGGGGCCGCGGGTCGAACAGCGACAGCTCGCCGAACATCTCACCGGGGCCGAGCACGCTGAGCAGATTTTCCCTGCCGTCCGGGGCAGTCCTGGTCAGCTTGATCTTGCCTTCGAGCACCACATACAGCCGGTCGCCCGCGTCGCCTTCGTCGAACAGCCGGTCTCCCCGGCCCAGCGTCACGTCGTGAATCCCAGCCCGCAGCGCCTTCGTGCCCTCCTCGTCGAGCGCCTCGAACAGCGGTGCCCGGCCGAGCACATCTTCTGATTCAGCCACGGGACCCTCCTTGGCACGTCCCTGGAGTCCAGTGTCGCGCATTGGCCGGACACCGCGCGAGCACTGCTCATGTTGGATGCTCGTGGCTTGCCGCGCGGCGCCGGCACTCCTCGATCTCCTCCTCCGCCGCCTCCCGGTCGGCCCAGGAGAAATCCTCGGTGCCCTTGCCGGGCTCCAGTGCCTTGTACACCTCGAAGAAATGCTGGATCTCCAGCCGGTCATAACCCGGGACATCCTCGATGTGCTGCAGGTAGGCCATCCGCGGGTCGGTCGCCGGCACGCAGAGCACCTTGTCGTCCGCGCCCATCTCGTCCCGCATCCGGAACATGCCAATCGCCCGGCAGCGGATCAAGCACCCAGGGAACGTCGGCTCCTCCAGCAGCACCAGAGCGTCCAACGGGTCGCCGTCGTCGGCGAGGGTGTCTTCGATGAAGCCGTAGTCTGACGGGTACCGGGTGGAGGTGAAGAGCATCCGGTCGAGCCGGATCCGCCCGGTGACGTGATCCATCTCGTACTTGTTGCGCTGGCCTTTGGGGATCTCGATGATTACGTCGAACTCCACTCCTCGCCTCCCTCGGCGCGACAATGATGTGACCCGCGTCAAGCATCTCGCGAGAGGACAGGTGGTGACGAACCGCTCCGCCGTCACCGCGCTGGTCGCGCTCGCGATGCTCAACATATTTACCCTGGGCGCGGGCGTGGCAGTGGCCGGCCTGCTGCCCGATCGGCTGGCCCTGTGGCAGGTGCCGCGGGTGGCCGGCGCCGAGGTCGCGGCGCCCGGCACCGTGCTGTCCCCGGCCGGCTCGCACCGGCCGCTGCCCAGCCGGAAGCGGCTGGCCGCCCTGCTCGCGCCGCTGATCGGCGCGCAGCCGCTCGGGCGGCACGTCGGCGCGGTCGTCACCGACCTGGCCACCGGCCAGGTGCTGTTCTCCCGGCAGGCCGGGTCGCCGTTCGTGCCCGCCTCCAACGCGAAGCTGCTGACCGCGGTGGCGGCGCTGAGCGCGCTCGGCCCCTCCGCGCGGTTCACCACACGGGTGGTCGCCGGTACTAAGCCCGGCTCGCTGACCCTGGTAGGCGGTGGAGACCCGTCCCTCGCGGCCGGGAACCCGCCGCGCTCGGACTACCCGCAGCCCGCCACGCTCGCGGCGCTGGCCGCCTCGACCGCCCGCTGGCTGTCCGCGCGCCACGTGCGCACCGTGCGACTGGCGTACGACGCCTCGTTGTTCACCGGAACATCCCTCGCCCCGGGCTGGACCCCCGACTACATCAGCACGGGCAACGTCACGCCGATCACCGCGCTGGGGGTGGACCAGGGCCGGCTGACCCGGTCCGGGGCGCCGCAGGACGCCGACAACCCGAACAACTTCCGGCCACGGTCCTACGCGCCGGCCACCGAGGCGGCGAGCGCCTTCGCCGTCCTGCTCCGCCGGGACGGCATCCACGTGGCCGGCCAGCCCGTGGCTGGCCGCCAGCCACGGCACGCCGTCCCGGTCGCGGCCGTCCGCTCACCGGCCCTGGCCGAGATCGTCGGCTGGATGCTGCGGGAGAGCAACAACGTCATCGCGGAGGGCCTGGCCCGGCAGGTCGCGCTGCGCACCGGCCGGCCGGCCTCGTTCAGCGGCGCCGCCGCGGCGGTGACCGCGGTGCTGGGCAGGCTCGGCGTCCGGCACGGTGTGCACCTGGTGGATGGCAGCGGGCTGTCCCCGCTGGACCAGGTCACCCCGGCTGCGCTGGCCGCCGTGGTCCGGCTGGCGGCGACCGGCCGGCCAGCGGCGTTGCGGGCCGCCATCACCGGCATGCCGGTGGCCGGTTTCTCCGGCACCCTCGCCCCCGGGCAAAGCGTGTTCGGCGGCTTCGGGCCGCCCGCGCTCGGCATGGTCCGGGGCAAGACCGGCAACCTGAGCAAGGTGGCGAGCCTGTCCGGGATCACTACCGATGCCAGCGGCCACGTCCTGGCCTTCGCCTTCATGGCCGACCAGATCGCCAAGGGCAGCGAACTGGTCAGCGCGGCGGGCACGATCGACGCGATGGCGACGACCCTGGCGGGCTGCGGCTGCCGCTGAGCGGGCTTCGGCTGCCTGTGAGCGGGCTGTGGCTGCCGCTGAGCGGGCTGTGGCTGCCGCTGAGCGGGCTGTGGCTGCCGGTGATGGTGAGCCCGCGGGCATGGCCGTGTCCCCAGGAGCCGGCCCGGGGTCGTACCGTGTAGTCGTGAGTAGCGGACAGATGATCGACTGGGAACTGGCTATTTCCACTGGCGTGCGGTGGGTGAGACCTGGCCCACAGGTCAGCCTCGCCGAGGCGAGGGCCGTGGTCAGCGAACTACACGAGCTTGCGGCGGCGGTCGCCGAGCCGGTGCGGCAGGTCACCGGGATGTCCAGCGCCGAGGAAATCGGGCGGGTGGCTGTCGTGGACCGGCCGGGCTGGATCCGCGCCAACGTCGACGGCTTCCGCGTGGTTCTCGACCCGCTGGTGGACCACATGCGCGAGCAGGGGCGGGTCCCACCGCCCGGGTCCGTGGTGACCGCGCTGGGATCCCGGGTCACCGGCATGCAGGCCGGGCTCATCCTCGCCTACCTCGCGGGCCGGGTGCTCGGCCAGTACGAGCTGTTCTTGCCGCCCGACCCGGAGGTGCCGGAGGACGCCGCGCCCGCCGGGCGCCTGACCCTGGTCGCGCCGAACATCCTCATGGTCGAGCGCGAGCTTGACGTCGACCCGCATGACTTCCGCCGCTGGGTGTGCCTGCACGAGGAGACCCATCGAACCCAGTTCACCTCGGTGGGCTGGCTGCGCGGGTACGTGCAGCAGCAGATGACCGACTTCCTGCTGGCCTCCGACCTCGACCCGGCGACGATCCTGGGCAGGCTCAGGTCCGCCGCGGATGCGGTCGCCGGGGCGGTCCGGGGCAACGGGCAAGGCGACAGCCTCATCGAGGCCATCCAGACCCCGCGCCAGCGGGAGGTCCTGGAGCGGCTGACCTGCGTGATGACGCTGGTCGAGGGGCACGGCGACTACGTCATGGACGCCGTCGGCCCGCAGGTGGTGCCCACGGTCGCCCAGATCAGGTCCCGGTTCAACGCCCGGCGGTCCGGAGCGGGGCGGGTGGAACAGACGATCCGCCGGATCCTGGGCATCGACCTGAAGATGAAGCAGTACGCCCAGGGGTCGCGCTTCGTCCAGACGGTCGTGCGCGAGGGCGGGATGGAGGTCTTCAACCGGGTCTGGACCTCACCGGAGACCCTCCCGACCGCCGCGGAGCTGACCGACCCGAACCTGTGGCTCGAGCGGGTCGGGGGCGCCGGCGGCGCGGGCCCGGCCCTGGCCGCCGGCAGCGGCTGAGAGCTGATGGGCCCCCCTCCCGCCGTCGCGGAGGTTCGTTCCGCCGTCCGCCGGTGCCTGGGGGAGTTCGCCGAGGGGGATCTGGTGCTGGCCGCCTGCTCGGGCGGCGCCGATTCGCTGGCGCTGGCCGCCGCGCTGGCGCACGAGGGCCCGCGGTGCGGGCTGCGCGCGGGCGGTGTCACCGTGGACCACGATCTCCAGCCGGGCTCGGCGGACCGGGCCAGCGAGGTGACCCGGGTCCTGACCGGCCTCGGCCTGGAACCGGTGGCGTGCCTGCGCGCCGCGGTGCCGCCCGGGCGGGGGAACGGCGGCCCGGAAGCGGCGGCACGGACTGCGCGGTACGCGGCGCTGGCCGAAGCCGCGCAGCGCACCGGCGCGGTAGCGGTCCTGCTCGCGCACAGCCGCGACGACCAGGCGGAGAGCGTACTGCTCGGCCTGGCCCGCGGGTCCGGGACCAGGTCGCTGGCGGGCATGCCGCCGCGCCGCGGGCCCTACCGCCGGCCGCTGCTCGGGGTCGGCCGGGCCACGCTACGGGCCGCATGCGAGGCACGTGGCCTGCGGCCCTGGGATGACCCGCAGAACGCGGACCCGGCCTTCGCCCGGGTGCGGGTGCGGCACCAGGCGCTGCCCGCCCTGGAGGACGCGCTTGGCCCCGGCGTCACCGAGGCCCTGGCCCGCAGCGCCCGCCAGCTCCAGGCCGATGCCGACGTACTGGAGGACCTCGCCGCCAAGCAGGCGGAACGGGTGCGCGACACAGACGGCGGCTGGCAGGCGGACCTGCTGGCCGGCCTGCCAGCCGCGATCAGGACCCGGGTGCTCCGGCAGGCCGCGATCGACGCGGGCTGCCCGCCCGGCGCGCTGACCGCTGGCCATATCGACGCACTGGACGCCCTGGTTACCTCCTGGCGCGGGCAGCGCTGGGCAGACCTGCCCGGCGGTGTCCGGGGGAAGCGGCAGCGTGGCAGACTGCTTTTCATCGCCGGTACCCCCGGCGAGCCGGCTGGCTGATTAAGAGCCGGCTGGCTGATTAAAGGGATATGCCCCAGGCGCAACGGAGGGCCCGGTTGGACGCGACTGACGTGGGAACCGACCTCAAACAGATCCTGATCCCGGCCGACCGGCTGCAGGCGCGGGTGGCCGAACTGGCCGCCGAGCTCGACGCCGCTTACGCCGGGCAAGACCTCCTGTTGGTCGGGGTGCTCAAGGGCGCGGTCATGATCATGGCCGATCTGGCCCGGGCCATGCGGCTGCCGGTGGAGATGGACTGGATGGCCGTCTCCTCCTACGGGTCCGGTACCCGGTCCTCCGGCGTGGTGCGCATTCTGAAGGACCTCGACACCGACATATCCGGCAGGCACGTGCTGATAGTGGAGGACATCGTCGACTCCGGCCTGACCCTCTCCTGGCTGGTGGGCAACCTGCGCTCGCGCCAGCCGGCCTCGCTGCGCCTGTGCGTCCTGCTCCGCAAGCCGGCGGCCGTACTGATGGACGTCGATGTGGCCTACATCGGGTTCGATATCGCGAACGAATTCGTGGTCGGGTACGGCCTCGATTACGCGGAGCGGTACCGGAACCTGCCGTTCATCGGCACCCTGGCGCCGCACGTCTACGGCGGGACCGTGGAGGGCGGCGGGGAGCCGACGGGCTGAGCCGGAACACGGGGGGTAGGACAGGGGAACACGGTCAGCGATGGGGAGCGTTGATGCGAGGGAGAGGACCGCCGGGAAACCTGGGACAGCGCGGCTGCCCGAGGAGTCCCGGGCGCGGTGTAACGTCAACTAACCCGCACCTTTACCGGGGAATGACTAAGGAAGCCGGCATGGTCACTGGGACACAGGACAGGCCCGCCGGAGGTCGGCGGGTAACAGAAGCTGGTCAGGAGGGACCCGCCCGGAGCAGGCGGGGTCGTTGATCAATGGATCTCAAGCGTTACTTCCGTGGGCCGTTCGTCGCGGTCCTCGTGATGCTGCTGCTGTTCTTCATCGTGTTCGCGTACGCGAACCGCGGCGAGTCGTACACGCCCACCTCGACGTCCGCGGTTGTCGCAGACATCAACCAGGGACACGTCAAGTCGGCGACCCTGATCGACAAGAACCAGGCGATCGAGATCGTCACGACGGACGGCAAGCGGCTGCAGGCGAACTGGGTCGGCAACCAGGGGCAGCAACTGGCCCAGCTACTGCAGAACAAGCACACGAGCTACAACGTCCAGGTGCCCAGCGGCAACACCGTCATCGGCGTGATCTTCAGCTTCCTGCCGTACATCCTGATCATCTTGATCTTCTTCTTCCTGCTCAACCAGATGCAGGGCGGCGGCTCCCGGGTGATGAACTTCGGGAAGTCCAAGGCCAAGCTGATCACCAAGGACACCCCGAAGACCACCTTCGCCGACGTGGCCGGGGCCGATGAGGCCATCGAGGAACTCCAGGAGATCAAGGAGTTCCTGCAGACCCCGGGCAAGTTCCAGGCGATCGGCGCCAAGATCCCCAAGGGCGTCCTGCTCTACGGGCCGCCGGGAACAGGCAAGACGCTGCTCGCCCGGGCCGTGGCCGGGGAGGCCGGGGTCCCGTTCTACTCGATCTCTGGGTCCGACTTCGTGGAGATGTTCGTCGGCGTCGGCGCCTCCCGGGTGCGCGACCTGTTCGAGCAGGCCAAGGCGAACGCGCCCGCGATCGTGTTCGTGGACGAGATCGACGCGGTCGGCCGGCACCGCGGTGCCGGGTTCGGCGGCGGCCACGACGAGCGCGAGCAGACGCTCAACCAGTTGCTGGTCGAACTGGACGGGTTCGACGTCAAGGGCGGGGTCATCGTCATCGCGGCCACCAACCGGCCCGACATCCTCGACCCTGCGCTGCTGCGCCCCGGCCGGTTCGACCGGCAGATCGTCGTCGCGCAGCCCGACCTGGCCGGGCGCAAGGGCATCCTGCGGGTGCACGCCCGCGGCAAGCCGTTCGCCGAAGGCGTGGAGCTCGACCAGATCGCGCGCCGGACCGCCGGTTTCACCGGCGCGGACCTGGCCAACGTGATCAACGAGGCGGCCCTGCTGACCGCGCGCGCCAACGGGACGAAGATCACCATGGCGGCGCTGGAGGAGTCGATCGACCGGGTGATGGCCGGTCCCGAGCGCAAGAGCGTGGTGCTGTCGGAGCGGGAGCGCAAGCTCATCGCCTACCACGAGGGCGGGCACGCCCTGGTCGGCCACGCGCTGCCGAACGCCGACCCGGTGCACAAGATCACCATCATCCCCCGCGGCCGCGCCCTTGGCTACACCGCCTCGGCCCCCCAGGAGGACAAGTTCCTGGTCACCCGGTCGGAGATGATGGACCAGCTCGCCATGCTGCTGGGCGGGCGCACCGCCGAGGAACTGGTGTTCCACGAGCCCACCACGGGCGCGGCCAACGACATCGAGAAGGCCAGCCAGATCGCCCGCGGCATGGTGACCGAGTACGGGATGAGCGAGCGGCTGGGCGCCCGCAAGTTCGGCAGCGGCGACGGTGAGCCGTTCCTCGGCCGGGAGATGTCACACACCAGGGACTACTCCGACGAGATCGCGTCCACGATCGACGAGGAGGTGCGGCGCCTCATCGAGGCGGCGCACGACGAGGCCTGGGAGATCCTGGTCACCTACCGCGAGGTGCTCGACGACCTGGTCCTGCAGCTCATGGACAAGGAGACGCTGACCAGGGAAGAAGTGCTCCGGATCTTCGCGCCGATAAAGACCCGCCCGTCCCGCGGCTCCTACACCGGGTACGGCAAGCGGCTGCCTTCGGACCGGCCGCCGGTGCTGACGCCGAAGGAGCTCGCCCTGACCGCCGCCCCGGACGGGAAGGACCTG